>Ga0209380_10001273_pt1 | contig 17196 bp, 10 predicted proteins | sample HubBroMetageWFT6_FD_188347 | JGI IMG/M metagenome (GOLD analysis project Ga0209380, IMG submission 188347) | Warmed and freeze-thawed soil microbial communities from the Hubbard Brook experimental Forest, New Hampshire - Hubbard Brook CCASE Soil... | ecosystem: Environmental > Terrestrial >...
TGGTTGTGCAGCGCTTCCTGCCGCTTGTTGGTATGCGGCAAGTAGAACTGGTCGGCAAAGAACAATCCGGTTGAGAGCACTGCGGCCGCGGCCAGCACTGGCATGACGATGCGGTAGACACTGGTTCCGGTCGCCTTGATCGCCGTGATCTCGTTGGAGCGGTTCATCAGCCCAAAAGTGATCAGCACCGCCAGCAGCATGATGAGAGGCGCAACGCTATAAAGCAGGTAGGGAGAAACATTGAGCAGATACTCCACGACCACGATCGCGGGCGTCTGGTTGCGCAGAATGTCTCCCAGCAACTCGAACAACGTAAACACCAGCAGCAAGACCAGGAACGCTGCCACAATCATCCCAAGGTAGAGGAAGAAATCGCGCAGCACGTAATCGTCGAGCAGGGTAGGGAAGCTGGCACTGAAGACTCGCCGCCGACTTGAGGCCCGCTCAAAAGCATTGGCAGTCTCTCTGCGCCTGTGTCTGCGATCGGGTACGGGGATATTCGCCGGAACCTCGTTTCGCTTCCATGGCAGGCGGATTACGGGCAGAGATAAAGGCCGGCGCTCAGCTTGCCACAGCAGGAATAACGCCGCGGCAAAGAATACGATGTTGGCGAGCCAGGCTCCTAACGCTGGGCTGACCCTGCCCTGCTTGGCCAGCGAAACTCCAATCAGAGAAATGAAGTAGTAGACGAAAACCAGCGCGATCGTGAGCACGAAGCCGCCAGACTTGCCGCTCTTCTTCGAGGAAAGTCCAAGCGGAATGCCGACCATGGCGAGCACCAGACACGCGGTGGGCAAGGCGAAGCGATTGTGAAATTCGATGAGGTACACGCGTGCTGTTGCTGGGTCAACGCTGGCGGCGTGATTAAGCAGCGTCGAGGTGCTGATGGCTTTGACGGGAGTTTGTTCGTCCGCTTTGTTTTCCGACGAAGCAATTTCGATCGGGATGTCAGTTTGCTCGAAGGTGGAAATCTGGTAATGGTCAACCCGCGCGGGATCGGTTTCGTGCGTAGAGCCGTCCTTCAGATGCAGGTGCAAGCGGTCCTCGCCTTCGGGGACGAGGATGCCTTCGCGGGCCAGCGTGATGCTGGGATTCGAAGGATCGGAGATATCGGCCAGGAAAACTCCGTTCCAGACTGCGCCTCCTTGAGCACTGTGCACGTCCTGCACATAGAGCACGAGCTTGGGAAAGCCCTCGTAAAACACGCGAGGCTGCACTTCATAAGAAGCCTGCGCGCCTTTGAGTTGGTCCTCCAGGTGCGCCAGCGACGCCAGCGACCATGGCGCGAGATAAAGCCCGTTGACCAGCGCCAGCAGCCAGGCGCCGGCGACGAATATCGCCAGCACTCGCCCGAAGCTCCATACGCCCATGCCGCTGGCGCGCATGGCGGTGATTTCGCTGTCGGCGGCGAGCCGGCTCAGTCCAATGAGAATCCCTACCAGCACGCTCATGGGGATGGTGTAGGTGAGCGCAAAGGGCACGGTGTAGAAGAAGATTTCCGCAACGCTTGGCAACGGCGCGCTGGCGCGGACCACGAGTTCCAGGATGTGTCCCAGATCGCGGGTGAACAACACAAAGGTGAAGATCGCGGCGCCGATTAGGGCGTGCGAGGTCACTTCGCGAAGAATGTAGCGGGTAAGAATCCGCATAGCGGCGACGCGAGCTGAGGGCAGGATAGCATGCGGAAAGCAGTGGTCAGTGGCTAGCGGTCAGGGGCCAGGGGTCTCGGGTCGGGGGCCAGTGAAGGTTGACCGCTCTGGTCCCTTGTGGATTCCTCGTCAAAATAAATTCCAACTAGGCTGGTGGATTCGGGATTCCATTTCGTGCGTTTCGGACCAGAATCGGGGTATCCCCCTCCCCCTCCCATCATTGGAATCATCACGTTAGCAGGAAATTCTCCGTAAAATCCGGATGTCAAAGAACTTAGATACTAAAATCCGCGAAAGAAAGGACTTAGAGGCGCGACGATGCGGGTTCACCCGACCGTCACGGCCTCGACCATGATTACGCGATTTCGATGACGGCACAAGGTCAGATGTCACACGGGAGGTGTGGAAAATCCTGGGAGCGACGCCTGATTGCAACAATTGACGTTTCCTCATCGATTCTTCTCAACTTCCGAAAGGAGTTCCTTGGTTCTTTCATCTGGGACGAAATTGTCGTCATTACGGGTAAAGACCGCAATCGATTCAGCTTTCTTGGAGTTGGAAATTTTAGAAGTCGTGTAATCGCTCTCGTCACAGATGATCGGAGGGTCGATATCAAAGGAATTCGGAAAAATCGAAATTTCAATAGAATGGAAAGAAACTTTTTTTACGTCTGCTTGCAGAGATGAGCAATGTTTTTGTTTTTCGAGGGACCTGAAGGGAAATGTCCAAATCTGAACGAGCACTGACTCTGTTTTTACCTTTCCATTGGCGTCAAAACCTATCACGCTGATAGCGCCCGCTCCGTAGTCCTCATAGTTGCAGACGAGTAAATCTCGCTTATCGCTCTGGCCCGGTACCTTTTGGCAGATCCCCAACGGGCCACCCCGGCACTTCTCCGAGGCGTCACGTTGGTATTCTCCTGGCGTAGTCAGTTTCATATGGAGTTAAGAGTAATTGTGTTTTCAATGTGTTGCGTAAAAGACATACTTCCGTCGCCTGTTAACAACAGTTGGAAGTGCGGCAGAAGGTTCAACTGGCTGATGTCGCTGCGAGGGGCCAAATTCTGAACCTTGCACCCGTCGCGCTCAAAGACTGTTTATTCACAGATCAGCGCGAAGGTAGGCGGTGAGCCCAGAGTTCGAGCAGTTCAGCTTCCTGTTCTGGGGATAGCGTGTCCTTCCATTGATATCCATCAACTGACGCGACATATTCCAGAGTATCGATGAGCGTGTCGCGAAGGGGCCGCGTTTGCCAGCCCACGCCGTACGCCTTGTCGCTAGAGACTTGGAAGAAGCCCCTCAACGACGGCTCTGGCCGCCAGTTAGGAAACTTCCGGAGCCAGTTCGGCGCGTATTCGGCATCCATTCCGTGCTGATGGAGAAAATCTCCCGGAATCCAGACGAGCTCGGCATCGGAGTGGGTGACAGCTTTACATTGTTCGATGAAGTAGCGAAAGGTCATCGGTCGACCCGTCAGGTTGAAGGTGCCATAAATGGACTGATCGATCGCCAAAACAAGGAATTCGGAAACGTCTCTCACATCGACGATCGTCAGATGATCGGTGCCGTCCCCTGGCGCAATGTGCCTTGTCCCGCGCTGCAGGCGCCGCAACCAGTTCAGCACGTCCCCTGGCGTGTCGTCACGAACCCCCTTAATCCCACAGGGCCGGACAATCGTAAGGTTGCGGCCAATAATCGCATTCAACTGACGTTCGCTTTCTGCTTTGCCCCGATCATACGGACTCTGATCGCCGTTCCACCGTGCCAATGGAGTCTCTTCCGTGATATGGGGTTGGGACAGCTGATCATCTGCGTACGCCCCTATGGAAGAGACGTACAAATAGTGCTTGGCGCGGTCTTTCAGCAATTTGGCCGCTGATGCGACCACGGACGGATCATGAGGCCAGACGTCAATCACCGCGTCCCACCTCCTCTTCGCCAAGGCCGAGAGATCTTCCTCATCTGTGGCCGGACTACGATAACCCCGCAGCTTTTCTATGTGGGGAAACATCTCTGGATTGGTCACCCCGCGATTGAATAGGGTGACGGAATGACCCCATCCCCGCGCAGCTTCGACGAAGGCAGGGCCAAGGAAATACGTGCCTCCCAGAACCAAAACATTCTTAGGAGTGCTACTTGCGAAAGCTTGGATTGGGCTTTCGCCAAGGAGTAGAAAAGCTCCCGAGGTGCAGAGAGCGGCTTTTATTAGCTCTCGCCTGTGCATCATATACATACACCTCCCAGGTCGGGGATGAGGGCAAGTATACGGCTATCGTTTCGAGGGACCAAGCTCATTGGGACGGTTTGTATATCGAGGACTGCCACACGAATCATGGTTGGCGATAAATCTCTATACACTCATTGAGTTGCTCTTTATCGTGTTTAGGCCCTCTTCAGAAACAGCGCCGACAGCGGGGGCAGCGTGAGTTTCAGCGAATGAGGGCGGCCGTGGGCCGGTTCGTCTTCGGCATTCACTCCGCCGAGATTGCCGACTCCGGTGCCACCGTATTCCGAAGCGTCGCTGTTCAGCAACTCGCGCCAGTAGCTGCCTTCGGGAACGCCCACGCGATAGCCAACACGGACGATCGGCGTGAAGTTACAGACTATGAGGACCGTGTCTTTGGGAGATTCGCTCTTGCGCAGCAGCGAAATCGTGCTGGTGAGATTGTCGTTGCAATCGACCCACTCAAAGCCTGCGGGATTTGTATCGAGAAGATGCAGAGCTGGTTCGCTGCGGTAAACCCGGTTCAATTGTCCCACCCAGTTCTGCAAACCGCTGTGAGTTGCATATTGAAGCACGTGCCACTCAAGGCTGGTGTCGTGCGCCCACTCGCGGACCTGGCCAAACTCGTCGCCCATGAAGAGCAACTTCTTTCCCGGCTGGGCATACATGTAAGCGAACAGCAGACGGAGGTTGGCGAAGCGCTGCCGCTCATCGCCGGGCATCTTGCCGATCAGCGATCCCTTGCCGTGCACAACTTCGTCGTGTGACAGCGGCAGCACGAAGTTTTCCTGAAACGAATAGAGCATTCGGAAAGTGAGCTTGTTCTGGTGGTACTTGCGATGAATGGGATCGTTCTTGAAATATTCGAGCGTGTCGTGCATCCATCCCATATCCCACTTCAAGCCGAAGCCGAGGCCGCCGAGGTAAACCGGCCGCGAAACCATCGGCCATGATGTGGACTCTTCCGCGATGGTCTGAATGTCGGGGTGCTCTTTGTAGGCTTCCTGATTGAAGCGGCGGAGAAATTCGATGGCCTCGAGGTTCTCGCGGCCACCGAACTTGTTGGGAATCCACTCACCCTGCTTGCGTGAATAATCGAGATAGAGCATGGAAGCGACCGCGTCCACGCGCAGTCCGTCGATGTGGTATTTGTCGAGCCAGAACATCGCGCTCGACATGAGAAAGCTGCGCACTTCGGTGCGTCCGTAGTTGAAGATGTGCGTCTTCCAGTCAGGATGAAAACCCTGCCGCGAATCGGCGTGCTCATACAGATGCGTACCGTCGAAATAAGCCAGGCCGTGGGCGTCGGAAGGGAAGTGCGACGGCACCCAGTCGAGAATTACGGCGATGCCGTGCTGGTGCAGGTAATCGACGAGGTACATGAAATCCTGCGGCGTGCCGTAGCGCGAGGTGGGAGCGAAATAGCCGGTGGTCTGGTATCCCCAGGATCCGTAGAAGGGATGCTCCATCACTGGCAGGAATTCGACGTGCGTGAAGCCCATTCGTTCGACATATTCCGCGAGGCGCGGCGCGGTCTCGCGATAAGTTAGAGGACGATTATGATCCTCGGGAACGCGCATCCAGGAGCCGAGGTGAACTTCATAAATGGATTGCGGAGCGCGCAAGGAGTTGCGGGCAGCACGCTTCTCCATCCACTCGCGATCACCCCACTGGTAGTCGAGATCCCAAACCACGGAAGCCGTGCGGGGAGGCTTCTCGTGCAAGATGCCGAGGGGGTCCGCTTTGTCGACTTGATAACCGTGACTCCGTGACTCGATGTGAAATTTGTAGAGCGCCCCTTTGGTCACGCCGGGGATGAAGCCTTCCCAGATGCCGGATGCGCCGCGCGGCGCGAGCAAATGGGACTGGGGATGCCAGTTGTTAAAACTGCCGATCACCGAAACCTGGCGCGCATTCGGGGCCCACACGCTGAAGACGGCGCCGTCGAGTGCATTGCGCGAAACCAGATGCGCGCCCATGGTCTCAGCCATGCGATAGTTGCTGCCTTCGTTGAACAGGTAAAGATCCTGATCTGAGAGCAGCGTTACACGTTCAACAGCGGCGGGAGTGGGAGTTTGGGGCATTTCCGAGTTCCTAGTGTACCGGAAAGACATCCGAGTAGACCGAATCCCGCATGCTAGACTTTGTTTTCCAGCCATGCCTGCTCTGCGTCTGATTTTTCTCTGGCACCAGCACCAGCCTTTCTACAAGGACCTGGTAACCGGCGAATATCGCCTGCCCTGGGTGCGCCTGCACGGTCTAAAAGACTATTACGGCATGGTGAAACTGCTGGACGAGTTTCCTGACGTTCACCAGAACTTTAATCTAGTGCCGTCGCTGATCACGCAGATTCAGGATTATGTTGCAGGGTCGGCGCAGGATCCGTTTCTGACGGTGGCGGCAAAGCCGGCAAAGGACTTGACGCTGAAGGAGCGGCACTTTGCACTGCAGTATCTTTTTCAGGCCAACCCGGCGAACGTGATCGGGCGGTATCCGCGCTACTGGGAGCTGCGGGAACTGTTCCGCGAGCACGGGTACGCTCCCGAAAAGGCGGAAAAGTATTTCGAACCGCGGCACTTCACCGACCTGCAAGTACTGTCGCAGATTGCGTGGTTCGACGAATTCTTTCTGGAAGACAAAGACGTTGCGGAGCTGATCAAGAAAGAGCGCAACTACTCGCTCGAAGATCAGGCTTTTGTGATCAAGCGCGAACGCGAACTGCTGGGCAAGGTTCTGCCAGCGTATGCCGACGCGGCGAAGAAAGGATCGATCGAGATCTCGGCGACGCCTTTCTATCATCCGATTCTTCCCCTGGTCTGTGACACCAATGCGGGAGCGGTTTCTTCGCCGGGGCTGCCGTTGCCGCAAAACCGGTTTCGTCATCCCGAAGACGCGCGTGAACAACTGGTGCGCGCTCTCGACCTTCATCAGCAGGTGTTCGGGGTGCGCCCGCAGGGCGTGTGGCCCTCGGAAGGCAGCGTTTCGGAAGAGACACTCGCGATTGCGCACAGTCTAGGCATCAAGTGGATGGCCACTGACGAAGGCGTGCTCGGCCGCAGCACGGGCGTATTCTTCGCCCGAGATGGCAACGGCCGCCTGCCCGCGCCCCTGGCGGAGCGGCTCTACAACATCCACCGCTATGAGAATGGCCAGACCGCAATGCACATGGTCTTCCGCGACCACACAATTTCGGACCTGATCGGTTTTGTATATTCGGGGATGGATCCGGGGGATGCTGCCGGGCATCTGCTGCACAACATCAAAGAGGCTGCTAAGCCGGTGCTGGCGCAGGGTCGTGATGCCGTGGTGTCGGTAATTCTCGATGGCGAAAATGCCTGGGAATATTATCCGAAATCAGGGCGGGAATTTCTGCGGCGCTTCTATGATGCGCTGCAACACGAGGCAGGTTTGGAACCGGTTACGGTTTCGGAGGCGATTGCCCGCCATCGCAATATCGCGCCTTTGCCCTCTCTGGTTCCGGGCTCGTGGATCAACGCGAACTTCAATGTCTGGATTGGCGCTCCCGAGGACAACCGCGCCTGGGATTACCTCCATCATGCGCGCGAATTTTATGCCGTCCATGCGGCGCAGGCGAGCGAAGCTCAGCGAAAGCTGGCTTTCGAAGAAATCCTAATTGCAGAGGGCAGCGACTGGAACTGGTGGTATGGACCGGAGCACCATTCAGCGAACGACCGCGACTTTGACGAGCTTTACCGCAAACATCTTTCGAATGTTTATCAAGCCTTGGGAGCCCCTGCCCCGGATTACCTGGCCCAGCCCATCACGGCGGGCGAAGTGCGGCCAGCCTTTACTCCGCAGACCGCCTACATTCATCCTCGCGTCACGGGCGACATGATTCGCTACTTTGAGTGGATGGGCGCTGCCATATACACCGCCGACCAGCGCGCCGGGGCGATGCACGGAAAACAGTTCCTGCTGGATTGCGTTTATGCCGGGATCGACAGCAAGTTTGTTTACGGGAGATTGGACTTCGCCGGAGCAGTTCCAGATATGGAGTTTGATCTGGTCGTGAACCTGGAGTCGTGGGCCAATGGCGAGGCGCGTGCGCGGCGCACGCTGAGACTCGATGCCAGGGTACAGGACCGCAAGCTTACAGGATGGAAGGTCGACGGCTTGGAGGAATCGTCGTCAGCGACTTCCGGTGTCAGCTCCGGCATTTCTGCGAATCAGAATGAAGAGGCCGCCAAGGCGGCTCTGATGCGGAACTTCGAATTCCGCTTGCCGTTAAGTTGGCTGCTGGCGGTGCCGGGCTCAAGCGCCGAGACGGTAGGGGAGCGCGAGCCGGGCACCGTAGCAATCGCAGCGACCAGCCGACTCCGGCTGCGCTTCAGCCTCTGGCAAAATCGTCTGCCCGTGGACGCGCTGCCGGTCGAGGGTTGGATCGAACTCCAATTGTTGAGCGAGGCAGAGTTGCATTCCGGAATGTAACCTCGTGACCACCGCCAAAAGTCGAACGCCGGAAGCGTTCGCTTCCGGCACAGTCGAAAAACTGAGTATGTTTTACTGTCCCGCGCTGGCCACTGCCGTGGTCATCGCCAGCGGCCGGTTGAGTTCGAGTGTGAGTTCGGTGCCTGCCATCAACGTGGCTGAGCGATGTTTAGTGAGCCAGTGAACGCCGGTCGAGCCCGCGCCGACTGCTCCGCCGATAAGGATTCCCGGAGGACCGCCGATCAGGCCGCCGATCAACATGCCACCGGCCGTACCGCCGCCGGTTTCTATCTGGTCGCGGCGGTCGTGACCGGACCCTTTGAACTCGCCTTCCTGGTTGACGTCCGTGCCGCTTCCGGCGTTGGTGTCAACCAGCGTGGCATCGAGAAAGAATCGTTCGCCGGTCGGCAGGATAAGGGCCTCGGGCAGAATTCCGATGGTCGGCTTGCCCGCAATGCGGCGCGGTTCGTCCACTTTGGTGACGCGGCCTTCCACCATGGTTCCGGCAGGAATCAGTGTCTTGCCATTGAGCACCACGGCCTGAGTCAAGCGCGCCTGGAAGCGGTCACCGGCCTTGTTGCTGAAAGTTGCGAGGGTTGTTTCGAGCCTCACCATCAGGGCGGTGCCAGCGGGCACCGGCGCCGCGGCCTGGGCCGCAGCCATCGTATTCATGTTCATGTAGGCGCAGGCCAGCAGCGCGCAGGGCAGAACTGTCCACTTCTTCATAACTCCTCCTCAGGATACCAACCCATAAATCTTCCGATTGTTGTTTTGACTCTAGACCAGGCAGATAGCCGGGACAATATGCGGTCCCGTCGGGGAACCACAGAAGATAAGGGTGGGCGCGTTCTAATTCGAGCCGGGATGCAGTTGGGCAAGCCGGCTTGATCAGTCGGCGCCGGCGGCGGTTCCCGCGGCCTTGGGGCTGGTGGCTTGTTCGATAACGGCTCCCAGGCTGGAGGCTATTGTTTCCAGCACTTGAAGGTCATCTCTGGTAAAGGCGTCCGCCCGAGCGCGGTAGAGCGCCAGTACCGCAACCACGCCGGCGCTGCCTTCGAGCGGCACCGCCAGAGCCGAACGCAGGGTGCTGTATTGGGTGGGATTGTTGAGATATCCCGGTTCCACTGATGGATTGCCGTTCAGGATGGGCTTGTGATTTTGGGCTACCCAGCCCGACAAGCCTTCCCCGAGCGGAATTCGCAAAGAGGAAAACAGCCGGAAGTTCTCGCCGCTGACAAACTCCGCAGCCAGCAGATTGTTCTGGCGAAGGTAAACCGCCATCGAGTCATGAGGCACCAGGCGTTTCAGCCTCGCCGAAAGCAGCGAAAGGGTGTCATCGAGAGTGAGCGACCCGCCGAGTGAGTGGCCGAGTCCGGTGAGAGTCTGCGCCTGCAGGCGCGCCGCGGCAAGACGTTCTGCAGTACCCGCCGCGGGCAGCGTGGTTTGGGGCGCTTCGGTTGAGTCCGCGAAGCCCGCGGCGGGCGCCAAGCCACGCTCGACCTTGATATCGGTTGAAAGTTTCGGCGGCACTTGCAAAGGCTGCAGGCGCGCGAGCTTTTCCCACTCGACATAGCGACGCTGCAGAACTGCGACTACTCGCGGATCGAAAGCGGATCCGGCTTCGGAAGCAACCTTGGCCATTGCCTCATGCAGCGGCAAGGCTCTACGGTACTGACGGTCAGAGGCCAGAGCGTCCAGGCAGTCGACGGCAGAGAGGATGCGGGCTCCGATCGGAATCGCCTCTCCGGCGAGGCCACTTGGGTAGCCGCTGCCGTCCCATTTCTCGTGATGGGCGCGCACGATGGGCACTACTGGATATGGGAAATCTACCTGCTCGAGAATCTCCGCCCCCACCGTGGGATGGATTTTCATCTTCTCGAATTCTTCCGGCGTGAGCTTGCCCGGCTTGGAGATGATGTGTTCGGGAACGGCAAGCTTGCCGATGTCATGCAAAACGGCTGCAGCCCTCAGAGCTTCGGTTTCGTCTTCGGTCAAACCCAGTTCTCGCGCAAGTTCCAGGGCATAGATGCGAACTCGTTGCAGGTGCTCGCCGGTGGTTTGATCCTTGGCCTCAATGGCCAGGGCAAGAGCTTCGATGGTTCGCAAATGGAGGTTGGAAACTTTCTCCGCGTGCTCTTTTTCGGCGTCCAGCTTCGCCAGGTAAAGGCGATACGAGCGGTACAGCAGGTAGATCGGCGGCAGAACCAGCAGAGAAGCCTGCCATCCGATGTGACGGTTCAGGAAGCTGACTAACCCGGCAATGGCTGCTGCAACCAGGTAGTAAGGAAATAACCAGAGATAACTTTCCCTCCAGACCTTCGGTACTGGCTTGGCTTCGGTCAGACCGATGATGATTGACATCGCCGCGGTGCCGAAGATGAAAATAGTGATCGCGGCGACCAACAAGGCGAGCGGTCCGGGACCGTGAAGAACATGGACGGAAACCAGTTGGTACGCGCCGTACGCGGCTGCGCTGCAAACCGTCACGTGAGACAGATTGAACAACAGTTGGACTGGCTTCGACTTCCGCGCCGGACGCCAGTAGAACTGCGCCAGCGTGCTCACCAGGCCAATCAGCAACGTCTCCGGCAAACTCATTTCCAGAATGCCGATCAGCGTGAAGAGGAAGTTCATCGAAAGGGTGCCTTCGATGCCGGGCAGAGTTACTTTGAATGAAGACGCGAGAAGAGCTGCTGCCAGGTAACAGGCGAACTTGACCGGGTCGGTTGACCGCCAGTGAAAAAGCGCGAAGGCGAGGCAGGCGAGGGCCCCGAGCGCCATTCCGGCGATAAACGCACGTGCGCCAATTTGACGTGCCCATGACATTTTGGGGGGTCCCTCTAGATTCTTGCTGAAGTGCGCGTCAATGTCCGCCCAAAACTAGTTCCACTGGTTACTACGGTGTTCTTCAATCCAGTCAGTGAGTTGCGTCGTGTTTTGTGCGACTCACTGGCGCTGAGATCCAGGGGCAAGGGCACGTCCGTGGATGCAACGTGTCTGGCTATATGGGACAAGTTGTCCTCGCCCCCGGTCCATGGGACAGGCTGTCCCGCGGGTCGCCGACTCGGCTCCCCTAACTCATTGATTTGGAACGACGATCCCCTCCAGCTTTGGCCCTACGCCTGCACTTCTACCTGCGGAATCACTCCCCCTGATGGGCGGCCGAATCGCCGCCTCTGAGGGCATATGAAAAGACTTTTTGTGCTGTTGCTGATTGTCGTCACGGGAACTTTGGCCTATGCCGACAACTCCAAACTATCCCCGGAGTTGCAAGGCAATACTTCGAGCCAGCCGGTGCAGGTAATCGTGCAGTATGCGCCGGGAACGCAGGTGACTTGCACCGGGTTGCTCGGCCTTCTGGATTGCCTGGTGAACGATGTATTGAAGCTCGGAGGCAAGATCGTAGGAGAGCTTCCGCTGATCAACGGCATCGTCGCGCAGCTCGACGGCAATGGCATCCAGAGCCTCTCCAATCATTCAAACGTCGTCTACATCAGTTCCGACCGGCCACTGCAGTCTTCACTTAGCAATGCCGCCTATGCCGTGAACGCGCCTTTCGCGTGGCAGTCGAACTACGTCGGGACCGGCGTTGGCGTGGCGCTGATCGACAGCGGTGTAAACAATCACCCGGATCTGGATCTCGGGATTCTTCCGATCTCGCGAGTTGTATATCAGCAGTCATTCGTGCCGGGAAACTCGAGCGCTAAGGATCAATACGGGCACGGCACCCACGTGGCAGGGCTGATCGCCGGCGACGGTCTCAGTTCCACCGGCCTTGCCTACAGCAAGACCTTCAAAGGGATTGCGCCCGGCGCAAGCATCATCAATCTGCGAGTGCTCGACCAGAACGGCGCGGGCACCGATAGCGAGGTGATCGCTGCCATCAACCAGGCGATCTCTCTCAAATCGACTTACAACATCCGTGTGATCAACCTTTCGCTGGGCCGTGCCGTATACGAAACCTACAAACTCGACCCGCTATGCCAGGCGGTGGAACAGGCCTGGAAAAATGGAATTGTGGTGGTCGTGGCTGCCGGCAATAACGGCCGCTACCAGACGACGGATGGTTATGCCACCGTTACCTCGCCGGGCAACGATCCTTATGTGATCACCGTGGGCGCGATGAAGCCCATGGGCACGCCGACGCGTGTCGACGACCAAATCGCCAGTTACAGCTCGAAAGGCCCCACCGTTGTGGACGCCTTCGTGAAGCCTGATCTGGTTGCGCCCGGCAACCTGCTGACCTCGCTGGAGGCGCAGAATTCCACGCTCTACAATGAGCTTCCCGGTAACCAGGTTCCTTTCAGCTACTACGTGAAAGGCGGAAGCAGCACAATCTCTTCCACCTACTTCACGTTGAGTGGGACCAGCATGGCCACGGGAATTGTCAGCGGAGTCGTCGCTGATCTGTTGCAGAAGAGCCCGAGGCTCACTCCGGATCAGGTGAAGGCTCGCCTGATGCTGACGGCATACAAGACGTTCCCTCAATTCAGCAGCACCACTGATCCAACCACGGGGATCACCTACACCGATCAGTACGACGTGTTCACGATCGGCGCCGGCTATGTGGACATTGAAGCCGCTCTGAGCAGCAACGCCGTGGCAACGGGGACGGCAATGTCGCCGGTCACCACATTTAATTCGACCACCGACGAAGTGACCATGACGGCAGATCCTTCGGCGGTATGGAACAAATCTTCCACATGGTCCTACACTCAGGTTTGGGGAGCTTCCCAGTTCGTAACCGGCACATCAACGGTGTCAACCAGCGCAACTGCGAGCGCAGCCGTGTCGGGCAGCAACGTCCTCTGGGGCTCGGACGCGGTGTGGGGCAGCAATGTGTTGTGGGGATCGAACGTGCTCTGGGGTTCGAATGTACTCTGGGGTAGCAACGTGCTCTGGGGCAGTAATGTGCTTTGGGGCAGCAACGTATCGGGCGGCGAGAACTAAACAGCCGTACATGAGAACTAGCGGAGCCGGGTCTCGCAGCGCGAACCGGCTCCGCCACATCGCGCTTTTCACAAGCCAACCACGACTTCTTGCTGAGCCGAAAACACTGCCCTGTGGGTGGTTTAGGACACGACCGCCCTGTGAACCGCATCATACGGTAATCTTCCTTCCGCTATAATCAAGAGCTTCGGAATCAGTGCATGGGCAAGGACTATACAGGCGTGGGCTATTTAACTGGCCGGCGCCTGAGCTTCAACTCGGGCGGGTCCAGGCATTCCGTGCGCATGGATGACGATTCTCGTGTCACATACTCAGAAATCTCGGCGAAGGATGGCAAGCGCGGTATGACGAATATTGGAGCAATCATCGGGCGCGAGGTACTGGATTCGCGCGGCAATCCTACGGTAGAAGCGGAAATTCAGTTGGTGGGAGGAGCGGTGGGACGGGCCATTGTCCCCAGCGGCGCATCGACCGGCGAGCACGAAGCCGTTGAACTTCGCGACGGGGACAACGCGCGTTTCATGGGCAAAGGTGTGCTCAAAGCAGTAGAGAACGTCAACGGAGAAATTGCAGACGGGCTGGCGAACTGGGACGCCGCAGACCAGCGCGCGCTCGATCAAAAAATGATTGAACTGGACGGCACGGAGACCAAGAGCCGTCTGGGTGCGAATGCGATTCTGGCGGTATCGATGGCGGCGGCGCGCGCGGCCGCGGCAGAATATGGCTTGCCGCTCTACCGCTATCTGGGCGGCGCCGGGGCCAACACTTTGCCGACGCCTATGATGAACATCCTGAACGGCGGAGCGCATGCCGACAACAATGTCGACTTCCAGGAATTCATGGTGATGCCGGTAGGCGCGCCTTCATTTTCGGAAGCGTTGCGCTGGGGCGTGGAAGTTTTCCATACGCTCAAGGGTGTGCTGAAGAAGCGCGGCTACAACACCGCGGTCGGCGATGAAGGTGGATTTGCACCCTCAGTGAAATCAAACGTCGAGGCCATCGAAGTGGTGCTCGAAGCAATTCAGCAGGCCGGCTACAAGCCTGGAGACGAAATTGCCATCGCTCTCGACCCCGCGGCCAGCGAGTTCTATCAGGACGGCAAATACGTCTTCAAGAAGTCAGATAAGTCAGCGAAGACTTCGGACGACATGGTGAGGTTCTGGGCCAAGTGGGTAAAAGATTATCCCATCGTTTCGCTGGAGGATGGTTTATCGGAAGACGACTGGGATGGCTGGCAGAACCTGACCAAGGAACTCGGTGGCGAGATTCAGTTGGTCGGCGATGATTTGTTTGTGACCAATGTCCAGTTCCTTCAGGAAGGAATCGACAAGGGCGTAGCCAACTCAATTCTGATCAAGGTGAACCAGATCGGCACGGTCAGCGAAACGCTCGACGCGATTGATTTAGCGCGCCGCAACGGCTATACGTCGGTGATTTCGCATCGCTCCGGCGAAACCGAAGATACGTTCATCGCCGATCTGGCCGTCGCCACTGGTGCAGGCCAGATCAAGACTGGATCAGCTTCGCGCACGGACCGTGTCTCGAAGTACAACCAGTTACTGCGGATTGAAGCCGAGTTGGGTTCGTCGGCTCGGTTCCTGGGGCTGAAGGCACTGAATTACAAAGGCTGAAAGCATCTATCTTTGAAGTCGTGGAGTGTTCATGAGATTTAAATGGTTGCTGTCCGCTTGGTTTCTGGTTCTTTCCATGTGCGCCGGTGCCCAGACCACGGTGTCAATCGCCCCGGACGCACCTTCCAAGGAAGACGTCCAGAAGCTCTTCGATGTCATGGCCAGCCGCGAGCAGATGGCGCAGATGATGCAACAGGTGTTCGCGCAGGCGCGGACTCTGAATCGCGACGAGATTAAGAAACGGCATCCGGATATTACTGCGGACCAGCTCGCGAGTATGGATAGGCAGTCAGAGGAGCTTCTCAAGAACTTCCCCCTGGACGCGATGCTGAGCGACATGATCCCGATCTATCAGCGACACTTTACGAAAACTGAGATCGACGCGCTCTCGGCTTTTTTCTCTTCTCCAGCCGGGCAGAAGTATCTCCACGAGATACCGGCGGTGAGTGCGGAAACCATGAAGGCGGTGTATCCGCGGATTGAGGCGGAGGTCGACGCGTTGCTCAAGCGGGCCGAGGAGAAAACTGCATCACCGAAGCAGTAGGTCACTGCAACTGCATTTGTGTGTGTTTGTTTCCTACGAGAAACCGGAAGCCGCATTTATGTCCCGTCCTAAACCACTTGTTCTTATCATCCTCGATGGCTGGGGATACCGCGCCGAAACCAAGGCCAACGCCATCGCGCTGGCGCGCAAGCCCACCTACGACCGCTTGCTGCACGAGTATCCGAACACTCTGATTCATACCAGCGGACCGTTTGTCGGGCTGCCCGAGGGACAGATGGGCAACAGCGAAGTCGGGCATCTGAATATTGGCGCAGGCCGCATCGTGCACATGGACATCACCCGCATCGACCTGATGATCCAGAACGGCGAATTCTTTTCGCATCCCGTGCTGCTCGCGGCGATGAAGCATGCCCTCGTCGGCGAGCGCAGATTGCATCTGTTCGGCCTGGTCTCTGATGGCGGTGTGCATTCGCAGCAGGCTCACCTCTACGCCCTGCTGAAAATGGCCAAGCAGAACGGTGTGGATCGTGTCTTCGTGCATGCCTTCATGGACGGCCGCGACACGCTGCCCACCAACGGCGCCGGCTACCTCGAGCAGTTGCAACAGAAGATGCGGGAGTACAACTCGGGAAAGATCGCCACGGTGAGCGGACGTTATTATGCGATGGATCGAGACCGGCGCTGGGAGCGGATCGCCAAGGCCTACAATGCGATGGTCTTCGGCGACACCGAAGGCGGCAAGAGCACTGATCCGGTGCAGGGAATGAAAGATTCCTACAATCGGGGCGTCACCGATGAGTTTGTCATTCCGTTCGTCTGCACCGATAAGAGTGGGCAGCCGCTCGCGACGATTCGCGATGACGACGCCTGCATCTGTTTTAATTTTCGCGCCGATCGCGTTCGCCAAATTACGCGCGCACTGGCGCGCAACAGCGGGCTCAACCCGAAGGGTGGCAGCGATCTTCCGGGCGCGGTTGATCTCGATGCGACGATTCCGCGCGACCGGGTTCCGAAAAATCTGCTCTACGTTTGCATGACGCAGTACGACAAGAACTTCAGCCTGCCGGTGGTGATTCCGCCGGAATCGATGGCGAATATTCTGGCCAACGTGATGGATGGTCTCAACATGCGCAACCTGCGCGTGGCCGAGACCGAAAAGTATGCTCACGTCACGTACTTCTTCAATGGTGGAGTGGAGCAGCCGTTTCCGGGCGAAGAGCGCGTTATGGTGCAATCGCCTAAGGTCGCGACTTACGATCTGAAGCCGGAGATGAGCGCCGCGGGCATTGCCGATGCCGTGGTAAAGGCCACGGAAGACGGAACGTTTGACGTGATCATCGTCAACTTCGCCAACGCCGATATGGTGGGGCACTCCGGCAAGATTGAACCCACGGTGAAAGCGGTCGAAACCGTGGATGCGTGCCTGGGCCGCATCGAGACCGCTGTTCGCGCCAAGGGCGGCGCTATGCTGATCACTGCGGATCACGGCAATGCCGAAATGATGATTGATCCGGCCACTGGCGGACCGCACACCGCGCATACCACCAATCCAGTGCCATTTATTGTCGTTGCTCAAGATTCGAAGCAGTACACCTTAAAGCCCAACGGTTCTCTGCGCGATATTTCTCCGACGATGCTAGGGATGCTGGGCATCGACGAACCGAAAGAGATGACAGGGGCTGATCTGCGCGCCTTCCTGAAGAACAAATGAGAACTGTCGTGCTACAGTTTTCTCGCGGACATTTGTGTTCGCCCGAATGCCATGGAACCACGACTGATATGGATCAAT
>Ga0209380_10001274_pt1 | contig 17195 bp, 10 predicted proteins | sample HubBroMetageWFT6_FD_188347 | JGI IMG/M metagenome (GOLD analysis project Ga0209380, IMG submission 188347) | Warmed and freeze-thawed soil microbial communities from the Hubbard Brook experimental Forest, New Hampshire - Hubbard Brook CCASE Soil... | ecosystem: Environmental > Terrestrial >...
CTGAAGTCCCCCTGCCGGTTTGCCATCGATGGAACAATATTGTTGAAGTTGTAGGGAACCACCTCGCGCCGCCAGTTCTGTAGCCAGAAGAAGAACGTGTGGTTCTTCCAGACCGGGCCGCCAACGCTGTAGCCGAAGTCGTGCTTGTGATATCCGGCCTTGGGTGTTCCGGGAATGTCGAAATAATTGTGCGCGTTGAAAGCCTCGTTCCGCGCGAACTCCCAAACCGAACCGTGAAACAGGTTTGTGCCGGACTTGGTTTCGACTTCGACAGTCCCCGAACCGTTGCGTCCGTATTGCGCGCCATAGTTGGAGGTCAACACCTGAACTTCTTCAATCGACTCGACACTGGGATAGACATTGAGCGAGAAATTACTGCCGTTGTCCATCATGTCGCCGCCATCCACTTCCCAGTTGTTATACTCAGTGCGGCCGCCGTTGACGCTGTACTGGACGTTGCCCTGCGCTCCTACCACGCCTTCATCCTGACCTGTTTGGTTGCTCACGCCGGGCACAAGGGTGATGAGCTGCGTGAAGTTGCGTCCGTTGAGCTGGAGTTGAAGCACTTCCTTGCCGGTGATCGTCCCGCCCAACTCGGACGACTCGGTACTCACTTGCGCCAGACCTTCTCCACGGACGGTAATTTCGTCATGAATGTTTCCCACTTGCAGAGTCACGTCGATGCGGGCGTTCTGAGCTACGCGGAGCACCACGCCGGTGGCCTGAAATTTTCGGAATCCACCAGCACTCGCGGAGATGTCATATTGCCCGGGCGGCAAGCCTGCAGCCACGTATTCGCCAGAGGAGTTTGTCTTGAGCTCGCGGGTCATCCCGTTCGCGGTGTTTTTCAGAGCGACCTGAGCGCCGGCAATCACAGCGCCAGTTCCGTCCTGAACCGTTCCGGTAAGGGAAGCCGTATCTTGAGTCACGCCGATTGCGGAGAACAGCAGCAAGACTGGCGTGAGCAGGGCGAACTTCACCGCCGTCCTCTTGTCCATGTTTCCCCCTCAGCGGCAGCTCAAGGTGAAATCCGCGAGGTACGGCGTCAGAACTCAAACCCTTAAACTCAATCTCTGAAACCAATCTTAGAACTCAAACCTCACCCCAAACTGGAAGAAGCGCGGCGTTTCCCCTGTAGCATCGCTGGTAATTGTTCCGAAGAGCGGATCTCCCACCGCCGAATTCGGCTGCCCAAAGCGCGGGTGATTGGTCAAGTTGAAGATCTCCGCCCGCACTTCCAGCCGCGTGCCTTCTTTGGGCACGAACGACTTGTAAAGGTTTATATCCGCGTTGTGGATACCGTCGACCCGCAGGCCGGAAAAATAGCGAGGCGCATTACCCGGATTCTGATCGCCAGGATCTCCGAAGCAGACGCCGTTGAAATAGGAAGGCGTGGCCGTCACACCAACGTTCTCCCATTGCAGGGCCACATTGTGCAGGGTGGCACCGGGGGTCCTAAGTTGGGGACAGAGAACCTCGGGCCGCTGGGTGCCGTTGGCGAGGCGCGCGTTGGACATGCTGAGGGCCATCGGTTGCCCCGATTGTTGGGTGAGCAGCGTCGAGATCGACCAGCCTCCAACAACAGCGTCTACGGCCCGGTTCATATTGCCGCCAAGCCATTGCTTGCGGCCAACGGGCAGGTCCACCACCACAGCACCCGCGAGCCGCTGTGGCGTATCGCTGGCTCCGATACTGTGTTCCAGATTCAGCCGGTCGAGTTGTTGAGGAATGCCTTGGCCGAGCGACCCCACCCAGTTGTTCCTGCCCGCCGAGGATTCGTCGGTTGCCTTCGATATGGTGTAGCTACCCGTGAAGCTAACGTGATGCGTGGTGCGCTTGTTGAAGCGAATCTGCAGAGCGTTGTACCAGGAATTCGCGGTCTCCAGCATCAGGCCCTCGAAGTCGCCCGAAAATTGCGGATACTTATTCAACAGATTCCCCAGGGGCAGGGTCGCATTCCCGTAGTTCGAATTGGGTTCGTTGAAGCAAGGATTGGAAGGGGTCGATGTGCAAGGGGTATTGAACATGGAGTAAAACGGGTTGCCGACTTGCGTCTGAAAAAAGTTGCTCACGCAGCTATCCGTCTGGCAGGTCGGGTCCGTGGGAGTTACCGCCGCTGAAATCTTCGCCAGCAAAGCGGACGGGATAAAATCCCGGTTGTTGGTGCCAGCCCAGGGCAGATGCGTGCTGCGGTTGGCCGAATAGTCCACGCCGAGCACGATCTGGCTCGGAAGTAGCCGCTGGATTCCCAGATTCCACTGGTAAATGTCGGCGTCCCGCGCCGCCGTCGTGCCCAGATCGTTCGGGTCTTGATAGCCCCAGTTGGCAAACTGGCCGTACTGCCTGCCCTGCGGACCGGTAAAGCCGTTGGGAAAGGGATTTTCCAGGGTCGCGGATTGAGTAGCAAAATCGTTGTTCGTAAAAAACATGTTGGCGGTCTTGAGGAACGCGGCGCCGGGATACTGGAAGTTGGTGGCGGGGCTCATTCCGAAATAGACGCCCGCCCCGCCCCGCACCACGGTCGACGGATCGACCTGGTAGGCGAAACCCGCTCTCGGTCCAAGGTCTTTGCGGTAGGTCGGAACCGTCCGCATGTTCGAAGTGGCGAATTGTGTCGTGCCGATCAGCTCTTGGGAGGAAGGGAAATTCAAACCAATCGACTGCAGAGTCGCCTGGGTACTGAACGTACCCGGAGGGGCCGTCGCTGAGACAGAATTCAGTGGGATATTGACGCCACTGTCTGCGGTGAAATTGCTGAATTGGAGCTGGTTCCCGCGCGAGGTGTAGGGCGAACTCCACTGGTAACGCAGGCCGAGATTGATGGTGAGTTTCGGGTTCACCTTCCAGTCATCCTGGATGTAAAACCCCGTCTCCCCCGACCGGTTCGCCACCGAAGGAGTGACCCCCAGTTGACTGGAGGCGTTGATATTGTCGGCATAACCAAAAGCCAGACTGGCAAATGGGTTGCCCGTGGTATTTCCAGCCGCATCCGTGTCGTTGTTCGGAGTTGGCGATGTCACGTCATCCGTAAACGTCAGGTAGCCGTTCGGGTAGTTCGGTTGCCAGAAATTGTTATAGAAGATTCTCTGCTCGCCGCCGATCTTGATCAGGTGGGATCCCCTGGAAATCGCCAATTGCGACGAGTAGCTCACCAGAGTGTGGGCAAACCTAGTGTAAATGCAGCATTGATCGTAAAGGTTATTCCACGGCAAATTTCCCTGCATGAGAAACGTCGGCATGTGGTCGATCCCGTTGGCCTGCTCGAACACCGACGGCAATCCTGGAGTGCCAGCCGGCAGTGAGGCGTTGAAACTGGAGATCGTGGGGATACCTGGCAGGGACAATTCATGCACTCGGTCGACTCCCACGTGGCTGGTCCAGATGATCCGCGGGTTGATGGTCCGGCTATATTCGAACGAACCGTTTTGCGCCACCGTCACGGTGCTCGCTATTCCGTCGTTATTATCGAAGCCGTCGCCCAGGATGGTTGGGGTCGTGAAATTACTCCAGTCTCGGCTGTAGCGGCCGTTGATGTGGTTCTTGTCGTTGAGCTGGTGGTCTATCTTGACGTCATATTGATAATCCGGAGCATTCGCCGTTACGGTCCAGTTGTAGTTATTGAATTCGTTCGCGTTGCTGGGCTTCGGATAAAGATTGAGGACGGCCATTCCGATGGCATCCTGTTCGCCGGGCGGGATCACATTCAATTGGCCGTTGTACTGCACCTGGGGACGGGTTATGCATGGATTTCCACACCCTTGCGCGGTGGGATCGTAAATATTATTCAATGTCCCCGAAAAGTTGCCTTGCCGCTCCCCCAGAGTCGGCACGGTCGCGACTCCGCTGGCCGCGCCGGAACTCTTCACCTTCTCAAAATCAACGAAGAAGAAAGTCCGGTTTTTCCGGATCGGTCCGCCGAGGGAGAATCCACCCTGGTCGCGCCGGCTATCAGGTTTGGGGTTGGGTTCGGGATTGAAGAAATCGCGGGCGTCCATCTGCGGACGCTGCAGGAAATACCAGCCGGAGCCGTGGAATTGGTCGGTTCCGCTCTTCATCACCATGTTCACGACGGTGCCACCGTTGTTGCCGAACTCGGCCGAGAAGCTGTTGTTCTCTACGTTCATTTCTTGCATGCCCTCGACCAGGGGCTCGTAGTAGACGTTGGAATTCCCGCCCTCACCCTGCTCCGGCGCGCTGATCAGGGCACCATCCAAACGTATCTCGGCGGTGGCGTTGCGCTGCCCGTTGGAAGTGAAGTTCGTTCCCGAAGGATAGTTATCCGTGGTACCGGACCCTGCCACTTCGGTCACGCCCGCCGCCAGGAATGTCAGGCCGAAGAAGCTGCGGTTGATCAGTGGGAGTTCGTGCACATATTCGCTGCTGATGTTCGTGCCCAGGGTCGCGCTCTCGGTATCGAGCAGAGGTGCCGTGGTGGTTACCTCGATCGATTCGTTAACCCGTGCCGGCGACAATGTGAAGTTGAGCGTGGTCTCCTGGTCCACGGCAAAAACCACATTGGTCCGCTCGGACGTGCGGAAGCCCTTGGATTCAGCTTTCACCGAATAGGTGGACGGCCGCAGTCCAGTGAAAACGTATTCGCCCTTGCCGTCGGTGACGGTATGCGTGGCAATATTGGTGCCGCTATCGGTGATGGTTACGGTGGCATTCGGCAACACTGCGCCAGCAGCGTCAGAAACTACACCCCGGAGTTGTGAGCGGTAGCTGCCTTGAGCCATAACCAAGGGAGAGCTAACCAGCAGAGACGCTGCCAAAAGCAAAGGAAGAACTGGCGTGGCCAGTCGCATGGGACCTCCGCACTTTGTGTGTGCACCTACGGTGTCGACGGCGTGGGTACAGCCAGCTTACGATTTATTTCGATTGCGATCTTATACTTACGTAACCCGCCCGTTGTCAAGGTCAATCTCAGGCATGAAGGAAACGCCGAATAGGCCTCCTGAATCCCTTGGGTTGGTCATCCTCGGGTAGCGAGGATCATCTTGCAAGCCTCGACTGGCAGCGGCTTCCAGGGGAGTTTCTCACGACGATTTCAGAAGCCTCTTTGGGGCCCCGGCCCCATTCCCTAGCGGGCGTACCAGAACACCGCGCCCTTAGAGATCGCCGGAAGCACGAACGTTTCCCGCCCATCTTTCTGCGTGCCCTGTAATCGCTGCACATCGCCGAGGAACGGCAGAAAATATCCGGCGTTTCCCGGTACCGCCGGTAAGCTGACCTTCACATCCGTCTGCGGAGTTTGAATCGGGTTGGCCCCCCCGACCAGTCCGGCAAAATTCGCCAGGAAGACGTGAGTCACGCCCTTCACCTGCGCCACCGAGGTTGCCACCGATGGCGAGGCTGAGAGCTCAACCCCGCGGCTGGTCTGCGGCAAGTTCTCCAGAAATTCCCGCTGCGTCTTCGGAGCTGCAAGCTCAAAGTTCTTGTCCAAAAGTGCGCTGTAGATTTTTCCGGGACACTCGGCGAAGCGCGTTACGTTGGGCCGGCCGCTCAGTTGTAATGCGTCTTCGCCAGTGACGATCAGCTTGTTGCCTTGCTTCAAATCCTGCTTCAGATATTGTTCGATCCCGTTTTTCTCAGGATCACTCCACACCCGTACATCCGGAAGAATCAGGGTTCGTCCATGAAACTCGGCGAGCGTCCGCGGAGTCACGACCTGAAACTCCCGATGCGCCTGCATCAGCAGAATCAGAATCCCGCGATATGAATTAATGAATTCGTCGGCGTAGAAATTTCGAGTTTGCGGCGAAAAGTAGACGCCGATGGGATCGATCGGCGTTCGCGGAGCATAGAAGGTATCTTCATGTTGTTTGATCCATGCGAAAATCTTCACGCGCGTGGTCGGGTCGTTGGACCCCGCCATCGAATGTCCCGGCGCATCCCAGAAATTCGCGCCCGCCATCACTTCCGACATGGCCAGATTCATCATGGCCTCACGCTTGTCCACTTTCTGGTCGCCGTCCCAGGAATAATTGAGGATCCACGTCGCCTTGCCCTGCGCAAACGCGCGAAAGGTGTGCATCCCCGCCTGATAACGGAACCAGTCCAGAGGGTTGCGCTCGGAGGCCATATGGCCGCTGTTGCCGAACGAGTACTCGTGCGCAATAGCGTCTACGACCGGGTAGAGGCTGTAAACATCGGCCCCTACGCGGACCGACTCTTCTTCGATGCCAGGATAAATTTCAGGAATGGTCTTGATCTGCGGATTCACCGACTTCGCATTCTGGTCAATCTCGTGCATGAAGTCGGTGAAAGTCTGGATGCGAAACTCCACCCACTTGCGAAAGTTCGGATCGGAGAAATCGCCAAGCTTGAGATCTTTCTTGGCGTCGAGCCCAGTCTGCTTTTTGAAAGCTGCAACCGTATAGTCGTCGAAGCTGGCCCAGGTGTCTTCCCATCCATCAAAATGAGTCATCCAATAGGGGATGTCCACGTAGATACCGTCAATGCCGGTGGCTGCAATTTGCCGCACGCGCGCCATGTAGGTTTTCCGCCACTCGCTCGCGTAGGGTGAGACCCATACATCTTCATCGCCTTTCCTGATCCAGAACGCCGTGCCTCCGCCGAAGATTGCGGGCTCTCCAGTAATTTTGCGCTGCAGCCAATCGGGATGCTCTTTGGCGAGCGTGTGCGGAGTCTGATCCCCGTGAGCCGTGATGCATTCCGTTCCGGCGATGTAGACGAAGGCACGGTTCCCTGCCGCATGCGCTTTTTCCGCAACTGCACGAATCGCGCGCAGCTTCTCCTCGGGATCCACGAAGCTTTCGTACCGCCCTGGAATGTCGTTGTCCACTTCGATCCCAAACACGCCGCTCTCCTGCGCATTGCGCACGATCTCGTAGGCGCTGTTTCGAGACAGGCCATAGGCTCCGATGCGCACGTAGTTGGTCCAGTCCTGACCGGTTGCGCTGCGGTCGGTCTGGTCGTGTTCGCTGGAAGTCGGAGTAGCTGCTATTCCAAGCAGCGCCACCGAAATAAGCGTGAGCAAAGGAAGAAGAAGAGAAAAAACGAATCCGCTGATAAGCTTGTGTCGGTGCATGCCATCTCCTCGGCGCAAAAGCGAAAACGAGTATAATCCCCTCATGCCGAGAGCAGCCTTATTTACGCTGCTGGTGGTTTGCTTCCTGAGTGGGGCTCTGCAGGCGCAACGAGCCGGAGGGGGATTTCACGGCAGCGCTGCCGGGCCGCATTTTCGCCCGGGTTTCGTAGGGCAACGCGGTTCCGGAGTCTCGTCTAGACCTGGATTAGTTCCATCCCGTCCTCACCGCCGCAACAATTTCGGATCCTACTTTCTCGCGTACGGCGATTCGCTCGACAACGATCTGCCTCGCTATGAAGAGCCGGATGGGGAAGCTGCGACGAACCCCGTGCCTCCGTTGATGATTCCGCGCACACCGGCCCCTCTCCCCCGGTCGCAGTTCATCGAGATACCCAGCGCTGCGAATGCAGCCGCTCCCAAAATGCCTCCGCCCGCCGTTTTCATTCTGGCCAACGGAGAGCGACTGGAGACCCGGCGTTTCCTGCTCTCAGCTACCCTTTTGTCGCTCAGCATTGATCGTCAACAGCGCAACGTTCCCCTTGCCATGGTTGATATCCGCGCCACCCTCAGCGCCAATCATGATCGCGGAATTGATCTACGCATTCCCGATGACCGGAATGAAATTTCCCTGGGCTTCTGAAAAAGAGCTTCTGAAGGATCCCCCGGATCTTGGCAGCGTCACTTCACGCAAAACGCAACCACCGTCCGGCCGCGCTGACCTCCAGCCTTCTCCAACTTCACGAGCAGCTTGGATTCCAGATCTTCCGGATCGGCAACCATCTCGCAAGCGGCGATCTGCTCATCGGTCGCGCCGTGAAAACACAGTTCGCAGACCCCCAATCCCCCGTCGGATTGCACCGGAGGACCAAACCTGCGGCAAGTCATGGGGCGCGCCTCGTAGAGATCGCACAACCCGGTTTCGGGATCGAGCACGGGACAGGGCTCCTCGTTGGCAAATTCCTCAAAACGCTGCTCCGCCTCTGGACCTTCATCGAGTACACCAGTTTTCACGTTCCCGGGAAACTCCGCCGACAACCGCCCCACCGAAGCCCGTGCCCGTTCGCGAATACGGCGTGCTCGTTGCGGGTCGGCTGTTTCCAGGTCGGTCAAGCCCTGCTGTAACCGCAGCCCATCCAGTTGATGGATGGCAAACACTCCCACGCAGCACTGGGTGCATCCCGGACGGCATGCGAGCCATTCGCCGGCGCGCCGCGAAGCATCGGCCAGCGCGGCGTCTACGATCTGGATCAGTTTCCGGTCGCCAGCCGGTAATCGCCGCGAAGACATGCCGGAAGCATACCCTATCGCTGTCAGTTTCGACGGACTGGCTGTGCACGGTTCTCGCTGTCAAGCCTCCCCCACGAAGAGAATCCAAAAAAACCTCTTGGATAGTCGCCACAGATGAGGTATTTTGCCGACATCGAATTTCGGAGCAACTTCGGGTCCACCGAACCTAGATCGACATTTCAGTTTTGCGAATGGAAGACACCCCCTGCCTTCCGCAAATAGGTTCCAGGTGAGGTGGTCTCGCCGGCTCCGCGAGAGGATCCAGCCATGAAACCTCCTCTTTGCGTCTGCGCCCTGGTCGTGTTTTCTCTATTGAACTGCGATTTGTTCGCGGGTGGCGAGGAACTATCCCCGACCGCTGACTCAAAGCACTCCGATGCGGCGATCGTCTCGTCTTCAGAAAGCGGGACGCTCCCGGCTCAGCCGCAGGCCCTGATCCCGGGTCCGCAAAGATCCTTTCTGCGTATGGCAGGGGTCAGTCAGAAGATTGCGCCGGAAGAAGTCCTGCCTTTGTTGAGCCGGAATGTGTTCACCGAAGGCTATGACTCCACTCGCCCTACTGAGTTCCTTATCCTGCTCCGGCGATACGTCGTACAGGCCAGGGAACTGTCGGACTTGGCTGCGGGCAGTGGCATGGTTATTCGGGTTGCGAATTGTGACGATGCAAAACCACTTCTGCGCATTCTCGGTTATCGAACCAAACCAGACTGCGGCACTCCTGGGACGTCCTTGCAGACGGACGACCCCGAGAGGGCTTTCCTGGCCATCGATTCCGGATTTCCCCTCCCCGAACTGGAACAAGCACTGCAAGGCGGTAAGCCGTTCGAGTACCCGTTCGCTTCTTCCCTGGTGCCGGTGCTCTTCGCCGAAAGCGACTGGACCCAGGCAAGCGAAAAGAACCACAAAGAAAACAGCAAGGACTTGCTGGACACGATATTGAACGACTCAGGGGTCGCACGCCTGTACTGGGCCCTCTCCCGGCTCGACCCCGAAACCAGAAACTCTTTGCGGCAATCGATTGGGCTCGAGAAACTGGTGCCCTACGCCGCAGTCCTTGATTTTTATGGAAGGGAGCTCTGCATCAGCGGAGGCCGAGTCAACGTACCGGGAGGAACGGGTGCCGACGCTGCGTGGAAGGACTTGGTTGGAGCCAGCCCGACATCCCCTGCCACGTTCGTTCCCAGGTTGTTGGCCAAAGACAAGGGTTGGCTGGTTGCCTATTTCGACGCGCTTTCGCGGGCGGGAGGAATGCAGCAGGCATATTTTACCGACCCGCATCGGCTACGGCTCTTTTATGCCGGCCTGCGCTCTCCCGATCCTTCCTCCCCCGCCACCAGAGGTTCTTTCAGACCGGCACCTGCACTGTTGCTTCTGGTCAGTCGACTTCAGTTTGAAAGCAGTGGTGAGCCGCTCGTCCCCGGAAATCTCGACGTCTGGAAAGACATTCTTCTCCAGTGGCACAACTCTATCTTCACCCGCAAGTTGGTAAGGCAGAATTTAGCCATGACTGGTCCGGATCAGCTTATGCAAATTATGTTCGGCCTGTCTCGTGCCCCCACTGATAGTGGACCACTGCAGACCTACATGGCGATTGCGGAACTTGACAGCAGACGATCTCCGGGACATCGCCTGGCGCCCGCGACAGTCCGCTTGCTGGCGCGCAAGTTCGAGGAATTCAGTGATCAGTATCGGATCTTTTCCGAGTTTCCAGAATTGAACGACGAGTCCATCGCCCTGTTTCTGGACGTAGCTCAGGGGCTGAACAGAGTGCCCACGGCGGTTCGCGGGAACGCTTTCGGCACCTTTCAGGCGAGCGTCGGAATCTGGCAGATTCTGGCGCGGCAGGGGCAGATTTCGAACACGCAACGGAATGGCTCCTGGCAGCAGACGATCAGGCCTTATGCCGCGATTCGATCAGCCGCGCAGTTGTATGACGCCGGAAGAACTTCTCTGGGAGAACTATTCCAGTTCTCGACGGGCAAGGCTAGAGCTTCGCAGGACGAAATCATCGACTTGCTGGCGGGGCCTCGGCAGAGTACTCCAGAGGGAAAGCAGATACATCGGGAACTCGCCGGCAGGGTCCGCTCCGTACTCGACGACCAGCGTCTGGTCTCGCTCGACACGATTCTGACGCTCGGGGATGCGTTGGCCGAAAAGGCACGCGGGAAACAGCCGGCAGAGTGGTTGATCCACCTGGCTGCCCAGACTCGAGAATTTGAGATGCCGCGGCCCATCTTCACGAGCGGCGAGAGGACCGAGTGGGCTGCAGGAATTTACAACAATCATCACACCGACGTGCAGATGCAAAGCGACATACCAAAAGTCCTTTCGTCGCCGACTGCTTCGCTCGCACAAATTAGCGAGGCACGTGGTCAGCTCGCATCGTTTCTGAGAGATACGCTGGTTGGCTTGAACTATGCCTACTACGAGCCCCCGGGTGCGCAAGCCCTGCACAATAATCCGCTCTTCGTCCGGTCCCACGACTTTGCCGGAGAAACGGTCAGCGGCGTGAAGGGACTCTGGCAGGCCCCGGAGCTCCTTGGCCAGGGTTCTCCGGCTGGGGGAGGCGCCCATTTCGTTGGCTCACTTGCCGATCTCCCCTATGCCTTGGCCGATCTCGAGCAGGATTTCATTTCGCCAGACAGTGTTCAGGCACTCATCTGGAAGGAATTGGTGCCGGAGCTTTTGGCCAGCGCAACCCTGCCACGCTGGTGGGACGTCAGTCCATTGGAACTTCATGCGATCGCTCTCTATCAGCGGACCGGGGAAGAACTCCTGACCGCCTCCGCAAAGGATGAGGCATTGCGAACTAAGGTCCTGACTATTTTGTCGAATCGGTTGCTTCCGCAGCGGTCACGGCAAGTCGAGGACGCTCTGCGCGCAGGTCGCGTATCAGAAATGCTTTCTCAAATGATGCCCGCAGACACGTTCTATCTGGCGGCCGAGTTCCGGCATAAGTATCCCGAACAACCTCGTGTCGAGGGAACTGCAATGCAGGAGCTGGAAGACTTGTCTCGACAGCACCCCGAACAAGCTAACTGGAATCGCTTGTCGCACGACTTCGGCACGCCGCATCCCAGCTTGACGCAGAACTACGGTCTCGAATTGCTGAATATGGTGCCCATGCCGCCGTTCGCTGGATATTCCAGCCGTTTTCTGGCGGAATCCTGGGATTCTCCGAATTTGTTCTGGGCTCGCCTGGCCGATGAAGGAGGATATTCGCCCGTCATGCTGAACCACTTTGTCCCGCAGCTTACGCGGATGATGGTGGAGAAGATCTTCGCTACCGACTTTGAGGACTGGCCAGCGCTCCTTCGAGCGATGCGCGAAACGGGGGCAGATTTCCGGGAGGGTAAGTTGACGCCGTCCATCAAAGGTGCCGTTCGACCATGAGGTGTTCGTTCAAGCGAAGAAGCCAGCCGAGAATTCAGCGACCCCAGGCCGATGAGGTCGCAGATTAGGAATCTTGAAACCATGCTAAGGATGATATTGTTGCCGCTGATTCTCATTCCTCTGGGGGCCATACCGGGAGATGAAACTGGCATCGCAGCTCAGGAGAACCACGACTTTCGCGTTGTGGTTAACATGGTCCAGCTCAATGTGGCAGTGACGGACAAGAATGGAAACTACGTTACTGGACTCCGCCCGGAGGACTTTGCCATCGCCGAAGATGGGATTGTAGAAAAGATGGCGACCTTTGCCGAGGGCAATGAAGCGGCTCGCAGTCTCAGAGAATTTGCGGACCAGGACTCGTCTGCAACCGCCTCCGGAGACCTGGCGAAGAACCCTTCTGACGGCGCCCTGGGTTCGAGCTTCGAGGCACAGGTGAGGGGTGCCAATGTGTTCGTCCTGTTTGATACCAGCAACTACATGTACCGCGGCTTTGTCTTCGCGCAGGATGCGATCACCGAGTTCGTTCGCTCGCTGGAAACCGCGGACAGGATTGCACTCTATTCCTACAGCCGCGACCTCTCTCGTGCCGCCCTTCTTACCTCCGACCGGTCGCAAGTCGTGCGGGCCGTGCGCTCGACGGTGGCCGGAGACGAAGCGGCGCTCTACAATGCGCTCCTGCTAACGCTGAAAGACGCGGCTCAAATTAAGGGCAGGAAAGTCGTAGTAGTGTTCTCGAATGGCCCGGACAATTCCAGCGTAGTGCCGCCCGAGGACGTCGCTGAATTTGCCCAGTCAGCCGGAGTTTCCATTTACATGATCAGCACGCAAAAGGCAAGACTGGAACCCGTGTCCACCGCGGTTTTTGATCGAATGACCGCCGCCACGGGCGGCAAGGCCTACTTCGCCAAGGACTGGAAAGATGAACACCGGGCATTTGCCTCCGTCCGTGACGATTTGGCCCATCTCTACTCGCTGAGTTACTACCCGAAGCCCAACGCCAACCGTGGCTGGCGGGCGATCAAGGTCAGCCTGGTGAGCGACCAGTTGAAGAAATGCAAGTTGCGGACCCGCAATGGATACCGTCCTCAACCCTCCCGATTCTCGGGCGACGACAAGACCACATTGTCTGGCGTCGTGCCCGAATAGGGATGCTGCCTGCTCCTTGACTCAAATGGGTGCGACGCCGGACCCCACGAAATATCCCACGTGCCCTGGTTTGTCTTGCGGTCAGTCACCGGTCGGTGCGCAGTTTGCGCTGACCGCGATGACTCTTGTGGCAGCCTGTCTCTTCTGCGGCTATTTCAAGTTTCCCCTCGTCGGGGTGATTGATCGCGGCGCCCGTGTGCAGTAGGCGGAGGAGTTTGTGTGGGCGGCCGTAAGCGCTCCGGGGTGTCATACCGCCGAGAAATTACGCGTCCGTGACTGCGTCGTCGGTTCCCACTGCGATCCAGGCCTATCTCGATCCAGAATAATTTCTTTCGTTGTCCGTTCCCCCTGCAAACCGACTTCTGGCTCCGAATCGTTTTCTGAGTACCGCAGTATGGGCCCAGTTCACGGCAGGGGCGCCGCATTTTTATGTTGCGGATGCAACACGTCTATGTTGTAATAGCAACATAGAGGGGAATCCAATGAGTGAACTCCTTGAAGCGCTCTTCCACAGGCGAGCGGTTAAGGTTTTTGATCAGGTCGAAATCTCACGCGTACTGCGTGAACAAATCCTCGATGCAGCCCGTCATGCTCCCTCCAGTTTCAATTCGCAACCGTACCGGTTCTTTTGGGTGGAATCGTCGGCACGAAGGGCAACCGCGGCGAAACTCTGCATGGGACAGATGCCTGCGGCAACGGCGTCGGCACTGGTGGTTGCGGTGGCCGACATCGGGTCGCTGGCTGCGACCTCGGAAGCGCAGTTGGAGTGGATGCGCAGGAGCGGCTTCAGTCCGGCCAAAATCAGAGACTACGAGCGGAAGGCGAAAATCGGCCGGATCCTGTTCATGCCAGGGCCGTTCGGCATTTTTGGCGCGGTCAAGTGGGCGATTTTTCGACTGGTGAATTTGTGGAAGACGATGGGGATGCCACCAGTGTTTCGACAGGACTTGTTAAAGTGGGCGACGAAGAGCACATCGTTGGCCTGTGAGAACCTGATGATTGCCGCCGAATCACTGGGACTCAACACGTGCCCCATGGAAGGATTCGACGGCCGGAGACTCTCCAGATTTCTCGGGCTGTCAACCCGGTATCATGAAATTGTGATGGTGATTGCGATCGGGAAGAAATCGTCTGCTTATGCGGAACCGCCTCAGTGGCGGCGACCTCTCGAGACCACGGTAACCGTCCTATGATCCTCGTTTCGAAGATCATCGTTCCCAAAAAGGATATTCCTCAAGACATCCTAAGGGACTCCGTGCTTGCCCATGTTGCTGCGGCCTATTTTTCCGTTGGGAAGAGACTTGAACGAAAAACTCGGTGCTCTGCGACTCGCGGCTTCATCTTATCCACACTCCGGGGCGGTGCCGCGCTCAATCAGAATCAAATCGCCACACTTCTCGGTCTCGACCGGACTGTCGTGCACCGAGCCATCAAGTCCATGGTTCGGGAAGGGCTTGTGTCGGAGAGAAAAGCAAAATCGGGCAGAGCAATTCACATTGCGTTGACGCCAAAAGGCCACAAATACAGGAAACGCCTGATCAATGCGAGGGTGGCCGCCGACGAAAAACTCCGAAAAGAACTCACTCCGGAAGAACGCACAACACTTCTTCGACTCTTGAAGTTGATTGCCGAATTAGAGTTTTAAGACTGCGCCGCCTCCATTCTGGATGGGTTGTGGCCTACGCGCGCTATCCAGAGATGCGTTCGAGGACATTTGAGCTCGGTCCCGAGTCGGCGGAATCACGCTACCCACCAGCAGACTTCGGGACAAACTTCACGTCTCGTTCACCGAAATCCACCGATTCGATTCAGTGTGCGCCCGCGGATTACTGCCTCATAGCCCGTGAGACCAAAGCCGCTGGCGCGGCAGAGGTGAGGTTCACCAGCGATGGAATGTTAAAGAGGCCGAGTTTAGTGCGTCGGCAAGAAAGGCCACCCCTTCCCGTGGCGGTTTAGAATAGATTTCTTGGCGCGCAGCGGGGCCAGATTTGGACATCTGGGAGCGCGTCTCACGTTTCGGTTCTGGAATCGGAGGTCATCTCACGTGGAACGATTCAACCGCCTGCTTATTTGCCTCGCACTGACTTTTGCTGGCAGCACCGCTTTGGGGCAAAGCACCACTGGGGATGCGGTTGGCCAACGCTGGTGGTCACACATTCAGTTTCTCGCAGACGATAGCCTAGAAGGTCGCGACACCGGCAGCCGTGGTTACGAGAAAGCCTCCGACTACATGGCTGAGCAATTCCGTGCCGCAGGTTTGCAGCCTGCTGGCACTGAGGGTTACCGGCAGCCCATGGATTTTCACGTTGTACGGATTGACGAAACTCGCTGCTCGCTCGATTTGCTCCGCAACGGAAAAGCGCAACCGGTGACGCTCGGCGACGATGCTGTGCTCGGCGTCAATTCGCACGCGGCTGAGGATGTCAAAGCCGGGGCTGTGTTTGTCGGCTACGGGCTCACCGTCCCCGAACTGAACTACAACGACCTGGCTGGCCAGGACGTGAAGGGAAAAATCGTAGTGTTTGTAACAGGCGGCCCCGCGGACATGTCCGGCCCGATCAAGGCACACTACCAATCGGGTGAGGAACGCCGGAAGGCGCTTCTGAAAGCAGGAGCGATGGGGACCATTGCGATACCGAATCCCAAGAGTGCTGAGGTCCCCTGGTCGCGGGTTGCCGCATCACGGTTCCAGCCGAGAATGGAACTGCGCGATCCAGGTCAGGATGTCCCGCCTCCGCTTCAAGTGGGCATCGTGTTTAATCCCGAACGTGCCGACATGCTCTTTGCGGGCAGCGGCCACACCTTCCAGGAGATTCTCGCGGCGCTTAATGCAGATAAGCCTCTGCCCCACTTTCCCCTTGTTGTGAAGGTTCATGCGCGCGTCGGAATGACGCGCTCGGAAGCGAAATCCGAGAACGTCGTGGGGGTTCTCCCCGGCAGCGATCCCGACCTCAAGAAGGAATATGTTGTGATTAGCGCGCACCTCGATCACCTCGGGATCGGTGAGCCGGTGAACGGCGACCGCATTTACAATGGCGCGATGGACGACGCCTCGGGCGACGCATCGCTGATTGAAATCGCCCGGGCGATGAGAGATTCAGGAACAAAACCGAAGCGCTCGATTCTGTTCCTTTCGGTCACAGGCGAAGAAAAGGGTTTGCTCGGCTCCCAGTATTTCGCCGGGCATCCCACCGTGTCCGGCATCATCGTCGCCGATATCAATATGGATATGTACCTCCCGCTTTTTCCGCTGAGATACCTCGAAGTCCAAGGGCTCGGCGAATCCACTCTGGGCGACGATGTGCGTGCGGTTGCCGGACAGGCGGGTGTACAGGTACAAGCCGACAAGGAACCGGATCATAATCGTTTCATCCGCAGCGATCAATACAGCTTCATCAAGAAGGGTGTTCCGTCGCTTGCGTTCAAGTTCGGTTACATCCCCGGCACACCGCAAGAGAAAATCTTCAAGGCCTGGTATGCCGAGCGCTACCACGCGCCCTCAGATGACCTGAGCCAGCCTGTCGATCTCTCGGCCGCCGCGCAATTCAACGCGATCCTCGAAAATTTGGCGATGCGTGTCGCCGATGCAGATCACCGCCCTCAATGGGAGCCCAACAGCTTCTTCCGCAGGTTTGTCCAGTAGCAGTGGTTGCGGTGAACCTTCTCCATCCCGGGTCGTAGATTCGGTTCCTCGTACGTACGCGCCGCGTTGCGGCGGCAAACGGCTGGGAATGACAGAACAAATAGAAGTGGCCGCCTACCCAGATTGTTCGAACAAGAAAGGCCCCACTCGTGAGAGCGGGGCCTTCGACTCGCGCTAGGACGGTGACGACTATACGGAACGCTTAGCGCTTGCCGCCGTGTCCGCCGCCACTGTGACCTCCGCCCCCGCTGTGTCCACCGCTGGCATGTCCACCGCTAGAGTGTCCGCTTCCGTGCGAACCACCAGAGCCTCCATGCGAGGAGAAGCCGCGCGACCCGCCGCGGTTGCCGCTGGAGCCACCAGCGCGCGGCGCGCTCGCTCCGCGTCCAGCGAACCCTCGTTGGCCGCCGGAGAATCCCCGGTTGCCTGCGTAGGCTCGGCTACCTTCAGCGCCCCGGTTAACGGCTGCCCCGCGATTGCTGCCGGCGAAGCCGTGGGACGCGCCCGCGTAGCCCCGCGATGCGCCCGCATATCCGTGACCTGCGGCTGAGCCGAACGCGTGCCCATCGCGACCCGCAAATGAGTGCGCTCCGAATGCGCCATGCGCGGAAGAGAATCCTCGATAATTTCCGTGCACAAACGCAGCGTGGTTATAAAACGCTCCGCCACGGAAGG
>Ga0209380_10001277_pt1 | contig 17180 bp, 14 predicted proteins | sample HubBroMetageWFT6_FD_188347 | JGI IMG/M metagenome (GOLD analysis project Ga0209380, IMG submission 188347) | Warmed and freeze-thawed soil microbial communities from the Hubbard Brook experimental Forest, New Hampshire - Hubbard Brook CCASE Soil... | ecosystem: Environmental > Terrestrial >...
ACGTGATGCAGACGATGCCGAGTTTCGTCTATCTCATCCCAGTCGTCATGCTGCTCGGCATCGGCAAAGTTCCAGGCCTGATAGCGGTCGTGATCTACGCGCTTCCGCCCATGGTCCGCCTCACCAACCTCGGAATTCGCTTGGTCGATCGAGACGTCCTCGAAGCCGCCGACGCTTTCGGCTCATCAAATTGGCAGAAGCTCAAGAACGTTCAGTTGCCGCTGGCGATGCCCACGATCATGGCGGGCATCAACCAGACGATCATGATGGCGCTGGCGATGGTGGTGATTGCGTCCATGATCGGCGTGCAGGGACTCGGCCAACCGGTGCTGAAGGCGATCGCCAATCAATATTTTACGCTCGGCATCTTCAATGGGCTCGCCATTGTCGGCATCGCCATTATCTTCGATCGGGTGAGCCAAGCCTTCGGTCTCCGGTTGCAGAAGCACAGGGAGACGGTCCATGGCTGACCGGATCGGCCACGGGATCGAGATCAGGCGCCTCTACAAGATCTTCGGCGACAGGGCGGTCGACCTCGTCGACGCCGTCAAAGGGGGAATGTCCAAGAGCGCGCTCATGGAGCAGCACTCGCATGTGCTGGGCCTGAAAGACATCAACATCTCGATGCCCGGCGGCTGCATTCAAGTCATTATGGGGCTTTCCGGGTCCGGAAAGTCCACTCTCATCCGGCATATCAACCGCCTGATCGATCCCACGGTTGGCGAAGTGCTCGTGGACGGCGTCAATGTCGTTAAGATGAACAAAGCGGATCTCATGCAGTTCCGCCGCCACCAGACCGCAATGGTCTTCCAGAAGTTCGCGCTTTTGCCGCATCGGACGGTGCTCGACAATACCGTCTACGGCCTTGAAGTTCAGGGCGTGTCGCGCAAACGGCAAGTCGAAAACGCGATGCTCTGGATCGAGCGGGTGGGGCTTAGCGGCTTTCAGAACCGCTATCCCAATCAATTGTCGGGTGGCATGCAGCAGCGCGTGGGTCTCGCGCGCGCTTTGACCAACGACGCGCCAATCCTTCTCATGGATGAAGCATTCTCGGCGCTCGATCCCTTGATCCGTGCGGATATGCAAACGGTGTTGCTGGGCCTGCAAAAGGAGATCAAGAAGACGATCGTCTTCATCACCCACGACCTTGACGAGGCGCTGCGGCTTGGGGAACGAATCGCGATCCTGCGTGACGGCGAGGTCATCCAGCAGGGAACAAGCCAGGAAATCGTGCTGAAGCCCGCAGACGAATACATTGCTCGCTTCGTGAAAGAGGTGAATCGTGGACGTGTATTGCAAGTCGGGGCCGTTATGGACCCGCTTGCATCGACGACAGTGCCCCCGCGAATCCGGGTTAGCGTCCGAATCACTCTGGAGGAGACAGCAAAGATGCTGGCTCAATCCGGCGAAGATAGCCTAGCGGTCATCGACGATGACGGCAGGATGGTTGGCGTTGTCGACATACGGCAAATTGTCAAAGCGATGGCGCCGCCGGAGCCAACAATAGTTGGAGATCTTCGCGTTACGGAGCCGACGCCCGATCTACACCGACGATACACTTACGTACCCGAGCACTCCCAACAACGCGTCTTATAGTCTGAGTCTGACCGATCGCGCCCGCTCTGCAAAGGTCGGTGAGCCTGTCGATCTTTGTGTTCCGAAAAGATGTCCGAGGACTGCGACCGGCCGAATAATTAACATTTACCTCGGCGCACGCGACGAGGCCGTTCTGCCCGACAACGTACGGCGCCTGGCCTGCGCCGACGACCTTCACCTCCGCGGTATCCCGCTCTCAACGCGGTCAGGATGAGATTGCTCGATTCGATGCCGGCCGCGTCATCCTGTGAACTCCGACTATTGCTCGCGAGGAGCGCCCTTTCGCGGTGCCGCCGTTGCTGCCGTTGCCCGCGTTGCCGCTGGGTTTCACGCCACTTCCGCTGGCACCGCGGGGCGCCGCCGGCCCCCGTGGCTCTATTCAGAAAGGAGGTGATCGGATATTGCCGGCATCGGCGGCCACCAGCATTGCCTTCGGATGAATCGGCGCGACGATCGCGTTGGCTTCCGTCGTGAGAAAGCCGAACAGCTGATGCTCGGCGTCCACTGCACCGCTCTCAGGACCGCGTAGGCCGCCTGAGGAGGCCCATAGACCGGCGAGTGGCCTCTACCCTCCCGGATCTTGAGCAGAAACGTCCGGTCGATCTCCGCCGCCGAGGTGACGGCATGAGCTCCAGCCCCAGCCGACTGGTACGAGCCGCTCCGCCTCAGTCAGGGCGTCACGCTAATCCACGAGCCGTGAATCAAGCCCTTCTACCGCGCCAACATCTGGCATGTCCACGGCCGCGATCGCGACCTGCTCGTCGACACTGGCCTCGGCCATTTCAGCCTGCGCGACCATGTGGCGCTGGTCAGCGAGCGTCCCCTCGTTTGTGTCGCCAGCCCCACCCATTTCGACCATATCGGCTGCCATCACGAGCTCGGCGAGCGCTGCGTCCATTTCGCGGAAGCGGCCATCCTGGCCGATCCGCGCAAACGAATGGATCCTGCCGATCGTTACGCCACCGATGAGATGTTCGATCGCTTTCCCGAAGCTGGTCAGCCGAGCGCTACCGGATCTGGCTGGCGCCCGCCCAGCGTCCCCTCGCCGATCGCGACGTGGTCGTTCTCGGCGATCTCAGTTTCCAGGTCTACACGCCCGGACACCCGCCGGCTTCTATCGGCCTGTTCGAGCAAGCGACGGGTAGCATCCTCTCCGGCGATATCGTTTATGACGGCCCGTTGATCGACGATGCCTATCACTCTGACCCGGACGCCTATGTCGCGGCGCTTGAAACGCTGCGCCGCCTACCCATCTCCATCGTTCACGGCTGACATTTTCCGAACTTCGGCCGACCAGCTACCGTCAACTCACTGACGACTATATTGCCGGCGTAAGCCCCCGGCGCATCTCGCCACGTAAAATCGCGCTATAGAGAGCTATGCTGAACGATCGCAACCCCCATTGGGTCTACACACAAACGATCAAGATGTTCGCGGCGCCCGCCTCGCCTCCATTCGAGGACGAAGCTGAGCTCGAGCGGCATTGGGGGCGGGTGTGGGGCATCGACAACGACGTCGGGCAGATCCGTAGCGTTCTGGTCCACCGTCCCGGACCCGAGATGGCGGTCGTCGATCCCGCCAAACGCATCCCCGAGATCGGCTCGTTCGGCGATGTCGAGCAGGGGTGGTACTTCCAGAGCGAGACGCCTCCCGACGTGCCGGCAATGCAGGCAGAGCACGATGCAATGGTGACGGCCTTGCGGGGTGCCGGCGTCGAGGTCTTTTACGCCGAAGGCGTTGACGGCGGGCGGCTGAAATCCTGCTATACCCGCGACCCGCTCATCATGGTCAAGGGAGGCGCGATCGTTTGCAGAATGGGCGCGCGCGTCCGTCGCGGCGAGGAGCTGGCGACCACTCGCACCCTCGCCAAAATCGGCGTGCCCATCCTGCGCACCATTTCGGGCACGGGCGTCATGGAGGGCGGGAGCTTCGCCTGGCTCAACAGCAACACGGCAGCGATCGGCGTCGGCGTGCGTGTCAACCGCGACGGCGCGGTCCAGGTCGCCGAGGTCCTGAAGCGGCAGGGCGTTGAGCTCCTGATCGTCGAACTCACGGGTTACGACATCCATCTCGACGTGTCGTTCCTGATGGTCGACAAGGACCTGGCTTTGGTGAACCCGTTCGGCCTGCCCTATTCCTTCATGGAGGAACTGAAGGCGCGTGGCATCCGCCTCGTAGAGATCGATCCGACCGACGATCCCTGGATCAACAACTCCCTGGCGACCGCGCCCGGTCGGCTCCTGATGCCGGAGGGAGCGACCAACCGCACGCTCGACGCCCTTGCCCGGCACGGCGTGACCTGGACGACCATCCCCTACGCGGCGATGCACAAGAACGGCGGCGGCATCCATTGCTCGACAACGCCGCTGCGGCGCGACAAGGTCTGAGGCCTTTGGCTCGGCGGCAACCGTGGAGACGTTACGAGCATCGGAGGGCCGCGTGACCGATCTGCCAAAGCGAGCGCAAGTTGTCATTGTGGGCGGAGGGATCATCGGCTGTAGTGTCGCCTATCACCTGACGCTACGCGGCTGCACGGACGTCCTGCTTCTCGAACGAAAGCAACTCACTTGCGGAACGACGTGGCATGCCGCGGGCCTGGTTGGCCAGCTTCGCGCGACCCGCAATCTGACGATGCTCGCGCAATATACGACCGAGCTCTACACAACGCTTGAAAAGGAGACAGGCCAAGCGACGGGTTTTCGGCAGATCGGTTCGCTCGCCGTCGCCACAAGCGACGGCCGCATGGAGGAGTTGAAGCGCGGCGCGTCCATGGCGCGCTCCTTTGGTCTGCAAGTCGATGTTGTCAGTGCGGAACGGGCTCTCGAGCTCTGGCCGTTTCTCAACGCCGGCGACCTCTTGGGCGCGGTGCATCTGCCTAAAGACGGCCAGACCAACCCGATTGACACCACACAGGCTCTGGCGAAAGGCGCACGGAGCCGCGGCGCGCGGCTCGTCGAAGACGCTAAGGTCGACCGGATCGTCGTCGAAAACGGCAAGGCCATCGGCGTTCGAGGGGCCTTCGGCGAGATCCAGGCCGACGTCATCGTGAATTGCGCTGGCATGTGGGCGCATGAACTCGGCGCGAAAGCTGGGGCCGCCGTGCCTTTGCACGCAGCGGAGCACTTCTATATCGTCACAGAACCGATCCCGGAGCTTCCGCGCCATCTCCCCGTGCTGCGCGACGCGGACCGATGCGCTTACTTCAAAGAGGACGCGGGCAAACTTCTTGTCGGATGGTTCGAGCCCGTCGCCAAGCCATGGGCAATGAACGGCATCCCCGAGAGCTTTTCGTTCGATCAACTGCCGGAAGATCTCGAGCACATCGAACCCCTGCTCGAGGCGGCCATTCACCGCGTTCCGGCGCTTGGAAGGGCGGGGATCCAGCTTTTCTTCAACGGTCCCGAAAGCTTCACGCCCGACGACCGCTACCTGCTCGGTGAAACGCCGGAAGTTCGCAACCTGTTTGTGGCGACGGGATTCAACTCGATCGGCATTCAGTCTGCTGGGGGCGCGGGTAAGGTCTTGTCCGATTGGATTGTCGACGGGCATCCGCCCATGGATCTGTGGGATGTCGACATCCGCCGGATGATGCCGTTTCAGAGGAACCGCGCCTACTTGCGAGATCGGACGACAGAGACCTTGGGCTTGCTCTACGCCATGCATTGGCCTTTTCGGCAGCCGGAATCGGCGCGTGGGGCGCGGCGTTCCGTGCTGCATGATCGGCTCAAGGCGGCGGGCGCCTGCTTTGGCGAGGCCGCAGGCTGGGAACGCCCAAATTGGTACGCGCCCGATAGAGAAATGCCGCAATATCGATACACCTATGGCAGGCAGAACTGGTTTCCGTTTTCCGCCGACGAACATCGCGCGGTTCGCGAAACGGTCGGCTTGTTCGATCAATCGTCCTTCGCCAAATTTATCGTCGAAGGTCCGGACGCAGAGAAGGTCCTCAACCGGATCTCAGCAAACGATGTCGCGGTCCCTGTCGGTAGGATCGTCTACACTCAGTGGCTCAATGAACGTGGCGGCATAGAAGCTGACTTGACCGTTACAAGGGAGGCCGACGATCGCTTTCTCGTCGTGACGTCGGCCACCTCTCAGACACGCGATCTGGCCTGGCTCAAGCGCAACATTCCAGAGGATGCGCGAGTCGGCGTTCATGATGTCACGTCTGGCCAGGCCGTCCTCGGCGTGATGGGGCCACGCGCTCGCGACCTGTTGGAACCCCTCGCTGACGCCGACCTATCGAACGAGGCCTTCCCGTTCGCCACATCACAGCTCATCGATCTCGGCTATGCTCGCGTGAGAGCCAGCCGCATCACCTACGTCGGCGAACTTGGTTGGGAGCTCTATATCCCCAGTGAATTCGCTCAGGGCGTCTATGACGTGATCAGCGAAGCCGGAGGCTCGCTCGGTCTCAAACTCGCGGGCTACCACGCTATGAACTCCCTTCGCATCGAGAAGGGCTATCGGCATTGGGGTCACGACATTGCGGATGAGGATTCGCCGCTCGAAGCCGGCCTGGGTTTTGCCGTCGCGATGGACAAGCCAGGAGGCTTCATTGGGCGCGAGGCTTTGCTGCGTCAGAAAGAGCGAGGACTGACCCGCCGGCTCGTTCAATTCGTCATGGAGGATGCCGAGACGCTGCTTTATCACAATGAGCCGATTCTTTGCGACGGCGAGATCGTTGGACGCATTACATCAGGCATGTTCGGTCATACGATCGGCCGCGCGATCGGTCTCGGCTATGTCGAAAACCGCGGCGAGGCTGTAACAGCTGAATTCATCCAAGGCGGTCAGTTCGAGATCGAGGTGGCGGGCGCGACGCTGCGCGCGAAAGCTTCGCTAGAGCCGCTGTATGATCCCGAAAACCTTCGAGTGAAGGATGTCGAGGAGCGAACGCTGAAGCACGTCGTCCAGGCTTGAACGCGCTCCAATTGAGCGCCGTACTTGTGCGGACCGCCGGGCAAGTCGATAGTCCCGGCGGCCGGGGGCGCTCAGGAGCAGCGAGACGGCTTCGCTCTGGTCGGAGTGTGCAATCGGACAATCATGGCCGATCTTATCGAACCTGAAACAAACAGGCTCCCGCGTAGCCTTTATGCCGAAACTGCGCGGGAAGGGGTTGCTACCCCTCCGCTTCGCGGCGACAAGCGCGTCGGCGTCGTCGTGGTCGGCGGCGGCTTTACTGGATTGTCGACGGCTCTGCATCTTGCTCAGCGTGGCGGCGATGTGACGGTTTTGGAAGCTCGAGAGCCTGGGTGGGGCGCGTCGGGGCGCAATGGCGGCCAAGTTAACCCGGGGCTCAAGCATGAGCCTGAGGAGATAGAGCGCCATTTCGGCCCCGATTTGGGACGGCGAATGGTGTCGCTTTCTGGCGGTGCGCCGGATCGGGTCTTCGCCCTTGTTCGAGAGCTTCAGATCCGGTGTGAGGCAAACCAGGGCGGCACCATCCGCGCAGCTTTCTCGAAGGGTTCCGCCAAGTTTCTTCGTCGCGCCACAATGGCTTGGAAAGACCGCGGAGCGCCTGTCGAATTGCTGGAGCGCGAAGCGATCGCGCTCGCGACTGGCGCGGACCGTTACCTATGCGGCGCGCTAGACCGACGGGGCGGTTCGCTCAACCCCCTTGGCTACGCGCGTGGGCTGGCCGACGCAGCAATTCAGGCCGGGGCGGCCATTCATGGCGGCGCCAAGGCGACGGCTGTAGAGCGCCGAGGCGCGTCATGGGCGGTCGTGACGCCGGGAGGGACCGTCACCGCAGACTGGCTCGTGCTTGCCACGAACGGCTATACAGATGAGCTTTGGCCCGACCTCCGGCAGACGATTATCCCCGTCTACAGCGGCATCGTGGCGACCGAACCGCTGCCGGAGGAGATCGCCAAGCGAATCTTACCGATGGGAACCGTCCTGTACGAGCATGAGGACATTACGGTTTACTACCGGCTTGACGTTTCCAACAGGCTGCTGATGGGCGGACGGAGCCGACTGCGGACGCTCGAAAGCGCCAACGATTTTCTCGATCTCATCACCTACGCCAAGCGGCTTTGGCCCTTTATTGGCAATCCCCAGTGGACGCATGGCTGGAACGGCCAACTGGCGCTCACCTTGGACCACTACCCTCACCTTAATGAGCCGGCCGACAAGGCCATCGCTTGCCTTGGGTACAATGGGCGCGGCGTCGCGATGGCGACTGCAATGGGGGCTGAAATAGCCCGCCGGATCACCGGAACGCAGGCGGCGGACCTGGATATGCCAGTAAAGTCGGCTCTGGAGCCGATCCGGCTGCACCGGCTTTGGCCCATCGGCGTGACGGCGAGACTGGCATACGGTCGCATGATGAGGGCCATTGGAGCGTAATCACGCGAACCAACGGTGCATCGACCGGTCTCTTCGACGCTATGGCGCGCTTGCGATCGCTCTCGCTCAGCCTTGGGGGCCGCGCGTCTACAGGCGCCGTCGAGCGCGTCTTGTTGGCCGGCGCCAGTGGGGACGGGGCGTCAGGCGCCCTGCGGCAGCCACCATTCCACGCCGCGCGGCGTGCTGACATATTCGGGCCAGCGGTAATGGATCGGCGCCTGGAAATCCTTCGGCAGGAGAGGTGCGAGCCACGTCCTGCCCCCGACGCCCCCGTCTGTGCGCTCACGGAATTCGGCCTGCGCCGCCGCGAGTGCCTGCGGATCGGTCATCAGATCGACGAGGCTGCCGGCGATGGCGCGGGCGGCGGCCTCGACGGTTGGGTCGATCGTCGCGGGGAAACCTCCAAGCGCGTTCCACACCCAGGCCGGGTATTGGTAGCCCGGCCGCGGCGGCGCGAGCATCGCGCGCCCAACATAGACGTGCGCTGTCGGACAGTGCCAAGTGTACTCGGTGTAGTCGTCCGACGTGTAGTTCCTTTGCCAGGGCGGCAGGATGGCGCGCAGGCGGCCCTCATCCTCTTCCGGCGTCGTTAGCGCCGTCATCGCAGGATGGATTGGATCCTCCATCGGCTCAAGGCCCAGGTTCTTCTGGACCTCGCGGCCAAACCGCCTGGCCTCCTCTCCCCAGCGAGGCGTTCCGCCAAGCGCGAGATTGCCGTAAGCGAGCGCGGCCAGCGCATGGTTGGGTAGGCCCGGACGGGTCTTGGTCACCCATTCCTTGCGCACGATGCAATGGGTGATCCTGGCGACATTGTCGGTGTTGTTGTCGAGGACGGCGTAGATGCGCTCCTGCATTTCCAGGGTCGGGCAGCGGCTCGAATATTGGATCTGGCTGAAATTCGGAGCGAGATTGTCGGCCGTGGCCTGACCGGCGGCGAGAATCGCCTCGTTGATGGTCCAAGTGCCGGTATGCGGCAGCATCGACTCCTTGGTCATCTTGCTCGTCATATACATGAGGCAGACAGCGTCGATCGCGCCGGGGGCCCGCGCCATCGTATGGGCCGAAGCGCCTTCTCCTGCGCTCATACCGGACCATTCTTCGGGGCGCGGACACTCGAAACTGTACATCCGGCTCCAATAGCTGCCGCAATGGGTGTCCCAGATCACCGTGTTGGCATGCGCGGTGCTGAATGCCGGGTGAAAGGCGATGGTTGCGTCGAGATCATCGTAATAGCCGTGGGCGGCATGCACGGGCTTTGAGCCGCACACCTTTTCCGCCGGCTCGCCGAAGAAGACGAGCTTGCCGGGCAGGCCGTGCTTCTCCATCGCCGCTTTGGCGGCGAGCAGGCCGCCCAGCGCGCCGAGCCCCAGCGCCGAATGCGGATCGGTATGGCCGGCCGCATATTTGTGAACGCCGTCGCGCTGCTTCTCAAAGGGCACAGGATCCTGGCTGTTGCCGGGGACGGCGTCGTATTCCGCATAAGTGGCGATGACCGGCTTGCCTTTGCCGTACGTGGCGCGGAAGGCGGTGGGCATGGTCGCCGTGCCTTCTTCCACCTCGAAGCCCTGCTCGCGCAACAGTTTCACATACCAGGCGGCGGATCGATATTCGCGCCATGCCGGCTCGTGGAAGTTCCACACCTCCGTATGGCGCTCCGAGAGCCAGGCCGCGTGCGCCTCGAGCCAGCCCAAGGCAGTCTCTTTGGCCGGCGTCAGCGCGGCCGGACCCCAGTCGCGGGTCGCCGCCGAATGGTCATTCGGCATCAAGGGGCTCCAAGGAATCTAGGATGGGAAGGACGCCGGCGGTCTGCGCCGTCGGCGCCGGTCGCCTGAGATCAGCCGACGATGAAGGCGCTCCAGCGCTTCACGATCTGGTCCATGTTGTCCGCCCACCATTGGGTATCGAAGTTGACCAGCTTGCTCTTAATGTCGGGTGAGGTGGGTAGAAGCTTCAGCCTTTCCGGCGACAAGTAGCCCGCCGACTTGTTGTTGACGAAGCCGTAAGGGATCAGCGAGGAGAGCCGCGCTTGCGGCACGGCCATGGTTATGAAGGCCGTGAATTTTTGCGCGTTCCCGGCGTTGGCAGCGCCGTTGATGACGGCCCAGCAGTCGTTGCGCAGCAATTGATCCTGCCAGACGATCTCCACCGGCGCCTTGTTCGCCTGGATCGCCGCGATGCGGCCATTCCAGGCGGTCGCCATCACCACCTCGTCGTCGTTCAAGAGCTGCGCGGGTATGGCGCCGGCGTCCCACCATTTGGTCACATTGGGCTTGATCTTGGCGAGGCTGGCGAAAGCCTTGTCGAGGTCGATCGGATAGACCTTGTCGGCCGGCGCGCCCGCGGCCATGGTCGCGACCTCAAGATCGGCGTTCGATCCGCTCGCGCCCGATTGCAGGGAGCGAGGGCCGGGGAAGTTGGTTGTGTCCCAAAGGTCCTTGTTGTCCTTGGGCGCCTTCCCTTTGAACGCGTCAGTGCGATAGGCGTAGATCTGCGCATAGGGCAGCATGTTGACGTAGAGCTTCTGGCGGAAGACCGGATCGATATTGTCGACGTCGAAAAGAGAGTAGTCGATCGGCTCGAAATAGTCGCCGTGCCTGGTGAGGTTGATGACATCGCCCCCGTCCAGCTCGGTCACGTCGTATTCGATGTTCTTGCTGTCGACCATCGCCTTGACCTTGGCCGGATCGGGGCCTTCCGCCTCGATGACCTTGATCCCCGACAATTCCTCGAAGGGCTTGAAATAGGCGCGGCGCTGCGCGTCCTGCAGAGCTCCGCCATAGGAGCATATGCGCACCGTGCCGCTGCCTTTGAGCTTGTCGGGAATCGAATCGATCTTGGGCAGTTCGACATCGGCCGCCAGCGCCGCGACCGGAAAGGCAAAGGGCGAGGTCAGCGTCGCCGCGGCCGCTGCGGTCAAGCCGTAGCGCGCGGCATTGGCGATGAATTGGCGCCGCGAATAGTCGGCCTTATGCAGGGGCTGCCCCGCCATGGCTTGAAGCGCCTGTTTGATTTTCTCGTCCATTCTATCCTCCCTTTTCACTCTGCTGACGACTGGAACCCCATTTGCCGAAACCTATCAGGTGACTGGGGCGGTGCGAAGACGCTCCGACCGGCGGCGCAAGAGTTCCGCGCCGACCATCAGGCTGGTCGTGATCGTGATCAATAGTGTCGAGACCGAAGCCAGCGTCGGATCGATATCGAAGCGGATCTGCTCCCACATCCGCCGCGGCAGGGTGACCGCCGTCGTGCCGGAAAGAAACAAGGCGACGAGCAACTCGTCGAAAGAGGTGATGAAGGCGAAGACCGCCCCGGCGAAGATGCCAGGCCGGATCAGCGGCAGGGTGACTTGTCGGAACGTCGCCCAGGGGCTCGCGCCCAGACTGAGCGCCGCATATTCTAGACGGCGGTCGACGCCATAGAGCGTCGAGGAGACATTGATCACCACGAACGGCACGGCGAGCGCCGTGTGGCCGAGGACAAGAGCCAGCGGCCGACCCACGAGCCCATAGCTCGCGTAGGCGAAATAGAGGCCGATCGCGACAATGATGCCCGGCGCAATCACCGGTGAGAGGATCAGAGCGTTCACGAGCTTCTTGCCCGCGAACTTGCCGCGCACGAGGCCGATTGCCGCCGGCGTTCCAAGAAGCGTCGAGAGCGCCGTGACAGCAAGTCCGACCCAGATGCTGAGCCAAGCGGAATCCGTCCAGGCGGAGCGGGCGAAGAAATTAGCGTACCACTGCAAGCTGAAGCCCGGCGGCGGAAACGTCAGATATTTGCCCGAGGAGAAGGAGAGCGGGATCACGATCAGGATCGGGAACAAGAGATAGGCGAAGATCAGGATCACAAGGCCGTAAAAAGCGATGCGTGAGACCCTGCCCATCAGCGTTGACCCTGGAAGATTTTCTCGATCCCCATGACGCGGGTGAAGCCTGCGAAGATCACCAGCACGACGGCCAGAAGCACCACCGCCATGGCGGCCGCCTGGGGCCAGTCGAGAATGTTCACCTGATTGGCGATCAGGATCGAGATCATCAAATCGCTCGGGCCGCCGACCAGGGCGGGCGTGATGTAGAAGCCGATCGCCAGCGTGAAGACGAGAATGCAGCCCGCCGAAATGCCGGGCAGGGAGAGCGGCAGCAGGACCTGGCGGAAGACGGCGAGGGGCCGAGCGCCAAGGCCCTCGGCAGCGCGAATGAGCCGCCAGTCCAAGCTCTTCAAGGTCGAATAGATCGGCAGCACCATGAAGGGCAAGAGGACGTGGACCATCGCCACGCACACCGCAAAGCGCGTGTTGAGGAGCTGCATCGGCTGGTCGGTGAGCCCCGTGGCAACGAGGAAATTGTTGATGATGCCGCGTCTGCCGAGCAGCACCATCCACGCATAGGTCCTGACCAGGATGCTGGTCCAGAACGGGATCAGGACGAGGATGATGAGCAGGTTCGCGGTCGATTGCCTGCAGCGGGTCAGGAACAACGCGACCGGATAGGCGAGCAGAAGGCAGGCGAGGGTGACGATCAGGCTGATCGTCCCCGTAATCTGCATGACGCGCCAAAAGACGCGGTCCCGCAGGAGCTTCATGAAAACGTCAAGCGTCCACCCTTTCTCGTAGACGCTCCGCTGCAGCATGAGGAGGACGGGATAGGCGTAGAAGACAATGAGATAGAGGACGAGGGGCGCCGCCAGGAGGCCACCAGGAGGCAGTCTTATGGCCGAGGTGCCCAGGGACAATCTGCGGTTAAGCATCGCCTTTGCCATCCGGTCCGGCATGACGGCAACGGCGCAAAGCCTATCGGCAATCGAGCGGCCGCGTCAAAGGGCTTTTGACGTCATCGGGGGGCTGGCTCGACAATTGCATCGCAGCTTCATAGTCATACCCCTAACGAACACCAGCCAAAGTCGGTTCGCATCGCGGATGAAGGTCATGCCTCCTGACGGGGTTCGGTCCGGATCGTCGCGGCAGGCCGGCGCGCCGGTCGCGCTGCGCCATATCGTCAAGACCTTCGACAACTATCGCGCGATCGACGATCTAAGCCTCGACATCGAACCCGGCGAGTTCATTACCTTCCTGGGCCCGTCCGGCTCCGGCAAGTCCACAACACTCATGATGATCGCCGGCTTCGAGCAGCCGACGGCGGGCGACATCCTAATCGGCGGGTCGGTGGTGACGCACACCCCGGCCTATCGGCGCAACATCGGCATGGTGTTCCAGAACTACGCGCTATTTCCGCATCTGACGGTCGCGGAGAACATCGGCTTCGCGCTCAAGCAGCGCGGCATGCCAAAGCCGGAGATCCACGAGCATGTCCGGCGCATGCTCGATCTCATCCAGCTCTCCGGCTACGAAGCGCGCTTTCCCCAGCAGCTCTCCGGCGGTCAGCAGCAGCGCGTCGCCATCGCCCGCGCGATCGTCTTCAATCCGCCGGTGCTCTTGATGGACGAGCCACTGAGCGCGCTCGACAAGCAGCTGCGCGAGGATCTGCAATTCGAGATCAAGCGGCTGCACGATCGCTTAGGGATCACCTTTATCTACGTAACGCATGACCAGAAGGAGGCGTTGGTGATGTCGGACCGGGTGGCGGTAATGAACGATGGTCGGATCGCGCAAATCGGCTCGCCCAAGGCGCTGTACGACACACCGGCCAATCGCTTCGTCGCTTCCTTCGTCGGCGAGGCCAATCTCCTAGAGGCGACAATCGTGGGGAAAGAGACGGATGGGCTGCTCGTTCTGAAGATTGGCAACGTCTTCCTGCGGGCGCCGGCGTCGAGTTTGGGCGACGCGAACGACTGCCTTTGCATGATCAGACCCGAGAAAATCACGGTCGGGGCGCCCCCCGCAGCCGAGGGAAGGCCAGTGAATTCGATAAGGGCGACGGTGCGAGAAACCGTCTTCATGGGAGAAATGATCCGCTACGTGGTCGAGATCGGCGCCGGCTCGCATGTCACCGCCAAGCAACAGCACCGCGCCGAAACGCCCATCCTCGCTCCTGCGGAAGTCGCGACGATCGAATGGGCGATCGCTGATACAAGGCTGGTCTGAGGAGCCATTGCCGCCCGGGGCGCGAATCGAGCGTTTCTATCGTCGGGGGAAGGCGGAACCCGCGATCTCCTCCGCGCTTCGCCCCGCCCAGTCGAGTTGGCGTATCCGGGAGAGCCCGCGCTGTTGGGCCTCCTCCAACGCGGCGCTCGCCGCCTCGTAATCGATGGTCAGCACCTTTTGATCGCGGACGACCTGCTCGCCGTCGACAAAGACATGCATCACCGCCCGCTCGGACGCGGAATAAACGAGCGATCGAAGCGGATCGTGACACGGGCGCATCCCGGGATGGGCGCAGTCCGCGATCACAACGTCCGCCTTGCATCCGACCGCGAGCCGCCCAATATCGTCGCGCCCGAGCGCACGGGCCCCGCCAATCGTCGCTGCGTTGAAAATCTCGCCGACCGTCACGCTGCGCGAGCTCTCCGAGACCACCCGTCCGATGTAGGAGACGAGCCGCATTTCGTCGAGCATGTTGTGCGGGTAGACATCCGTGCCGATGCCCATGTTGACCCCGCGACGCACGTAGCGGCCGAAGTCTCGCAATGCGATGCCGCGGCGCGCGAACACGGTTGGGCAATGCGCGACCGTCGAACCGCTTCTCGCCAACGCCCCCAGATCGTCGATCTCTGGCCAATGCGTCCAGGGGTGATGATCCAGAAAGATGCCGTGACCGATAATCGTGCGCGGGGAGAGCACGCCAAGCGAGTCCAACCATTCGATGGGGGTCTTGCCATGCCGGCGAACAATTTCATGAAACTCCGCCAACGATTGTGCGGCATGGATTTGATAAGGCAGATCGCGTTTGTTCGCTTCGCTGAAAGCGTCGCGAAGAAGGCTCTCGGTGCAGGTATCGACCTGCGCGGGGCAGATCATCCCCGTCAGGCGTCCCGCCGGATGAGCCTCCGCTTTGTCGATCTCTCGCAGCGCAGCCTCGAAAGCCTGATAGCCACGCGCTTCATCAAGATCATATTCCACGACGAAGCCGTTGCGCGTGAACCAGCGGCCTGACCGAAACATCGGCGCGACGCTCACCCTCAACCCAGAGCCGGCGAGAATGTCGAGCCATCCTTCGGTCGGCAGTGATATGTCGCAAAGGGTAGTGACGCCCGAGAGCAGGACTTCGGAAAGCGCGACGCCATAAGACGCCTTCACGCCATCCTCGTCCGGGTTCAGAATGGGGAGATACTCGTAGAGCGAGGTGTTGTAGAGTTTCCGGCTCCCGACCTCATCCCACATACCCTTGTTCATCGGCTCGCTGAACGGATGCGAGTGGATGTCAATCAAACCGGGCATTACCAGCCAATTCGCGCCGTTCATGACACGGTCGCTTTCGCCGTCATATTTCTCGCCGATGAAGGCGATGCGATCTTTGGCCATCACGACGTCGACGCCAGATCGGTAGACATGCGACTGAGCCTCGTCATCCCACACGATCGCGAAGCGACAGTTTCTGATCAGCGTTGTCGTCACTTATTGGTCCTTGTTGTCCCACAGGGCCGCGTCACGGCATTGTCTTCGTCGTCCTCAGGGATATGCCCAGCCGCTCACCACGCGAAACCGGCAAGCAAACGACGAAGACCCGATTCCGTCGAGTCGCATCATCGGCTGCTCACGGGCGAGAGACGAGATACCTCGACGGTCGACTTGCGCCCAATGTTGGACGTACTATCGAGTGACGACTTGGGCCGCGGCGGCGCTAATAAATCCTCAGAAACGTCTGGCCAGCATTGCGGCCACAATCGCTTCCGGCGCGTCTTCCTGGACAAGGTGTCCCGCCTCGCTAATTCGGGTAAGTGGTTGGGCCGAAATCAATGACGCCAATGCCTCTCCCTTCGCGATCGGAATCCAATCGTCCCGCTCTCCCCAGAGCACAGTGACACGGCAGTCGAGTGGCCGATAGAGGACTTCAACCTCGTCCGTATGGCGTTGGTCCATCTGCGCTATCTGTCGATAGAATGCGGCCTGTCCCACTGTACCTTGCCACGGCTCCATGTAGATGCGTAGGGCGTCCTCAGTCAGAGGACGATAGGCGGCACCTTGCAAATACGCACGAAGCAACGCCTCATGGGCATAGGCGGGAAGCCCCGCAAACGCTGCTTCATGTTTTCGGACGTGCGCCACGAACGGCGAGCCCCAAGGTGCTAACGCCACAGCGTCGAAGATCGTAAGCGAGTGGTACCTCAGTCCGTTGAGGAAATAGCCGCGTAAAGCCGTCGCACCACCGAAATCATGGCAGAGCACATCGGGACGATCAATTTTCCATTCGGCGAAGAGCGACACCAGAAGCCTGTTCTGAACCGAAAGCGAAACATCCTGCTGGTCCCGCATGTCGGAGAGCCCGTAGCCCAAAAGATCGAAATAGTAGACCGTCCAGCGCCTTGCCAGCAGTGGAGCAATCCGCCGCCAGACTTGGGATGAAAACGGTGTTCCATGAATTAAAACCAGCGCCGGGCCGTCGCCCATTCTGCCCCAGGCAACTTCCTGCCCATCAAACCGGTGCCTTCGATCAAGCGGCAGCATGCTGTCTCCCCAGTTTGACTTCTGCAAAATCGCGCCACTCCGCTCATGGTCGAATGATGCCACGATGCGGCGTAGGGAATCCCACTCAGCGACCTCCTATGGCCCGCAGAAAGGATTTGCCATGTTTTCGCGTGTCCGTGACCCCTCGAATGCCTTGAGGACCGGATCATGCCACGGGGGCGCGTGCCCGTGCTCTTTAGAGCTGAGGATCCAAGCCTTGCGCCCTACGCCGAGCAGCTTGCGGCATTCAAGGCAGAGAAGGGCGTCGGCCCGCACGACACTCTCCAGGTGGTCTTCGCCTTCGACGCCTGATCGCGTCCAAAAAAGCATGAACCCTAGCGATGCGGCGTCCACAATCCAACCGCGGACGCGAGAGTAACCCCGCGCCGGAACGTTGGATGAGCGAGATTTTGCATTCCGTCCGCCCGGCGAAGCCGGCGAGCCGAGAGAGGCGCCCGGGTAGTCCCCCTTTCGCCGCCAGAAACCGCCTCAGGCCTCCGGTGAAGGGAATGATACCGGCACCTCCCCTGAGGCCGATTCATGGCCTGATCAACTGCTTCGATTTTGGCCCTTGTAGGTCGCGATTTCCGGGGGCGAAGTTGCCATCGAATCGGCCATGCGATGTCGGCCACAGGTCATGGCGCGCGCCCTACCGGGCCGTAGGTGGAGCACAGCT
>Ga0209380_10001278_pt1 | contig 17180 bp, 17 predicted proteins | sample HubBroMetageWFT6_FD_188347 | JGI IMG/M metagenome (GOLD analysis project Ga0209380, IMG submission 188347) | Warmed and freeze-thawed soil microbial communities from the Hubbard Brook experimental Forest, New Hampshire - Hubbard Brook CCASE Soil... | ecosystem: Environmental > Terrestrial >...
CTGCGCGCTACGCTGCGCCTGATTTACAGAATAAGCAGCCGCACGAAGCTGACGCGAATACGGACGACGACGCCAACAACACGCGCGTGCTGCGCGAGTTGAGCAATGTTCCGCCCGCGCAACGAACGGGAAGATTTGTATGCGTGCTCGCCGCGGCGCGCGATGGCAAAACGCTGGCGACATTTCGCGGGACGGCGGAAGGAATCATCCTCGACGCTCCGCGCGGGACGCATGGATTCGGATACGATCCTCTGTTTTACTTTCCGGGGATTGGCAAGACATTCGCGGAGTTAAGCGCCGAAGAAAAATCCGAATACAGCCATCGTGGAGCGGCCTTCCGGGAGTTTTTAAAATGGTATGAAGTGTGCGAATAGAATCTGACCCTGTCGCTTTCTTGACTTCGCTTCTCTCGCCGCCAGATAATATAGGGTTCTTTTGCCATCTTTGAACAAATAAGGTCTCATCGGGAGCGATTTGTGGCGTCAGCAGCCAGTTCTACTGCTCCAGCTGTAACGACAGAAACAGCGAAAGGTTCGGCGCATGCGGTGGCGCCGTTGCGCGCGGGCCAGGGTATTTCATTTTTTCTCCGGAGGCTGCATTCGCTCACGGGCGTCATTCCGGTGGGCGCGTTCTTGGTTGAGCACATCCTGATTTCAAACTCCACCGCCATCAGCGGGCCTGATGCTTATGCGCGGCAGGTCAGCTTTCTGGCCAACCTTCCGCTGGTATTTTTTCTTGAGCTATTTGGAATCTGGCTGCCGATCGCATTTCACGCGCTCTACGGTTTCTACATCTGGTACCGCGGTGAAGGAAATGTTGCGGAATATCCGTGGACGGGAAACTGGATGTACACGGCGCAGCGCTGGACCGGCGGCATCGCCTTCGCCTACATCGCTTGGCATACCTGGACAATGCGTTTCACCGGAATCGACCTGCACGCCTATCCCAACGCTTCTTTCGGCAAGGTGCAGGCGGAAGTATTCGAGACGCCGATGTTTCTGTTTTATGTTGTCGGCCTGATCGCAGCCTCGTGGCACTTCGCGTATGGCATCTGGTTATTCTGTGCGAAGTGGGGCATCGTTTCCGGAGAGAAGGCGCGGAAGCGATTCCTGATTTTATGTCTGGCATTCTTCTTCGTGCTGACCGGCGCTGGATTGGCCAGCCTTGCCTCTTTCCGTTCGCGCCCGCAGCAGCCCATTGAGTCAGGCACGGCCGCGATGAACAAAATTACAGGAAGCCGATAAGGGAACGATGGCAGCAGCTCCGAAAATTATCGTGATCGGCGGCGGCCTCGCCGGGCTTTCCGCGGTCATCAAGATCGCGGAGATGGGCGCGAAGGTCGATCTCTTTTCGATTGTCCCGGTGAAGCGCTCGCACTCGGTATGCGCGCAGGGCGGCATCAACGCAGCCAAGAACTTGAAAGGCGAAGGCGATTCGACCTGGATCCACTTTGACGACACGGTTTACGGCGGAGATTTTCTGGCGAATCAGCCGCCTGTGAAAGACATGTGCGAGGCCGCGCCGGGCATCATCGATCTGCTCGACCGCATGGGCGTTCCCTTCAATCGCACGCCCGAGGGCTTGCTCGATTTTCGACGGTTCGGCGGAACTTTATATAACCGGACAGCGTTCGCAGGTGCCACGACTGGCCAGCAACTTCTTTATGCGCTCGATGAGCAGGTGCGGCGTTATGAATCCGAAGGCAAGGTGAAGAAGTACGAGCATTGGGAATTTCTCTCCGCCGTGCTCGATGGAAACCGCGTCTGCCGCGGCATCTGCGCGATGGATTTGCGGTCGATGGAAGTGCGGACCTTCCCGGCCGATGCTATCATCATCGCCACCGGCGGCAACGGCGCCGTCTTCGGCAAGTCGACCAACTCCGTGGTCTGCACCGGCTCGGCGCAATCCGCGCTGTATCAGCAGGGCTGCTACTACGCTAACGGCGAATTCATTCAGGTGCATCCCACCTGCATCCCCGGCGAAGACAAGCTGCGGCTGATGTCGGAATCGGCGCGCGGTGAGGGCGGCCGCGTTTGGGTTCCAAAAACGCCCGGCGACAAGCGGGATCCGAAAACGATTCCGCAAAACGACCGCTGGTACTTTCTGGAAGAGTGGTATCCGAAGTACGGGAACCTGGTGCCGCGCGACATCGCGACCCGAGCCATTTTTAAAGTCGTCTTCGAATACAACCTCGGCATCGACGGCAAGCCGATGGTTTATCTCGACCTGACGCACATTGACCGCAAGATTCTCGACCGCAAGCTGGAAGGCATTCTCGAAATCTACGAGAAGTTTGTGGGCGACGATCCGCGCGACACGCCGATGAAGATTTTCCCCGGCATGCATTACACCATGGGCGGTATGTGGGTAGACTTCAAACAGGCGACGAATATCCCGGGTGTCTACGCCGCGGGCGAGTGCGAGTATCAATATCACGGAGCGAATCGGCTCGGCGCGAACTCGTTGGTGTCGTGCATCTACGGTGGGAGCATTGCGGGACCGAACGCGGTGAAGTATGCGCGCGGCTTGCAGGCTCTTCCCGACGGCAATGGAGTTTTCGAGGCCGAGAAGAAGAAGCAGGAAGAGAGCAACGCGCTGTTGATGAATAATCAGGGCACGGAAAATCCCTTTCGACTGTGGCGCGAGCTCGGCGAGCTCATGACGAAAGATTGCACCGTCATCCGTTACAACAAGAATTTGCAGCAGACGGATGCGAAACTGGTGGAGATGCTGGAACGCTTCCGCAAAGTGAATCTGAGCGACCGCACGCAGTGGGCGAACACCAGCGTGGCCTTCACCCGGCAGCTTTATAACATGCTGCAGTTGTCTCGGGTGATTGCTCAGGGAGCGCGCTTACGCGACGAATCGCGTGGGGCGCACTACAAGCCCGACTTTCCGGACCGCGACGACAAGAATTTCCTGAAGACGACGAAAGCCTATTTCGCGCCGGATGCGGACGAGCCGAAGTTCGAGTACGAGGCGGTGGACACGTCGCTGATTCCGCCGCGGCCGAGGAAGTATGACGCAGTGAAGTGACGGGCGTTTCGGGCGAAGCCGGGAAGGGCACCCTCGACCAGTGAGGGCGGACGTGAGGAGAGGAAATGTTCGACTATCTAGCATCTAAGCCAAGTAGGACCGAAAAGCCCGCTTGGCTCGGAGTGCTTGGTTCCGCTTGCTCGATTTTCTGCGGCGCAGTAGCCGTCGGGCGGCAGCGGGTCCTGGGATGGCCAATAGTCATTTTGGGGACTGTTGCTCTTTTGATGTCGATCAGGCGATTCCTCGCTCCTCGCCGAGATGAAGCAAACGCAATGACTGAGAACTTTAATGGCTGACAAATCCGTCCTAATAAAAATCAAGCGCCAGAACACCCCGACTTCCAAGTCGTACTGGGAAGAGTTCGAACTGGCCTGGCATCCGGGGATGAACGTGATCTCCTCGCTGATGGAAATTGCCGCCAACCCCGTCACTCGTGAGGGCAAGCCGACCACGCCGATCGCCTACGATTCGAATTGCCTCGAAGAAGTTTGCGGGTCGTGCGCCATGCTGGTCAACGGACGGGCGCGCATGGCTTGCTCGGCGTTGATCGACAATCTTGAGCAGCCGGTGCGGCTCGAGCCGTTTTCCAAATTCCCCGTCGTCCGCGACCTCGCGACCGACCGCAGCGTAATTTTCGAAAATCTCAAGGCGGTTAAGGCGTGGGTTCCGATCGACGGCACTTATGATCTGGGTCCCGGCCCGCGCATTTCGCCAGAAGAGCAGGAAGAGGCCTATCCCATTTCGCGCTGCATTTCCTGTTGCTGCTGCATGGAGGCCTGTCCGCAGTTCAATGAAGACACGGGCTTTGTGGGCGCGGCTACTATCGCGCAGGTGCGGCTGTTCAATACGCATCCCACGGGCAAAGAACTGCAGCGCGAGCGCCTCGCGGCCCTGATGGGCGACGGCGGTATTCAGGAGTGTGGCTACGCGCAGAACTGCGTAGAGGTTTGCCCGAAAGATATTCCTCTCACCAAGGCTATATCCGAAGTCGGCGGCGAGGTCATGAGGCAAGCCATCGGTGACCTTTTCCGGCGCTGATTCACTCTCAAGCTATCGCGTCTTCTGCGCAATTTGCCGCATTCCGGCGCTGATTTTTGTCACTTTGCCACAACAAAACGCCCCGGTTTTGTATCTAATCGGCGCTAACTGCTTGGCCCGGGAGCACATGTGTTGACCGTACTGCCGCGCGGAATATGGTGTTTCGCGTGCTTCCAATCCATAGCAGAGCGCGTTGCACGAAAAGGAAGTAACCAGTGGTAACCAGTGCCGGGACGCCCCCAACGGACACGCTCGTAACCACCCGGCCCGCAATCAAGGGTTGGACCACTTGACACCATGGCTTACAATTGCCGGACGGTTGTGGGTTTAAGCCGTACGGAAAAATACGGAACTCACTCTTGACCTTGAAACTACAGCGTTCACTGCGTCTTGTTCTTTCCCTGGCCTGCCTGTGCGGCCCGCTTTATGCGGCGACCTCGACGGCACTGCATAGGGCAGCTCACCACGCGCGTCACCACCGTTTGCACTGGACGTTGTGGAATCCGATGTTCCGTCCATCGCACGAATCGCTTTTATTGCAGAATGCGGAAGTTGATCGCCTGGAGTTGCCTCGCATTCAGGACGATGACGAACTGGAAGCGCTGAAGGCCAGTGGAGCGCTGCAGCCGATTATTCAGGGTGAGACCCTGCGCTTCGATCCGCGTCTTGACCCTTCAAGGCGATATTGCCGGCCGTGGACCAGAGACTTTGTGCAGGACATCGCGCAGTCCTATTACCACCGCTTCCATGAACAGATTCAGGTGAATTCCGCAGTGCGCACGGTGAAGGTCCAGAAGAAACTTCGCCGCCACAATCGCAATGCGGCTCCCTCTGAGGGCGATACCGCTTCGTCCCATCTCGCCGGATTGACCGTCGACCTGCAGCGTCGCGGCATGACCCGGGAACAAATTCAATGGATGGAGCACTACCTCTTCTACATGAAGTCGCTCGGCCTGGTTGAGCCCGAGGAAGAGCGCGGCCAGTGGGTCTTCCACATTATGGTTTCTGCCCGCTATGCGGATTGGCGCCAAACTCAGGACGTTATTCCGGTGGAGAGGCCTGAGCCGGCGACGGTCACCGCCGATAGCCGCGCCGAATAGCCTCCTCGCATAATTTTTCGTCGCTAGCTGTTCCAGCCTTATACAATCACTGACTTGCCCGCAGACCTGTCGTGGGAGAGTCTATGACCCGCTTCTCGATCTTCCTTTTCTCATGCCTTCTCGCGGCGGCTTCTTTGGCGCCTGGCCAGTCTGTTACTTCATCGGACATTGCGGTTAGCGCCAAGGCTCGCGCAATCGAGGACTCCGCCACCGTCATCGACACCCACGCCGACACGCCGCAGCGATTTCTGGATGAAGGCTTCGACATCGGCTCGACCGATCCCAGCGACGTGGGACACATCAGCCTGGAGAAAGCTCGCCGTGGCAATCTCGGAGCGGAATTTTTCTCCATCTGGGTCGATCCCGAAACCAATCAAGGCCATTTTGCACAACACACCTTCGATCTGATCGATTCAGTGTATGAGCAGGCGGCGCGGCATCCCGACCGCATGATGATGGCCTTTTCCGTCGCCGATATCGAACGCGCACACAAAGAACACAAGCTGGCTGCGCTGATGGGCATTGAGGGCGGACACTCGATCGAAAACGACATGCACCTGCTGCGCGATTACTATCGGCTCGGCGTGCGTTACATGACGCTTTCCTGGTCGAATACGAACGAATGGGCGGATTCTTCCGGCGACATCGACGATCAGAAAATTCAGCATCATAACGGGCTCACCGATTTTGGCAAACAAGTGGTGCTGGAGATGAACCGGTTGGGAATGATGGTCGATATTTCTCACGTTGCCGATAAGACTTTTTGGGATGCGATCGCGACCACGAAGGCTCCGCTGATTGCGTCGCACTCGTCGGCCCGCGCGCTGGTGGATGCGCCGCGCAATATGACGGACGACATGCTACGGGCAGTCGCGAAGAACGGCGGTGTGGTGGATGTGAACTTTTATTCGGGTTTTGTGGATGCGGATTTTCGCAAGGCCATGGAATCGCAGGCCAAGGATCAAGCGGCGGCGATCAAGCAGTATGTCGATTCGCTGAAAGCGCAGGGCAAACCGGTGAACTACATTGAGATCAATCGTATCGAGCGCGAGTGGATGGCGAAGATTCCGCGGCCGCCGTTTAAAGCGCTGATCGACCACATCGATCACATTGCGAAAGTTGCCGGAATCGATCACGTCGGCCTGGGATCTGACTTTGATGGCGTGAGCGGCGCTACACCGCAGGGGATGGACTCCGCGGCGGACCTGCCGAGGATCACGCAGGCTTTGCTCGACCGCGGCTACAGCGCCGAGGATATAAAGAAGATTCTCGGCGGCAACGTGCTCCGCGTGTTCCGCCAGGTCGAAGCGGTGAGCCGCGAGATGCTGGCCGAGTCCCACTAAAGCCAGCACTCTGGCTTCTCTGTCGTGCTTTTCTTGTCGGGCTTTTCTTCGTACAATGCAACGTTGCAGTTAAAGCGATTCTGGATCTCAACATAATGCCTGTTTTGAGGAGCAATCATGCGCAAGGCGTTCCTGATTTCCGTGGTCCTTCTCTTTTTTACGGCGGTCGTGTGGGGGCAGTCGACTACACAGACCGCGCCGGCTAAGCCGGCCGGAACGGCTAAACCGCCCATGCACCATGCGGCGTCCGGTCCTCCGATCGCGATTATCGACACCACGGTGGGAAAGATGCACTGCACTCTGTTTCCCGACAAAGCTCCCATCGGCGTCGCGAACTTTATTGGCTTGGCTACCGGAACCAAAGACTGGAAAAATCCGGTGAGCGGGGCGACCATGCACAACAAGCCGCTCTACGACGGCACGATTTTTCATCGCGTGATTCCGAATTTTATGATTCAGGGCGGCGATGCTAAAGGCGATGGAACGGGAGATCCGGGGTACGCGTTCAAGAATGAAATATCTTCCGATCTTCTATTCGATAAACCCGGACGCCTGGCCTACGCCAACGCCGGCCCTGGAACGAATGGCTCGCAGTTCTTCATCACGGAGATACCCGAGCCGCACCTTGACGGGAACTACACCATCTTCGGGCAGTGCGATGAGGCCACCGTCACGCTGGTCAAACAGATTGCGCGCATGGCCACCGACCCTCAGAACGACCGCCCGTTTCGTCCGGTGAAGATTATTCACATTACGATCACGCATGAAGCGGCGCTGGCGACGACGATGAAGAAGCCGGCGGCAGCTCCGGCGAAACCGTCCGCCCCCAGCAACTAAACTCAAATCTACTGACCATTTCTTTGCAGAATCATCTTTGCCAGCGAAATTCTGAAAGGACTTCATGACCCGACAACCCGGACTCTACGCGACATTGGAAACCAGCGAAGGCAACATCGTCTGCCGGCTCTTCGAGAATGACGCACCTAAAACCGTAGCCAACTTTGTGGAACTTGCCGAGGGCAAGCGCGAGTGGACGCATCCCTCGACGCGAAAGAAGTCGAAAGACCGGCTTTACGATGGAACGATTTTTCATCGCGTGATTCCGGACTTCATGATCCAGGGCGGCGATCCGCAGGGCACTGGCATGGGAGGACCAGGCTACCAGTTCGAAGACGAGACCAAAGGTTCGCCGCACAAGCTCGATAGGCCGGGGATATTGGCTATGGCCAACGCCGGACCGAACACCAACGGGTCGCAGTTTTTCATCACGGTTGCGCCCACGACCTGGCTGACGGGCAAGCACACGGTTTTCGGCGAAGTGGTGGAAGGGCAGGAGATCGTCAAGAAAATTTCGGGAGTGCCGCGTGGGCGGAGTGATAAGCCGAACAAGGATGTGGTGGTGAAGAAGGTGACGGTGGAGAAGGTGTAGTTCCTTTATGAAGCGGATTCTCTTGTCGTGGAGCAGCGGGAAGGATAGCGCCTGGAGCCTGCATGTTCTGCGGCGGCGGGAAGAGTATGAGGTTGTGGGGCTGCTGACTACGTTTAACGAAGAGGCAGGCCGGGTGGCGATGCATGCGGTGCGGCGTGAGTTGGTGGAGCGGCAGGCTGCGGCTGCCAGGTTGCCGCTGTGGGCGGTGCCTTTGCCGTGGCCGTGTTCGAATGAGCAATATGAAGCGCTGATGGCGCGGGCTTGCGCGAAGGCAATTGCCGAGGGGATTGAAGGAGTCGCATTTGGCGATCTGTTTCTTGAGGATGTGCGGGCGTATCGCGTGAAGCAGATGAAGGGTACTGGGCTTGAGCCGATATTTCCGGTTTGGGGGATGCCGACGCGGGAGTTGGCCCGGAAGATGATTGCGGCTGGGGTGCGGGCAAAGCTGACTTGCGTCGATACAAAGAAACTGGACCAGTCGTTTGTGGGGCGCGAATTCGATGAGGCGCTCCTCGCTGATTTCCCTGAGGGAGTGGATCCGTGCGGCGAGCGCGGGGAGTTTCATTCTTTTGTGTACGCGGGGCCGATGTTGAATGGCATCCTGCCGGTTTCAGTCGGGGAGACGGTGGTGCGGGAGCAGTTTGTGTTCGCGGATGTGGTGGCAAGCGCATAGTTACAACTCCTACGCCCGCGCGTCTGATATTGCAGCGTTGAGCAATTTCGGAGGGAGCAATGCTCAGAAGCGCTTGCATCTACCGGGTTGTATCTCTTCTCATTCTGCTTCGTTTCCCGGCGACGAACGTCGCCACCGAGCCTCAAGAGCCCTCCGCAGAGGCACGAGGCTACCTGGAACACGCTCTCGACTTGATGCAGAAGAACGCGCTCAACAAGAACTCCATTGACTGGGCTGAGGTTCGCCGGCAGACCCTGGCGCGTGCGAGGGACGCGAAGACCACTTTCGACACGTACCCGGCTATTGTTTTCGCGCTCACGCAATTGAAAGAACATCACAGCTTTCTGCAACTGCCGGACACGCTCGGCGGGGCGCAGCGGGCGGCAATCAACGCGGAGATTTTCAAGCTGAGAGGCTCGACGGAGTCGAAAGCCAGCCTATCGCCGTTTGCGCCGCGGAAGGGGATGGAAGGGCACGTTGATCGCCGCGGGGGAGGGGTCTTCGCACACGTGGTTGTTCCGATGTGTATTCCCAGGTACTCGGAGTGGGAGAAAAATGGCCCTGACTTCCAGGACTTTGCGAAGAAGTTGCACGGAATTGTGCTGGATCTGCAAGCGCAAAAGCCAGAGGGCTGGATCATTGACCTGCGCGGCAATGGCGGCGGAAATATGTGGCCGATGCTGGCGGGAATCGGAGCTGTGCTGGGCGAGGGAGACGTGGGTAGGTTCGAGAGTCCGAATGGCGACGGGGAGAGGTGGTTTTATAAAGCTGGCAAGGCGGGAACCTATGCTGCGGATGGGCGGGAGGATGTTGCGTCCTATGTCGAGCAGAAGCCATTTGGGTTGCCCGACCTGGCGTGGGTCGCGGTTTTGCTCGACCGGGGTACGGGAAGCTCCGGAGAGGCGATCGCGATTTCGTTCGCCGGGCGGCCGCGAGAGCGCTCCTTCGGTGAACATACCGCCGGCTTCTCAACCTCGAACCAGTTGTACTCATTGCCGGACGGCGCCGGCCTCTTCTTGTGCGTAGGAATTGAACTGGATCGGACTGGCCGTCGATATCCGGACGGAATTGATCCCGATGTCAAGCTGCCTGCCCCGGACGCGCGTCCGCCGGAAGACAAGGATGCCGTTCTAGAGGCGGCTGAAGATTGGATTGCCGCGCAGAGCAGCGCGTCCCGTTAGCCGTCTCTTCAGCGTTTATCGATTATTCCGGCCATCAGGCGAATGCTTTTTTCGCGAGGATTTTCTCTTTCCAGGAAACTCAGTTGCGATATCCTCAAGCGCCTGTGGTAAACTCGCCGCCGAATGTTGCTTTGCCTGTGGGGCGCAGCAACTTGCGGCAGAAAATCGTTTCGCGTTTTTGTTTTGGGTTCGGAGGACTGAGGAATGGGCCTCGCGTTAATGGTGGTTATCTGGCTGATCACTCTTGCCAGCACTTACTTTTTTGTCGCCAAAACATGGTGGCTGCCGGTGGGGGCCGCGGAAGCCGCACACTTCATCGACGGACAATTCGCGCTGACTCTTGTGTTGATGGGGATTGTTTTTCTGGCGGCGCAACTGTCCCTGGGCTATTTTGCATGGAAATACCGGGAGCGGCCTTCCGCGCCGCCGGTGGATTATTCGCACGGTAATGTGAGGCTGGAAGTGGTCTGGACGGTGCTGACTACGATTCTGTTCGTAGGATTAAATCTGATGGGCAGCCGGGTGTGGGCCAGCCAGAGGTTCGATCAGGCGGGGCCGGGCGCGGTGCAGGTGGAAGTGACCGGGATGCAATTTGCGTGGTACTTCCGCTATCCGGGGCCGGACGGGACCTACGGGGCGACCAGTCCGAAACTGATGGATCCTTCGGCCGGGGGCGAGGCAGCGGTGGGATTGAACACTTCCGATCCTTCCTCAAAGGACGATGTCGTCACGGGAACGATGTATCTGCCGGTGGATCGCGAAGTCGATGTAAGCCTGCGTTCGGTGGATGTGATCCACAGCTTCTTTGTGCCGTCGCTGCGATTCAAACAGGACGCGGTGCCCGGACTTAACATTCATATGCATTTCAGGCCGACGGCGATCGGCGAGTACGAAATCGCGTGCGCCGAACTTTGCGGCCTGGGACATTACAAAATGCACGGCATGGTACACGTCGTCAGCCAGGAAGATTTCGACAAATGGCTGGCGGCACGGGAGGCGGAGAAACAATAAATGGTCGCAATGGAGAATCCGCACGGGCACGCTCCTCAGGGGTTCATTCGGAAATATATTTTCAGCCTCGATCACAAGGTGATTGGCATCCAGTATTTCTTCCTGGCGCTCACGGCGGTGTTTGTCGGAATGTTTCTGTCGCTGCTGATGCGCATCCACCTGGTGTGGCCGAATGCGGTGCTGCCGCTGGTGGGCGAGATCAAACCAGAGACTTATCTGAGCCTGCTTACGATGCACGGCACGATCATGGTGTTCTTCGTGCTGACGACGGCGCCGCAGGGCGGATTTGGAAATTACTTCCTGCCGATTCAGATCGGAGCGCCGGATATGGCGTTTCCGGTCTTAAACATGCTTTCGTTCTGGACCACGTTTGTGGCATTCGTATGCATCATTGCTGCGTTCTTTGTCTCTGGTGGGGCTCCGTTGCACGGGTGGACGGGATATCCCCCGCTGAGCGCGGTGCAACAGGCGGGTCCGGGTGAGGGACTGGGCGCGGATTTGTGGATCACGAGTATTGCGATTTTTTGTTTGGCGTCGCTGATGGGCGCTCTGAACTTTCTTACAACGACGCTGGATATGCGGGCCAAAGGCATGACCATGATGCGCATGCCGCTGACCGTGTGGTCGTGGTTTATCACAGCGATTCTGGGATTGCTGGCGTTCGGCGTGCTGCTCTCAGCCGGGATTCTGCTGTTGATGGACCGCAACCTGGGAACCAGTTTTTATGTGCCGCTGGTGGTGGTCAATGGACAGATCATGGGGCACAAGGGCGGGTCGCCGCTGCTGTGGCAGCACCTGTTCTGGTTCTTCGGGCATCCCGAGGTTTACATCGCGATTCTGCCGGGGATGGGCGTGACGTCACAGATACTCTCGACGTTTTCACGCAAGCCGATTTTTGGCTACAAGGCGATGGTCTATGCCATGCTGGCGATTGGCTTCCTGGGATTCATGGTGTGGGGCCACCACATGTTCATGAGCGGGATGAGCCCATACTCGGCGTTCGCGTTTTCGATTCTGACCATGTGCATCGGAGTGCCCTCGGCGATTAAGACGTTTAACTGGCTGGGCACGATGTACAAGGCACGGATTCGCTTTCAGACGCCGATGCTGTATGCCATTGGATTCGTTTCGCTGTTTGTCTCAGGCGGGTTGAGTGGACCTTTCCTGGCACAGCCCGTGCTCGACATTCAGTTGCACGATACTTATTTTGTGGTGGGCCACTTCCATTTGATTATGGGCGTGGCGGCGATCTTTGGCATGTTTGCGGCCACCTATTACTGGGTGCCGAAGATGTTTGGGCGGATGATGAATGAAACGTGGGGACGCGTGCATTTCTTCATCACGCTGCTGGGAACTTATGCGATCTTTATGCCGATGCATTATCTGGGGATTGCGGGGGGAACGCGGCGGTATTCGCAATATACGGAAGTGGCTTACCTGACGAAGCTGATGCCGCTTCACCAGTTCATGACCTACGCAGCGGTTATTACGATATCGGCACAGTTCATTTTTGTGATCAACCTATTCTGGACAATTTTCAAAGGGCCGAAGGCGAGCGACAATCCGTGGGAAGCGACGACGCTGGAGTGGACGACGGCAACGCCTCCGCCGCATGACAATTTTGGCGGGGTGACGCCTGTGGTGCATAACGGTCCTTATGAGTATGGAGTGCCGGGAGCAGCGAAGGATTATGTGATGCAGACCGATCCGGTGGTGGTGCCGGCGGCGCATTAAGGGCTGGGGGCAGCGCCTAAAGGCGATGCGAGATGAGGCGCGGTTACGGCATCCCTTCGGCTTCGCTCAGGGCAGGCCGCTGAAGCGATGCCCTGATACTAACCTGGCCAAGACGAATTCTGATACTGCTTTGTTCTTATGGCGACTTATACACCAACACGGCCGATTGAGAATCTGGATCACGGGCAGAAGCCGCCGGCGCCGCCGCGGGGCGGTGGCGGCGATGGAGGGCGCGGAGACGGCGTACCGAATTATGGGGCGCGGCTGCGGCGGGCGCGGCTGGGAATGATTTGCGCAATTGCGACTGTAAGCATGGTTTTTATTTCGCTGACGAGTGCGTATGTGATGCGGCGGGGGTTGCCGACGTTCGACGATTCGACCCGGACCTACTCTCGGGACTGGGGCGAAGTGCAACTTCCCTGGGTGCTGCTGGCGATCAATACGACGATCCTGCTGATCAGCAGTTTGACGATCGAAGGAGCGCGGCGAGATATTGCGCGGCGGGCGGCGCTGGCTCCGGTGAAATCGATTCCAGGAGTCTCGCTGGGAAACGAGAGAAGCTTTCCATGGCTGGGTGTGACGGTTGTTCTGGGCTTGGGATTCCTGGCGGGACAGTGGATGGCATGGGGAGAATTGAAATCCCGGGGATTCTTCGTTAATACGAATCCGGATAGTTCTTTCTTTTATTTATTGACGGCGGCTCACGCGGTGCACCTGACGGGTGGAATCGTTGCGCTGCTGTGGGCGGGCGTTATTTCTGTGCGTCACCGGGCGATCGAGGGGCGAAGGATTGTGGTGGATGTGGCGGCGTGGTATTGGCATTTCATGGCCGTGCTGTGGATTTATGTTTTTGCGTTGGTGGGGTTTGCAAGGTGAGGTAGCGAGCTGACGCGCAATTAGTGCGTCGCGAAAACGTGACATTGCATGGCTCGCCCAGATTCCTTCGCAAGCTCAGGACAGGCTCTCCGGCGGGCAAAGAAAGCCCGCCTCGGGATGACAATAGGGAAAGGGGAATTCCAGGAATGGCTGACGCCGCGCTGCAACATCACGCCGCTGCCGGACACGGAGCGGCGGGCGATTACGAAGCTCCGCTGCTGGGAGCTTATTCGAAAAAAGTTGGCATGTGGCTGTTCCTGGCCTCGGACTCGCTGACGTTCGGGGCGCTGCTGTTTGCATTCAGTTACAACCGGATCTATACCGTCCCGTGGCCGACCCCGTTCCACGTGGCCAGCATTACCAACGCCACGATCATGACGGCATGCCTGCTCTCGAGCTCGCTGACGATGGTGCTGGGAGTGTTCGCGGCGCAGCGAGGCGACCGGGCTTGGACGCGGAATTGGCTGCTGGCGACCATGGCATTCGGGATTGCATTCATCGTGCTGCACGGCATGGAGTGGAGCAAGCTGATCAGCGAAGGATTGACGTTGCCCGGATTTCCTGGGGCGGTCGAAGCCGGGCATGGTGAACTGGCAGACATATCGAAGAACGTGCCGCAGTTTCCGCAGGCATTTTTCGGGCTCACGGCGATGCACATGCTTCACGTCACGATCGGCGTGATCTATCTGGGCGTGGTGGCGCTGCGGAAGTGGTTTCTGCCGATTCTGGGCGTGATTTACGTGGCGGGATACTTTCTGATCCCCTCGGATAATATTTTTCATTACGGAATCCACGTGCTGCTGATTGGGCTGATTGTGGCGAGTGTGATTCTGTTTCTGAAGCCGAAAGACTACGACGCGCACGATGTCGAGGTAACCGGGTTGTATTGGCACTTCGTCGATCTGGTATGGATGTTTATTTTCCCATTGGTTTATCTGATGTCGACCAAGGTGTAGCAGAACAGAAAAGGCTTGATCGCAGCGCTGGAAGCGCTGCGCCACCCAAAGGCGAGACGCAAGAGCAACTGACGCAAAGCGAGGCTACATTCGATGCACGATGCCGCGACGGACGAGTTCACTTCGCACGACAGTAAAGGGCAGTATTTCTGGGTTTGGGGCGCTTTGCTTCTTCTGACGGCAGTTGAGGTCTGGCTGGGCTACCGGCAGATATTTGAGCCGCTGCACATGCTGCAGGTGCTGCTGGTGTTGTCGATCATCAAATCGGCGTTGATCATTGGCTACTTCATGCACCTGAAGTTTGAAAAAGCGCTGATGCGGTGGTTGCTGGTGATTGCGGTCTCGGGTTGCTTTGTGATTATGTACTTTTTCTTTTTTCCGGACGCGGACCGCATTCTGAGATTAGGGGTGAAGTAGGTTTCGAGTCTCCTCGGATGGCCAGACGTAGCGCCTGAAGGCGGTACTTAAAAACGCAGTAGTTACGGCGTGCCTAAAGGCATACCCTGAGACGAAGCGTGAATTCTACGACGATTGCGATGAAGCTTCTTTACTGCAAAGCGCGGGCAATTATTCTGCTGGTGATGCTTTGTGCCGGTACGATGCCGGCCTTCGCCCAGGGATGCGCGATGTGCAACGCGAATGCGCGAGCCACGCCGAAGGAGGGTCAGCGGGCGCTCAACCGCGCGGTCCTGGTATTGTTGCTGCCGCCGATTGGAATTATGGTGTTTGGTTTTGGGCTTGCAGTGCGCTACGGAAAGCGCCGGGACCAGGAACAGAACGGCAATGACGATGTGAGTTAGCCGCTCAGGCCGCGGCGGTCGCGGTCATTACCACGTTGTCTTCCAGCGTGGCGGCCTCCTGAGCTCCGGCGTGGTGCAGGACGTCGCGCGCCCACAGCATCTTTGCTTTCTCAGCGCAGGAGACGTAAACCAGAACTCCGAGATTGCGCAATTGGTTCTCAAACTTCCTTGCTTTGTCCTCCGAAAAACCAAGACCCACCAGCGTTCTGGCATTGCCGCATAGGGCCGGGGCTTCGCGCGCAGCCATCAGAGCGTGGAAGAACGCCTGCGAGCGAATGAAGAAGCCGACAGAAGGAATGAGCACGGCGCCGAAGCCGGAGAGCCATCCGATCAGGCGGGCGGTTACGGCGTTGGCCGCGGGCTCGGTGTTGAACACGCTGGCATCGCGCACCAGAGACGCGATGGGGTGGCTAGGCGATAGCATCATGCAGATATCTTCGTTGTCGAAGCCGGCTTGATTCAACTCACGCACGATGTCATTGAGAACGACATCCTGGGAATACATCCCGTAGGCGGCTGGTATGTTTTCTGCCATGTCAATTCTCCTGGTGAGGTTGTGCTATCGGGCGCACTGAGCGGGTGGACGGCAAAACTGTAAGTTAGTTGGTACGCCCCGTATTTTTTCGATCGTCTTACGATCTCTCTGACCCGGGGGATGGAGGCGGACTGCACTTCCCTGCCCCATTGGATCAATCGAAGCGTACATTTACGGTGGGTCTATTGCACTCGGGTAAATCATGTAGTGTTTCGATTATTTACAGGTTCGTAATGAGGGAATGAGAATGAGAATTAGCGGCGGCTGATAGCCGTCCGCGGGGACGCCTGCGCGAACGATCCGGTTATAATAAAAGATTCGGCAGCGCGCTTTGAGGCTGCTAGGAAGGCTCCCAGCGGACAGGCGCGGCTTTTGCCGAGTCGCTTGCCAGATGTCTCATCCCATGCAGTATTCGACGCCAACCTCGAAAGCCACCTCGGCGACCACGGAAGGGATTGTGGTTCGCGGAGCGCGGGTGCATAACCTCAAGAACATCGACTTCGAGGTTCTGCATAACACGCTGACTGTTGTAACCGGAGTTTCGGGATCGGGCAAGTCCTCGCTTGCCTTCGACACAATTTATGCGGAGGGGCAGCGGCGGTACGTGGAGTCGCTTTCGGCGTATGCGCGGCAGTTTCTGGAAAGGATTGAGAAGCCGGACGTGGATTCGATCGATGGGATTGCTCCGGCGGTCGCGATCCGGCAGAAGAACACCACGCGGAATCCGCGATCGACGGTGGCGACGGCGACCGAAATTTACGATTATCTTCGGTTGCTGTTTGCCAGGGTGGGAAGGACTTACTGCGCGAACTGCGGCCGTGAAGTGAAGAAAGATACGGTGGATGAGATTGCGGACGCGGTGCTGGCGCTCGATCCGGGAACAAGAGTGCAAGTAGTCTTTCCTTTGCAGCCGGCGGTTGCGGTGGGGCAGGAAGTGGAGAAGAAGGTTGCGCGCGGGCGTAAATCGACTAAGAAAACTGCGGGGGCGGATGCGGGGCTAACGGATCAGATTAAGGCGCGGCTGTTCGAGCTGCGCAAGGCCGGGTTCAACCGCCTGTATCAGGCGGGGCAGGTCTTCGAGTTCTCGACTCCGGAGTCGCTGCTGGATATTCGCTTCGACCAGCCGGTGTTTATGCTGGTGGACCGGCTGGCGGTTTCGGCGGAGTCGCGTTCGCGTATTGTCGATGCGGTGGAAACGGCCTATCGAGAAGCCGGCGAAGTGATTTTTGATTTACCTTCGCAGGCCGATCAGCCGGCAAGGCAGTTGCGCTTTGCGCAGCGGTTTGAGTGCAAGAACTGCAATTTGCGTTACGAGGAGCCTGAGCCGCGGCTGTTCTCTTTTAATAATCCCTATGGGGCGTGTGCGCGATGCCAGGGATTCGGCAACACGATCGATTTCGATCTCGAACTGGTGATTCCTGATCCGACGAAGTCGCTTGGCGAAGGCGCCATCGATCCGTGGAACAAG
>Ga0209380_10001279_pt1 | contig 17170 bp, 19 predicted proteins | sample HubBroMetageWFT6_FD_188347 | JGI IMG/M metagenome (GOLD analysis project Ga0209380, IMG submission 188347) | Warmed and freeze-thawed soil microbial communities from the Hubbard Brook experimental Forest, New Hampshire - Hubbard Brook CCASE Soil... | ecosystem: Environmental > Terrestrial >...
GGCCAGTCCGCGCTGACGGGCGCTAAATGCCAGGGCTTTGCTCCGGCACAGCTTAGCGGGCGGGCGGGCGGGTCAGGTCTGCGAGCCGTCCAGGCGCCGTACCAGCGACTGGAGCAATCTCTCGGCCTCGGCATCCGGGTCGCGGGTCAGCCCGGTGTGCACCGGCCCCGGCTGCACGACCGTGCTCCTCGGCGCGGTCAGCCACCGGAACCGGCGGCCGATCTCCTGCTGTCCCGCCTGCCCGGCCGCCTGCGAGTCCGCGCAGATGTCGGCGATCGCGTCCAGAGCCTTGCGGATGCCCTCGACGTCGGCGGCCGGATCCAGCGCCAGCAGCCGCTCGGCGTCCAGCTCCACCCTGGCCCTCAGATAGCGCAGCGGCCGGCAGTAGACCAGGACGCCGGCGTTGATGGCCTCGCCCCGGTCTACCCTCGGCACCACCCGCAGCACGGCGTACTCGAAGACCTGCGGTTCGCCGCTCGTCTGCTCGTTCTGGCTGCTCATCGGCCCGCCTCCGGCGCGGTCCTGGCCCCGGCGGCGGTCGCCACCAGCGGCGGCAGCCAGGCCGGGCGGGCGTCCAGCCGGGCCAGCAGCCAGTCCGCGTAGGCCAGCCGCGTCTGTTCGGCCGAGGTGAACTCGGTCTCCTCGTCCAGGAACTCGCCGGGAACCTCACGGACGATGTCCGCGAGCAGGTCGGAAGTGACGCGCGGCGCGAGCTCGCGGTCGGCGTCCTCGACCAGCCCGTGGCAGCCGATCAGGACGTGATCGGAGGCGTCGTAGGGCCGCTGGGCCGCGGCGATGGCCGATGACCAGCGGTGCTGGAACGTCAGCGTCGCGCCATGGTCGATGAGGTACAGCCTGCCGTGCCACAGCAGCATGTTCGGATTACGCCACGAGCGGTCGGCGTTCGCCACCAGCGCGTCCAGCCAGAGGATGCGGCCCGCGGTCGCCGAGTCCACCCGCGCCGAGGCCACGTCGAAGTCCAGGGCACCGGGCAGGAAGTCCACGCCCAGGTTCAGCCCGCCGCTCGCCCGCAGCAGGTCCTGGATTTCCTGGTCCGGCTCCCCCGGCGCGAGCGCGGGATCCAGGTCGACGGTTACCAGGTCGGGCACGGGGAGGCCGAACGCACGGGCGAGCAGGCCAGTGATGATCTCAGCGATCAGGGCCTTGCGACCCTGGCCCGCGCCGCGGAACTTGACCACGTAGGTACCGAGGTCGTCGGCCTCCATCAGCCCTGGCAGCGATCCGCCCTCGCGCAGCGGCGTCACGTACCTGGTCGCCACGACTCGGGGAAGCACAACGCCGCAGCCTACGCCGGCCCGGTTGAATAGGACATCAAGCAGCCGCGGACACAGCTGGGGAGAGGCAGGGATCGTGCAGCCGATGGCAGAGGACTGGACCCGCGGGGTCGCGGTCGTCGCGCACCCGGACGATCTGGAGTACGGCGCGGCCTCGGCCATCGCGCGGTGGACCGGCCAGGGCAAGAGCATCGCCTATGTGCTGGTCAGCAGCGGTGAGGCCGGCATCGCCGGGCAGGACCCCGCAACCGTGGGACCACTGCGTGAGGAGGAGGAACGACGCTCCGCGGCGCTGGTCGGAGTCACCGAGGTGATGTTCCTCGGCCATCCCGACGGCCTGATCGAGTACGGCCTGCCGCTGCGGCGCGACCTCACCCGGACCCTCCGGCACGTGGATCCCGAGGTCGTCTTCACGCAGAGCTTCGACCTGACCTGGGGCGAGGACGGCCCGGTGAACCACGCCGACCACCGGGCGGTCGGGCTGGCAGTGCTCGATGCCTGCCGCGACGCCGCGAACGAGTGGGTCTTCCCCGAGCTCGGCCCGCGCTGCGAGTCGATCAAGGAGGCGTACGTCATCGGGACCGGGAACCCGACGCACTTCGTCGACGTGACCGGGACGATCGACGCCGGCGTGGCGTCACTGAGGGAGCATGCGGCTTACCTCGCCGGGCTCGGCGGCGACTTCGACCCGGATACGTTCCTCCGGGACATGGCCGGCTACATCGGCCTCGGCGCCGGCGTCGAGTACGCGGTCGGCCTGCGCCGTTACCCCATGTGAGCTGTATTTCAAACCGCGCTGTCAGACCTGGACGAGCCTGATGTAGTCGGCGGGATTGTCGAGCGCCCGGCGGGCGGCCGCGGGGCCTCCGCCCGGCTCGCAGTGCAGCCTGGTCACGGCGCCCGGCGCGACCTCGACCGTCAGGACCGGGCTCGAGCACCAGTCGATCTTCAGCTGAATGTCGTGGTGGCCGGCCGTCACCGGCAGGTGCAGTCGCTGGCCGCGCTTGACGCTGCCGACCTCGCGGCGGTCGATGAGGACCTTGTATGCGCGCAGCAGATCACGGAAGCCGCCCGCGGACCGGGCCAGCGAGATCACGCCGCGTCCTTCGCCCGCAGCCGCGGCGACCACGGTTTCGTCCACCGGCCACGAAGCGTCGCTGGCATTCACCGGGTGCCTGCCCGCAATGACGGCGGCACGAGCGAAGCCGGGCGGCCGAAGGACGTCAGCGTCACGGCCAGCACGCCGCCAGCCAGGACGCCCACGATGCCGACGAGCCCGCCGACGGCCGTGATGGCCCTGGCCGCTGACCCGCTCGTCGCGGACGCGACCGTGAGCACCCCCAATATGACCGTCGCCGAGACCAGGATGACCGCCCTGGCCACGACGGCGCGCGGGCTGAATCGCCAGCCCTGGCCGAACGGCCGCCAGTCCGGGTCGCGCCACGCCCTGCGGACGGTGGTGACGCTGAACCCGGCCAGCCCGGCGAGCGCGAGGGAGAGCACCAGATCCGAGACGTTCAAGGCATACCGCCGTTCCGGGGCCACGTTGGCAGGAAGATAACAGCCGATGTTCAGAGTTACTAGTTCAAGCACCGGCGGAGCGGGGCGCCATGATCACGGAGACTAACTCAGGCCGGGCCTGAGTTTCTATCCGTGATCATGAACCCGCCGGCGGCGGGCTGAGGCGAGGCGGGGCGAATGGCGCACAGCTCGCGAATCGGGCGCGGTGTGAGAGTGGCCAGACGAAGCGCATAAGGCCGTTCTGCCCGGATATAGCCGGCATTCATCGCGTCCGCCAACGGCGAACGCCGGTGCGGAAACAAACGAAGCCCCCCTCCGCTTATAGATGCTGTAATCACGTAAGCAAGCTTCAGAGGGAAGTGACTTCGATGGCCACAACGCTCTCGCTGCCAGTTCTGCCGCTGGAAGACGCGGTGGTGCTGCCGAGCATGGTTGTGCCGCTCGACATATCCGCAGCCGAGCCGCGTGCGGCGATCGAGGCTGCCCAGCTGGCGGCTAAGCAGGACCAGTCGTCGGGCGACGATGCCCAGGCGCAGGTGCTGCTGGTGCCAAGGCCGGACGGCAGCTATTCGCCCATCGGCACGCTGGCGAGTATCGAGCAGGTGGGCAGGCTGCCCAGCGGCGAGCGCGCCGCTGTCGTTCGCGGCCTGGCCAGGGTCCGGATTGGCACCGGGACCGTCGGTCCCGGGTCGGCACTGTGGGTTGAGGGCACGCTCATTGAGGAGCCCGAGCCCACCCCCAGGGCCGCCGAGCTGGCACGGGAGTACCGCGGTCTGGCCGCGGCCATCCTGCAGAAGCGCGGCGCCTGGCAGTACGTCGACGTGCTGCAGCGCATCACCGATCCGTCCCAGCTTTCTGACAGCGCTGGCTACGCCAGCTACCTCAGCACGCAGCAGCGCGTCCAGCTGCTGCAGATCATGGACCCGCAGGAGCGGCTCGAGCTGCTCGTCGGCTGGGCCCGCGATCACCTCGCCGAGCTTGATGTCGCGGAGACCATCTCCAACGACGTCAAGGAGGGCATGGAAAAGCAGCAGCGCGAGTTCCTGCTGCGCCAGCAGCTCGCGGCCATCCGCAAGGAACTAGCCGAGCTCGACGGCAAGCCCGCCTCCGAGGAGGAGGACTACCGGGCCCGCATCGAGGCGGCCGACCTGCCGGAGAAGGTCCGTGAGGCGGCGCTCAAGGAGGCCGCCAAGCTCGAGCGCGGATCGGACCAGTCTCCGGAGGCGGGCTGGATCCGGACCTGGCTGGACACGGTTCTCGATCTGCCGTGGAACACCACGACCGAGGACGCGTACGACATCACCGGCGCCAGGGCCATCCTGGACGCTGACCATGCCGGGCTGGACGACGTCAAGGACCGGATCATCGAGTACCTGGCCGTCCGCAAGCGGCGGTCCGACCGCGGCCTGCAGCTGGTCGGCGGGCGGCGCAGCGGTGCCGTGCTCGCCCTGGCCGGGCCTCCCGGCGTCGGCAAGACGAGCCTCGGCGAGTCCGTTGCCCGCGCGATGGGCCGTAAGTTCGCCCGCGTCGCCCTCGGTGGCGTCCGGGACGAGGCCGAGATCCGCGGTCACCGGCGCACCTACGTCGGCGCGCTGCCCGGCCGGATCGTGCGGGCAGTCACCGAGGCCGGATCCATGAACCCGGTCATCCTGCTCGACGAGGTCGACAAGCTCGGCGCGGACTACCGCGGCGACCCGACGGCTGCCCTGCTCGAGGTGCTCGACCCGGCGCAGAACCACACGTTCCGCGACCACTACCTCGAGGTCGAGCTGGACCTGTCCGACGTGCTGTTCATCGCCACCGCGAACGTGGCGGACGCCATCCCGGCACCGCTGCTTGACCGTATGGAGCTGATCACGCTCGACGGTTACACCGAGGACGAGAAGGTCACGATCGCCCGCGGCCACCTGCTGCCCCGCCAGCTTGACCGGGCCGGGCTGACGGCGGCGGACGTCGACCTGACCGACGATGCGCTGCGCAGGCTCGCGGCCGAGTACACCCGCGAGGCCGGCGTCCGTAACCTCGAGCGGGTCATCGCCAGGGTGTTCCGCAAGGTCGCGGCTCAGGCCGAGAGTGCCGAGGGCACGGTCCCGGTCACGATCGGGGCGGACGACCTGCCGACCTACCTGGGCCACCCGAAGCACACGCCCGAGTCGGCGGACCGGCTCGCGGTGCCCGGCGTGGCTACCGGCCTCGCGGTGACCGGCACCGGCGGAGACGTCCTGTTCATCGAGGCGTCCCTGGCCGACCCGGAGACCGGCACGACCGGCGTCACGCTCACCGGCCAGCTCGGTGACGTGATGAAGGAGTCGGCCCAGATCGCGCTGTCCTACCTGCGATCGCACGGGGCCGAGCTCGAGCTGCCGGTCGGCGACCTGAAGGACCGCGGCGTGCACGTGCACGTCCCGGCCGGAGCGGTGCCCAAGGACGGCCCGAGCGCCGGCGTCACGATGACGACCGCGCTGGCGTCGCTGCTATCCGGCCGCCTGGTGCGCTCCGACGTGGCGATGACTGGTGAGGTCTCGCTGACCGGCAGGGTGCTGCCGATCGGCGGGCTGAAGCAGAAGCTGCTGGCCGCTCACCGCGCCGGGATCACCACCGTGCTGATCCCCAAGCGGAACGAGCCCGACCTGGAGGACGTGCCCGAGAACGTGCGCGCGGCACTGGAAGTCCACCCGGTCAGCGACGTGCGCGAGGTCCTGGACCTGGCGCTGGAGCGGGCCACCACCCCGGCCACCGTCGCGGCCTGACGGCAAACCGAGATCGGCCTGTCCCGGATATCGGGGCAGGCCGGTTTCTTTTTGCGGGAACGACAGCTGCGCTACGGCTCAGCGAGCCCTTTTGCGCAGCGAGATTGGCATGAGAGCCGACTCCAGCTGCACCTTCCAGGTCATCTTGCTCTCGCCCTCGGCCCGGTCGACGAAGTGGATCGGCAGCTCGACCACCTTCAGGCCGTGGTTGATCGTTCGGTAGTTCATCTCGACCTGGAAGCTGTAGCCGTTACTCCGCACGCTCGCCACGTCGATGGTCTCCAGCGCCGAACTGCGCCAGAGCTTGAATCCGGCGGTCACATCGCGGATGCCGAGGTGCAGCAGCACTCGGACGTAGGTGTTCGCGAAGCTCGACAGCGCCTTGCGCCGCCAGGACCACTCCCTGGCCAGGCTGGCCCCGGAGACGTACCGCGACCCGATGACGACATCGGCGTTGCTGGCCAGCAGGGTGCCGAGCATCTGGGGCAGGTAATCGGGCGAGTGCGACAGGTCGCTGTCCATCTGGACGACGAACTCGGCGCCATCGGCCACCGCCTTGCACATGCCGTCGACGTAGGCGCGGCCCAGGCCCTGCTTGCCGGGCCGGTGCATGACCGACATCCGGTCCGCGCCGTAGCGCTGGACCAGTTCGTCCGCGATCTTGCCGGTGCCGTCCGGCGAGTTGTCGTCGGCTACCAGGACCTTGAGGCCGGTCAGCGGGAGCCCGAACAGCTGCTCGATGATCACCGGCAGGTTCGCAGCCTCGTTGTAGGTGGGCAGGACGACGGTCACGGCAGACGATCGCCAGGGCTCAGGCAGCTCCACTGCATGACCGCCCAGCGCCCGCTCCCGAACTGTCATCGCCTACCCTCCAGTCCGCCACTTTTGCCCGAAGTGAGCCTACCCGGCCAGTCTAGGTATCCACTCTTTACCCTCAACCCGGGCGCACGATGAGGACGGGCGGGCCGGACGGCACTGGCTGGAAATACCTTTAATCCGCGTTTCCCACACGTTGACTAGCAGTACCGGTCCTCGGCCTGATAACTGTGCATCATGCCGAACAATCAGCTTTCCTCGATACAGCACATAGTCCACCTAATGCTGGAGAACCGGTCTTTCGACCATATGCTCGGGTTTCTTTACCCGGACAAGACCGGCCCGGGCGGGGTGCCATTCGAGGGGCTGATGGGCACCGAGTCGAACCCCGACGGCAATGGCAACTCGGTCGCCGTCTACCAGATCGACGCCACCCAGCCGGGCGGGTACTTCATGCCGGGCGCCGATCCGGGCGAGGGGTACGCCAACACGAACTCACAGCTCTTCGGTACCGGCAAGCAGCCGGTTCCGCCCGTCGCGACCATGCAGGGGTTCGTAACGAACTATGCCGCCGCGATCAAGTTCGACCAGCAGATCAACCAGACTGTGCAGGCGGGCACGGTCCCCTCCGACATCATGGGCATCTTCCCGCCGGAGGCGCTGCCGGTGCTTTCCGGTCTGGCCAAGGGCTTCGCGGTCTGCGACCACTGGTACAGCTCGGTGCCAACCGAGACGTTCCCGAACCGCGCGTTCGCGTGCGCCGGGACCAGCCAGGGGCACATGAACGACAGCAACTCGTCGTACACGGTGCGGAGCATCTTCGGCCTGATGACGACGAACAAGAACACCTGGAAGATCTATGGCTATGACGCCGAGCCCCTGACCAGAGGCAACTTCCCCGACACCAGCGGCGCCCCGGACACTAACTTTGGCAAGTTCCCCGCCTTCCAGGCCGACGCCGCCGCCGGCACGCTGGCGCAGTACAGCTTCCTGGAGCCGAGCTGGGGCTCATCGGGCAACAGCCAGCATCCGAACTACGACGTCGCGCTGGGCGAGGCCCTGATCCTGCAGGTCTACCGCGCGCTTCAGGCCGGGCCGGCCTGGAATCAGACGCTGCTCATCATCAGCTACGACGAGCACGGCGGCTGCTTTGACCATGTGCCGCCGCCGTCAGGCGCCGTACCGCCGGACGACAGCGTGGGCGAGTTCGGGTTCGACTTCAAGCGGTTCGGGGTCCGGGTGCCCGCGGTCCTGGTCTCGCCGCTGATCGCCCCGGGCACGATCTTCAACGTGCCCGCGGGCACCATGCCGATCGACCACACCTCGGTGCTGAAGACGATCGAGGTGCGCTGGGGCCTGACCGCCCTGACCGCCAGGGACGCGGCCGCCCCCGACCTCGGTAACGTGCTGACGCTCTCGACCCCGCGGACCGACGACCCGCTCGCCGGAGTCGTCGCGCCGACGTCGTCCGGGGCCAACCCGGCCGCCGGGGAGGTATCGCACCTGCAGCAGCTGCACGCGCAGATGATCTCTGACCTGCCCGTACCGGACGAGCAGCTGATCGGGCAGCCGGTGCTGCCCAACCAGCACACCCCGGCCGACCTCGCGCACTACATCTCCGCGCGCACCAGCACCTGGATGTCCGCCCGCGACGCTGGCCAGGCCCCCGCCGGCGCACGCGCAGAGCCGGGCCAGGGACCCGCCGAGTAGATACTGGCCAGGTGATCTGCGTACTGGGCGACGCTCACCTGGACGTTGTCGTCCGGGTCTCCTGGCCGCTGGCCGAGGAGACCGACACGCCCGCCAGCACGGCGCTGACCGTCGGCGGTCAGGCCGCCAACGTGGCCGCCTGGGTCGCCGCCCTGGGCGGACGGGCCCGGCTCATCGCCGCTCGCGGCACCGACTCCGGTGCCGGGCTGGTTGCGGCCGAGCTCGCAGCCGTCGGCGTCGAGATAGTCGGCCCGGTCGTGCCCGGCCGGACGGGCACTGTGGTCTCGCTCTCCGATGGCGGCCAGCGGCGGTCCATGCTGACCGACCGTGGTGTCGGCACTGAGCTCAGCCGGGATGCGCTCAGGGACGAGTGGCTGGTCGGCTGCGAATGGCTGCACATCCCGGCCTACAGCTTCGCGCGCGAGCCGGTCCGGGGCGCTGCGCTCGCCGCCGCGGCGGCCGCGGCTCGCCATTCGGCCAGGCTGAGCGTCGACCTGTCCTCGACCGCGATGATCGAGGCTTTCGGCCCGGAGGAGTTCCGCGAGCTGATCGTGTCGCTCCGCCCCGACGTGGTGTTCGGCACCGAGGCGGAGGCTGATCTGCTGGGCGGTGCCCTCCAGGACCGTCTGGTCGCCAAGCTCGGACCGCACGGCGTTCGCGTGGCCGGCCGCCACTACCCCGCCGTTCCGGTAGCGGCGGTTGATTCCACCGGTGCCGGGGACGCCTTCGCGGCCGGCTACCTTGTCGGCGGGGTGGAGCTCGGCCTGCAGGCCGCGGCCAGGGCAGTGGCGAAGATGGGGGCAATGCCATGACCTTCGCGCTCCGGGTAGCCGAGGAGGTCGCCGATGCGCTGGCGCGCGCACGCCCGGTTGTCGGCCTGGAGACCACCCTGGTGTCGCACGGTTTCTCCGGCGGCCGCGGGCTGGAGGCGGCGCTGCAATCGGAGGAACGAGTGCGCGCAGCGGGCGCCGTTCCGGCCACGATCGGCGTGCTCGACGGCGCGATCCGGGTGGGACTCACGCGATCGGAGCTGGAGCGGTTCGCCGCCGCCGGGACCGGAGCGCGCAAGGCGGGCGCCAGGGACATCGCCGCGTGCGTCGTCCAGGGCGCGCTGGGCTCGACCACGGTCGGCGGGACGCTCGCGGTCTGCCGTGTCGCCGGGATCCGGTTCGTCGGTACCGGCGGCATCGGCGGCGTGCACCGCGGCTTCGCCGAGACCCTCGACGTGTCGGCCGACCTCCCGCAGCTGGCCCGCACGGAGGCGCTGGTCGTCTGCTCCGGCGCCAAGTCGATCCTGGACGTCAGCGCCACGTCCGAGCTGCTGGAGACGCTCGGCGTCCCGGTGCTGGGCTGGCAGACAGGCACGCTGCCGATGTTCTACAGCGCGGACGGCGGCCCGCCGCTGTCCGTGACGGTGACGGAAGCGCAGGAGGCCGCCCGCATCGCGCAGGCGCACTGGCAGCTCAACCCGGGATCCGGGCTGCTGCTGGCCCGCCCGCCGACCGACGGGCTTGACATCGAGGCGCTGGTCACGGAGGCGGTGGAGCGGATCCGCAGCCAGGGCGTCACCGGCCAGGCGATTACGCCCGCGGTGCTGACGATGGTCGAGGAGCTGAGCGACGGCCGGAGCGTGGACGTCAACCGGCGCCTTATCGCCGACAACGCCGCGCTGGCCGGGCAGGTAGCGGTCGACTACGCCGACCTGATGTCAGCCGGCGCATAGTCCGTGCTGACCGGAAGGTGGTCAGAGGCCCGCCGGGCGGCAGCGGTATCGGTCACCGCATACGCGCGCAGCGCGGGCACGACGGACCGGGTCACCCGGATCGCGTCGATCCGGCGCGTGATCCCCCAGCTGCCGTAGCCGTCGAGCTGGTGGTGGCCGACCGTTGGCTGCCACGGGGCCCGCAGTGCGGCGGCCGCATCTACCAGCCCGGCGGTCACAAGCACTTCCCCCGCCGAGCGGTCGACACGGTGCCAGCGGTTGCCGGACTCGTCATGGCCGGACGAGCACTGGTGCTCGAGATCCTCGAACCAGGGCACGCTGCCGTACGGATCGCGCGGCTCGTAGAGCCGGTCCTGATCGGCAACGCGGTCGGCCGACTCGCCGTTCCAGTCGGCGCCGATCAGCAGGGGCAGGGTTCCATCGCTCCCGTCCGTCAGCATCGACACAAGCAGCCGGTTCTGCTCGGTCCGCAGCCGCCGGTCGAACGGCGTCGCGTGGAACACCGCGTGCCGCACCGGCCGGCCGCCGACCCGGAAGGTCGCCCAGCCGGCGCTGTGCCAGAGCCGTCCGGGGCCGGACTCGCCGAAGGAGCCGGGGACCACCTCGAGGCCAGGCCGCCACATCAGGCCGCAGTGATACCCGCGGCTGCCGACGGCCAGCGCGGTCTGGCCCGGTCCGCTGCCACCCGGGTCCGGGACGACGCACTGCATGCCGACGTCGGCGGCCAGCCGCCGCAGCCGCGCCCTGGCGGTCTCCGGCTGGCCGGCGCGTACCTCCTGCACGGCCAGCACGTCCGCCTCCAGGCCGCGGATGACCTCGGTGATGAGCGTGTAGTGCGCCCGGCCGGCGCTCCCGCGCGCGTCAAACAGGTCGAGCATGTTGTACGTGCTGAACCGCAGGGACGCCGCGGGCATCATCATTAATGACCGCGAAGCTCGCTGAGAACCTCGTCGGATGTCAGGCCAGTGCCCGCCGGTATAGCCGCGGGAAGGTTGTCCACGCTGAACGGCCGGCTTGCGGGCCTGATAATCCCGGCCGCGACGAGCTGCTCGTAACGATCATCGGCCGCCGGCACGATGCGCGCCACGGTCACGCCCCGATCGGTGACGTCGATCGTCTCGCCCTGCTTGACCAGCGCCAGGACTCGGGCGGTCTCCCGACCCAGCTCCCGCAGACCGACCTTGCGGTGCGTGAGCGGCTCTGTTGCGCTCATATTTGACATGTTAGACATTGCTAGAGTGCGCACCGATGGACACGCTCACAGTGGAGGATCGGCAGACCGGGCGCGTCGCGATCATCCGTCCGCCGGTGGGCGGTCAGCACGCAGCTCGTCCGGCCCGGCGTACTGAGCGTTGTCACCATCTGTCGACGACGCTGGATGGCCTGGCCCAGGACATGACGAAAGCCGACCTCACTCCCTGGGGGCCGCCGAGCACGTCATCACCGCCGCCGGCTGGGCCGGCTGACGCACCTCAGCCGATCGGGCAGCCCCGCTTGGCCCTGGCCTCGCCCGAGTTGCGGCTCACCATCAGGCACGACTCGTCCACGGCCTGGAAATCCCTGGCGGGGATCAGCTTCAGCAGCGACACCAGGGCGTCCGGCCACTGCGGGTACGCGCTCCCCTGGAAGAACCAGTTGCTGCCGTTGTCCGCGAGGATCAGCCCGTAGTTCTGCATCTCGACGAGAACCGCCTTCGCGTCCCGGCAGTACTTCTCCGAGTTCCGGCAGAACTTCGCCACGCTGAAGCTGGCCTTCAGCCGGAACCGCGCGCCCATCGGCGGGAGGCTCCCGCTCAGGCCGGATCCGGCCTCGTGCCGGGCCGGCCACAGATAAGAGGACCGGGTGACCTCGGCGGTGAAGCGGATCGCGTGCGTGATCGGCTTGCCGGTGCGCACCGCGGCCTCGACCTGCGCGTAGTCGAGCAGGCCCGGCAGGATCGGCAGCCCCGCGGCGTCCGCCGACGTCCAGCCGGCGGGCCGCAGTGCGTTGGAGGTGAGGTGCCACATCGCACCCGAGCCGGCCGTCGACCCGCGCGGCGAATACTGCGCTTCCCAGAGCTCGTAGAGCGTGCAGGTGGTCTTGTTCACCATGATCGCGTGCCGGTCGCCGCCGGCGTTCTTGCCACCCTCGATCGGCGTCGACGGGCCGAACGGGTACAGGCCGCGGTAACTCTCGCTCGCGTACTGGAACTTGATCCGCACCCGCCGGGTCTTGCTGGTCACGATCGTGAACGGGATGCCGTACGGATAGCCGCCGGGGTTGGGCCCGAAGTCCGGGTGCAGGTACGTGGTCGAGGAGTGCATGCTGGCGAGCCAGGCCGCGCTGTGCTTGTCGACGGGCAGCTTGGAGATGTTCGTATTCCAGACGTTGTCCGCCGGGAACATCGGGCAGTTCGCCGCCCCGGGCACCGTGGTGCCGGCCGGGACCCGGGTGGCCGGTACCGCAGTCACCGGGCGGGCCGGACCCATGACGGCCGCGACCTGACCGGTCGGCGTCGCGGTGGCGCATCCCGCGACGAAGGCAACACTGGCGGCCAATACGACCGAGTAACGCAGTCGCGTCGTTCCGAAATATCCCGTTCGGTTCGTCACGGTGGCATCCTGGCACGGAGCGGCGCCGCAAACCCGGCATCGCGGAAACTCGGTGACCGTTACAGTTGCGAGCCATGGCGGCACGCCCTTTGCGCGACCTGATCGCGCCGGACTGGGCACAGGCTCTGGCGCCGGTCGAGCCGCGCATTTCCGAGCTCGGCGAGTTCCTGCGGGCCGAGATTGCCGCCGGCCGCAGTTACCTGCCCGCCGGCGAGAACATCCTGCGGGCCTTCCGGCAGCCGCTCGCCGACGTGCGGGTGCTGATCGTCGGCCAGGACCCGTATCCGACGCCTGGCAATCCCGTCGGCCTCAGCTTCTCCGTGGCGCCGGACGTGCGCCGGCTGCCAGGCAGCCTGGTGAACATCTTCAAGGAGTACGAGGCTGACCTCGGCTACCCGCGGCCGTCGACCGGCGATCTCAGTGCATGGAGCGAGCGCGGCGTCATGCTGCTCAACCGAGTCCTGACGGTGCAGCCGGGCTCCCCCGGCTCGCACCGCGGCAAGGGCTGGGAGCAGGTCACCGAGCAGGCGATCCGTGCCCTGGCGGCCAGGGGCGGGCCGCTAGTCGCGATCTTGTGGGGGAACGACGCGCGGAACCTCGCGCCGCTGCTCGGCAGCACGCCGATCATTCAGTCGGCTCATCCGAGCCCGATGTCGGCTGACCGTGGCTTCTTCGGGTCGCGGCCGTTCAGCCGGGCCGACCAGCTGCTCCAGCAGCAGGACGCCGAGCCGCTGGACTGGAAGCTGCCTTAACCGCCGGTTCGCTACTTGGTGACGTAGGAGCCCCGGCCGGGCACCGTGCTCACCAAGCCCTCCTCGCGCAGGGTGCGGATGGCCCGCTTGACCGTGCCGTCGGACACGCCGTAGGTCTGCATCAGGGTCGAGATCGACGGCAGCAGCTTGCCCGGCGCGATATCACCGCGCCCGATCTGGCGGCGCAGGATCCCGGTGAGCTGTGACCAGACCGGCTCGCCAGCATTGTGGTCGATCTCTTCCATGATTCCCAACGGTAGACAGGCGCTGCCAGGCCCTATCCGGGAGGACCGGGCTTGCCCTGGCTCTGATTGGACCTCCTGGGCTTACCTAGGTATCCTGGTGAGCCGAGGAGGCGAGTCCATGGAGGACGAAGCGTTGGCACTGGCCCGGCTCAAGGGCCGGTGGGATGGCGTCTACTCGATTACCTGCCTGGATGGCGTCTGGTCGGCGTACTACATCCGCACCGGGGAGGAGTTCAGCGCCAGGTCGCTGAGCTATCTGCGGACCAAGATCCGCCGCGACTGGGCCCGGCGGCTCGAGAATGCGCCCGGCTCCCCCGAGCGGATGTCGACCTAGGCGAGCTGTCGACCTAGGCAAACGCTGCGATGACCGGCGCCATGCGGCTCAGGTCGTCGGGTCCGGCCAGGTCGGGCAGGGCCACGAAAACCGTGCTGACGCCGCGGGCGAGGAGGTCGCGGTACCGGGCAACGTGATCGGCGGCCACGCCGGCGTTATGGCGGCGGGCGAACGCCGCGGCGCTCACCCGGCCGCGCAGCCGCTCGACAATCGCCGCGGCGTGCTCACGGTCCCGGCCGATCACGGGGACATCCAGCACCGTGACCGCTACCTCGGCCGGGTCGCGGCCCGCGGCCTCGCAGTGCGCTCGCAGGACGGCCAGTTTTGACTCCAGCACCTGCGGGTCGGAGGGAAGGTTGCACCCATCACCGAGCCGCGCCGCGATCTGCAGCGTCCGCTTCTCCCCGCTGCCGCCGACGATGATCGGAACCGGTGAGACCGGCCGCGGATAGCAGGTCGTCTCCGGCAAGCGGACGAGCGTCCCGGTGTAGGCCTTGGTGCCCGGCTGCCACAGCGCCCGCATCGTCTCGATCGCAGTCTCCAGCTGGTCCAGGCGCTCGCGCGCGGGCGGGAACGGCAGGCCGAAGCCGGCGTGTTCGCGATCCCACCAGCCGGCGCCGATGCCGCAGAAGGCCCGCCCGCCGCTCAGCGCGTCCAGCGTGGCCGCGGTCTTGGCCAGCACGCCGGCCGGGCGATAAGTCACCGGCGTGACCAGGGTGCCGAGCCGCAGGCTGGTATCGAGGCCGGCGAGCATCCCGAGCGTCACCCACGGCTCAGGGATCGGATCCCACGCGCGGCCGACCTGCGGGATCTGGATCAGGTGATCCATCAGCGCGATCCCGGAGAACCCGGCCTCCGCCGCGGCCAGCGCCATCGACCGCAGCCATCCGGCAGGGTCGGAGTCCCAGCCGAAGCTCGAGATCTGCAGGATGAACTCCAGCGCCACGCCGTCGCCTTCGGCCGCCTCCGACGCGGCCCGGCCCGGCCGCGACTGAGCCACGGCGGCGGCCTCCCCCGCCCCGCTCACCCGGACGACCAGGTCCCAGTCCTCGGCCGCGATCTCGTCCGCGAGGTCAGTCATCTTCCGTACCTGCGCGGTCAGCGCGGGCGCGGGTACCGGGACGTCCCGCGCCCGGTTGCGCTCGCGGCACAGCTTCGCGTCGGTCTCCAGCAAAACCGCGACCGCGGGCAGGCCGGATCGCCGGGCCACGTCCAGGTACTGCCGACGGCGGTCCGGATCGAGGCCGAGCGTGTCGACGACCACAGCGAGGCCGCGCCGGGCCCTGGCCGCCACGATCTGATCGAGCAGGCTAAAGGCGTCGGCCGAGGCATCCAGGTCGTGCTCCCCGCTTCCGACCACGCTGCGGAGCTGGTCCGACGACACGATCTCCCGAGGAAGGTAACGAGCTGCCGCCCAGGCCGACTTGCCCGAACCCGACGGGCCGATCAGCACGATCAGGGCGGGATCGGGGATTGTCTGGGCGCCATCCTCCACGGTCACAGCGTGGCAGAACAGCGCCTTGTTCGGGTCCGCGTCCAGCCGAGCCGGGCCGGTCCCTAGGCGGCTGGGCGCGCGGTCTTGACAGCTCACTTGCAGCCGATCAGGATCAGGCTTTGTTGAGCTATTAGCTGACAAGATCTGCGTTTGGTAACGGGGGCCGGCAATGACTCGATCGCGCATTTTTCCGTTGCGGCTGCTTGGCGTCGGCGTACTCGCCATTGGCGTCTCTATGGCGGCGCCGCAGATAGCGACCGCGGCCACAACGCTTCCGACGCCCACGACGTTCGGCACTTCACCCGCGCCGTTGAGCGGGTCGGCGACTGATCCATGCGGCTTCACCGCGCCCTATGGCTACATCGGCGCGGGCAACATCACCTTCAGCGCGATGCTCACCGCGCCGTCCGGCATAAACCCGCAGGCCGAGTTCCTCATCGTGCCCAGTGACGGCTCGGCCTCCCTGGACTTCGTCACCGCCTCCCTGCCCAGCGGCTCGACCGCATCCGTGGAAGTGCCCGAGTCCGATTTCACCGATGGCACGACCTACACCTGGCAAGTCAGGGAGACCGATATCAGCGGGGACGCTTCTCCGTACACCGCGGCCTGCCACTTCATTGCCGATGAGGCCCAGCCGCCCGCGCCGGCCGTATCGTCAACGGTGTTCAACTCAGCCAGTCCGCCAGTCGCGCGGACGCCGGGGACGTTCACATTCACTGAGTCCGGGCCCGACGCCGGAGCCATCGTCGGATTCGACTACCAGCTCAACGGCCAGCTCAGTGTGGGCAGCGAGTCGTCCTTCCCCGCCTTTGGCAACAACTTCGTCCCGCTCGGGCCGGATGGCACCGCGACCACCCCGACCCTGATCCCAACCCCTCCTGGTCCGAACTTCATCTCCGTGGAGGCTGTCGACCACGCCGGGAACATCTCGGAGGTCGCCACCTATCAGTTCTTCCTCGGCTTCCCGCCGCCGGACGTGCGCGGGGATCTGAACGGCGACGGCATTCCAGATCTCGTGGCCGTGACCAATTCGGGCCAGCTGCAGATCTACTTCGGCACGGGAGGCGGCCAGCTTGCCGCGCCGACGGTCTTCCCGGATTCCGGCAGCGGCTGGGCCGGCGCGCTCATCAGCCAGAACGGGAACTTCACCAACGGTCCCTACCAGGACCTGGTCGCCATTCAGAACGGCAACCTCTTCGTCTACCCGGGCAACGGGCTCGGCGACTTTGACGCCAGCAGCGCAAGGCTGGAGTTCCGTCCCGATGACGGAACTAACTGGTCTGCGGCATCGCAGCTGCTGGCTCCTGGCGATGTGACTGGCGACGGGCTGCCGGACCTCATCACCAAGGAGGGCAGCGACCTGCTGCTCTGGCCCGGTCAGTTCGTCGGCGTCGGATCCTCGTCGGTCATCGAGACCGGCTGGAGCAAGCTGTCACTCGTCGGCGCGGGCGACTTCGAGGGCAACGGCTTCGTCGACCTGCTAGCCAGGGATAACGCGGGCAAGCTCTGGCTGTACCCGGGCCACGGCGACGGGACGTTCGGCGGGGCGTCGGCCAGAGTCCAGGTCGGCAAGGGCTTCTTCACCAAGGACTACCCGCTTATCACGTGCATCGGCGACGCCAATGGCGACGGCATCCCTGACCTGTACGCGACGACCGCGGCCGGCGGGCTGGTCTTCATACCGGGACTGAAGGGCGGCGGTTTCGGCACGCCGGTTCCGGTTACCGGCACCGGAACCAACTGGAACAGCGTGACTGCGATCTCCTGATATCGCCATCGGCTGCCGGTATACCGGTTGACGATATACCGGGAGCCGGACTAGCCTGGCAGGGTGACGAGCAAGATAAGCCGGCGCCGGCTGCTGACGCTAGGGGCAGGCGGAGTGGCCGCTGCCTGCGCCGCAGGATTCACTGGCATCGAGCTCATCTCGCACAACGT
>Ga0209380_10001280_pt1 | contig 17167 bp, 16 predicted proteins | sample HubBroMetageWFT6_FD_188347 | JGI IMG/M metagenome (GOLD analysis project Ga0209380, IMG submission 188347) | Warmed and freeze-thawed soil microbial communities from the Hubbard Brook experimental Forest, New Hampshire - Hubbard Brook CCASE Soil... | ecosystem: Environmental > Terrestrial >...
TCGGGCAACGACCTCCGCACAATATCAAGGGGTTGGCTCACAACCCCAACACAGCAAACTCGTCAAGCCTGCACCGAAAGTGCGCAAGAACCCACAATAGTGTCGCAGGTCAGGTTTGCCCCTTCTTCCATGCCCGATCATCGACCCCAACGACTCGCAGCGGAACTGCGCCGGTGTCCACATCCACTCGCTTGATGGCTCTCAGGATCGTATCGTCGCAGACCGGCATTCCTAACCGGGATAGCAATCTCTCCCCCGGCCGCCCGCCCATCCCGTGACCAATCAATCGCACCAGCTCGCGCAAACGGTTGGTTCGGCGCGCCCACGGCAGAGCCAACTCCGGTGCGCGCTCGGTAAATATTTTGCGCGGACATCCGTCATTGCCGCACCGCCAGCGGCCGACTTGCAAATGCAACCTCACCGGACTGCCTTGCACCGGCAAGTCCTGCAGTTTGCGCCCATAGCGACTATGGCGAGATCTGGACTTCGTGATACACGTCGGGCACTTCGCAGAGCGCTCTCACTCGACTCCACATCCCAGCCTCGCTCGGAGATCTCTAACCGAAGCACCTTCAGCTGGCTGCTTTGGGCAGCAACTCTCTTGTAATCACTCTCTTCGATATGACCATTTTGGCAGCTTAACAATCGTTCCAATTTTGCACCAAGAGTGAGGAAGAACCCGAACCGCTACGCTTACGTGCGACGGTGGCAACGGCAACATCGTGTTCACCAAGAACATCGAGTACACCGACTTTCCGCGGGATAAATCACGCTGTACTTCGCCAACAACGTGATCCATCTGCCCAGCGAGTACTGAGCAGCGTTAAGGCCTCGCTGGCGCGGTTTTTTCTTCGCTGTACCCGAGAATGCGTGGTCCTCCGGTCACCCACCCCAGCGGGGCGTTCGTGGCACCCGCCCCATCCTCTTTTGACGTTTCGACTGACCCGCGTAGCGCGGTCAATCAATTTCTTCGGGCATCTGATACCGATGAATCGTGAATTCGTCATCGAGAGATTCGAGATCGACTTCGACAACTTCATTGACCAACTGCACATTCCCAATTTCATCGAGAACGGCCTCGAACAGTTCGCACTGGACCTCCGCAGTCATTCCATCCGGGCCGTTGATGCAGATCAGGCCGGCATGAAGAGGAACATCGGCAAATTGTCCACTGGCCCCCAGATTGTCCGCGGAACCACGAAAATCGACGCTGTTTCGGGTCACAAAGGTCCAGTCTCCCTCCAGGATGAAGGCTTTCAGTTCCCAGTCTTTCCATCCAGCTTTGCCCATCCAAACCACGTGGGAGCTTTCGACGAAGCCACGCCCTCGGGCTACCTCCACCAGATCCAGACTCAGACACTCATCAATCAGGAATTTCATCACGCAGTCGTCTCCCTGATAAGGAGGTGCGTAGTCGCTTTTTCGTAATCGACCCCTGAGGCCGGCCGGTAGACGAAACGCGCCTGGGGCGGCCGCGCGGAGGGACTGCCTTCGCATACACTGATGCGAGCTCGACCTGCCAGTCTTTCAGGCTTGGATAGGACTTGAGAATTCGGTCCTTCGGCGTTCCCGAATCGACCGCGGCAGCAATGTCATAAACGGGTACTCGCGTACCCTTGATGACGGGCGTTCCGCTCAAAATCTCCGGGTCCTCGATCACCATTTCACGAGCCCTCATTAACTGGTGAAGACGTTCTTCCACGCCCTTCCAAATGTCGAAAAAGCGAACCGTGATGGAGTGATCTTCTACAATACAGTTCCGCCACTGTTCCCAACTTCCGCAGCGCGCCATCGCGTTCCGAATGGTCCGCAGCCGGGCCTGCGCCGTCAATGACTCAGCGGTCTCGAAATAGAAGGCGATCGGAATGCAGGCATCGGTGCGGAATGTCCGCATTTGCGTGGTACTGTACAGGTCTTCCGGAAGAATCTTTTCGTCAATGATCCGGTGAATTTGCGGGACCGATACACCGGCGGCGACCGCCGCCTCACTGGTCGTCAGACGTTCCATCAGAGTTTCCATGGGACACCTCCCTCCACCCATTATAATCATTCTGACGCATCAGAACAATTATTGATTAGCGCATGAAGCGGTCCGCTTACTCCGGTGCGACCCGGAGACTCTGCCAGTTCTCCCGAGGTCACGCGTTATTCTTCCGTACCGTGCCATCCGCAATCCGCCTCCATTCGCGGATACACGATACAGCGGGTCGATAGTACCCGGCGTGAAAAGGATGACTCCATCCTCGCTCCAACTGCCTCCCCGCGGAGAAATGTTCACGTCGCACAAGGTTCGCAAATCACCGCCGTTGTCATTGATCCGCTTCAGCTTTCGATCGGCAAAAAATCCAATGGAGTGGCTATCGGGAGACCAGAATGGATGTGCTGCCCCTTCGGTTCCGGCTAAGGGATGAATGTTGGTCGAATCGACAGATCTCAGCGGGGGCTGTTACAGCTCGAAAATTTGTTTCAGCGTCTTATGAAGACAATCGCTGGCACCGTTTTCTGTCACGAGGTAGTTGTCCGAAACATGGGCGAACATGGCTGCGGTCGCATAGGCCGGATGAACCACCATACTCATGCCCTTTTCGAGTGGCATCGGTTCGTCGTATCGAACCAGCGGGCGCTCGATCAGATCGTATCCCTGCGAGTGGGCGTACACTCGCGACTCGGGCGGCACATTCTTCTGTTTCATGAATTCGTTGTGCGCCAGAGCAATCTCACGGCACGAGCTTCCGGGCTTCAGCTTTCGCACTGTTTGGTCCTGAGCCTCCTTGACGATCTCGAACCCGTCGATCAGCTCCTGCGATGCCTTTCCCAGCACGATCGTCCGGCTCAACTCGGTATAAAACCCGCCCAGACCATTGTTCTCGATCAGTAATGACATGTGGTCCCCGGTGCGGAGGATGCGACCTTGAAAGTGTCTTTGGGCAAAAAACGCGGGCTGCCCAAGCTTGGCCGACGTGCCGAGAAAGATCCCCTGTTCGCTTCCCAGGAGCTGCCCCTCGTACTGCGCCAGCGCAGCTACTTCCAGGTCGCGCATACCAGGCCTGATGTGGGCCAGCACTTTGCTGAAGACGGCGTCTTGCAGCGTAGCCGTTCTTCTGATCAGAGCGATCTCTTCCTCGCTTTTGACCGCCTTGGCGTGATCGATGAAGTCGGTCTCGTCCGAGATCTCCGCCTTGCCAGACTGTTTCGCCTCGATGTAGGAGACAAACCCATGCGGCATGGCGGCGAGTCCAACCCAACCAATTCGGCCATGTCCTCTTCGGGTCAGGATGTCGCTCACGATTTCCGCGTCATAGGTCTGGGTATAGTTGACGGATGGAAATGCCGACGTGGTGAAGATTTCTCCCACACCAGGATTGTCGGCATCGTTCCCCGCCGGGCTTCGCTTCCGCCCCGCCGGACCGTGCTCGACCACCGTCATCAAATCGGAGCGGTGAAACACGACCGTACGCGGGTAATACGCGGGAATGTCGGTGAACCACTTGACGTAGCCGCCGGTAAAATCCCTCGCGGTTTGGGTGATCAGAGCGTCCAGCCCGCGTTCCGCCATGTGTCCGCGCACCAACTTCCAACGCCGCTCGAGTTCCTCGAGGGAGATCCTGGCAATTCTGCGGTCGTCCAAGCCGGCGTCGGGTGGCGTCGTGGCTGGAACGAAGGGATTCTCGGGGGTCACTTGGCCTCCGACGTCATGCCGAACTGGATTTGCCGGGCCGCGCCACTCAAGCAGAATGCGGCCGTAGCTGCGACCACGGAGGGCACGGCAACGACGTAGAGGATTGCGCTGGTGCCCCAATGCAGAGACAGCAAGAGTCCGCCAATCAGCGGCCCGACAATTTGTCCGGTTCGTCCGATACCCAGCGCCCAACCGATCCCACTGGAACGCATCGCCGTAGGATAACGAGTGGCTGCGATGGCGTTAGCCGAATTCTGGGCTCCAAAAGTAAAGAAACCCGCACAAAACGTGGCGGCCATTACCCACATCGCCTGATTGCCAGCCAAGCCGATGCCTGCGATGAAGGTTCCACTCACGATATAGGCGCAAGCCAGAACAAGGTACGGATTCAGCTTGTCGCACAGCGGGGCGATGGCAAGTCCGCCTGCGATCCCACCAAAATGCAAAAGCGCGGCAATAACGATCGCTGCATGCTGAGGCAGTCCGGCTTTGTGAAGCACCGTCGGCAACCAGCTGCTCAAGAAAAACAGGGCCAGAAGATTCATGAAGAACATGACCCAGAGCAGCAGAGTAACCGGCGCGCGGCCTTCGCGAAACAGCAGTACCACCGGAAAGCCCTTCTCCTTCTTTTCCGAATTGATGAACTCGACCGATTCTGGGAATACCCACTTAGGGTTCATGCGGGCAAGGGTGTCTGCGATGCGGCGTCTGTCCGCGTCTCTTTGCGTCAGGCCATAGGCTGACTCCGGCAGGCCCAAGATCAGCAAGGGAGCGATCACGAGCGGCAGGATTCCCCCAAAGATAAAAACCGCCCGCCAACTGTGAGCATCCAAAATGTGGGCAGTAATGGGGCCGGCAAATGCGGAGCCGAAGGAAAATCCCAGCCACGTCATCAGCACCAGAGTGACTCTGAATTTCTTGGGCATGGTTTCGGCGGTAAGAGCGAGAGCGTTCGGCACCACTCCTCCCAGCCCGAGCCCAATGGCGAAGCGCATCCACATCAGTTGCGGCACCGTGTTCGCCAGCGATATCAGGAGGGTGCAAACCGCAAAGAAAAGCAGGGAACTCACAATGATAGGTTTGCGGCCGGCCCGATCAGCGTATGGGGCAAGCACCAGGCCGCCCAAGATCGCGCCCAGTCCCCCAGCCGCAAACACGAACCCGAGAGCGCCGGGCTTCACCGCTAACGCAACGCTTAAGGCCGGACCCACATAGCCCATCGCCTGGGTATCGAACCCGTCGACGAACATGGCAGCGGCACAGAGCAGCAGCACCCGGATTTGGAAGCGCCCGATCTTTTGCTGATCAATCAGCTCAGCGACGTCTACCAACATGCCGGGAGGGGCCGCCCCTGCTTGCCCAATCATTTTTTGCTCCTCCTAGGCGCCCTCATAGTGGGCACTGGGTATTACCGTGAATACCAACGGCCACAAAGCGTTGATGGATGCATCCTGCCAGCGCGTCAATCGAGCGGTTCCGGCCCGGTGTATTTCAAAATGTAGAGACCCCCGCTCGCTCGGTCGGTGGCGTAAATCAGCCCTTTTTCGTCGACGATCACATGGTTCATCTGAATGGTGTGGGTTGGATTTCCGGGCGGGGCGGCTGGGACAAAAAAGCCGACCTCCTTAATTTGTGGAGGAGCATTCGGAACGGGCACATCCACTAACCGGTAAATGCGAACGCCACCATTGAAAAAGGTAGCTACGAAGGTGTTCTTCAGCTGCGCCGATGTGGCGCTGGGAAGGTTGGGATGGAGATTGTGCGCTCCAAATCGCCCGCCTCGGGAGCACAAGTCGCCGGCATTCTCCGGAAGTGGAGCGGTCCCAATGATGAGCGGGTTTATCTCGTCGCGGATATCGACCAGCCAGACCAGTTTCGGAGCGTCACGGCATTTTTCCATGACTGCTTCGTCGGAGACCGTCGCCAAGCCGCGGGTGAAGATTGGCTGCACGGTATGAGTCCAGGCCGGATAAGGAGGAGAAAACTTGAGCCGGCTCACAAGCTTTGGCGAGAACCTCTGGCCGTGACCCGCCCGGAGGTCCGCCAGTCCGGAGATATCCAGAATCATCTGGCCTCCATCCATGTAGCCGACGTAAGCCCGGTCGGGCGAGTCCGGGAATACCTCGATCGTGTGGGCACGATATCCGTCATCAATCCGATGCCGTACGGGAAGGCAGCCCGGCAGGCAATCATCTGCCTTCTGCGTCCCGGGTAGCCACCAGCGGCCAGCTTCGCGGGGATGGCCGGGATCACGAAGATCCACAATCAGGTAGAACTGGTCGTCTTTCGGATTCGCTGGGCTGGAGTCGCCCGTGCCGCTCGACAAATGGGCGAATTCTCCATCCACGAACCATAACCAGTGGACACCGCGTGAGTTTGGTCCCGACGTATCATAGAAAGAGAGCGCGAGATCCTGCAGCTTGCGAGCCTTCTCGATGCGCGCCAGATCGGACACGTCTAAGACCCACATCCCTGCCGGCGACTGCCCCGTTTTCATGGTTTGATTCGCCACCACCAGCACGTTTCCCGAGAGACCAAGAGAGTTGCAGCGCGTAACCTCAGGAGCTGGGGATGGCAACTGGTTCAGAAGCACCGGAGCCTCAGGTTGCGTCACATCAACGATGCTCAGGCAGGTTGTTTCTCCCTCATGCGCGAGAAACAGGATGCGGCGGCCGTCGGAACGCTTCTGAATCGCCAACCCTTCGCCTCCATCTCCGTGCCCATTGAGGCCGTTATGACCGAGCAGAAGCATATTCTTCTGCTCTGCCTTCTCGTCGGAACTGGCCGCCGTCGCGAACCTAGCGGCGGCGAAAAACAAGATGAGCGGGAGAAGAAATCTGCGCATTTCTACCTCTTTCCCCCAGGGGATCGGAAAGTTCTGATGATCAACGAATTCAGGCTAATCTAACTACCGCCTTAGCCTCTAATTCCTTCCACGATGCTCATCCGAGACGCGGTCGGAATGATCCTTGTGAAATGTAACCCCGCAGCGTCCATCAACTCGCGGTATTGTTCGACGGTTCGTTCACGACCGCCGGTTCGCACCAGCATGTTGATGTCACTTAGAAATCGATCTCGGTTGGTAGGGGATGGGTCCGCCCGGCTCGGCAGCACTTGCTCGATGAGCAAAAGCTTGGCCTGATCTGGCATCGCCGCGCGGCACGCAGCCAAAATGGTTATTGCCCGGGGATCCTCCCAATCGTGGATGACCCGGGACAGTATGTAGGCATCTCCGCCAGCCGGGATGGATGCGAACATATTGCCTTCGACAATCCTGCATCGATCCGCGACTCCTGCGTTTTCGAGAAGGGCGGCCGCCGCTTTGACGACTTGGGGCAGGTCGAAGAGAACGCCCGTCGTCCCGGGACACCCGCCGAGCAGCGCCGCCAGTAGTTGTCCACGTCCGCCGCCTACATCGAGGACCGTCCTGAAGCCGGAAAAATCGTAAGCCTCTACCACGGCTGCAGCAAAAGATTCCGCGACGGCCGTGAAGCCAGCGCTAACGACGGACTCTACCTCAGGATGCTGGGCGTAGAAGTCAAACACGTTGGACGTCCCAAAGAGATGGCTGATGGCTGTTTGTCCGGAACGGACGCAGTAGAGTAACTCTCCCCAAGTCTGCCAAAAATTCTCGTTGCCGTGCATAAGGACCAGCGGCCGCATGCTGCCGGGCTCGTCTGCACACAGGCCGCGGCCTAGCGAGGTAAGCGCAAACTGATCCTGTTCGGGTTCGTGGACGATATCGAGGGCGGCAAGTGCACGGAGCAGACGACACAGGGATGGTGCATGCGTGCCGGTTTCATCGGCGAGTGCGGCGCTCGACTTGGCTCCACTACTCAATAGGTCGGGAATATCCAGTTTGGTTGCGACGAAAATCACTTGCGCCACCTGGTAGCCGGTCACGAGACGCATCAGAGTTTGCGAGCGTTGCCTTCGATTGGCTTCCATCCGAACTCCTTTTGCTACTCTTCAGCGACTCAGAAGCAACCAAGCCTTGCCACCTACACCATGCCGACCGGGTTCAGAAGGGCAGGGGCAACCCCCTCCACGACCGATTGTTCAGGATCAATGAAGAATGCCCACATAAGCGCTCCGGCCAGCAGCACACCGGCGGAAATGAAAAATGGTGTGACCCAGAACCCACGCTGAACCAGAAATCCGAAAATGATGGGAGACAAGGAGGCCGCCAGGCTGCCCGCCATGTTCATCACGCCCGACACCGTGCCGCTGTATTCGCCACCCACATCCATGGGAACGGCCCAGGCCGGGCTGATGACGAGTTCCAGGAAGAACAGCGATGCCGTCAAACACAGGATCGCCGTCCACGAGGAGTGGGTCAGCGCTGCCGGAATCAGGCAGATTCCCGAAGCCAGCATGGCAGGCGCTGCGACAATCCGGCGGGCGAACCTGAGCTTACCCGTCTTTTTGTATACCGCGTCCGTCAGAGTGCCCCCCACAATGTCTCCGATCATGCCGGCCAGGAGCGGAAGGGATGCCAGAGTACCCACGGCCTTCAGTGATAAGTGCCGATAGTCATGAAGGTAGGTCGGGAACCACGTCATATAAAAATACGTGCCATAGTAAAAACAGCAGTAACCAGAGGCGATGTACCACATGTTGGGTGAGCGAAAAATGATCCGCCACGGCGGGGCCAGCAGGCGATGGAGATCGACCGGCTTGATCGTGCCATCTGGGTTGCAGCCTCGTATGTGAATGAGTTCAGAACGATTGATGCCTGGGTGCTGCTCGGGAAGGTTTCGGTAGAGCAGGTAGAAAGCCAACGACCATAGCAGCCCTGCCGCTCCGAAAATGTAGAAAATCCAGCGCCACCCAAAAGCAACCATGATGTTTACGGCGACGAAGGGCACGATTGCCACCGCCAGCCGGCTGAAACTGTGCGTGACGCCATGCACGATGCCGCGTTCTGCCTTGGGAAACCAGAGTTGCATTGCTCGCGTCGCGGTGGGGAAGGCGGCGGACTCCGCCAGTCCGAATACGAACCGGATGCCGATCAGTGAGGCCGCGCCGAAGGCAACAGCGGTCAACCCCGTCATGACGGACCAGAAGGGAACGATCATCAGCAGGATCAACCGCGGGCCAAATCGGTCGGCGAGTGAGCCCCCGGGAACCTGTCCGATCGCATAGGCCCACAAGAAGACGCTGAATACGATGCCCATCGCTGTCGTGCTGAGTCCAAAGTCTTTTTGCATGGCGGGCGCGGCGATCGAGATGCCGGTCCGGTCCATGTAGGTAATCATGTACATGAGGCTGATCAGCAGAAGAACCAGCCAGCGGACCTTGGTTGGTTTGGAAAATGCGGTTTCGCTGACGACGGTACGCTCCGAAACAGACGTGCTGTCGGTATCCGGCATTCTCTCAGGTGCGATCGGCTGCAACATCTTTGATCGAGTCGAGCCGTCGTCGCTCGAGCCGATCGGATGGAAGTTCCCCTGGAAGGTCAATCGGCCGGCCCTCCTCGGCCGACTTATCCGCGGCCTGGTATACCTGCATGACCATCCGCGCGTGTTCCGGCGTGACCAGTGGCTCCTTTCTGGTTGCCACGCACTCGAGAAAATGGAGGGTCTCTGCCTCCATGGGACCGGCATAGACATGTCCGACCTTTTCTCCGGGCATGGTTGAGATGGGAAACTCGATCCCCCGCTTCATTGTGTTGAGGCAGACGTCGCGATGCGTGTCATCCACCATGATCGCGCCCTCGGTGCCGATCATTTCAACCCAGGTCGATGAAAAATTCGGATACGCCGGCGGAAGCACCCAACTTGCGCCAATCGTAAACACACAACCATCATCCAAAGTCACCACGATCCAGGTGCAATCCGGGACGTGATGTGTCGGTTGCATGATCTTGCGCACTTCCTGGGCATAGACCCGGACGGGCCTTCTCGGCGCGAAACACCATAGAACAAAGTCAATGTCGTGCGTCGCCTCCATAGCGGCGGGTGTCAGTTTGATGCGCCCCCCAATCTTGTTCCCGAGGTTTCTCGTAATGTGCCGGCTGACCAACGCCGTCACCGGTTGCCCGATTGTCCCGTCGTCGATGGATCGCTTTACGTAGGCAAACTTGGGATTAAAGCGCTGCGAGTATCCGATCGTAAACAGCAAGCCTTTCGATCGCGCCAACGCGACCAATTCATCGGCTTCGGAAAGTTCGAGCGCGATCGGCTTCTCCAGAAAAACATGCTTGCCGGCCTGCAAGCTTTCTTTGGCCATCGGGAAATGGGTGGTTTCCGGAGTGGCTGAGATAATGACGGCCTCGATGCTCTCGGTGTTGAGTAGAGCGTGATAGTCCGTGGTCGCGGTCGCTGGCCTGGTCTTGGCTGCAACCTCGTTCAGTCGCTCTGGTTTGATCTCCGCCAGGTGCAAAGCGCTCACCCACGGGCTGACGGCGCAGGTTTCGGCACGTATGCCTCCGCACCACCCCGTCCCAATGATTCCGATGCTGACTTGCTTCATGAGTCCACCTGTTCTACCGAGTCACAAGCAAGACGCCGAACGAATTCGGTTTCATCGGCGGCTCTTCCTCGCCCTTGGGCGCGACGGGCTCGAATTCTGCAATCGGCAGAAAAATGTTGTGCGTCTTCAAGTCGATCGCCATGGTGCGCGCGTACTTCTTGGTGGGGACCGTTTCGAGGACGCTGTACTTGTCAGGCGAGTCTTCGTGAATCACCGTCAGGTCTCCCGATTCCCCGTTGGAACTGAAGACCAACTGCGTGTCGGGATCGAAACCGGCAGCATCCGGATCCTCACCAATCGCCGGAGTCGCCACCACTTTGCCGCTGTCCGCGTCGACGATCATCATTTTCTGGTTGCCGCAAACCGAGAAAAGGCGGCGGTTTTTCTGATCGAAAGCAAGTCCGGAGGGTTCTTTGCAACCGGTCAGCGGCCAGCGGTAGAGCACTGACAGCTTCTGGGCGTCGATCTCAAGGAGTTCAGACTTATCCTCGACATTTACATAGACGTGTCCTTTGTCATCACCGGCCGCAAATTCAGGCTTGCCTCCGACCGCGATGGTTCCTGCCACCGTGCCATCGGCGGCGTTGATCGCAGTGGCGTTGGCAGAGCGGCCATTGAAAGCAAAAACGCGTTTCGAACCCGCATCGTAGTAGATGGCGTCGGGATTCTGGCCGGTCGACTTGACGGTGCTGATCGCTTTCAGCGTTTTGAGGTCGAAGATGGTAATGGTATTGGCTCGTCCATTGCTGGTGAAGCCGCGGCCGAGGTCACTCGCCACCGCAATGCCATGAACACCTGAAGTATTAGGGATATCACCTACGACCGCGTAGGAATCTGCATCCAGCACGACCACGTGGGTTTGGTGGGAGACGTACACACGGCGGGCAGCGCTGTCCACCAGATCGTAGTCCCATCGGCCTGCGCCACCAATCGGCAAGGTCTTTACCAAGTGGTAGCTCGACGACCCGGCCAGAGCCAAGTCAGCCAACCACAGACCGGCAACCGTTAAGAAAAACGCCGTGGCGATTACAACCGGGATTAAACGACGCATGATCATTCCTCTCTTTTAAAAACTTTACCAATCTTGTGCTTGCTCTAGGGCCCGGCAAAGCTGCTTCGCCACCGTTCCCGATCCGGGTCTCATGAAACCTTCAAGCCATTGGGAACCAGCGGCAGCGTGCGCAGCCGCACCCCAGTCGCATCGAACAGGGCGTTTGCGATAGCAGGAGCGACGCCCACTAACGAACCTTCGCCTGCACCGGCCGACGGAAGGTCGGGGCGGTCGAGCAACACGGTCTCGAGAACTGGAACATCGCTGAATCGCGGCAAGCGATAGTCTGAGAACCGCCCGTTCATGATCTGGCCGTTTTGAAATTCAATGGCCTCAAAAAGCGCCCCGCCCATGGCCATGACGTTGCCGCCCTCGACCTGATTCCGCAAGTGATCAGGGTTCACAATGGCTCCGCACTCGAAAGCCGTTAACAGGCGAACCACCCTGACATCTCCCGATTTTCGGTCGACGGCGACTTCCGCGAAGGTGGCAAGGTTATCCCCCTTCTCGAAACCGCCTCCCATACCGAAGCCCTGGCTCTCGGAAGTTTTCGCCCGTCCCCATCCGAATTTTTTCCCGCCCGCCTCAAACGCAGCGCGCAGGCGATCGTTTTTCAGATTCTTCAGGCGAAATTCGAGCGGATCCATTTTCGCCAGATGTGCCAGTTCGTCCATAAAAGACTCGCGGGCAAAATGGTTCGCCGTCGCAGCCAGCGCCCGGTAAGAACCCTGGCGCAAAACCGGGCGCGAGGGATGGTACTGAATGCGCTGGTTCTCGATCTCGTAAAAAGTACGGATTCCAGCTGCCCCCGAATTGTAGTTGTGGAACTCCCAACCCACGATGGTGCCGTCCTTGCGCATCGCACTGCTGATGTCAATGACGCCTGCGGGACGGAAGTAAGCCCAGGAGAATTCCTCCTCGCGCGTCCAGAAAACCTTCACCGGCCGCTTGGCGGTGCGCGCCAACCGCGCGGCTTCGATGGCGGTTTCGCCAGTGTGTTTGCCGCCATATCCGGATCCCGTGTCGGGCATGAGCACGCGCACGCGATCCTCAGGCATGCGGAACGCCTCGGCCAGCTCAGTGCGCACGCCAAAGGGCCGCTGCGTGCCGGTCCAGACCGTTAAATTGTCGCCGGACCATTCCGCCATCGCCGCTCGCGGCTCGAGCGGAGCATGGGCGATGTAGTTGACCGTGTAGCTCTGTTGCAGGTGATGATCGGCCGACGCCACGGCTTTTTCCATCGAACCTGCCTCATAGTTGAAGGCAGACTCCAGCGGGCCAGCGCCTGCGACCGGATTCTTCTTCAGATACTCGAATAATTCCTTGTTCGAAATCTGCGGCTGGGATTTCCACTCTGCCCGGATCGTGGCCAGAGCGCGAGAAGCGATCTCCGTGCTCGGCGCCGCGACGCCGACAAAATCGCCGTCGTGCACTACGATCACGCCCGGGATTTTTTCCGCCTCGCTGGTGGCGAGAGTGGAAAGCGTCGCACCAAACGACGGTGGACGCAGCACCTTGCCGTGAAGCATGCCGTCCAGTTTCTGGTCGGATGGATAACGATGCTTACCGGTAACAAAATCACGGCCGTCGACTTTGGGCACTGACCGCCCGGCCACGCTCCACTGGGCCGCGGGAGTCAGTGGATCCTCGGCGGGCAACGTCTCCGTCAGTTCCTTGCCTTTGACGAGGGCGGCATATTCCACCGAACGCTTGCTCCCGGAATCAGTAATCTTTCCATCGCCGGCCTCCAGGCGATTACGGTCCACTTGCCATTCGGTCGCCGCCATGCCCACCAGAATGTCGCGAGCCGCCGATGCCACTTGCCGCAACCGCAGGTTCATTTCAGGAGTGGTGCGGCTCCCGAAGGTTCCCCTGTCGTAGGGAGTGAGCTTGGTGTCTCCCATGACCATCCGAACTTTATCGATGTGGACGTGCAGTTCTTCCGATACGGCCTGGCTCAGGGAGGTCCGGATGTTTTGCCCAAGCTCCGCTTTACCGGTGTAAGCAGTCACGGTACCGTCTTCGCCAATGTGCAGCCATGCTCCGATTTCCTTGGGCAACGATTCACCCCTGGCGGCTTTATCGGAGCCCGATTCCTGGCCGTGCGCTCCTTTCCACACCGAGACAATTAGAATCCCTGCTCCCAGGAACTTGAAGAATTCTCGCCGATCGACCTCGAAGCGATACCTGGGCGGAGCGGTGAGTTCGTACCGTTCGGGTTCCAGTCCGGCCGGAAAATCCCGTTCGGTGCTCATCTGGACTCCTGCATGACTCTTGCCGCCCTTTGTATTGCGGCCACGATGCGGGCGTAGGTTCCACAGCGGCAGACGTTGCCTTCCATCGATCGCGAGATCTCAGCGGCGGTTAGATCCGCCTTGGCGTTCACCAGCGACACCGCCGTCATGATCATGCCCGAAGTGCAGTAAGCGCATTGCATCGCCCCCTCGTCCAGGAAAGCCTGTTGCACCGGATGTAGTTGGTCGCCTTTAACGAGGCCCTCAATGGTTGTAATCTGCTTCTGAGCGACATCGCCGAGCCGGGTGATACAGGAGCGGCGAGCCTTGCCATCGATCAATACGGTGCATGCGCCGCATTGACCTTCCCCGCAGCCATACTTAGTTCCGGTCAGGTCGAGATGGTCGCGCAAAACAAACAGCAGGCTCGCCTCGGGATCGGCATCGGTCGCATAGACCAATCCATTGATGTGTAGTTGCCGGGTTGTGGCCATTGAGGAACCTCACGCACCGAAAAATCTTGCCAGAAATGGCGGTCTTCGACCCTTGGCGAATCCTCTCCACAATGGCGCTTTCGCCGAGTTTACATCACAGCGTTTTCCTCATGCATCCGCACTCCGCATTTGCCCGGACTTAAGCACCTCAGGATTTACCGGATGGCGAGGCTCTTGCCCGGTGAGCACACGAACGACTTCCTCCGCCGCCCTGGTCTGAAGTTCGATCAGCGACTCTTCCGAATAGAAACTTATATGAGGCGTGAGGATTACGTTGTCCCTCCCGAAGAAGCGCGAGGCCTGGGGGGGCTCTGACGACAACACATCCAGCGCCGCGCCCGCAATCCGTGCGGTGTCGAGCGCGTGTGCCAGGGCCGCTTCGTCCACGATGGGGCCGCGGGCCGTATTGATCAGGAAAGCGCTCGACTTCATTTGCGCAAAAACCTTGGCGTCGAACAAATGATGGGTCTCAGGCGCAAGCGGGGTATGAATGGAGACGTAATCGGAGATCTTGAGCAGCGTAGCGAAATCGACCCGCTCCACACCCGCGGCGCTCATGATGGACTGTGAAACATATGGATCGTAGGCCACCACTTTGATGCCGAACGCCTTTGCCTTGGGCGCAACCAACTGAGGAATTCTCCCAAAACCAACCAGGCCCAGCACCGTTCCCCGCAAGCGATGAATGGGCACCACTGCCGGCATTCCCCACCGCCCTGTGTGAACCAGCGAATTCGCCAACGGAATCTTGCGGACCAGCGCCAGGAGCAAGGCCATGGTGTGATCGGAAACCTCGTCCACGCAATAGTCAGGAACTCTGGTGACCACAATCCCTGCCTCGGTGGCGGCCGCAATATCCACGTTGTCCACCCCAATTCCGAAGCGCGCGATGATGCGGCAGCGTGTCATTTGCCGGATCATCTCCGCCGTGATCTTGGCGTAGGTGACCAGCACAGCGTCGGCCCGCTGGGCCAGTTGCACAATAGCCTCAGGCGTGGGCTCTGCTGCAAGACTCAGGTCGGCACCAATCTTCGACAGCAGCCATCGAGTCGGGTCGAGATTTGGAAACACGGAGTCCGCGACAATGACCAGCAATTGCCCCATGGCTAAGATCTCATTGCTTCTTCCATGTGCTCCATTAGCGTGAACACCACCGGACCTTGGCCGGACACCAGAACATTTTCCTCCAGCCTCGTGGTCTGCTGAAGGCCGGGATGTCCCGCGAAAGTCTCGATGGCGAAATACATGTTTTCTTTTATCTCGGCCGGATACTTGAGCGAATACGCACGCGAAATCCACATACCCTCATAGAGAGTCAGGCCGATGCTGTGGGCAAACTGCTGCAGGGTGACAGTCCCATATTTGTCATCGTCATATTTAGGAAATGCGGCGGCGATATCGGCAGTGGTGTTGCCCGGGCGCAGCTTTTCCAACCCCGCATACATGGAGTCGTAGACTTCCCGGTACAGGTCGATTTCCTGCTGGTTCATCTTGGCGGCGCACTTGAAGCAGCGCACAAAGTCGATGAAATACCCCGAGGGCCCGACCGCATTGATGTCGACAATCACCAGATCACCCTGGCGAATGATCTTTTCGGTCGCCCAGCGCCGGTACGGACTGGTATTCCCCCCGGACGCCACGATGATGTCGTAGATGATTTCGCACCCGCGCTCGAGCATAAACTCGTGCACCTTGGCCTCGATCTCACGTTCGCGCACGCCCGGCTTAAGCCACTCGTGCTGGATCCGCCACAGAGCGGCGTCCCCGATGCTGGATGCCTGTTTTAACAAATCGATCTCGTCGCGAGTCTTAATGACGCGTGCCGCGGACACAGCCGGCCATGCATCGGTGATGTTGAGGCCGCACTCCTGGAACGCCTTGAGCGCTGGCCAATCGAAGTTGTCGATGCCGATTTTTTCCTTGCGCAGGCCGTGGGTCTCGAGAACATCGACGATACTTTGTGCCATTCTGCCGGCCATGACAGGAACCGCACCCTCCGCCCATTGCCATGTGATCGCCGGCTGAATGCGGTCTTCCATCCACGGCAGATCAATCTCCGCGCAGTGTAGGTCTGATCCTGCGGTCTCGAAAAGCACCGGCTCGCCGCCGTTCGGCACCACGGCGTAGCGGATATTGATGTTGTATTTCCAATTGCCCTGATAGGAAGCCGTGACATAGCGAATGTTCGCGCCCGCAAACAAAACGAGAGCGCCGAGGTCACGAGCCGTCATCTGATCCTTCAGGCGCTGCAGACGGTCTTTGCGCAAACGGTCAAAGTCCACACGATATTGCCAATCCGCACCCGTCTGGCTGTAGACCCGGCGTGGATCCCACTCATGCGGTTTGCCGATGAACCTCGTATCCATGGCCGACCCCCGTTTCGGTATCACTCCGGTAAAAACCGAACAAGTTCATAAAACAGTTAGGTCACTATACATCCGTCTCCGGGTATCAGTCCAGAACAAGGGCGTCGATCAGCAGGTTAAACCAATTCGAATCGCAGTTCGCCCAGCTTTTCCACGCGGCATGCGATCTTGTCGCCGGCCTTGAGCCAGACTTGCCGGTCTTTGGGGTAGCCAAGGATCACGCCTTCAGGAGTCCCGGTGAAAATAATGTCATCCGGCTTCAGCGTCATGAGCCGGAACGTGTAGCTCACGATTTGCCCAGTACTGAAGACGAAATCATCGGTGCCGGACGATTGACGAGTTTCGCCGTTGACCCGGCACTCGATCTGGAGCTGGTCTGGATTAAACTGGTCGGCAGTGACCAGGTACGGGCCTAAGGGGCAAACAGGTCCAAGGTTTTGCCAACCAGTGATTGGCCGCCGGCTTCAAGCGGCAGATCCCGCGCACTGAAATCGTTGGCTGTGCCATAGCCACCGACGTAGGAAAGCGCGTCTGCCTCGCTGATGTTTTTGGCCGTCTTGCCGATGACGATCACCAGTCCGGTTTCGTAGTCAAATTTCTTGGCAACCTCGAGGGCAACTTGATGGCCCCGTTGTGAGGACTGAGTACGTGGTTGAATCTGCTGAGCACGGGCTGTTTCGGAATCGGTTTGAGCCGATCCTGGCACGCATCGTGGCCCTCGACCTACCCATCTTCCTGCATCCGGTGGATATCGGCTTAGACCGTCTCAAAGCATTCTTTCTCTCGAACCTGGTGGGTAATCCAGTCGACACCGCTGTCGCTGCCTGCCACTTGATTTTCGGAGGCGTTCTCGATCGCCATCCCAAGCT
>Ga0209380_10001281_pt1 | contig 17163 bp, 15 predicted proteins | sample HubBroMetageWFT6_FD_188347 | JGI IMG/M metagenome (GOLD analysis project Ga0209380, IMG submission 188347) | Warmed and freeze-thawed soil microbial communities from the Hubbard Brook experimental Forest, New Hampshire - Hubbard Brook CCASE Soil... | ecosystem: Environmental > Terrestrial >...
TGTACCCGAAATGCAATGCCGACGAACCCGCGTGCGTCCGACGGTGCTCCTGGCCTTGGGGAACCCGCGATCTCAGCCTCAATCACGCCGTCCTTGAAACTGGACGCCTTCACAATCGCGAGCATCGTATCGTCAGGGCTCTCCTGTTCGGGCACAGGGAGTAGTCGCACGGCTTTACGCCCGCGATAGGTTCGAACCTCGGTTTTAGCGTGTACCACTTCTAGGCCGTCGACCGAATCCAGCCGGAAACTTGTGACTTGCGCCCCCGCCGCCCAACGTCCAGGCGATGCACTCACCAGGAAAACCACCGCGGCCATAGCTGTACAAAGAGTTCTGCCCAACGCTGCCCCTCCTTCAACCCGCGCTCGACATTTCCTTGGCAGACAAATCTTCCAGATTCCCCACGCTCAGTTTGCTGACGCCAGTTTCTCCTGCGCTTTTGCGATCGCGAATTCGAGCCAGCCTTCTTCGACGTAGTTCTCACATTTCTTTTGCAAGAATTCAAGCGCTTTAATCCGCGCGTTTAACGCAGCACTGTTCTTCTGATCGTAGACGAGAACGACATCGGTCAGGTGCAGGGTCTCGACGGGCTTGCCGGCTTCGAGCTTTTCCAGAGCCAGCCGCGCAATGGCTTCCGGCCCCCCGGCGAGTTTTACCAAATCCGGATACACGGAAGAAGGCGGCAATTCATACATGGTCGCTGGGTTCATGTCGTACCAGCCCGCATATCCATCGTAGATCCCGCGCACTGACCAGCTGACTTTTCCAAATACTTGACTTAGGTCGTAACTTGCCGGGAGTTTTATTTCTTGCATCAGGGTGAATACATCCTTGCCGGAGTTCATCCCTTTTACCGTTTCATCGTGGACGTACTGAATCGCGTCACGATACCGTTTCAGCCGCCGGGTAATTTCCTGGTTCCCAAAAATCGGATCACCGTGGCCGTTCAGAACGATTTCAGGCTTCAGTCCCAACACGGTGTCAAGCGATTTGATCCAGTCAAGCGCCCAGCGAGGCTTCGTGCCTCTGATGGCATAGAGGTTGGGGAAGGAATTAGGCTCAGGGATTCCGATGCCGGAGTAATTGTCACCGATGAAGGCAGCCTTGTAGGCCGGGATCCACACGGTGAGGTGGTCGGGCGTCTCGCCAGGGGTGCTGAACAGATCGAATTCAATGCCGCCTAGAGTGAATTTGTAGGTTTCGTCGAAGAAGACAGTGGGATCGATTTTGGCGCCGTAGTTGCCCGCCCAGAGGCCTACTTCCTGTGGGGGACGATTGAAGGCGGCAGCGTTGCGGGGGGCAAAAAAACCCTCAAGCCTGGTGACGTAATTGACGAATTCGACATAATTCCTTTGGGCGATGATCTGGGTTCCAGCTTCCTTCCAAAGATCGATTCCACCAATGTGATCAGCATGGCCATGCGTCAAAATGATGTACTTGACTGGCCCCTGGCTTTCGGCAGCCAGGAGTTTCCTGGCATTCGGAGCTTGCGCTGCCAAAGCTGTATCTATGATCACGTTTCCAGCGGGCGTCATTACCATGTAGACGTTGCCTGCCGCCGGAGCCATATAGATGGAGTCGCTTATCTTGACCGCCTTGGTTGGAGTCTCATCGGCAGCGTGCGCGCTCATTCCAATCCCCACCCAGAGCAAAACCATGACACTCATGGATCGATACATCCGTGTCCTCCTTAAATAAGTGTGCAAGCTTAGTTTTCGGTGTCTCTGAGCGGCAATTGAATGCGGGTCCGCCATCGACTTGGCCATCCGCCGAAATCACTTCATTGCTGGGCTCATAGAGTTGCCCAGGAAAAGGGCCCGTCCGGTCCAGTGCGCCCAAGTCTCTCCTTCGCCCCCAGCGAGCCTATTGGAGCTATGCAAAGGACTGGCTCAGTGAACTTCTGCTTAGACGGAGCAAGCCTGGAAAGGATTTCCGCGGCCGGTTTGTTGTCGAAGCTAAATTCTTCGGTTCAGTGGGAGCGCTGAAATGCATCGGCAGACATGCATCGGCAGACAATGTTTCAGAGACATCTGTTTGATGTTATCGTTGCCCGGTTCAGCGCGCGACGCAGTCATTGGACCCAAATTGGTCCACGGCGATACCCAGGGTTCTCGCGGTAGATACCTGGAAAAGTTGCATTGGTTCGGGATCCGGAGGACTGTCAAGAGTCCGGATATGGGGCAATGGCCAGGGGCGGAGACCCATGAGCGCAGCTAAGTTAAGCTGTCTGGGCTGAACCGACCCTCAACATCCCGACTCGCCCAGTGACCAGTCCACTCGGTTGAGGTGGGGGTCGTTTAGGGTTTCGGGATAACTGCAGTGACCATCGGTGATTCGTGCATGCTTAGGATGTGCCAGCGATTTTCCGATTTACGGCAGAGCATCATCCCTCGGCCGGAGGTATGCTTGGACAGGGTTTCGATCGTGTAGTCGTAGAGACTCCACACCAACTCACCGACAGCGCGCTGATCACTCATCTTCAGCGAGAGATGCGCGTGCGGAGTCAGGCTGAAGTACTGCTGAAAATAGTTCGCGGCCTGGTCTCTGCCGTGAAGCTCTCCGTGCGGCGAACTCAGCGCGAACTCGGGATCGAAACAGGAGGCGAGCCTTTCTGCGTCTGCGTTGTTGAAGGCTGTGGAACAGGAGACTATCGCTTTCTCCATCTCCGCGATGAGCGCCAGTTCGGAGAAGTTCCGCGGCGCCGCGCTCAGCCGGGCCACGCTGCGTTCCAAATCGATTGTCACCTCCAACTGCTCGAGGAGATCCACTCCCAGGATTCCATCAAGCTGCCCGCCGCAGGCTTTCGAGATGGCGGTCAAGTCAATCGCCGGTAACTCGACGTTCCGGATGACATGACTGCCCAAGGAGAGCTCCTCGATAGAAATATCGCTGGCGTGAAGTATCGTCGTCTCATTCCAGGAGTGGATCTGCACTACCTTGGTGTGCCCTCCGATGAATGACTTCGCGTTTAAGAAGGAGGTGGCGGCCGTATCCACCAGAAAACGCTTTTCCTCCTTATCGACCTGCAAAATCACGACCGGCAGGCGATCGCAGCGCTGCATGGGAATTTCAGTCGCTGAGGTTGGGGCCTGTGCCGCACCACTCAGCGCGGCCAGCGGGACGATCAGTCCCGCGCTGGCGATGGCCAGCAGGCTGCTACGAATGGGCATCACTACCTCGTTGGTATCGCTTCCGTAACTTGTTCAATCCGGCGCAGAATAGCGCCGCGCACCGAACGAAAAACGGTCGGGTCGCGGAACAAACGCGAGCTCCAATTCGCCCCCATCGCGAGCGCCTGAATCTCGAACGCAAGCTGGTGAGCGTCGGCCGCCTTCAAGATTTCGCCTGCGGACTGCGCGTCGCGCGCGGCCTGCTCCAGATTCCCGAGCCACTTTCTCATGAGCCCCACAATCTGCTCGCGCACCCGGCCGGGCCGGTCGTCGAATTCAAGGGAGGCTGCGGAAAAAAAACAGCCACCGGGAAACACCCTCTCCTCACCGTATGCCAGCCAGTTCTCGCAGAGAGCACGTAGCCGCTTCAAGCCTTGAAATTGATAGGCGGGACGCACCACCCTCTCGACAAAGATCTCACGGGCTTCGTCGACCACTGCGCACTGCAAGTCTTCCTTAGACCCGAAGTGTGCGAATAGACCACTCTTGCTGATGCGCAGCGCGGACGCGAGTCTTCCAATCGTCAGCCCTTCCAGGCCTTCGACGGAGGCGATGTTGACCGCTTTCCGTAGGATGGCGCGGCGGGTCCGCAGGCCCCGGGGCCGCCGCGTGCGGCCATGGTCCGCAGCGGGACTGTGATCGGCTGTCGTCCGCCGCCGGGAAGTCTTGCGGGCTTGCGCATGGGCTGCCATAAGCGGGATCCACAATAGCACGATCGTTCGTTCTAGTTCAAGAACCTCTTGCGCCGTCGAAGGGATCCGACGCCTCCCCCCACCCGACCCGGAACTGCGCGGCAATCTCATCCGCAGCCTCGGCGCTTTCCGCGAAATGGCGTTCGACGGTCGTCGTTGACCGCGCTCCCCCGCCCCTGCTACCGTCATATGTTTGCCCTCCTGCGCTCGCTTGGTCCTATAGGCGGCAAACTGCTTTCCCTGCTTTCGGTGAAAGATTCGCGGACCCATTCCTAGGAGGCTTTTATGTCTGCCATCAAATTCCGTGGCGTCGACTTCATACAGTACGATGCCCTCCTGACCGAGGAAGAACGGCTGGTGCGTGCCACCACTCGCCAGTTCATCGAAGACAACCTGATCCCCATCATCGAAGAATGCAACCGCGCCGGCCGCTTTCCGCGTGAACTGGTCAAGCCCATGGCCGAACTAGGTTTCTTCGGAGCGTCGCTGAAAGGCTACGGCTGCGCCGGCATGGGTAACGTGGAATACGGACTGATGACGCAGGAGCTCGAACGTGGCGACTCAGGCGTGCGCAGCTTTGTCAGCGTGCAGTCGGGGTTGTGCATGTATCCGATCTACGAGTTTGGCAGCGAGGAGCAGAAACAAACCTGGCTTCCCGCGATGCAAAAGGGAGAGAAGTTGGGCTGCTTCGGTCTGACCGAGCCTGACTTTGGCTCGAACCCCGGCGGCATGCGCACTCGCGCCAGGAAAGTCGGAAACGAGTACGTGATTAATGGCGAGAAGATGTGGATTACCTCGGGCACAATTGCAGACGTCGCCATCATCTGGGCGAAGGTGGAAGATGAGAAAGATCGCGTCCGTGGCTTCCTGGTCGAGACCGATCGTCCGGGATTCAAGGCCGACGACATCCACGGCAAGTGGTCCCTGCGCGCGTCGGTTACTTCCGGTCTGTCTCTGCAGGACGTCCACGTTCCTGAATCGAATCTGCTGCCGAAAACCGGCGGCCTGAAATCTCCGCTGATGTGCCTGAACCAGGCCCGCTACGGCATCGCATGGGGAGCGGTCGGCGCAGCCATGTCCTGCTACGACACCGCACTTCAGTATTCCCTGCTGCGCAAACAATGGCGCGATCAACCCATCGCTTCGCACCAACTTGTGCAAGACAAGCTCACATGGATGATCAGCGAAATCACCAAAGCGCAGCTGCTGGTGTTGCAAGTCGGTCGCCTGAAAGATGCAGGCAAGGTCGAACCGCAACACATTTCAATGGCAAAGCGCAACAATGTATGGATGGCGCTGGAGTGCGCCCGACTGTCGCGCGACATTCTCGGCGCCAATGGCGTCGCCGACGACTATCCCATCATGCGTCACATGATGAACCTGGAGTCGGTGAAGACCTATGAAGGCACACACGACGTCCATTCGCTGATCATCGGGCAGAGCATTACGGGCATCGATGCATTCTAGACCAAACAACTCGGCTGGCCGTGCTCGGTTGATGCGCCCGGAAACCAAGATCACGACGGATCACATCCCATGACGCCAGAAAAACAGCGGCGCGTCGCGACCGCGGTGGGCTTCCTCTCAGGTGTCCTTGCGTGTTTGGACGCTATGCGTGATGCCAGGATCTTTTGGCCGCCGGACGCTGTCTGGGCAGCTTTGAGAAGTCCGCAGCGGGTCGAACTAGGTGCCGGACTCACACTCGTCATGGTCACGCTGGCGATCTCATGGTTACAGCCGCAAACTTGAAGGCGCTGGTTTACCCGTACATCTGTTCGAGCAGTTCGGAGGCGCGCCGCAGGTGAGGAACCACCATGCTCCCGCCCCCAACCAGTGCCACGTTGCGCGACTCTTCCGGCTCGGCTCGGGTTACGCCCAAGCGATAAGCCTGGATCGCGTGGTAGAAAATGCAGTCGTCGCAGCCTAGACACACCGAGGCCACGAGCCCCATCAACTCTTTCGTTTGGGCGGGTAGTGCGCCTTCCAGATACGTATTGTGGTCGATCTTGTAGAAGCGCTTTACCAGGAAGTTGTTCGCCTTGTCGACGTTGGTGTTCAGCCGCGCCCGCGTATCCAGAAAGCGGCGCACGTATCTTTCAAGGAAGAGATAAGTCGGCTGCTTGCGTTCCTGTCGCTCTTGAGCAGGGCGTTCGGCGGGCGCGGGATGCTCGGTGGTCGTGTTCATAGGCAAAATGGAGCAGAGGATGAGTGTGGCGCGGCTGCCCCTTCGGCTTCGCTCCGGGTAGGCTATCGACCGCGTAGCGGTTCATCGGGAGCATGCGTGGCGGGCGGGGGCGCCCGCGCCCCACAGGTTAAGCAGTCGGCTTGTCGGGTGGGGGCTCAACCGCGAGGAACTCGTGCGCGAATCGGCGCGCGTAATCGTCGAGTAATTTCGGGATCCGCTGCGGATCCGACGATCGCAGTACGAGCCCGGCGTGGTGATGCCGCTTGATCCGAAGATGCACCTCGGGATCGTTGTAGGCGGACGTGTCCGGATCTTCCTGCCGCGCGAGGGAAACAATCACGCCGGCATAATCTTCCCTCACCGGCGGTAACTTGTAGCTTCCATCGCCCCCGGCGATTTCGATACGAGCCCACTCCCGCCAGAGATTGATACCGGTCGCGGCCTCGACCATCTCGTTGATGTAAGCGCCACCCACGCGCGCCGCGCATTCAAGAAAATAAAACTGCCCGTCGGCGTGTGCCCGGATGAACTCGGCATGTGCGACTCCGCGCAATAGCCCCAACGACGCAATCAGTTCACGGTTGATCGCCCTCAGCCCAGAGTCCTCCTGGCTTTCCCGGGGCACGGTAAAGGTGGTAAAGATTCCCCCGCCCTGAGCCACGTTCATGGGCGGTTTGCCGTATTGGCTGGCGTTGGCAAACACGACTTCGTTCTCTGACACGACCGAGTCCACGTGATAGACGTCGCCGGGAAGAAACTTCTCCAGCAAATATGAAGACTGCCTGTTGCCCAGCTGTTCGAGCACCGGCCACAGGTCTTCCGCCTTATCGATCTTCTTGATTCCGATCGCCGACGCTTCTTGGCGAGGCTTAAGCACCCAGGGACCGGGCACGTGTCCCATGTAATGGCGGATGTCCTCGTGATGAACGATGGGCACAAAATCAGGCACACGGATATGGCGATCGAGGGCTCGCATGCGCATCGCCAGCTTGTCGCGGAAATAGCGCATGGTCGTGAGTCCCATGCCTGGAATGCGCAGATGTTCGCGCAGCGTGGCAGCAGTCTCCATGTCGTATTCGTCGAGCGCAACGATACGATCCAGTTTGTGTGTGCGTGCCAGATGGGTGACGGCCTGCACAATATCGGCAAGGGCAATTTGAGCCGGAAGGTAGAAGGTGTCGTCGAGACTCTCCCGGGGCCAGTCGGCATCCCGCAGCTTCTCCGCCGTCACCAGAATCACGCGGCAACTTTGGCGCTTGCACTCACGCATGAACTCCTGGCCCTTCTCATACGTGGTAATGCAGAGGAATGTGAGCCGACGAGGGTCAGACACGGTGTTCATTCGCAGCAGGTCTCGGAGAATACCACGCGGCCACCCGGGCTGAGGATCAAATATTCGGGTCGAACCGATGAGCTCTGAGGCCGACCTTTCGCTGTCAGCCTCGGGCTTGGGACGATCGCACCCACTCCGCGATCAACGATGCCATCACTACAAACACCACTGTCCAGATAATGTAGAGCGCTTCCTGCTCGATGGCATGATGTAAGTTCTCGTTGACCTCAATTCCCATGGCGCGAAAAGCATTGTCAACAAAGCCATGCAAGCCCTGCATGGCTTTCCACACCATGCTGCCGTCGCTGCGCAGAGCACTCAGGCTGAGTCCTCCCAGCAGTCCGGTGGTCCCCGCCTGAAAACGCTCGCTCGCAGTCGCGACCGCGATCACCGACAGCAACGTCCCATTGATCAATCCAGCCAGAAAAGCACAGGTGACTGGCCAGTTGATACAGATCCCCGTCCCAACCAGGATGACATTTGTGGCAACCCAAAGACCGCCGACGAGTGGGATCCATACAACGTCTGAGGAGATCGTCGCCGGCCTCGAGATCAGCACGCGGTCAGCTACAGCCGCCATAGAAACCTCCAAGAGCCACTGACCCATAGTGGAAGAGGGCGAGAATTCGTTTCACCCGTCCATCCCAGCTTTTCTGGCTTCCGGCGTATCTCTCCAGTAAAAATGCCAGGCTGCCGCAGTTCCGACTGGTTGAGGGTCGATTGTCGAGCGTCTATCAATCCGGGCCGGGATTGCGGTATAGTCTCAACCCGGCGCACCACTGCCGCATCCTAAGGCGCCGGGAGAGATCAGCATGGGTACGCAGATTCGTCCAGAAGGCAAGGCCCGCACTTACGGGGAAAACATAGAGAGCGACCTGGCGTCGCGATTTCTGCGGGTGGTGGAGGTGGCCGCGATCGCCTCGGCCCGCACCATGGGACAGGGCGAGCGCAAGCTCAGCGACCAGGTGGCGACCGAGGCCATGCGGAGAACCATGGACTCGATTCCCATGCGCGGCACCATCGTGATCGGCGAAGGAGAGCGCGACGAGGCGCCCATGCTATACATCGGCGAAAAAGTGGGCGCCGAGTTTCCCGATGGCATGGAAGTTCCCGAAGTCGACATCGCCGTCGACCCGCTCGAAGGCACGAACCTGTGCGCCACAGGCGCGCCAGGAGCCATCACGGTACTGGCCGCCGCCGAGCGCGGAGGTCTGCTGCATGCCCCGGACTGCTACATGGAAAAGATAGTTGTCGGCCCATCGTGCAAGGACGCAGTCGAACTGGATGCGCCCGTCGCCGACAACCTGAAGAACATCGCGAGGCGACTGGATCGCGACGTGGAAGACCTGGTGGTGATTGTGCTCGATCGACCGCGGCACGAGAAGCTTATTGCGGAAATTCGAGCGGCCGGCGCCCGTATCCGCTTGATCGGTGATGGCGATCTTTCCGCCGGAATCGCCGCGGCTGTCATCGGAACCGGCGTGCACGCCGTCATGGGCTCCGGTGGCGCGCCCGAAGGCGTGATTACAGCCGCCGCCATCCGCTGCCTGAACGGATACATGTTGGGCCGCCTGGTCGTGAAACCGGATCAGGAAGAGCGGCTGGCGAGCATGGGCATCAAAGACAAGAACCGTATTTACGAGGCGGAAGACCTTGCTCCCGGCAAGCAATTAATCTTTGCCGCCACCGGCGTCACCGACGGTGCGCTGATGAAGGGAGTGCGCTTCTTCGGCGAAGGTACACGTACGTCCTCCGTGATCCTGACCCTGCGGACGGGCAAGGTACGCTTCGTCGAAAGCATCCACCTGGAGAAGGGACCGGATGTGAAGGTGAGGTTCTCGTAGGCCAGTCTCGGCGTAGGCCTCAGAGGAAGCTGCCGGTGTCCAAAGCTTCCTATCCAAGACCTGATACCCAAGACATTGTTCTGTCTTGCTACTTCAGATACTCCGAATCTTTCTTTAAATCCTCCGGGATCGGCGGAAACGGCGGCCATTCCTGCGAGTTTCCCTTGAGCAATGGCGTCGAAACCTCAGAGCGCAGGGTCCCGTCGTCGACCGCGAACTTATGCGGATGACCAGACGTAGGTCCCTCCCAGAGGCAGACGCTCGCGTAGGCGCCGTCTTTGCGCAAAACGTAATAAGTCATATCCATGAAGCGGAGTTTGTTCATATCGCCGTTATAGTTGCGGACAATGCGTTTGAGCGCATCCATGCCCGCCTCCTGCGGAGACATGCCGTGCCGCATGTTCTCCACGATCGTGTGCGCGCCCGCGACCTTGATATTTTCTTCCCCGGCTCCGGTGGCGCCGGCGGAGCCCACGTCCTGGTCGGTATAGCAGCCCGCTCCGATAATGGGAGAATCGCCGCAACGGCCGGGTAGTTTGAAGGCCAGGCCGCTGGTCGTGGTGATGCCCGACATCTCGCCCTTCTCGTTCAGGACTGAGCAGTGAATGGTGCCGGTGGGCGGGAAGAGTACTCGCCGCATAGCCGCCAATTGAAACTCAGGTTCAATCCCGAGATCAGCGGCCTGCCGCTGCAATTGTTGAAGACGTTCCTGCCAAAGATCGGCCTGGGACTTGGATTCAGGCGCGGGCGGACGCCATTGCGGATCGGCGATTCCCGGTCCCCACCAATCACGGTCGGAATTGAATTGCTTCCATAGCAGCCAGATTTTGCGGGAGCGATCGGTCAGCAGGTTCTCGCGCGGGAAACCCATCGCCACGGCAAATCGCTCCGCGCCCTCGCCTACCAGCATGACATGGCCGGTGTGCTCCATCACCGCCTTCGACACCATCGAAACATTTTTGATGTTTCGAACAGCGCCCACCGAGCCCGCACGCCGCGTCGGTCCGTGCATACAGCAAGCGTCGAGCTCCACGACGCATTCTTCGTTGGGCAAACCTCCCAAGCCAACCGAGTCGTCGTCTGGATCATCCTCCGGGCCCTTCACCACTCGGACGCCAGCGTCTAGCGTGTCTCCGCCACCTTTGAGAAAGGCATATGCCGCTTCCACATAGGCGTAGCCGTTGTGCGCACAGATGATGACCGGGCGCTTGGGAGACTCTGATGGGGAGGCGTGGCCCTGCTGGCCATTTTCCGCGAGCACTTCGGGAATGGCAGCGTGCACACCTGTCCCGGCGGCCACGGCCCCGAGTACGGATGTCTTCACGAAATCACGGCGCGAGAATGTCACGAGTCCTCCTGATCGATGGTCGGCTTGCCAAGAAAATTATTTATAAAAAGATAACGAGTGGCGTTGCAGGCGAACCGGGAAGCATATCACGGGCTACAAACCGGATTCACCCGGAACGCAGTCTCAGCCAGTAAAGGCGATCCAGTTTCCTCGAAGGCGATCCGCCGCAAGGAAAAGGGCGCGAATCACTTCGCGCCCCTCGGCCAAGAAACTTTGCGGGTCACTACATCCACCTCCGCGGGCGAGATGCCCGCGGGACAGCCGGCAAGATGCCGGCGCCACACTCACCTGCTGGCGAATCTCCGCAAGCGGCCGGGATAGGCCGAGCCTGCCTTCTGGAGTTGATCTGCAACAGCAGTGGAAATCGGCGGCACATTCTCCGATCGGAAACGCAGCAGTGCCGCGATATTTCCCACCTTGTCGAACTCGGGATCATCTTTCACGTAGAACGTTTCAATATCGCGGCGAATCACCCAAGGCAAAATGGCTTCACCGACGTCGACAATCTCTTGCGTGGCCCTGCCACAAGCCGGACAGGAGCTGACGAGGTGGGCATCGACGTGTCCGCACCCGGTACATTCGACGGCATGCCCCTGCAGGTTTTCCCCCAACAGAAGAGTCTGCACTTCTCCCAATTCAAGAGAACGCAGGACACGACGCAGTCCAGTAACGCCTCGCCCGTTGCTGCGAGCCTGTTCCAGTACCTGTTCGACCAAGCGGTGGCGGCGATCGCCTTGCCACCCCTCCAGGATCGGCTGCGCGTGTTGGCGAATCTCGTCGTGAGTAATGTGCCCCACGTCTGCATGAAAGCGACCGATCAGCGCTTGACTGACATAGGAATGAAGCTGGGGCTCGAGCAGCGACAGGTGAGCATCCTGGCAGGCGAGAATCCATCTCTCGAACACACCTTTCTCGAGCAAGGCTTTCAGCGCCTCCGCCACATTCTTGAAATGCTGGCGGGTTTCGTCCTCGACGCGGCGCTGTGCGTGGCCTCCGTCATATCCGGCAAATCCATCACTGCGGCCTCTGCGAGGCACGGGATGGAACAAGTCTTCGCGCTCGGTTAACTCGCCCAGGCGAAGGTCGAAGATCCGTCCCCGATGCCGATCGACGAGCACTACGCCCAGCAACGGGGATGCGCCCAAAAGATGTGCAAGGGGCTTCAAATGGAATTGACGGTCTATAAACAGCTGCGTAGCCGGCAGAGTCGTAGGCAAATCATACTCGCGCCAGATGTTTCGGGCGGCGCAGGCGAATACGGCTTTCCCATGGGTTCCGTTGCTGCGCAATTCCCCCGAAAGGCGCAGGATACGATCCATGTCGGCGCGGGCGAGCGCTTTCCGCTCTTCGCTTTCCAGTTTGCGCATGGCCTCGCGGGCCAGGTCCTTGATAAGGATCACATCTTCTTTATGCGCCTTGTTGCGCGGCGTCGATGGCTGGAAATAAAAACTAAGGGCACAGGATTGCGGATCTTGAAATTCAGCTAGTTCTCGAATTTGCTCGCGAGTAATACTCATGCATGATCTCCCCAAAAAATAAGATTGATTAAGCGACGCCGGTCGGAACGAACCGGCCCGTGAACTGCTTGGCCAGTCCTGGCGTTTTGCGTAAGTGGTCGCGGGCGGCAGAAACAAAGGCGAGTACTCTCTCGGCCGGCAGGCCGGTAATCGCCACGATCTCCGGGACCGTGAAGCCTTCTACGGCGTGCAAAATAAAGGCTTCGCGCGGACCCGAACCCAGATCGCGCAGCGCCGATGCAATCAGGCGCAATAGTTCATCGGACGCCAGGATCTGTTCGGGTGTGGCCACCCGCGAATCAGCGATCACGGTCGCGCCGGTGATGGATTCGTCCGGCTGGTGGAACTGCAAAGTCGGTTCGTCGCTGGCCTTCTCATTCGGTCGGCGTGCAGAATCTTCCAGAGGCCTGGCATGGCCGTTGCTTTCTTCGGCGCGAGAGAGTTTGTCCAAAGCCCGCAACGCCAGTCGATACAGCCAGGGCTCCAGGGCCAAACGTTCGGGTTTTTCCTGCCCGTCGCTGAGTGCGGCAGCGATGGTTTCGTCAACGACTTCTTCTTTTGAGACGGTGTCTGGAGCGAGTGACTCTTCGGCTTCGCGGAAGTAAATTTCACGCTCGACAAAACGATCGAGTCGCGCCAAATTGACGTTCACATACGAGCGGACATCATCCTCAGAAATAGTTGCCGGAAAGACCGCGGCCAGCGTCTGTTCGAAGGGAACCTCGCGCATCGTCGTTCCGGGCCGAGTGCTATTGCCACGCTTTCCTCGCTGCCACTTGTGCGAGGCGCGCAGGATTTCCTTGTGCTTATTGACCTGCTGAAGCAGATCCTCAAAGGCACCCTTCACCGCGGCTGCAGCCGTCGCAGCCGAAGCCTGCACTGCCATTTGGCCCGAGGGTAAGCGCAGGTTCAACGAAACACTGGTTCCCTCCCGCGCAGAGGTCTCTTCCACGACTCCCTTCAAGTGGATCAGTTCGGGACGGAAAACCTGCAGACGTTTTTGCAGTTTTTCGATCTGATGTTGAATGTCTTTTTCTACGGCGGGAATCTTATGAAGACGGTAGCTAACGTGAACGTTCATAGCGCCTCGGCATTGCCAACGAAGTGCGCAACCAAGTGCTTTCTTAAGCCGATTGTACACCCGGTGGAAAAAAGCAAGCGGAGAATTGAATCCTTATTTACCTGGGATGATCGCCCGCGGCAATTTGTTGCGCCAAAATAATTCTTGCAAAAGTCGAGAGAGTTTGCAGACTTTGGAATGGGCGGGTATCATCCCGGACCATGGCCTGGTCAAAGTTCTTGCTTTCCTTAGCATTGCTCATCGGTGTTTGTGGCGCACAAACTCCGTCCTCGAAAGAGGTCGAAAGCGTGTATTCCGACGCTCACGCGCTCTACCTGGATGTCCATGAGCATCCGGAGCTTTCCGCGCATGAAACCCAAACCGCAGCCAAGCTTGCCGAGCGCTGGCGCGCCTCCGGCTATGAGGTCAGCGAACATGTCGGCGGCACCGGAGTGGTCGCGATCCTCAAGAACGGATCTGGACCGACCATCCTGCTGCGCACCGAGCTCGATGCGCTTCCGGTGGAGGAAAAAACCGGACTCCCCTATGCCAGCAAAGTGCGGGCGAAAGACGATGCCGGGCACGATGTTCCGGTCATGCATGCCTGCGGGCACGATCTACACATGGCCGCCATTCTGGGCACTGCCGAGATCATGGCCCACAGCAAGAACACCTGGCATGGAACGCTGATGTTAGTTGGGCAGCCCGCCGAAGAAACGATCGCCGGGGCCGATGGAATGATCCGCGACGGCTTATTTACTCGCTTCCCTAAGCCGGACGTCGCTGTGGCGTTACACGTGGGTAACGCAGAATCGGCAGGGACGGTCGCGATCACTCCTGGCGTGTACAACACGAATGCGGATTCAGTTCACATTGTGATTTATGGCCAGGGCGGGCACGGCGCCTCGCCCCACACCGCCATCGATCCGATTGTGATTGCGGCCCGGACCATTCTTGCGCTGCAAACTATTGTTTCGCGCGAGGTTAAGCCCGGCGAGATGGCGATCGTTACGGTCGGCTACATGCAGGCCGGGACAAAGAACAATATCATTCCTGACCGCGCCGATTTGGGTATCACCGTACGAACCAACAAGGACAATGTACGAAAACAGGTACTGGCCGCGATCACACGCATCACTAAAGCGGAAGCGGCCGCAGGCGGCGCGCCGCGGGAACCGCTCGTGGATCACTACGAAGGCACAGATTTGGTGTACAACAATCCCGCCCTGGCGGAACGACTGCGCGCGCCCCTGGAAGCGGTTCTGGGAAAGGACAACGTCGTCACCGCTCCTCCCATCACGGCCTCCGAGGACTTCTCGTACTTTCTTGCGCAGGGCGTTCCCGGTTTCTTTTTCAGTCTCGGCGGAGCCGACCCGGAGAAGCTTGCGCAAGCCAAAGCTGCAGGCACCATGCTTCCGTCGAATCACTCACCGTTGTTCGCTCCGGATGTCGATCCTGCACTGCACGCGGCGATCGGCGCCGAGGTTGCGGTGCTGCGGAATCTGCTGAATTCCTCGGCGGCGGAACTCAACAAGCTCACCGCCGAACAACCTTCGCGCTAGCCGAATTTAGAACCGAGCTCGAAGCTTACACCGCAACCGTCACCGAGGTCTCGGTGCGGGTTACCGGCCGGTAAAGCGTGTCGCGCTCGATCGGTTCGCGGCCGGCGGCGCGAATCAAGCGCTCCAGCTCTTCGCGACGCATGCCTTGGGGAGTGGTGGCTCCGGCATCGTGGTAGATCTTCTCTTCGATCACGGTACCGTCCATGTCGTCGGCGCCGAAGCGCAGGGAAATCTGCGCAATCTTGGCGGTCATCATCTGCCAATACGATTTAATGTGAGGAAAGTTATCGAGCACCAGGCGGCTGACCGCAATCTGTTTGATGTCGAGCATCCCGGTGGTTTTCGGCAGATGCTGCAGCGGTGTATTGTCGGGATGGAAGGCCAGAGGAATAAACGTCTGGAAACCGCCTGTCTCGTCCTGCAAAGCTCGCAGCTTCAGAAGATGGTCGACCCGGTCTTCGTCGTTTTCGACATGGCCGTAAAGCATGGTCGCATTCGACTTCAGCCCGATCTGATGCGCCAGCCTGGCGGTCTCTAACCATTGGCTGCCGTCGATCTTGTGGTCGCAGATAATGTGACGGACGCGGTCGGCAAAAATTTCGGCACCGCCGCCGGGCAGCGAGTCCACGCCCGAGGCTTTCAGTTGTTCCAGCGTTTCGAGGATCGAAAGCTTGGCCCGCTTCGACAGATACGCCACCTCGACCATGGTGAACGCCTTAAGATGCACTTGCGGAAAACGTTGCTTCAGACCAGAACACAAATCCAGGAAATACTGAAATGGCAGGTCGGGATGCAAGCCGCCGACGATGTGGAACTCCGTAACCGCCTCGGAGTATCCGGAAGCCGCCGTTTCGAATGCCTCTTCGAGCGCCATCGTGTAGGCACCGGGCGCGTCCTTCTTTCGTCCAAACGCGCACAGGCGGCATGCCGCTACGCAAACATTCGTCGGATTGATGTGCCGGTTGACATTGAAGTACGTCTTGTCGCCGTGCCTGTGCTCCCGAACCGAGTTCGCCATCCAGCCCACGGCGAGAATGTCGCCAGTGCGATAGAGCGCGATGGCATCGTTGGCGTCAAGCCGCTCGCGGGCAAGCACTTTCTCGTGAATCGGGGCCAGCCGCGGATCGTCAGTCTGAAACTCGTGCGATAAACCTGTAGCGGGCATCCTCTTAATGATATCGCACGACGGTGCCGAAAACCACGACTGCGAAGCCTCACTGGCTACTGCCGCTAGCTCCTTGCCTTCTAGCCAAGCGGTTTAGGCTTGCCGAAGGCCAACCGGCAAGAACTACAGACTTTTGGGGATGGAAAGTTTCATGCGTTTTGCGCCCTGCGGGAAGGATTTCGCAGTCTACCCCGGGCGCGGAAATCGCATCTACATAATTGACACAATATAATAGACACAATGGCTTGCGCGCCTTCCTCGGAAATTGAAAAAGAAGGAGATTGCCTGATGAAAAACATCGTTTCTGGAGCGTTACTGGCGGGAGCATTGCTGTGTGCGGGGGCGCTCGCCCAAGACGCGACGCCGGCTTCGCCGAGCGCCAGCACTCCGCCAGCGCAGTCGGAGGCGCAACCGCAACCATCACAGCAGCCGGAGCCCCAAGCAGTTCCGGTTCCTAACTCCGCTACCCGTGAGGCAAATCAGGGACAAGCCGCAGGTGGAATCCGAATCGCGCCAGGAAGCGTTATCCCGGTACAGCTGATCCGGACGATCGACGCCAAGAAGGCGAAGCCCGGTGACGAAGTTGTGGCCAGGGTTACGATGGATCTAAAGACAACTAGCGGCGAGGTGGTCGTGCCCAAGGATACCAAAGTTGTTGGACACGTCACCGAGGCCCAGGCTCGTAACAAGGAACAGAAAGAGTCCCAGATCGCAATCGCTTTTGACCGCGCGGTCCTGAAGGGTGCGGATGTGTCTTTGCCCATGTCGATCCAGGCCGTGATTGCTCCTCCGGGCAGTAATGCCAATAACGGCAGCAATGATCAAGGCGCATCCAGCGCCCCGACCAGCAGCGCCTCTCCCTCACCGGCGGGCAATGGCCGCAGTGGATCCGCCTCCATGGGCAGCGCAGGGCAAACTCAACCCTCGACAAATGCTGCGCCGAACGCTGCGGGCGCCGAAGGCACGCCGGCACCGAAGGAAGCGAACGCACGCCCACAGATCACCGGCAACACCCAGGGCGTCGTAGGGATCTCAAATCTGAAGCTTGAACCAGCAAAGACCGCCCCGCAGGGCTCCGTATTGAGCTCGGAGAAGAATAACGTGAAGGTTGAAAGCGGCACGATGCTGCTGCTCAAGGTCAATCCGTAACAGTGGCTTGAGCAAATCCGGAGAGAACAAATTCGGACAGGGGATGGTTGCGCCAGGCTCATGAATTGTCTTTCAGGGAAGCGCTGCGACACTACTTCAGTCAGCACACACAACTCTGTCTGCTGACGTATCGTGCAC
>Ga0209380_10001283_pt1 | contig 17153 bp, 36 predicted proteins | sample HubBroMetageWFT6_FD_188347 | JGI IMG/M metagenome (GOLD analysis project Ga0209380, IMG submission 188347) | Warmed and freeze-thawed soil microbial communities from the Hubbard Brook experimental Forest, New Hampshire - Hubbard Brook CCASE Soil... | ecosystem: Environmental > Terrestrial >...
CGCCTATCGGCCCCCGGAGTTTGGGCACGAGGGCGTTGCTCAACACGTGTCCAACGCTCTTGCTGAGATCTGGCAGGAGCTTGCCGATATGTCGGCGGATGTAGAGGAGCGAATCGGGAAGCTCGAGAAGAAGATCGTCACTCCGGCTCCTCCGCCTCCAGCGGCCGTCACTCCGGTTGTGGTGCCGGTTTCCGGCAAGGTCTAACATGCCGCTTGTCCCGGTTTCACTGCCGAGCGGCACCCTACAAGGTAGGGAGTCTTTTTCCTGCCGACTTCGCAGAGGAGCTAGAGCTATGGCAGAGCAAGTACAGGGTAGCCGACCGATAGCCATCACGAGGGAGATCGTTCTCCCGCTGGGAGTGATCCTTGCTCTCATCGGGTTCGCCTTCGAGTTTGGCTCTTCCAAGGCGTCAACAGAGAGGGATGTGTCCACGGCTCTTGCTCTTGGGCAGGCGAACGCGGCTGCCGTCGTCAACTTGAAGGAAGCGCAGATCAGGAACGAAGAGAAGTTCGGGCGCTACGATGACCATTTGAGCCAGATTGACCGCGAATACCGGCTGCTCCGGGACTACACCGAGGGCAGGATCAGTCAAATGCCGTACCGGACAACGGGAGGTAATCAATAATGCCTTGCGACTGTGCACCGGAGTGCAATGGTCTGAGCGGTGAGGAGTGTCGCCGCTGCTGCATCATCTACAACGACGGAACGAAGGCGGGGACTGGTGGGCTTCTCGCGATGCGCAGAGAAGTGGCATCGTGGCCGGAGAACGAGCATACCGCTAGCGCGCTCGAGGCCCTTGACGAAGCGGTGATTTCCCTGCAGGCCATGGACGAGAAGTAAAGCGAGGCGCGAGCGCGTGAATGACCTCTTCGGAATCCTGGCGATCGCCCTGCCGCCGACCATCACGGCAGCGGCTTCCGTCGTGGTGAGCCTCAGGAACGGCAAGAAGGCCGATCAGATTCATGTGCTCGTCAACTCGCGGCTCACGGAAGTGCTCGGGGACTTGGCTGAGGCAAAAGAGAAAATCGGCAAGCTGGAAGGCGTTCTAGCAACGCGAATGGAGTAGCCAAATGGGCATTGAGCAACCGAGACTCGCGGCCCTTTGGCCGCTCCACAAAGACGATGCCTCTTTTACTCCTACCGAGGAGATTGTCGAGGCCAACGGAACTCCTAACCAGCGCTTCCTGGGCGGTGCCTGCGCTCTGGCTTGGTCGCGGCGGGGGAAAGCTCCGATCGTCACCCCGCGGGCAGCCGTTGCGCAGCTCTATGCGCTCTTTAGCGCGATGGCCGAGCAAGGGCACCAGTGCGTTTCTAAGACAGGCTTTGACTCGAATGAGCAGGGAGCCTGCGATCCCCATGCGGAGCTGTGGGGCGGCGCTATGGCGCTCATTCTGGCCGAGGCGTACCTCCAGAAGTTACCGGCGCTCCTGGCCGATGCCATTGGCTGGTGGGCGGATCATTTCGCCCTCTGCGACAACTTCTGGATTACCGGCAAGGGCGTTGTGATGCCCTGTGCGCGAGCCATCCCAACCTCCGGCCACGGAGAAGGACCGGTGCATCCGTCCTTTGTGTGGGACAGTCGCGCCTATGCCTTGGTCATCCTGGGCCAGGACGGCCAACACGCACAGAAGACGTACGGCAATATCCCACCACCAGCAGAAAACGCCTTTCAGATCTTGCGCGACTGCTCGTCGCAGTTCGGGAAGATCACTTCTCAGCACGCCACGACGAAGCTGAAGCTGGCGACTCCCATTCGGCTCTGGAAGCTAGCGGGAGGGTATGACGCGGCCTATGTGGCAGATTCGCCACAGATTGATTCGCCGTGCGGCTGGGTGACGGTTGCGCCAGATGGCTCATTCATCGGCGACAAGCTGATTTCGACGTTCAAAGTGCCTCCCGGAACGCCTGTCATCGTGGGCGGATCTCAGGAAGCGGTTAAAACGCCAGTTGCGCCCCAGCCAGCGGCCGTTACAGCCACGATCTCTGCTCCCACGGATCCGCAGTCGTCTAAACAGCGATCGGGCCTCTGGGGCCGCTTCATGGCTTGGCTGGAGAGTCTATGAATATCCTCGACATGATCCTCTCGCTGCTTCGCAGGCTGTTCGGTGGCGACAGTGCTGCCGCTGACCCACCCCCCGCTTCGCCAGCGGCATCTCCTCCAGTGGCAGTTTTGCCCGTCGCCGGGCAGCCTGGGGCGCAGCGGAGAATCAATGCAGCAGGAATCAACCTGACCAAGCGCTCCGAAACGTGCAGATTGGTGGCATTTCAGGATGGGGGTGGAACTTGGACTCTCGGATGGGGTCGTACTGCGGGTATTACGGAGGGGATGACGTGCACCCAGGCGCAGGCAGATGCATGGCTTCTTGAGGATATGGCCGAAGCCGAGCGTGCCTGTGATCGGGCGCTTCCGTTTAGTTGCAGTAGCAACCAGTTCAGCGCGCTTTGTGATTTCACTTATGACGAGGGAAGTGGGGGGCTGACGGAGCTCTTGGCTCACGGCATCGACCAAGTTCCCGCGCAGCTCCCGCGATGGATTTACGTTAAGGGTCAGGTGGAGGGTGGCCTCGTGACGCGGCGCGCGGCCGAAGTCACACTGTGGGAGACGCCATGATAGGCCACGTTCTAGGAGCGTTCGGAGTCATTGCTTCTCTCTTCAAGAAGCGCTCCGGACCGGAGATCGCCGTGAGTGATCCTGATACCGACAGTAGCCTCTTCGTCGCTGGTCCTCCGGGTTGGATACTTCCCTTTGGGCTAGGGCTCGTCCTCGTTGCCGCTGCTGCCGGGGATGCCTTTGCTGGCAGCCCGAGCTGCCATCGGTTCTTGCAGGACAACGGCAATACCTGTGTGGCCCTTCTCGGCACCATCATGGGACCATTCCTCGCCTATCGCGGCTGGCGCGGGCACTTGAAGGCGCGAAGCGCTGAAGTGCTGGTCAACGCGCAGGTCAATATGAGCGCAGGCGTAGGCACGCCAGCCGTTGGCTCGACGACGACGACAACTGTCACGAGCGCTCCGGTCGCTGCCCCGTGAGCGCTGCGACGGCGTTTGCTGCCTTCTGGTCGGCTCTCTCGCCGGCGCGGCTCATCGCCTATGTGCTCGTCGGTGGCGTCTTAGTTGCCTGCGGGTTCGCAGCGATTGCCTGGTATAGCTCAGCCTCGCTCGGTGGCCTGGGTGCGATTCTGCACCGTCCGGTGCCCAAACCTCCGCAGGTTTTAACACAGGTCAAATGGCTGACGAAGACCAAGACGGTAACGGTTGAAGGGCCGGTCAAGGTAGAGCAGTTGACGGCTCCCGAAGCTGCCAAGATCCAGAAAGAGTTTGCTGGGAACGGGGAAGCTCCGGGCCCAACGGATAGGTTCTTGGGACTCTGGCATGTAGCGAGCGCACCTGGCGATGCCATGGTGACGCTTCTGGCCGATGGCACGCCCAAGTTCACCTATGCGGAGGACCCGGAGCCTTTTTTCGGCTGGGGAGGACCGTGGCTAGTTGGCGGGGGGCCTACCTACGGTAACGGCGGAATCGGGGGAACAATCCTTGCCGGTAAGGAGATTGTCCGTACCGGCAAGATTACCTGGCAGGCTGATGTGCGCGGTTCCTACCTAGGAACGCAGGGCTGGGATGGGCGCGTCGAGCTTCTAGCCATCGTCAAGATTCAGCGCTAAAATACGAAGGCCCCAACCCCCACTCTCTTAGGAGGAGGTTGAGGCCTTTAGAGAATCCCGACATGGGTACGATACCAAAACGCTTCCCTGGGTGCAATTCCCAACCAAGCGGCAAGGCTGTAGGCCTCGGAGTCGGCCGGGGCAAGGTGGCTGTGTGGGAAAATTCCAGGCAACGGAGCGGTGATTGATCCGCTGAGAAACGCCTACGCCCTGGTCGAACGTCTCTTCCCATACTAACCCTCAGAGCCGCCCGCCCCCTAAGAGACGAGGGAAGGCGTGTCTCTAGCCAATCTTCTCCATCAGGTAGGGAATGATGATGGTTCGAAGGTTCCCGGCAACCCCGGATGGATGGGTGGCGAGAGCGAAATCTCCCGCTGCTGCGCCCAGGACGATTGCCGCTGCCGAGGCAACGCTCGTTGCCTGCTGAGACGGTGCCGGAAGTTGAGCCGGAGGAGTGGCGCTCGAGGTGGGTGCGCCAGGTGCCGGAGCTGCCACCGAGGGCAGTCTTTGGCCGGTCTTCATGTCGAAATAGGGAGAGATGTAGTTGCCAGCTACTTCGTGAGCGGTGGTCCATTGGGCAAGCGTCAAGCCGGTAGCGGTTCCACCAGCAATCCGCCAATCCACTTGCGGCAGGATCTTGGCGAGCTCGGAAGCGCTCGTCTCGCCAATCGGATGACCGACAACAGAAGCCGCCAACGGACGGCAAAATGCCAAGAGGAACATGGCCGCCTGGTCGTTCATGAGGGTGGTTGAGGGAATGCCGGAGCCGTCACCGTAGGGACTCTCATAGCTCACGTCAAGGCCGTTGGCGGTGGCCCACGTCGAGGAAATCCAAGTAATGGTTTGCTCGGCGTAAAGGCCGGCAGGCTTGAGCGGCCCACCCGCTGCCGCTGCGATGACTGCCTGGACTGGCGCTGAGGCTGTTCCCTGGCCCGTCTGGACAACGGCAAAGTCATTGCCAGCGAAGCTGCTGCACCAGTCCGCCTGTTCCACCGGACTCCCGCCGCGCGGATAAGGGCCCGGATCGGTGCCAGTGAGCTTCCCGACCGTCACCAGGTTTCCCTGTGCATCGAGGACTGCGAGCGTGTCCCAACCTTGGGCGCGGTTGGCCAGCGCTACTGCCAGAAGCGTCTTTCCGTTCATGCCGTCTCCTTTGGGTTATTGGCCCGAATGGCTTCGCTTAATTTTACTGCTTCGACGAGCTGCGCGAGGAGTGGCAGATCTTCCCCGCGTAGGATCATGTCTGTCGTGTAGCGCATGACCTGCCAGTTCTCGGATGCAGCGGCGTTGTACTTGCGGCAATCGTTCTCGAACCCATGACCGCTGCCGTGCCGTGACTTGCCCCACGTTCCTCCCTCGATTTCTATGGCTACCAGGAGGTCAGGGAAGGCGAAGTCGAATCTCCAACGCCGGGGAGGAAAGAAACGAAACTCCCGCCGCGCATGGTTAGCGAGCTTGTAGGCTTTCAGGTGTAAAGAGAATTCCTCTTCTCCTTTCGAGAGAGTCACAGCAAGCCCTCCCGGATCTCGTTGGCGATTGATTCGGTTACATCGACGCCTTGCTCGAACAGCTGTCGCAGCAGCTCGCTGGCCACGTTCCTGGGATCCCCGAAGAACGTGCGCTGGCTTGCGGCCCTTGCCTCCAGCGCCTTCGCGATCCGCTCCCGCTCTTCAGCGACAGCCGCAGCGGAGATCGTGGCGGTCAGCTCGGCGGCGAGTTTGTCCCAGGAGTCGAAGTCGTCGCCGCACCCGCGCTGGCCGCAGCAATGCATCACCCCTTCGTACTCCTCGCTGCCGAGAATCTTTTCCAGCTCAGTTCCAGTCACGGCTTGCTCTCCTCTGACGCTTTGGTGCCGTCGCCCATCTCGCGGAAGTTGTGCATCAGCCGGAGGCACTTCCCGCAGGTGACTGCTTCCTTGCGGGTCGTCCAGCGAGAGCGCAAGGGGAGTGGGCGAAGAGTCGGCGTGCAAATCGCATGGACGCGGCCGTCTTCGCGCATTTTGTCGATGAAGTGATAGGGCCGGTTGTCGCCGTACGGATCGTCTTTGGGATAATCGTGGTCAGCTCTCACGCTCCCTCCGTTTCGTCCGGGGCCGCGCTAGGGATGCCAATCAGTCTTTGAGCGGCGGCACGGGTAGGCCCGTGGTTGGGCCTGTCCCACAGCTGACGTAGCGCCGCCCTATGCTCCGCAAGCCGGGATTCGAGGGAGGCGATACGGGCCAGTTGCGCTGCGGACTCCTTCTCCAGTCGATATTGGTGGGCTTCGCAGTAGCGATGCAGCTCGTTGCGAGCCTCGTCACGGCCCTCCTCAAGCTCGACGATGCGAGCCGCTTGCTGCTCGGCGAGGTCGCAGAGGCTACCGATATCGCCTACGGTGGTGAGACGTGAAATGCCGTATGGCACTTCGGCGTAGCGCTCGCGGATCTCTTGAACTTCGGCCAGGGAGATCACTTCAGTTCCTTCAGGGTAAACTCGACCTCGAACCCACACACAGCAAGCGCACAACCAAACTGGCATAGTGTTAAGTCGTGCCGCCCCTGCAACAGCCGCGACATGGCGATGCGAGCCGCGCCCACGCTCTTGTATCGGCGCCCCCACACCTTCGTCGCGACTATCGAGCGGTCGAGCCGCGATGCGGTGAGCGCGTCTTGAATAAGCGCCTGCGCCATCGCGAGTGCGGTTTCGCCGAGAACGTCGGGGTCCCTGCTCATCCTTGCTCCTCCCGCTTGCCCGCGCGAGCCGAGAGGAAGGCGAGAGCGGCACGGAGGGCGGGGGCGTAGGGCAACTCTTCCCGGTCCTTGATGCGGACCCCGTGCTTATCGCACCTGTACGCGCGCCCACCGTTGGGCAACGGAAAGGCGTACGTCGCCGGGTAACCGCACTCTTGCGGCAACAGCCCACTCGCGAGTTGACAACGCTCGATGCGCACCAACAGCGCCGCAAACACTCCGTTGAGCACCCCGTGGAGACGGTCGCGCTCGGCTGTCAGCTCAGCTCGCAACCGACCGCGCTCATCGGCGTGTGCCTCGCTCTCAGCAACGAGGGCGGAATCGAGTTTCGCAATTCGATCCCGCGCTTCGTCGCGCTCGGCTACCAGCTTGGCTGTGTTTGCGATTGACGCTGAGCCCAACCTCTCGCGCTCGTTGAGCTGCTCTCGTGCCTCTGCCAGCTCTCCCTCGACTCGCTTGAGGGAGTCGGCGGCGGATTGAGCCTCGGTAATTAGGCCCTCGAACTCCTCCCAACGGTGCACAGCGTAGCCGAGCGACGGTTGCAGAAAATTGAGGGCCGCAGCCCAATCCTTGAACCGCTCAGCCAACGTGCCGCTGTCGCCTTCCGTCTCGATTGGCGCACTGTAGCGTTCAACCGGACCGCATTCGACCGGACACTGTCCGTCGCACTGCGAGCCGTCGCAATTGTGGTGGTGGCGTGGGTGGGAAGTCGTGGGGGTGTCGAACTCCCTGCCGCATTCGGCGCACCGCCAGCGCTCGGGCAGCGGCTCCGTCTCACCGTGGAACTTCATGCTCTTCTCGATCACTTGGCACTCTCCCCTTTAAACTGGTCACAGAAGGGCGCCACAGCGCAATAGCGGGCGCATCGCCTGCCGTTCCATGTCTCGTCCTCGGTGCAATGCGCTAGGCGCTTCTCGCTCATTCCGTGAGCTTCCAGCCTTTCTCCCACGTAATGGGATAGCTGAGCTTCGCTCCACAACGGCACCTCGATCACTTCAGCCGGTGGCGGATACCATGCCTCAGACTTCCGCTTTTCCCGCTCTGTCCAGTCGCGGTAGATGACGCCCTGGCGCAAGCCGTTGACCTTGACGCCTATGGTTTCTTCTGCCAGCCAGCGATAGAGGTTGAGCTGTGCCACCCATCCTGGCTTCAGGCCTTCTTTGGTGGCATAGACGGAGGTGATCTTGTAGTCCCATATGAATCCGTTCTCGTCGATGAGATCAACGATGCCGGTAATGGTCCAGTCGAGGTGGTCAAGAGAGAGTTTGACTTCCTTCCGGCAATCCTCGTGGAGCGGAGCTTTTTCCAAGACGGAATGGCCGATAGTGCCGAAATAGGCCCACAGCTGATCGTCTGGATTGGGGATGACCGACTTGTGATGTTGGCGGTAGAGCTGGCGCACTCGTGGGGAGTCAATCAACTGAGTCACCGAAATAGCGCGAGGGTTTTCAGTGGGCTCGCGGAGAACTGCGCGCATCGAAGCGAGGAGAGCAGGAGCGTAGGTCGATGGGCGGCTCATCGGCATGCCCTCTTCGGCATCGGGAGAGCCTTGGCAACAGGCTTCGCCTCAGCATCAAGGGCCGCTTGGCACTTGGTTTGTCCTAGCCTCGTTTGGACGTAGTGATGGGGCTTGGGACACTCATGGCAGATCGAGAGGCCTTCCCGGATCGAGACTTCTTCTCCAATCGAGCGAAGTATCTCTAGCCAACTCATGACTTCCACCCGTTAGCCTTCGGGTCGACCATCCGCTCAAGTAGTCGTTGTGCGCTCGCTTGCAGCGCGGCCACGGTAGGCTTGAGGAAGTCCTCAGCAGCGTCCCGAGCAGCGGCCCCAGCAGCGTCCCAAGCAGCGTCCCAAGCAGCGGCCCCAGCAGCGGCCCAAGCAGCGGCCCAAGCAGCGGCCCGAGCAGCGGCCCCAGCAGCGGCCCCAGCAGCGGCCCAAGCAGCGGCCCCAGCAGCGGCCCCAGCAGCGGCCCCAGCAGCGGCCCGAGCAGCGGCCCGAGCAGCGTCCCAAGCAGCGGCCCGAGCAGCGGCCCCAGCAGCGGCCCAAGCAGCGGCCCCAGCAGCGTCCCCAGCAGCGGCCCAAGCAGCGGCCGACTCGTGCCGGGCTTTTTCCAAAACAACCTGCGCGGCGGCGAGAGCCGCGCGCGTTCCGATGGGAGCGAGCGCGCGGAGGGCGCTCGCGCGGTCGAGCAAGGTGACGTGGAGCTCGAGGAACGTTGGGGTGAACTCTCTGATCAACCAGTCGAGCGCCATCCCCCCGCGGGCCTGGTCCTGGCCGTCGCCGGCGGTGCGGAGGAGCTGCGGCAGCAGCGGCCGAATCAACCTGTCGCGATCTGCATCCGATGTCAGCGAGTCGTTCCAGCCGATCGCGAATCTGGTGAGGACCGGCGAGACGCAAACCGGGTGATCCGTGTGCGGTTGGCCGGCGATCCAGGCCGCCAGCTCCATGGCGCACATGCCATCCGCGCGCGAGGAGTGCGGGCCAGGCGCGAGGCTCACCTTGTCAAGCTCCTCGAGCGGGAGCGGTCCATTGCCGTACTTCTCGTAAAGCTCCTTGAGTTGATGGCTCATGATTCTGGCTCCTCGGTTTCAGCGGTCAGAGCAAGGGCATATTCGGCGGGATCGAAGGAGAGCTTACCGTTGGTATAGGCGATGACGAGCGTTGAAATCATGGGTCCGATGACGGCATCGTCAGCCATGTACTTGGCGAAGCGGCGATAGGAATAGGCAGCGAGGGCCAAGCAGCCATCGAGGGTGGGAGGGCCATTTAAAGGCCGCTGGGTGCCATTCTGAGAGCCTGAAGGCGGCGGGAAGGGAGTGGATATGGACTGAGACGGAGAAGGAGCCTGCGCGAGCTGTAGGTGGTCGCCGGTGATGTTGATGCCTTTTTTGCCGTTGTATTCGGTGATTGTGGCGCCGACCAGGCCGCCTTTGGCGCCCTTGCGAGCGGAGACGCGCACGTCCGTCCAGGGCTCAGGCGTGCCGGAGGGGCCCCACCAGGTAGCGGAGATCGATCCCGTCTGATCGGAGAGAGTCAGGCGGTAGTTGGTGTAGGGCTGGCCGGTTTTGGTGGAGGTGCCGGCGAATGGCCCTTGTACGTCTTGGATGGTGGCTGAGAGGTCGGTGACGGGCATGCCAACCGGCTCTTGCAGCAGTTGGGCGATGGTTTTCATGGGAGTTTTTCTCCAGTTGAGCGCTCGATTTGGGCGCAGCGGGTGATATCGGCGAGGGCTGTGGAGTCGTCGCAGAAAAAGTCAGGGACGGTTGTGAGGTAGGGACAGGATGCTGCGGTGATGAGAGCCCCGGCAGCGGCTGATCCAACCTTCCGTTCGAGGGCTGCGCCCTCTGTGCCGGCGAGATGGATGGCCCAGCCGGCGCGGCAGTGAGCGGTTTCGCAGGCGGCATCGTTACGGTGCCAGGTGGACATGTCGAGCTCGCCACCGGCCTCCAGCTTTTCGAGGATCTTGACGTGGAGCTGCGGCACCGCCGGGATGGGTAGTCGGCTCTTGGCGCCCGAGAGGTAGGCGCCCGAGAGGTTGGCGTCCGTGAGGCCGGCGGCCGTGAGGTTGGCGTCCGTGAGGTCGGCGCCCGAGAGGTCGGCGCGCGTGAGGTCGGCGCACGAGAGGTCGGCGCACGAGAGGTTGGCGCCCGAGAGGTTGGCGCCCCAGAGGTAGGCGTCCGAGAGGTAGGCGCCCGAGAGGTTGGCGCCCGAGAGGTAGGCGGCCGTGAGGTTGGCGTCCGTGAGGTTGGCGCCCGAGAGGGTGGCGCCCGAGAGGTCGGCGCCCGAGAGGTCGGCGCCCGAGAGGTCGGCGCGGACGCCCCCTTTCTCATGGGCGAGCCAGAGAGCGTGGAGGCGCAGGACTTCGGAGAGTTCGGTAGGAGTCATCGGATTGCCTCGGTTCTGATTTGGTGGATGATTGTGCGCGTTTTGGCTTCCAGGCGCCCGGTCAGTTTCCAGATGGTGGCGGAGGCCCAATCCATGCACGGAACGCAGGCCTTGGTGTGGATGGTGGGGCCGCCGCAGATTTGGCAGGAGTGCCACGCCTGATGGTAGCGAGCGGTGGCGTAGTGGGAGAGGGTATTCATCGGCCACTAACGTGCGGGATGCGAACGGTGTGGGGCTTGGGGACGTGAGGAGTGCGTGGCTTGTGGGTACGAGCGCCGGCCTCGAGTGAGAGGATGAGCATTGCTGCTGAGGCGATCGTGAGGGACTTGGCTGCCAACGCGTGGAGGTCTGTCATTTGGTTCTCCTTGGGGAGCGTTTGTGCTCCGTTTGTTATGGACAGACTCTACAAGTCCACGCGTGGACTGTCAAGGAGGAGAGGTGCTCATTTTGTTGGCAACTGCATGCAAGTGCCTGAGTTAAAAGAGGATGCGTCTTTGTCGTTGGAGGATTGGTTGAATGCCTGGAGGTTCTGTTTGACGAGCTGTTCAATGCGCAGTTGAGCTTCGGCGAGTTGGCTCTTCTGGGGTCTTGACTCAAAAAAGGCGAAGGCCACCGGTTGGCGCCGGTGGCCTTGCGAGGTGTTACCGCCCGGCCTCACGCCGGGTAGGGCTGTATCGGACAGTCCCTACCTTAAACACGGGGCGGTGGTTTGTCAACTGACCCACTACCGGTCCTTGGGGTTCAAGGCTTCTCCTCGGGTATTCCGGTTTGGGATTTTCTACGTGGTGAGATGAGGGCTGCGATGCGGAGGCCATCTTCGAGCTCGAGCCAGACTGCTTTGCCGTGGCCGCGCTCCTTGTCCAGTTTCTTGGCCCTCCAGGCCTTCTGGTGAACCCGATGGCAGGCTCGGCAGTAGGATTGGTTGGCTCGTCTCTCTTCGAGGCTCCCATGGCAGCTGGAGCAGGTTTTCCGGGCATTCGGCATGGCTAGTTCCGGTATGGCGAGATGATCCGGGTTGGTGCTGGTAGGTCTGCGGGTGTCCTCACGTGCTCGATCTCGAGGATTGGCTGCTCGCCTGGCTCGCGCGAGATGCGCAGGACGATGATCTGTGCGCGCTCTTTCGGTAGGGCCTCGACGAACATCTGCCGCAGGAATTCAACCGACAGCTCGACCCCGTCGATTGAGATCACCTCCCTGCTATTCGGTCCTTTGTTCTTCCAGGCAATTCTTCGCTTCGGTTCTTCGTTTTCCTGCTCTTTGTTGTCCATGGTTGGACATTGTGGACTGACTGGCCGCTTTCGGCAATACTTAGCGGTGTTACGTATCGGTCTTTGTGCGTCCGAAATTCCTTGTCAAGGCTTTTCTGCACAATTCTTTGTGCAGTTCGGTCTAACTCATTGACTCGTCTCTTACTTTCGTTTCCTACTTTGTTCCGCAAAGTCCCGCTCATCCCTATTCCTGCCTCGTTTTCGCCCTGTTCTCCGCCCCGAGGGTCACCCTCCGTGGTACACTCACCCTACACCATTCCGCCGACTCACCTCGCGCGCACGTAAACCACCTTGCTGATTCTTTGCTGTTGCTGTTCACTAACTTGTTACCGTTCTACACACTTCGTCGTTGTCTTCTGTCGTCGTCCTTTGTTGATGTGTGTTGGTCACTATTAGTTCGCCTGTAACTATCAATGAATACAATCACTTACAAAAGACGGTGGGGGGTAGGTAAGTAGCAGTAGTAGTATAAATTGACTTGGCTTCTTCTTACGTCAGCTAGGAAAAAAATAGAGGGTAGTAAGGGGAGGTGTAGGTAAAACGTGAAACAGTGACGGTGAAACATGCCGCTTGATTACCGCCTAATTTCAGGGTTCGTACTTGGTGGGGAACATTCCGATGCGGTGTTTCTCGTAGGTGTGGTTGCGGCGGTTGATGTTGGAGGGGGAGTTTTGAGCGGCTTTGGAGTGGCAGGCGCGGCAGAGAGGTTGGAGGCCGTCTTTGGTCGAGTGGGAGATGGAGAAGGCGAGGACGTGAAGGGTGGCGTGGCAGCGGGAGCAGGTTTTGGTGCCGGTGCAGGGAGGTTCGTGTCTCATGGGGTCTCCTTGGACTCGAGGTAGGACTTGTAGCGGATTTTGAAGGGCAGGCATTCTTCGTACTGCTCGTCCATTTGGGGGAAGTGGCCGTAGGTCGGGCTCGGTCGCCAGTGATGGCCTCCGCGGCAGGAATGGCTGCGGGGGAGCTGGCAAGCTGGGGGAGGGATGGGTCGTCGGCACTGAGTGCAGGCGCCGTTTAAGGCCTCCCAGCGGGCCATAGGCATGCCACAGTCGCAAGTCTCGCCTGAGGGCTGCCCTAGCCACGCCTCGATGTTTGCGGTTCCCTCCGGGGCCTTCTCAGCGGCCTCCATGAGCTTCATTTTGCTGCCTCCTTTCCCATTGCTCGAAGGTTTCTCGGTGATACGGCACGATTGGGGTCGGTTGAGGCTGTTCCTGGACGTTCCTCGGGCTTGTCGGCACGGTCAAGGCCCCTGGATCGTCTTGCCAGCGAGCTCCGTTGAGCCAGGTGGCCGGATGGGCGGGCGCAGAGCTTCCCAGGGGGCTCTCCCGGTAGGTACGGACGGAGAGCAGCAAGGAATCGAGGGGAGGCCTCCCCTTGGCTGAGCTTTTCCAGGCCCGCTCCGCTGCCTTCCGCCCCACCTTGTGCCGGTAAGCCTCCCAAAAGGCATCGAAGCCCTCCATCACGTCCGACTTGTCGGACAAGAGCTTCTTTTCTTTTGGTAAGGAAGGGAAAGGAGGGGAAGGGACCTGTTTTTCTGCAACTTTTTCCAACTGTTGCTCGACGTTGGCAACTGTTGGCAACTGTTGGCAACTGTTGGCAACAAACCTCTCATTTTCACGCTTGAGCCGGTTCCTGATTCTCTCTTTCACGTAATGTGGGCAATGATCGGGGTAGTCGTGTATCGAAAAAGAGCCATCAGCCTCTTCGTCGAGCAGCTTGACGGCTAAAAGCGCATCGGCGAAGGAGTTTTCGGCTCCTCGCCAGTGGGCGCAGGCTTCTAGCTGCTTTTTGGTCGCGTAAACGCCTTCAGAGCGCGCTGCGCTGATCCACAGCATCTCGCAGAGCCCTAAAACCTCAGTATCGAGCATTCCGAGCGTTGTGCAGAGGTGAAACAGCTTCGGGTGGGTGGGAAAGTCTGGTTTAGCCACGGATTTGCTGAGCCTCCGCAGAAGGAGCCCGTTTTTGGCTTTCTACGTGCCTCAGCAGGAGAGATCGGGCCCAGGTGGCAGGAGCCATCTTCATTTTCGCGGCATGCTCCTGGATTTCGTCCAATTCGTCGCTTCTCACAGGTATGGAGAGCCGAAGGAACCGTTTTGCCATCTTTTTCACCTCACTGAGTCTGCTACGCAGTTTAACCGAGCAGACAGACGATTACAACCCCCCTTGCGCGAGAATTTTCCTTGGGCGCACAATCTCCGCAAAAGAATTGTGCCCACATAAGGAGATCGCCCGAGATGGCCATCGAACCAGCTGATATCCCAACGACCATCGCAGCGCGCACGGCCCCCGTTGCCGCTGATCGAATCCTCGGCATCTCCGACCCCTCCACCCTCGTCACCTACTCCCCCTCCCTCTTCTCCTCCGCTCCCGCCGGAGTTTCCGGCGCGGCCACCGGCATAACTGCCGGTACCACCCAAACCCAGGCCGGCGCAACGGCCTTGACGGCTCAGTTCAACTCGGTCGATACCAATGCGACCGCCGGCAACGGCGTTTCCCTCCCAGCGAGCTCCGCCGGCTCCTACGTCGTCGTCACCAACAACACGACCAAGACTCTCCAGGTCTATGGCACCTCCCCCGACACGATCAACGGCGTCGCCACCGCGACCGGCATCACCCTCCCGGCAGGCGCCACCGCGATCTTTGTCTGTTACGTCGCCGGTAAGTGGTTCACGCAAAGCGGCCTGGGGTCCGACGGGCAGATCGCCACGATTCTCGCCGTCTCCGGTATCACGGCAGGTGCCACCCAAACCCAAGCGGGTGCAACCGCCCTGACGGCGGCCCTCAACGTCGTCTCGACGAACGCAGCGGCCGGAAACGGCGTCAAGCTCCAGGCCTCGACGGCTGGACTCGAGGTTTCCGTTGTCAACAACACCTCGAACGCCCTCCAGGTCTATGGCACCTCGACTGACACGATCAACGGCGCCACCAACACGGTCGGTATCACCCAGCCGGCGAACTCCGTTGCCACCTACTTCTGCCCGGTAGCGGGGACATGGTTCTCGAACGGCGGCTATGGTTTCTCGGGGCAGCTTGGAACCCAGCTCGCGGTTTCCGGTATCACCTCCGGCACCACCCAAACCCAAGCCGGCGCGACCCTCCTCACCGCCCCTTTCAACTCCGTTGACACGAACGCGACCGCTGGTAACGGCGTGGCTCTTCTGGCCTCGGCCCCGGGCCTTCAGATCGCCGTTCTCAACACGACTTCCAAGACTCTCCAGGTCTACGGCACCTCCCCCGACACGATCAACGGCGTCGCCACCGCGACCGGCATCACGCAACCGGCGCTCTCAACCGGCATTTACCTCTGCGTAGCGGCCGGAAAGTGGATCACTGCAACCGGCTTGATCGGCTGGAACGGCCAGCTCCCGACCTTCTCGGCCGTCTCAGCGCTCACCGCCCACTCGGGCGGTGGTCAGGGCTCCGGGATCGTCCCGGCCGTCACGATCAATAACGTCACGACCGTCGCCGCTGGCAACGACTCGATGACTCTCCCGGTTTCGGCCGCGGGGATGTTCTTCCTCCTCGCCAACTCGGCCACCACGAACTCGATGAACCTCTTCCCGGCTTCCGGCGAGACGATCAATGCTCTTTCGGCCAATACCGCCTTCGCTGTCGCGGCCGGTAAGCGAGTGCTCGTCTTCTGCGCTGTTGCTGGAAACTGGCTGACGATTCTCACGGCCTAAAGATGGGGCGTCCTCCCAAGGGATTTCGCGATCACGGCTCCCGCCCTCCAGTGCGCCATGGCGGCGAGGACTACTTAGCGATGGTCCGGCGCCGGATCTATCAGGCCACTTCGGGAGGCGGAGGCGCCGCTGGTCCAGCGAATGCCTACGTGGCCGAGGACGGTACGACCTACTACGTCGCTGAAGATGGCACGACCTACTACGTGCAGGAGAGCTAATGGCGGTTTCTAAACTCTCCGCGATCGCTGCAGCCTCGGCCAACACGGCCGCAACAGATCATCTTGTTGGGGTGACCGCGGCGAACGTAGATGTTCTTTTTACACAGGCTCAAATATTAGGGGCAATTCCTGTTGGCTCTGTGAGCGCCCCGACGATTGCATTCAGCGGCGCCGCAACCTCCGGCTTCTACAGCAGGGCTGGGGCCCGGATTGACGTTGCAGTTTCCGGGAATTGTCTTTATGAATTTGCGGGCTCATTTTTTCAGCTAGCGTCTGTTTGTGGCCTCGGCTGGGGAAATGGCAATCCTGATGCTGTTGGAGTAGATACGGTGGTCTCGCGTTCTTCCATCGGGGCTAAAGTAGTAGCGATTGGGAACGCTGTTGGGGATGCGTCCGGGCAAATTCAATGTGCCTCTACGACGGGCGGCGCTGGTACGGCGACCTTTGCATCGACAAATTGCCCAGCCGTTACCGTCACTTCTGTTTTCACCTGGATCAAGATCACTGACCAAAGCGGTAACCAAGTCTACCTTCCGGCTTGGAAATGACAGGGGATGAAAACATGGGTTTCAATCCGGTTTACCAGATCTCTCCAGCCAGCGAGCCGCTTCCAAGGCTGCGTTTCGAGAACAACATCAACAACAATGGTGGCCTCACGATCTTCTCTGAGGGATCGGGCGGTGATGCTCGTTTCATGGAGATCGTTCCGGCTGGCGGTCATTGGGAGATTCACACCATGACCTCGTTGCCGGCCGGCTCTGGCCTGATTCTTGACGCCAACGGCTATCCGGTGATTCAGCAAACCTAATGCCATACGTCCTAACAGACGATCAGCACAGGGGACTAGTCCTGGGCCTCTCGCAGCTTGCACGCTCAGCGAACTCGCTCCTTGAAGGAGTCCTGAGCCTGCCGCCTGCAATTCGCGAGGAAGCGCCTCCGCTTGCGCGAAAGCCCGGCCGACCCAAGAAGGAGAAGGCAGATGTCCCGGAACACGCTCAACCCTAGCTGCCTCTCTTTCCAGCCGATCGTTATCGCTCCAGCTGGGAGCGTGACGCTTGATGTGTCGATCTACTCCTACATTTCGATCCAGACCGATAGCGCTTGCACGGCTACCGTCACCCGCGTCGATAACGAGGCCGGAACCGTCGTGGCAAATGGCGCAGCTTCCACCTTCACCGTGGGAACCTCGACGTTCAAGAACCAGGCTGTTGATTGGCAGTTCTATACGATCTCTGCAGCAACCGGCTATTGCCGGGTTTGCTTCGGTTAGGAGGTTTCATGATCGCAATCATTCCGATTCTGATGATCGTCGTCGGCGCCCTGGTCTACGCTCTATCAACGAACGGCAAGGTGGCCGAACTCGGTCGCCTGACGTTCCTGGCAGGCATCATCGCGCTTGCCTTCGCCTTTTCTGAGCGGAGCATTTCGGTTCTGACGCACTGATGATCGCTTCCCCTCTTCCTCGGCGGCCTGGCGCCACTTCAGCCGAAATCGTCGGTCATGTGACCGTTGATGTGAAAATCGGTCAGAAAGATATGTCGATCTGCTGCGCCTTGGGAAATTTCCGGTTCGAGGTGTGGGAAGGAGGCATCAATCGCGAGGTGTGGGCGCTCCTTCATTCGGCGGAGAGCCCGTCTCTCCGGGATAGCGTCTCCCCGATCTACCGGATGCTCATGCCGGTTCCGTTCTCTGACCTCTACGATAACCA
>Ga0209380_10001284_pt1 | contig 17153 bp, 11 predicted proteins | sample HubBroMetageWFT6_FD_188347 | JGI IMG/M metagenome (GOLD analysis project Ga0209380, IMG submission 188347) | Warmed and freeze-thawed soil microbial communities from the Hubbard Brook experimental Forest, New Hampshire - Hubbard Brook CCASE Soil... | ecosystem: Environmental > Terrestrial >...
CCTGCAAGGACCCAGCGGACTAGTCGGCGATTATTTCCTGACGGACGACTACTACGCCCGAGTCAAAAATGGCAGCGTGATGCGTAATTTTACCGAGCAGGAGGGCAGACATCTCGTTTTCTATACGCAGTTTCCCACCCGCGAAAACCAGCAGGTGCTAACCACGACTGGGATTTCCAACGTGAGCCTGGAAGGCGCACGAGCCAACCTGAACCAGGACATACCCGATTGGAACTTCGAGCAGGTGCGCAGGCGCTCCTGGTCTCTGTGGAATCAGACACTTTCCTGCATCACTATTGGAGACGCCACAGAAACTCAGCATACGATTTTCAACACTGCGCTCTACCATGCCATGATCGATCCTCGCAGCGTCAGTGACGTAGACGGAAAGTACGTGGGCGCGAACAAGAAAACATCTTCCTCAAGCGGCTACTCTTACCGCACGATTTTCAGCGGCTGGGACGTTTTCCGCGCCGAATTTCCCCCGAATGACCATCCTGCGCCCCGGCATAATCAATGACGAGATCAATTCATTGCTGGAGCTGGCGGAGCGCAGCGGTCGCGGGTATTTGGAACGCTGGGAGATCATGAATGCCTACAGCGGCTGCATGGACGGGGATCCGGGAATTCCGCCATCCTCGATGCCTATTCCAAAGGCATCAGGAATTTCGACATTGAGAAAGCCTATGCCGCGTGCCAGCAGACCGCGGCCGGCACAGGCACAGCGACGAATCGTCCGGATAACGACTTCTATCTCGAAAAGGGGTACGTGCCCGATCAAGTTTCCTGGACGCTCGACAATATTTATTATGATTGGTGCGTCAGCCGCTTCGCCGAATATCTGGGAAAGAGTGAAGACGCGAAGGTGTTCGGTGCACGCGCCCACAATTACCGCAACCTCTACGACTCCGGGGTCGGATTCATGCGCGCCAAAGACCGCAGCGGTCAAAGGCTGGAATGGCATGGCGAAACGGCTTTCGGGCAGGGATGCACCGAGAGCAATCCGTTGCGCAGACTTGGTTTGTGCCGCACGATATTTATGGCTTGATCGATCTGATGGGCAAGGATCGCTTCGTGGCCACGCTCGAAGACATGTTCCAGAAAACGCCCGTGACCTTCGGCTGGAACCCCTACTATAACCATTCCAACGAACCCGTCCATCATATTCCTTACTCGTTCGTGTATGCCGGTCAGCCGTGGCTTACGCAAAAATGGGTTCGTCGTATTCTGGAGCAGGCCTATCACGCAGAAGTGAACGGCATTTGCGGTAACGACGATGTAAGCCAGATGTCTGCCTGGTACGTTATTAGCGCTCGTGGCTTCTACCCCGTCTGCCCGGGTGACAACATACAACATCTATGTTTTGGGCAGCCCACTCTTCGGCAAGGCGGTAATCCAGCTCGACCCTAAATGGCACAAGGGTAAGACGTTTACGATCATTGCGCACAACAACTCTTCCACGAATTGCTATCTCCAATCGGCACGGTTGAACGGGAGATCGCTACAGCGGGCATGGATTACCCATGCGGAGATCACATCTGGTGGGGTCTTGGGTTCGTTATGGGACCGCAGACCAATTTCAAATGGGGCACTTCAATGAGAGTCCCTTCTGGTGTGCTTTCTTCGGTGTAAACGAACTCATCTCGTTACACAGCGATTCGAGTGCAGTATCCTCCCCGTTTCTTTTAACTGTCTCAGGACGCTGTCTTACTATCTCCGATGGGAAACCAAGGTGCGGCAAACCGGAGACAGACCAGTTGGGGGGAGTGAAACGTACCCAACTATCTCCGTCCTGTGATCTCACGTTTGAGACAGCAAGAACAGGTCATTCGCTAGCGCGTTCTTACACTACAGCTGTACTAAATCAAATCATCAAATCCCACATTACCTATAAAATGAATGCGTTATGATCGGGTGAGATCGGTGATGAATCAGCTGACCGGGCAGTCAGGACTCACTATTCATGCCACTATCCTCGTTCTTGCCCTGATCCTTCTGGGCAGAGGCAAGCTTGCGTGCGCTCAGGGAGTGGCGACCGGCGGTACCGCAGTCCCCGCTCGCCCCCTCCCTACGGGCATGAAGGCACCCACTGTGAGCTACGAGGACCTCGCGGTGCAGGCCGGCCTCACAGGTGTTGAGGTTTCCGGGGCAGACCATGGAAAAGAGTACATCGTTGAGTCCACCGGAACGGGTGTGGCAATTTTCGACTATGACAATGATGGTCTCCCCGACATCCTTCTGGTCAATGGCGGCCGCCTGCGGGGCGGCGCGCAACCCAAGCCTTTCCTCTATCACAACCTGGGTGGCCTGAAGTTCGAAGACGTCACCGAAAAAGCGGGAATCACGAGTACGGGGTGGGGCCAGGGCGTCTGTGCGGGTGACATCGATAATGATGGCAACACCGACATCTTCATCACCCAATGGGGACAGAATATCCTGTACCGGAATCAGGGGAATGGCACGTTTCGCGACGAGACCAAAGAACGCGGCCTGCTCACCTCTAAGCGCTGGAGCACAGGTTGCGCCTTCATCGACTATAACCGCGACGGACATCTCGATCTGGTAGTCGTTCACTATATCGACTTCGATCTGGCCCATACTCCGCGGCCGGGAGACAAATCGCAGTGTCAGTGGAAAGGATTGCCTGTCCTGTGCGGCCCGCGAGGTCTGCCTCCCGAAACCGTTTCCTTATATGAAAACGACGGGCATGGGCATTTCACCGATGTTTCGGACCGAGTTCATATCACCGGCCCCAAGGACTACTACGGATTCACCGCGCTCGCTGGCGACTTCGATAATGATGGGTGGCCCGACATTTACATCGCCTGCGATTCCACCGCGAGTTTGTATTATCACAACCTGGGCGGGAAAACCTTCGAAGAGATCGGCGTTCGTTCTGGTCTTGCTTACAATCTAGATGGACGCGAGCAGGCCGGGATGGGAGCGACCGCAGCTGACGTGACCGGCAGCGGATTACTGGACATCTTCAAGACAAATTTTGCCGACGACACCCACACCTTCTATCGCAATCGTGGCAAGAATGATTTTGAGGACGATACGATCGGGGCCGGCCTAGCGGTCAATACCAAGTACCTGGGATGGGGTACGGCCTTTCTTGACTTTGACAACGATGGTTGGAAGGATTTGATCGTCGCCAATGGGCATGTGTATCCCGAAGTTGACGAGACCCACTCTGCCGAACATTTCAAACAGCCCCGCCTTCTCTATTGGGATCGCGGCGACGGCCAATTTTTTGATCTTTCCTCTCAGGGAGGACCCGGCATCAGAGCCCTCCACTCCTCGCGTGGTCTCGCGATCGGGGATCTCGACAACGACGGGGAACTGGAGATTGTCATCGTCAATATGGGGGAGGGACCATCTCTTCTGAAAAATGTCGCTCCCCACACCGGGAATTCGCTGCTGGTTCGAGCGCTGACTTCGGGGAGGGACGCGATCGGGGCGCGGATCACGCTAACCGCGGGTGGTCACGAGCAGATTGACGAGGTCCGGAGCGGTGGTTCCTTCATCTCGCAAAGCGATTTCCGTGTGCACTTCGGCCTGGGCAAAGCGGCCGCAGCCGACATATCGGTACGCTGGCCGGATGGCAAAAGCGAAAAGTTCACTGGGGTCGCCGCGGGCCAGATCGTGACCATCGAAGAGGGAAAAGGCATGACCCGCAAACAGCAATTTATCTCTCCAAGAAAATAGCCGGTACGGGCTATCGCTCCGGTTGACTCTCTTGTCGTAAGACCCTTCATTTTGTCCCGTGTCGGAACACCGCCAACCCCCATCGTTTGCTATTCTCGCACATTTCATTTATAAAACTGCATATGTGCCCACAAAAAATGGAAAACGCACAGTATGCCAGCTTTTACGCTTTTGTCAAGAAATTTTCAAAGTGCGATGGTATTTCAACGGTCAGGCGGGCGGGGCGGCAACGGAACCAATGCACAGGAGGATTCGTTGATGCCATCAGCATCATTGCCATTTGCGTTCACCCTAACCCAGTGGTTGGATTCGACAATCTATGAAGACAAAAGCGCCTAAAGCTTCCACTCGGTACCCGACTCCAGCTCTTGAGAAAGGCTTGGATATATTGGAGCTGTTCGCCAGCCAGCCGTCGGGACTCACAAAAAGCGACGTGGCGCGCAAGCTCGGCCGCACGATTTCCGAGATCTTTCGGATGCTGGTATGCCTCGAAGAACGTGGCTACATTGCGCAGAGCCCGCACAGTGATCGTTACCATCTCAGCTTACACCTGTTCAAGCTCGCGCTAGAGCATCCGCCGATCAAACGCATGACTATGCAAGCTTTGCCGATAATGCAGCAAGCTGCTCACGAACTTGGTCAGTCCTGTCATTTGGGCGTACTCAACGGGGGGCAGGTCGTGATTATCGCCCAAGTGGATTCCCCCGTCAGCCCAGGCTTCTATGTTAAGGCTGGTGCAGTTGTGGATCTCATGCATGCTGCTACAGGCCACGTTATCCTGGCACATCAAACACAGGAAGCTAAGGTACGGGCCATACAGACTTGGTGCAAACGCAGCAAAACTGAGGCTCCGCGCGATCTGACCTCGCATCTTGCTGCCATTAAGGAGCGAGGCTATGAAGAGAAGGAAAGTTACGAGGTGGAGGGAATCATCAATGTTAGTTATCCCGTCTTGGACGAGCATGGTTATGCGGTTGCTGCGCTAACCGTTCCCTACATCCGCCGAATTGGCGACAACACGACGACGGCGATCGTACGCCAAACCTTGAAACGAGCGAGTTCTCAGCTTTCGCAAGAAATCGGGGGAATCTCGCCAGCGCGCCCGAAATTCGACACCTAGGTCCGTTAAGTCGCCGCTTTGTCCTATCCACAAATGTATTTGCCTCAACACAGCGACCATCGGTGATTTTTATTGACAAATTTAATGTTTCAGGAATAGAAATGATGGTCTCGGACTAGCGGGTGCAGGAAATCGCCTCCTGGGCCGACACATCTACTGGCGAAGCTGCGTCAACGAAGGACTATCTTGACTTTCATTGTCGAGGGCGGCGGCGACTTGAAAGCCTCCGAAGGAGAGTTGATCCGTTTGAGCGATCCTAAGATCACTAATGTTCGCGTCCTCGATCTGCGATTTCCGACCTCGCGCCACCAGATTGGCTCCGACGCGGTCAACACAGACCCCGATTACTCAGCGGCATATTGCATTCTGGAAACGGATGTGGGTGTCGAAGGATACGGCCTCGCCTTCACCCTGGGCCACGGAACAGAACTATGCGTGCTTGCACTCGAGTATCTTGCTCGATTTGTCCAAGGTCGCAATTTATCCTCGGTGACAGACGATACAGTCGCCTTTTCCAGACAGCTTACGGAAGACACTCAATTCCGCTGGCTCGGGCCCGAAAAAGGTGTAATCCACCTGGCCGCGGCAGCCCTCATCAATGCAGTCTGGGACCTTTACGCGCGAACGGAAGGCAAGCCTCTCTGGAGATTATTGGCAGATTTTGAACCCGAGCAGATCGTCCATTCGATTGACTTTAAATATATCGAAGATGCCATTACTCCGGGTGAAGCCCTTGATCTACTAAGGTCGCGAACCGTATTTCAAGCTGAGCGTTTAAAAACTCTTGAGCAGCGTGGGTATCCCGCATACACGACGTCCGCAGGGTGGTTCGGCTTCAGTGATGAGAAGATTCGGCACCTCTGCCGTGAATCTCTCAGCCAAGGATGGACACACTTCAAGTTAAAGGTCGGTGGCGACCCAGCCGATGATCTTCGCCGTGCGCGGATGATGCGCGCAGAAATCGGCCCGGACAACAAGTTAATGATGGACGCAAACCAGAAGTGGGGAGTCATCGAGGCCATTCAACGCACGAAAGAACTGGCTGAAGTAGATCCTTGGTGGATGGAGGAACCCACCAGCCCCGACGACATTTTGGGCCACGCTCGCATTCGCCGAGAAGCCTCTCCCATTCGCATCGCGACGGGTGAGCATTGCCACAATCGAATCATGTTCAAGCAATTCATGCAGGCGGCCGCAATGGATGTCTGTCAGATTGACAGTTGCAGGGTTGCAGGCGTGAACGAGAATCTTGCGGTGCTGTTGATGGCTGCTAAATTTAACATCCCGGTTTGCCCTCACGCGGGTGGAGTCGGCTTGTGCGAATGCGTGCAGCACCTGGCGATCTTTGACTATCTGCGGGTATCAGCGTCGCTCGAAAACCGTATCATTGAATTTGTAGATCATCTGCATGAACATTTTACTGATCCCGCTCGCATTGCAAACGGCCACTATCTGCTGCCCGAAAAACCTGGATACAGCACCGAGATACTTCCGGAGACGTTGCTCGCATACCAGTACCCGGATGGTCCAGTGTGGAATGATCAACGGGTTTCAGTTGTAACGTAGAAGACGTCTGTTTGTGCACCAAGAGACGACTTCCTTTTCAGGAAATTCGTTGGACGAACGCTGCCTCGATGAACTGGATTGCCGCCAGTTCCTCCGCATGGCCTTGATGAGCTCGGTCATGCTGCTTCTTTCCTCCCACCCGCTGGAATCCGTGAAAGCGGACAGATCACTAGATCACTGTGCTAACTCAACCCGACATATCATGTGCTAACGACACCAAAAAAACACTTGACAACCATTATTAATTGAGACTACAAATGAGCCGTTTGATACATGAACTGTTCATTTCACCTATAAAAGCGTGATACTCGGATGAATTTGAGCCCGCAAGGGCGATTGTTCAAGCGCACGGGAGTGTTCTGGGGCTATTGATCACAACCTAATTGGTGGGAGGGTTTATGGATCACCGTGGTTCGAGTGTTCTTGCTCTGGTTTGTGGATGCAAGGATTCATCCGGTTTGGGGAAATTTGCTCTAGCCTGCTGCGCAATGCTGATTTTGTTCTGCGCGGTCGCTATTTCGCAGACTGCGACCGGCCAATTCAATGGGCATGTTTACGACCCGAGCGGAGCGGCAGTGGCGGGCTCCACGGTGAAGGTGCAAGACCCTGCGAGCGGCTGGATACGAACGGTGCAATCCAATGGTGAGGGCCTATACGAACTCCCGCTCGTTCCGCCTGGAAACTACCAAATCACGGTCACTCAGGCCGGCTTCCAGACGGCAGTGAGCCAGGTACTCAAGCTCGATGTAAACCAGATTTCTACTCAGGACTTCCACCTGCAGGTGGGATCGCAATCGCAGACAGTGGACGTCGTGGCGACTGCCGAGTTGCTCCAGGCGACTTCGACGGAGTTGGGCACCGTTGTGCAACAGCGCACGGTCAGTGATCTGCCGCTCAACGGAAGAAGCTTTACGGCGCTTCTCACCCTGGCGCCCGGCGCCAACCCGGTAAACCAATCCCAAAATGACGGCCATGGAGGGTCCTACAGCGCTACATTTGGTTCTGCCGGTATCCCAGGCTCGACGTATGTCTTCCCGTCGGTGCAGGGTCAATGGAACCGCGAGAATCTGTGGTACATCGATGGCATCATCAACGGATCTGCTATGGGTGGTTCGTATGATGTCCCACCCATCATCGATACCATCCAGGAATTCAAAGTTCAGTCTCATAACGATCAGTCCGAGTATGGCGGAGTCTTGGGTGGAGTCGTCAACCTGGTCACCAAGTCTGGTACGAATTCCTTTCACGGATCGGCGTGGGACTATTTGCGCAATAACGTCTTCGACGCCCGAAATCCGTTTACGGATTTCAAGAACAATCTCCCCTCAGCCCCTGCGACCTTCCGGCAAAACGAGTTTGGCGGCGCTTTCGGTGGCCCCGTCCGGATCCCACACCTCTACAACGGAACCAACAAGACATATTTTTACGTTTCCTACGAAGGCTGGAGGTATGCGAAGGCGGCGGGAACCAGCTACGTATCGCCGACAGAGGCTGAGCTAAATGGCGATTTTACCAACGCCTCCGTGGTAACCAGTACCGGCGCTCCGGCTCTTTTGTACGACCCGTATACAACCACTGGAACCGCAGGAAACTACACACGACAGCTGCTTGGAGGAGATGGCCTTCACGTCCCGGCAAACCTAATCGACCCTACCGCTCAGGCCTTCGTAAAAAACTACAGCGATAAGCCTAATTTCACTCCGGCTACTCTGGGGGGAAACAATACGATTCTCAATTCCGTAGGTGCTGACAATGCCAATGGATTCAGCGGACGGGTTGACCAGAACTTTGGATCGAAAGATTCAGTGTGGTTCCGGTATAGCTATCTCGACGGAGCCGATGTCGTTCCCGTATCACATATTCTTAACACCATCAGCAGTGCGGATAACAGAAACGGGGGTGGCGGTTGGACTCACGTCTTCTCTCCGAATTTTATCCTGGACGCGCGAGGCGGATGGTGCGGCCGATACAACAATAAGAACCTGAGACAGCCAATAAACCCGGCACCCTCCGGTTATGAAGGGGTCGAGTCGACCTATGGGTTTGTGGAATTTGATTTTGCCGCGGTGCTGGGGGGAGGGGGCGCCTACAACTTGATGGGCGGCAATGGGCCAAATATTTTGGCAACCAACGCAACTAATTTCGCCGCAAACATAACCTGGATACGTGGAAAACACCAACTGCGTTTCGGGTATGAAGAGCATATCCCGGAATGGACCCAGGGGCTTACGAAGGGTGGATCTTTCGGCGGCGCCCAATTCCAGTTCTCGCCTAACGAAACGTCGGACCCGCAGAATGCCTCGAGCACTGGCAACCCGCTCGCTTCCGCTTTGATGGGCATTCCGGACAGTGGCCGCTTTCAGTCGGAATCGAATGCATTTCGCGTGATCATGCCTTCGGCTTACATCCAGGATACCTGGAAGGTGACTCCGCGCTTAACCATCAGTGCCGGGTTTCGTTGGGACGGCGAGTCATCTCCTCACCTCGAGAAAGGGAACGCGTCAAATCTTAATCCGAACACCGGAAACTGGGAAATCGCGCTAGGGCCCGGGAAAGGTGGACAGCTGCCCCCACCCTGCGATGCGGCCAGTGGAATCTTCGCTCCGTGCATCCCCTCTTCCACCCCGGCAAATAACTTGACTATTCAGCAACATGTTATTGCCGCACCGAATCCGAACATGGGCCCCGATCCGTACTATAAAATGTTTGGACCCCGCATAGGTGCCGCTTTCAAGTTAACTGACAGTATGGTTATCAGGGGAGGGTGGGGCTTGGTCTACGACTCTCTGGAAGGCAACCTCCAAAGTCCCAGGGATCGTCTGGAATCATGGCCCTCGAACGCGTCGCTTCCGCTTAACTTTAACGTCACAGGTCAACCTTTACAAACCATGACGACTATTGTTCCAACCCTTAGTAGCACCAACGCGCTCCCAGCCGTTCCGACACCGTGGCAGCAGTTTGGATGGTATTACGATCCACATATCAGACCCCCTTATTCCCAACAGTTCAACGTCGAGATACAGAAGCAATTCAGCACGAGCCTCGTCGCCTCAGTCTCTTACGTAGGCAGCGTAACCAGACACCTACCTATTACTGGGCTTTCTAACGATTCTCCGGTGCCTGGCCAAGCCGGCGCCAATCGCCCGTTTCCTTGGCTTGGCAGCGCCATCATGGCAACCGATCGTGGCACAGCCAACTATAATGCGCTGCAGGCGAAGGTAGAAAAGCGCGTGGCTTCCGGCCTTGCCTTCGGGGCTGGTTGGACCTACTCAAAGTCGTTGGACAACGGGGCGAGCGGCTTCTACGACGTTGAAAATGGCCCGGGGGGGTTTGCCGTGGTACAAAACTACAACGACCTGAGCCAGGATTACGGCACATCCGGAAACAGCCTTACTCACATCGTCTATGGGTGGGCTATTTATGAATTGCCCTTCGGGAAAGGCAAGCGTTTCATGAGCAGCGGCATCGGCGCCGCCATCCTTGGCGGTTGGCAAACAAACCTAAATTTGTCGGCGCACTCAGGGATTCCGTTGACGTTCCCCGATGCTGGTATCGACCCGGCAAACATCGGGAACACCTCGGGCTTTGTTAACTATGGCAGGGCAAATCTTATTGGAAACCCAAAAGTCAGCCACGCTACCTTCAAGGAGGCATTCAATACGGCGGCTTTCGCCCATCCAGTCAACCAGTACGGCGACTCGGGGCGAGGCATCGTGGCGAGTACGCCATACAGCAATTTCGACTTCTCACTCATGAAGAATATCCCTATCGCAGAAAGTCTCCATATGCAATTCCGAGCGGAGTTCTTCAACGTATTCAACATTCAAAACTATGGCCTACCAGGGACAACCTTCGGGGGCGGCAACTTCGGAGTAGTTAGTAACCTCGTCAGCGGAGCTACTCCCAGGCAGATTCAGTTCAGCCTTAGAGTTGAGTTCTAGCCGGTCGCCGGAACCGGCCGAGGGCAATGGCTTATGAAGCGTCGGATCAGGGCTATCTCCAAGGCCCTGATGCGATGGATTGTTTAGGGGCAGGTTTGTCTTCTGCCCCATCCACGCGCACCTTGCATGCGCCTTCCCGAACGTAGAGAGTGTTGAGCTGATTCCAGAAGAATCCCGAGCCGATCCTTTGCATCGGCTACTCCGCGATGTTCCCGCCGCGAGGGGAGGGGAAATGAGCCCAGGCGGGGATCGGAAGTTCAATCGATTTGGGAGGCGGTGGAAAAACTCTCGCGGTGCCACGTTGTCATTGCGCGAAGAGCTAACCCAAGCCCAGCCACCGATGCTGGATCAAACTTCTTAGAATCGGCATGAATTGCTGAAGGGATGGGCACTTTCCGGAAAGAACCCGGCGCCCTATTATTTAGGATTGAACCTATGTCGTTGTTCGATTCTCATTATCGCCCGATCAGCTCAACCAATCGCCTCCGAGTAGTTGCTTGGCTGGCCATTTTCGGGATGACGAGTCAACTCTCTTTCCCGTTGATCGGCGTTGCCCAAACATCACGGAGAGCGCAACACGCACTTAGTACATCTGCACTGCTGGATCAGGCCAAGAGGCTTGTTCAGGGAGGCGATCCGCAGGGCGCCCTATCGCTGCTTGAGCGAGCCGACCTTCACGCGCCCGGTGCCAGTGAAATACACGCGCTGAGGGGAGTCTGTCTCGCGCTATTGGCGAAGCCGATTGAATCGGCAGAGGAGTTCGATCAGGCAATTGCGCTGCGCCCGAACTACGCTCCGACCTACTTATCCTCGGGGTTGGCCTTCGCGAATTTTGATGATTTAGATCGAGCGTCGGCTAGGCTTTCGACCGCGCTGCGACTCGACCCACGCCTACCTGGAGCCCGGTTTAACTATGCCCTCGTACTTGCCAGGGCCGGCAAGTATGCTGAGTCAGAAGAGCAGGTAGATATCGAGTTCGCCGACAAGCAAGAAAAAGAATCTGCCCTCGATCTCTGGCGCCTGAAAGCGCGTGATGTCTACTATCAAAAGAAGTGGCAAGACACCATCGACGCCTACCGCAAGGCTCTTGAATTTCAACCTAATTGGCCCGAGGCATACTTCGCGATCGGGGAAGCGTTCTATTATCTCAACCTGCCCCAGAAGAGTATTCCGGAACTCGAAAAGGCGGTTTCTCTAGATCCGGAAAAGTTCACAGCGCATGAGCTCCTAGGCAAGCTTTACCAAGACACAGGCAGACAGCAAGAAGCAATTGCCCAGCTTGAGGAGGCACATCGACTGCGGCCTAACGACCGGGAGGCCATCTATAGGCTCTACCGGATATACGTCCACAATGGCGATACGATCAACAGTTCCCGTCTCCAGAAGGAGCTTCAGAACGCGGTCGAACGCGACAAGGCAGAATCCAATGGGGAGGCGAGAGCGGCTATTTTGAACAACACCGGCATCGAGCTGGAAAAAAAGGGGGATCTTATCGGTGCGCTGGACCAGTATGATCAGGCAGCGAAAACCGATGCAACCAACGTGGTTTTCCAGCGCAATGCTGCTCTTCTCCTGTGCAAGATGGGAAGACCGCAGGAGGCTATCCGGCGTTTGCGAGACATTCTCTCGCTCGATTCCGATGACGCCGAGACGCTACAGATCCTCGCCGTCGCAAATGAGCTTGCGGCCGGTGATCTTGCCAAGAAAAGGACTCTACCAGCTGCGGAAGCATCTCACTGAGCATCGACTAACTGTGTGCCCTTAGGACGACCCGCCGTCGTGAAGTCCCTTCTGCACCCCACTCCATCGAGATTCCGATATCCGGCTCCTCGCTGGAGCTCATCTTCCTTCTTAAAACGACTGGAACGCGATGTCATCCGAGAGTGGCAGGTACCGGCGGCCGGTTCGGCCTACCGGCAACGGGCCCAGCTCACGGAACGGTTGCCGGAGCAGACGGCTCTGAGGGTCACCCCCGCGCTGTTCAGAGTAATAACTTTGTAAGTGTGCTTCTCGCCGGCGTGGCTTGAAGTGTCCAAATATCGCATTTCAGGTATCGGAGCCTCTGGCGTGATGTGAAAGGAGATCCCTTGGAAGAGCGGCCGCGGCCCCCCGTACACCTGGTCCTGCGGCGCCGTCGGCAGCCGCGCCAAGCCCCTGCCGTCGCGCAGAATGATGAACCCGGCGATGCCGCTCTAGAAGTCCGCCTCCGTGTCCCACGTAATCTCGTTCCCCTGGTCGGGTTTCGCCACCACCTTCAAATCGAAAGGCGCTGACGGTGGAGTGGAATCGCCCACGGTGCCGTTCTTCACGTATTCCAATTAGGCATGGGCCACCGCCGCGTTCGGCAGCCAAACCGCCTCGCGGGGTTTCCTTTGAAGTCAGCCACGGCGGTATCTCCCAGCAACGAAGCCAACCGGACCTGGCTCGAGCCGGCCGGCCTGAGAGTCTGGTCTTTGCTTCCTTCGGCCGGCAGGCGCATGGCCATACAGGCGTCCAGGAACGGGATAGCCAGGTAGCGGGAGTCGCCGCACTCCTGGGCCGTACGGGGATCAGGGGCGAAACCAATCGGTGCTCCCTTGGTGCGGTATTCCTGGAAGGTGGCCAGCTCGCCCTCCCCAACGCCGTTCCAATGCCGGAGTGGGCCATGCTCTGGTTTTTCCTTCACGCCGGCGTTGCACATGATGGGACTGTGTAGACGCGGCGGGGACCTCGGGTTGTCGGAATCCGGGTCGTTTAACATGCCAGTCAAAGCGGAACGAGGCCGCCGAGGCGGATCGCAGAAAGACCGCGACGACGCGCTCAGGATGAAGCATGGTCATCACATTGGACCAGATGGCGCCGCCCGAGTGTCCCCACAGGACCCACGGTACGGTGTTCAGTTCGGGATGTCCCGATTGGACCGACATCTCTTCAAGGGCCTTGAGGAAGGATTTGTCGGAGCCAAGGCGCGGGTCCATCCAGAGTTCGGAGGCTCCCGGGGAGGTGTCCGTTTTTTCACCCAGCACGTGGTAAAACGGGCCCAGCAACGCGCAGTCCCACTTTTTGGCCAGCGCCTGCCAGTGCAGGTCGTAAGCGGCGGTTTCTCCTCCCTTGCTCGCTTGCGCGCCGGCACCGTGCTGGTGGACGATCACGCAGCGCAGGCGAGGGGCTCCGCCGCGGATCCAGAGGTTGTAAGCGACGCCCAACTGCAATTCGTTCGCGGCGGTCGAGGGTGGATATTCAACCTGCACATAGCGCCTGGCCCCCTGATGCGTAGCTGTTGGTGATGGAGGCACTTGGTGCTGCGCTGCCTGAAGGGCTCCGTCGAGGCAGAATGCGCAAGTTAGGATTGACGTCAAAATGACCGAGGGCGTGTTCATCGGTTTCTTGTGCTTGGTTTTCTATTTACTCCAGCACGGCCTTCTGGAAGGCGAACCTGGCCGGCGTGTCGTCGGCATTCTTGAAATTGGACCGCTGGATCATCATGATTAATGCGACACCCCTCCTCGTGTCGATCCAGAGCTGAGTTCCGTAGGCTCCGCCGTGGCCGAAGGTTCCGGGCGAGAGCATTTCAGTTACACCCTGAGGTTCGCGGACGATGCAGACTCCCAGCCCCCAGCCGTTGCCGGGAGTGAAGCCGGTGACCAGATCGCCAGTCTGGACAGTTGACATCATGCGCACCGACTCGGCCGTGAGATACCGCCTGCCATCGAGCACGCCACCATTCAGCAGCATTTGGGCGAACCGCGTGTAATCGGGCGCGGTCGAGAACAAGCCACCGTTGCTTGCCGGGTAGTGGTCGCGCCAGGTGGGAGGATGGCCGTAAAGAAGCCCGATTTCCGCCGGCGACAGTTGTTCGCCTTCGCGCTTGGCAGGTATCACCCACCGCGGCATCTGGGCTTCGGTCAGGTAGAAAGTCGTGTCCTTCATGCCGAGTGGGTCGAAGATACGCGTTCGCAGGAAGACTTCAAACGGCTCGCCGGAAACAATTTCCACGATCCGGCCAAGAGTGAGGATGCCGGACTGACAGTATTTCCATTTGCTCCCCGGCTCGAACGCAAGCGGCTTTGAGGCAAAGGCCGGCACCAGGTCGGACAGGGCGCGCGCGGCTTTCGCCTCTTCGTCGGTTGCTTCTCCCATTCCGGAGGTGTGAGTGAGCAAGTGCCGCAGCGTGATTCGCCGCGTCTTACCATCCGCAGTTTTGAGTTCAGCAAGTTCTGGAACATATTTCGCGATCGGATCGTCGAGCGAGAGTTTGCCTTCCTCCATCAGCATCAGCACCGCGGTAGCCGTAATCGGTTTGGACATGGATGCGATCCAGAAGATTGAATCCACGTGCATGAAAGATTTGTGTTCGGGGTCGGCCCAACCCTGAGCGTCCATCCGAAGCACAGAGTCACGCGTCGCGACCACCGTGACCGCGCCGGGAACTTCGTTGGCGACGATCACCTCGTGCATACGCGCAGGAATGGAATCGAGGCTGGAGGCAGTTTGGGCGAGTCCGAAAGGCAACAAGAGAAAAATCCCAATGAAAAAAACGGCGAGAAGACGAATCAGCATTTAGTCGATCTCCGTAGTTAGACAAAACCCAATCTGTCTGTGTGTTACTGAGCAGAAGCAGGAATCTGTATTTCCGGACGAATTGAAGTGGCCGCCTCGGTCGTGCGAATTCCCGTCCACGGTTCAGGCTTGACTGGTGGCATGAAGCGCCTGGCGCCAGCGGTGGAAGCGCCATAGGGTACACCTTTGAAAACGTGTACACCGTTCCGTCTGAATCCACGGATTTTCCCTGCGGTTGTTTCTGCGGCTGTGGCCGCGTCGGAAGCGATGACCGTGCTGTGTCCGCAAACGCTTGCTGCGGATTTTGTTTTCTTGTGAGCTTCCGGCGTGGGCTGCGCTAACGCTGTTGCGGGTAAGACAACCGAACCGGCTAACCCTGCTCCCAGGGTTGCCATCGCGCCGATAAAGGAACGCCGTTCCTTAAATGCCGGCCCTGACTCGCGACTGAGTAGATTGTTCGACGCCATTTCTACCCCCTGAATAGTTGTCTAATCAATTTTTCGGTAGTGGCCTGTTTCAGGAGGCCGGGACGAAGGGAAATCTTCGAACACCCAGTTTTTTTTCCGCCTGTGATGGATGACTCTCAGGAATTTGCACGCCAAGGCGAGATTCGGCTACCCCCGTCGCGGCGACGTTGGATACGTTGATCGAACGTACTGTTCACGCCATCCATCTCAGATTGTCCAACGGCGCGATCCTGGGCTCGCCTTAGGCTCACGTAAATCACTTCTCGCTCATCCCCTTCGCAAGTTTCTATTACTGAAACAGTATATCTGTCAATAAAAAATATTCTTCCCCGCTGAAGCAAACAAATATTTGACAAGCATTATTAATCATGGCTGCAAAACCATTTCGCCTCGCTTGGTTTCGCGTGGGCCACGCCCATGCCAGGGTTCCTACTGATCTCGATGGTCTACTACGTGTTTATGGATAGGACCTCCTTGTCTCCGGCGGTCCAGCATGCCGGATGCGCGATGCTTGCCGCGGGCATCGTGGCTCAATCGGGCGTTTCTTTCTGGCTCTGGACGAGAATCTGTAAGACCTCCTGATTTAATGGGCATTTTGATTTTGGGGCACTCTGGGTACACTCGGCAGTATGAGAGAGACGGACTGGAGCAAAATACTTGGGTGGCCGGGGTATGTAGTCTACCAACACGAAATCGATGAGAAGGCCAAGACGCTGAAGCTGTGGGTTCGGCGCAAGCGTGGAAACCGAAAACTGGAGTGCTCGGGGTGTGGACGGAAGCTGGCTGAGGTGTACGACAGCTACGAGCGCGAGGTGCGTGATCTGCCCTGTTTCGAGTTTCGAACCACGGTGGTGATCGAGCTGTATCGGGTGCGCTGTCCAGACTGCGGAGTCAAGACGGAGAAAGTGCCGCAGTTACCGAGCAAAGCGCCATTCAGCAAGCGCTTCGAAGAGGCGGTGGGGATGGCGTGTGAGAGCGCGGCGGTGCGAAGGGTGGCGCGACAATTTGGACTGTCCAGCAGCACGGTCCGAGCCATCGATGTGCGCTACCTGAAGCGCTGGGCGCAGAGCCGGAGGAAGCCGGCGTTGCGGCAGATGGGTGTAGACGAGATCTACCTGGGGAAGAGGCAGAAGTTCTTCACGGTGGTGTGCAATCTGAACACGGGCGAGCCCCTGTGGTTCGGGCGGGAACGGAAGAAAGAAACGTTGGATGAGTTCTTCGAGACGCAGTTGAGCGCGTTCCAGCGGAGCGCAATAAGTGCAGCATGTGTGGACATGCATGAGCCCTATCGTTTGAGTTTGGAACAGTGGGTTCCACGGTGTTCCTTGATCTATGACAAGTTTCACGTCATGAAGCGCGCCAACGAAGCTGTGGCCGAGGTTCGGCGCGCGGAATTCTTCCGCAAGGGTGGGGCGGCACGGGAACTGTTCAAGGGAAAGCACTGGTTGTTGTTGACCCGCTGGGTTCATCTGAACACCAACAGGAAACGGCAGCTCAACCAGCTGTTCGCGCTGAACCGCCGGGTGATGAAGGCTTACCTGATGAAGGAGAGCTTGGATCGCCTGTGGAGCTACACCTATGAAAAATCCATGCTGCGCTATCTACAAAGCTGGATTGATCAGCTGCGCTGGCAACGGCTCACGCCTCTGGAGAAGCTGGCGGGGATGTTACTCAAACATCTGAAAGGAATTCTTAACTACTGCAAAATTAAAGTACGGCTGGGGGTAGTGGAAGCCGTCAATGGAAACATCAAAGCGCTGTTGCGCCGTGGTCGGGGTTACCGCGACCTCGATTACCTGCTGCTGAAAGCGC
>Ga0209380_10001285_pt1 | contig 17126 bp, 18 predicted proteins | sample HubBroMetageWFT6_FD_188347 | JGI IMG/M metagenome (GOLD analysis project Ga0209380, IMG submission 188347) | Warmed and freeze-thawed soil microbial communities from the Hubbard Brook experimental Forest, New Hampshire - Hubbard Brook CCASE Soil... | ecosystem: Environmental > Terrestrial >...
CTTCAAAGGGCTCGGATAAGTCCTTCAAACCGTAACGCAGCGTAAGTAATCGCAAGCGTGGTTTGAGAAGCCGTCTCGTTTACGCGGCGGAGAAGTCACGTCGTTTGAGTTCTCATTCACAGCCGTCATGATTCGCTTCCCTCTTTGCCGTAACCCCATTGGGTACGCCGCGCGCTAACTACCGCGGTACTGCAACAGCCTCCAGCACTGCGTTGATGACTTCACGACGCTCGACACCTTCCATCTCGAACTCCGGCCGCAGCAGCATGCGGTGCTCTAGTACAGGAGCAGCCAGCGACTTTACATCCTCGGGAAGAACGAAATCGCGCTCCTCCAGCGCCGCGAGCGCCCGCGACGCCGACAACAGCGCGAGCGTAGCCCGCGGGCCGGCGCCAACCCATACCGCCGCGTGCTGCCGTATTTGCCGCACCAAACTGACTATGTAGTTGCTTACGCCCTCGCTGACGCGCACACGCGCCGTCGCCGCGCGCAACTGATCCAGTTCGCCCGGCTGCAAAACTGGCGCGCGCAGTTCCTCTGTCAGACGGCGCTCCGGCGCTTCGCCTGCCGCTACCAGCCGCGCCAGTTCGTTTTCGTCTTCCACCGCCGGATAGCCCATGCGAATTTTTACGAGAAAGCGGTCCTTCTGCGCCTCCGGAAGCGGATACGTGCCCTGATGCTCGATCGGGTTTTGCGTTGCGAACACCACGAATACCGGCGGCAGCGCGTAAGTCACGCGATCGATCGTCACCTGCCGTTCTTGCATGGCTTCCAGCAGAGCCGATTGCGTTTTCGCCGGCGCCCGATTGATTTCGTCTCCCAGTAAGAAATTGGTGAATATGGGCCCGCGCACCAAGCGGAATTCTTGCGTCTTCAGGTCGAAGACGCTCGTCCCGGTGATATCGGCAGGCATCAGGTCTGGCGTGAACTGAATGCGCTGAAATTCGCCGCCCACCGCGCGGGCGAGCGCCTTCGCGAGCAGCGTCTTCCCCACTCCGGGTACGCCTTCGATCAACCCATGCCCGCCAGCCAGCAGCGTCACCAGCGCGAGATCAATCGCCTCGGCTTGGCCGACAATCACGCGGCCCAGCTTCTCTCTGACGCGTCGCGCGCCGCTGGTCACCGTCGCGAGCGCGGCCGTCGGTGGCGTTTCCGCGCTCGCGGACCGCGCCGGCAAGTCTGAATCCAGTACTGGTTCCTCGTTCATGCGGTTCGTGCCTCCTCGGAAGTCGTCCTCGGCGAAGCGGAAACGCTATCCGGCCGTCCGCCATCGGCTTGAGCCAGGTGTGCCAGGCCCTTTGCAGTCGCACGCCGTTCGCAGATCAGTTCTGTCAATTCCTTGTAGCCCGGCAAAGGCGGCTGCGCCAGCGCGGCGCGCAGTCGCGGCCCCCAACGCGGGTCAGTGCGAATGGCCTTCGCATCCTGAGGCGAGCGACGCTCGAACTGCTCCCAGCATTCCGCCACAACCCTCTCCGCCGAAATACTCCGTTGCAGCAGGCGTTGCCCGGCCACGCCAGCGCTTTCGCCATTGCGGACGACCTCTGCGCTCCAGTGGCGCGGCGGACGCCGCACCAAATCGCCACTCAGACTCCAGAGCAACGTCAGCAAGGTCGCCCAGAAAAACAGCAGCGCTGCTTGCAGCCGATACCGCTGCACCAGCCAGAGCGCGCCCTGATCCTGGTGCAATCCGTGCAGTGTTTCATCTACCCAAATCACCGGCCGTCCGCCTGCGAGAAAATCCAGCAGCACCGGATTCGGATGCATCTTGATCGCCTCGTTCAGCAAGAAGGATTCTTGGCTCGCGGCGACCAATTCGCCTTTTTCAACTCGCCGCATCGCCAGATAAACATGCGCAGACGAGTCGGCGTTTGCGTCGGCGTCCACCGGCGCCGCATATAGCATGGTCCAATGGGCGTCGGTTTTGAGCCACGGGGCCTCAGCGGCGAGATACATGATTTCGCTGCCTGCCGGCACCGCGCCGAGATCGGGCGAGACCCAAACTGGACCCGACTCATGTGGAGCTGGGCTCCACTTGTTCTCAACTTCCCAGCCTTGAGACTCCGACTTTAGATCCCAAGCGGGCTCAACCAACACGACACGCCCGCCGCGGGCCAGAAAATTCTCTAGTCGCCCGAGAAATTGGGGTCCGGTCCGGAACTTTCCATTTTCCATTTCCCAATCGCCTGAGGGATAGCCGCCTATAAAGAACGCAGTCGTCCGCGACGCGTTCTGATCGGAGAGAGCGTCCTGATCCTGGCTGCGTTCGACCTGGTACCCAGCGCGCTGATAGGAATCGAACAGCAGGCTGGTGCCGTATGGGTCCTGCCGTAAGCTGGATCCCATATCACTGGTATTCGCCTGGTTCTGATGCGCCATGAGCAGCAGAACCGAGAATACAACCGCGAAAATCGCAGCGGCCAGCAGCGGGCCTCGCCAGTTGAGCACCATGCTTTCGCCAGAGTTATTATCAGACATGGTTGAGCAGCTCACGCTGATCCAGGCGGTATGCGGCGACCGACGCTGGGGTCAGCGCATGAGATCCATACCAAACGCGATCGAACTGCCGCAGGCTGCCGCGCAGTTTCTCAGGAATTTCCGCACGCGCCTCGACCGCCGCTTGCGGACGCCGCCGCCACCGGCGCGTAAACTCATCGAGATATTCGCGATTCGTGCGATCGCGCCGAATCGTCAGCCATGCGCGTTGCGCCAATCCGGCCAGCAAGCCCAGGTACGCCGCACGCAGTGCCAGCCGCAACTTGCCCTCCCCCTCCAACCGGTTTGCCAGCGAAAACCATTCGTCTTCCGAACGTTCGCTGGCGACGGCCTCGTCGCGCAGGTCGGGCAGCGGCGTTGCCGCGACTGGAATGGAAAGCTCGGAGGCTTCGCGGCGCCGCCGGAGCCAAAATAGCATCGCTCCCACCGCCAAGGTCAAACCCGCCACCAGCGCTAGCCATAACCGGATGTGTTTCAGCCGCCACTGACCATCCGGCGCCGGCGAGAAATTCAGCCCGCCCGGCCACAATTTCCGCAGAAAACTCCAGAACTTGTCCCAGGCGCGCTCGATGGCATGTCCAACACTGGCGAGCGCCTTGTCGAACCAAGTGGGCGGGCTCGGGTGCTCGGTGTCGTGCCAGCGATAAATCGCGCGCTCGGATTCCGCATCAAGAGCTTGGCGCAATTCTTGAACGCGTTCCTGGCGCGTGGAATCGGCAGCCGTTTCTGCGATGCTGCGGCTCGGCGGCGCTTGCGTTGGGCGCGCGGTTATCTGGGCAGGGCTCAGCAGAATCGCGGCAAGGATGACGAAGCAACCGAGCCCCGCGCCGCGCCCAACTCCGGCGGATTCAATCATCTGCGCCTTCTTTTTCTGCTGGCCTGGCAGGCCCGCGAGCAACCCACGCAGATCATCTCCCTCGCGCCGCGATCGCAAATGCTGATACACGACCACGAAGGTACACTTGACGACCGGATCAAGCGCAAGCCACACACCCCCGAAAAGCGAAAGCCAGAACGCGGAACTGCTGATTAGCGCGTAGGCGCCCATTTGCGTCGACAAAAGAGTATTCACCCCAAAAATTGAGTGCAGCAGATGCGGGAGAACCATCGCCAGGATCAGGCCATTCAGCCACACGGCAATCCAAAGAGGAAAAAGCATCAGAAAAAGAAGCAGCCCGCCGCCGAACCATTCGCTCGCAAGCGCCAGGCAGCCGCGAATAGAATGCCGCTCAGCCGCGTCCTCCCAAGCCTCGAGACTGGCGAATTGGCAAGCGCTGTAGAACCACGACGCGCCCGCAACGGTGGGCAGCGTAGCCAAAGCAGCGGCGCCCAAAGTGATACTCCACGCCAGCAGGCGTCCCAACGCGGCAGCCTTCGCCGAACGATCCGCGGGTTTCGCTATCGGCACGCCGAACGCACGCTCACGAACGCCTTGCATGTAGCGGGCGACCGCCCACGCGCGCAGCAGATACGCCCCGGCAAGTACCAGCGCCTCGATTAGCAGCGTGCCGCTAGAGACGCGAACCTGCCCGTCAACCACCCACATCGGAACGAAACAAACGGCGAGCGGCGCCACGCCGGCATAATAGCGCCACGCCTCGCGCCCGAATGTAGAACGAAACAGAGCGAATCCGGATTCCAGCGCTTCGAGCGAATTCAGGCGCCTCCGACGGGCGCGCGCAGACACCGAGCGTGCACGTTGCGCAGCGAGCGGAGCCACCGCAGCTTCACTCATGAGTTGGTCCGGGCAGCCGAGATTCGGCAGCGCCGCCGAAGTTCAGGTGCAGTTCCGGCCTATTCACGCGCCACTGCAGCAAAGAAAAAAACAGTGTCAGCAGACAGGCGAGCGCTATAGATCCCGCCAGGACCTGCCGGAGCTGGCGCGCCCGTGACGGTTTCGGTGCGGGCGGACGCGTCATGCGGCGAAGGCAAGGCGGGCAGGCGAGCTTGTCGTCCTCGTCCGTCACGCATTCGCGGCAAAACGTACCTCCGCAGTGCGGGCACCGTGCGGCCGCCTCGCGCAGCGGATGAAACAAGCAGCGCGCGTGGCGCAAACGCAACAGGGCGGGCGCGGCGGAGGGCACGGCTGGCGTGTCAGGAGCCATTCGCTTACGTTACATCCGCGATGGGAGCGGCTGCGGGAGCTGACTCGGATTTTGTTTGGCCGGCGGGCATGGCTAGTTGGGGCTGGTCTATGGCAGCGGTCGGCTGCTCCATCGCGCCACCGCGAACGGCGCGAACCGCCGTATCAATCTTCGCAAGGACCTTGCGGGCGCCGCGCGTGCGCTTCACGAGCGGCAGGTCAACGCTTACTCCTGTCGTGCGAATACGCGACTGCGCCGTCGGGCCGAGTCCCAGTTCCAACGCAGCCCACGCCAGACCCACGCCTCCGGCAATCGCGCCAGCCGTGAAATTCAGCCAGTGCCACAGCAGACCGCCGAGCGCGAGAAGCAGCACGCCGGGAATGGCCGGCCGCAATAGCCAAGTGCGGCTGCGCCAGACCACAATCGATTCCAGGTCGCGCAAGTAAAACCGCCGGTACTCGACCGCGTACATCACGCGCTTGGCGGCGAGCAGACAGTCATCGCTCAGATACCACTTCGTCGCGCCGGTCAGGCTACCGATGCGCGATATTTTGCGGAACGCTGCGCGCAATCAGTGTCTCCCCGCCATCCGCAGCTTGTAGAACGAGCTGGCGATCAGCAACGGCAGCCAGATGAACCCGACGTATGCCGCCCAGAAGCGCCAGCCCGAGCGCGGAATCAAATACGAACGCGGCGCCTTCCGAAACTTCACGTGCAACACGATGGTCGCCGGGAGCGCAGCGATAATCAGCGGCCAAACCAAAATCCAGCCCCACCCAATCGTCAGCGCGATTGAATCGTAGAGTACGTCACGATGCCGCCATTCCGCTGTGCCGCCAGACCGCCCAGCATCGGTGCGCCCGCGCTCGAAGCAAGTGGGGCAAACGTGCTCCGCTCCGAGTTGCAAGTCGCACAGTGCGCACAGAAAGCGGCCGCATCTCTGGCAGCAAGCCTCAAATGCCTTTTCCGGGTGAAAGAAGCATGTCGCTTGCTCCGGCATCGCGGACGCTGCATTCGTTTTCTGCCGCGCAACAGGCCAGACTCCAATTCGCAGCCGCTTCCGGCAGTAGGGACAGCTCTGCCAAACCCCCGGCGCCTCTACCGGCGTCACAGGGCTGCCGCAGCTGGGGCACGCAACGGTCCCTTGCGCGGTTTGCGGTAGACCCGTGGCCGCACCTGTTGCGGAGCCGGCCGTTTCGGAACTGCTCGGAACGGTAGTGAACAGGTTTAGGTTCAGACTCAAGCCTAGCTCCGTGCGTAGATCACACGCGTGTCGCATACCCGGTCATGCAGCCCACGCCTTTGCTCGTCCGTGCCAGCCATAATGGCTGTGGTGATGAGCAAGATCCAGTTAACAAACGGGACAGCGGAGATTACCACGTTGTACATAAAGTAGCGGCCAAACGAAACGCCCCAGTCCAGGCTGCTTCCGTCCGAGCGTACGACTTTAAGCCCACAGGCCATTTTACCGAGCGTTGCTCCCCAATAGCGCAGCATCAGGACTTCATAAAACAAACCGAAAACGAGGGCAACCAGCACAAAGCTCCCGTTGAGCGCAGGCGCCTTGTTGGCCGCCGCCGTTCGCAGCAAGCCTGGCAGAAGCAGGAATGCAACGATTGCAAAAGGAACCATAAACACCAAACCGTCAATGAAGCGGGCGCCGAAGCGAATGCCGACACCTGCGTAAAGCAGTGACGAGGCCGCGGCAGGTCCGCCCGCCACGACCCTGCTCAAGAACGCCGGCTTACAATTGCCGCAAACCCAGTGCCCGGCGATCGGCACCAGATCCGATTGTCCGAACGACTTTCCGCATTGCGCACACGTCAAGACTTGCTGCGTTGGGGCTTGTTGAATCATTGGACACGTCTCCTTGGCGACAAATTCGACCTAGCCTAACGCAAGCGGCGCCGCGCGCCAAGTATGAGATTGGGACCGGTTTCTCGCTCAGCTATCCCATCGCGTGCCTCGCGTTTCGGTCGCGCCGGCCGAGCGACTCTGCCGCGACGAAAACGCAGGTTTCGGAAAGTGGGAAGCTGTTGGAAAATGGCGAGTCTATACGCGACGTGGGTTGATTATGTATAATCAACCGGCTAGAGCAATGAGCGGGCGTCGTACAATGGCAGTATAGAAGCTTCCCAAGCTTCGGACGTGGGTTCGATTCCCATCGCCCGCTCCAGCTTCCTGCAAAATTTCCGTTGATTCGGTTGCTCTTACTCACCGGCCGTCCGTCAATTTGTGTCTGAAAACCGGAGTTTTGCGCCCATTTTGCGCCCAAGTTGCCCAAGAGGAAATGGTGTGTGCCTGTGCTTTCAATTCTACCCCGTTTGGGGTACAATTATGCTATGCCAACTATGAAATACACTCCGGCTGAGGCCTCGGCCTTGACGAATCTGCCGATTCGCACAGTACGCAGATTGATTGACCGTCGTCTGATTCGCCCGAGACGACTACAGACCGGGCGTTCGGTCCAACGACTCCTGTCGTGGGAGCAATTGGTGTATCTGCAACTTGAGGCTGAGGGCCTGGCTCTTTTGCCCGTTGCGGAACGGCGCAAGATTGCAAAACAGATTGAAGCGGACGCGGGAATTGACGCGATCTTCGTCTCAGAAGGACGAGCGCTATTGATCCAAGTAAAGACTGTGCGCAAAGAACTCGACGAGAGGTTGAAAAAACTGGAGCTGGCTGAGAGCGTCATTGTCGAAGATCCGGAGACAATGCGCGGTACGCCAGTCTATCGTGGCACTCGAATCCCTGTGGAACTTATCGCTGATATTCTAAATCAAGGTGCCAGCATTGACGAAATTGTGGAGGGTTATCCCGCACTCGACCGCGAGAAAATTGAACTTGCGCCTCTGTACGTGCAGGCTTTTCCGCGCCGGGGTCGGCCAGCCACGCGTCCCTGGGCAAAGCGAAAAGCGGTCCGCACGACTCGTCATCGGCGAAAGATGGCCACGCCAACGTGAAGCTTCTGATAGACGTTGTTAGAGATGCCTGACTAACGCAGCGTTAATCAGGGCCTAGGGGAGTGTTTCACTGGTTAGGAATTTCCACGCCGACGACTGGAATGACCCGGCGCAGACAATCCCCGTGAGCGCAGATCGCTTCAGGGTTCTTGGCACCACGCTTATACACCTGAAGCGTGTAGCTGTCCGTGTCACTTGGTCCAAACGTGCTGCCACAGATGCAACATTTCAGTTGTACTGAGCTATTCGTCTTATTCATTCCAACCTCCAAATCGCAGAGTGAAGCTTCTTACCTCCGTAGAAGAAGCGATTCGCTGACCGGACAGTTGAAGCAGCACTTCACGTTTCCGGTTAACTGGAAAGTTGACGCGCTACTCTAAATCTCCAGTAACGCGACGTCCAGGATAAGTCTCTGTCTAAAGAGCAACAACTCTCCCGGACGCGCCATCTTCACGGAAGTTCGTGCTCGATGCTCGACCTTTACTGCCGGACAGGTGCTGGCCTGACCTCAGTGCTCCATATCACACGACCCGCCGAATCGAAGAGGGTGATGTTGGCCTTGCCATCTTTGAGGCCGAAGACGCCAGCGGTGGTTCCTTGCTCATTCGTGAGAATGAATCGCTCCGCCGTGATCGTTTTCGGCGACGGGACCTGCTCCTGCGCCCGCAAAACTCGGGGAGATAGACTGTACGACATGATGCCGCCAAGTAGGCCAGCAACCAGGGAAAGACCGAGACTCAATTTCTGATTCATGGATGAATCCTCCTAATGTGGCGCTGATGCCGCCGCCGAGCATTCGAGAACGAAATCATGCACGCTGCGGGGCCATCATCCTGAGAACGAAGCCGCAGCGATTCCTTGCAGGGTTTGTAGCGACTTTCGTTGCGGATCGGGGCCCGATCAGCCTCTCCCTGTCAGTCGCGATAAGGATTGGCCCGACAAACCCAATTGAATCACGCTCGACAACATAGCAGAATGGTGCCAAGTCCTGACAAACGCGAACTAGAACAACTGTGGATTCGGGCGCAATACGCTAGTCAAATGACGTCGCTCGGGACGCTTGACGATGAAGTGAGCATCTCTCGCAGTATGGGTTATAACGATGTCGAAATTCGCAAATGGGTGACACAGAGATTGAGGGATTCGCTGTCCTCCGGCGGCGGTTGAGGAGTGTCCGGTACCTTACCAGGAGTTACACGGGCGTTTCAGTACAGAAGTTCGAATGTTCGGAAATGAGACCGGAAATTGCTGATCGCCCTACACGTGGCGCACAGACTGCATCGGATCCACGCGCATCCATGGACGTGCACCTGAATAGGCAATGAAGATGCTCATTGCGAACATCGCGAATGCCGCTCCAAGGAAGACAGACCATTCGATGGGTTGTATCTGATAAAGCAGGGATCTTGCCAGCACGCTTGCACCGATCCCACCGGCGACTCCGAGAAAGATACCGACAATGGTTATGGCGCTGGTCTGGCGCAGGACCAATTTCCACAAGTCGCGCGGCGACGCGCCAAGCGCTACGCGAATTCCCATCTCTCGCGTTCGTTCACTGACTGAATAGAAGACAGCGCCGTAAAGCCCGACGGCAGCTAGCACAAATGCCAGTAGCCCAAATGCGCTGATGCAGATCACTGCCAGGTGTGGGACGTACAAAGCGAATTCGTGCCATTGTTCGATCGTGAAGCCCCTAGAGCCCAGTTCCGGGGCCGATTTGCGCACCTTGTCCAGAATCGTTCCCATCCACCGTGACGGATTAGCCTGCGTGCGTACCATCAGATATATCCCCGAGCGATAATTTTGGGACAGGCTGTAGTACATGAAAGGCTGCGTGGCTTCGTCAATGTCCGAATACTTGATGTCTCCCACGACGCCAACCACGGTGGCCTGACGGTTGCCATTTTCAAGGCGGACTGTTTTGCCAACCGGATTTTGATTCGGCCAGTATTTTGCCGCCATCATTTGGCTGACGACGATGACTTCCGGAGATTTCGCCATGTCTGAAGCGGCGAACGTTCGTCCTGCGAGAATTGGGATTCCCAGCGTAGAAAAATAGCTGCTGTCCACAACACCGACGCCAATGGTGACGCCCTGTTCGTTCTCATCGCGGACACCGGTGATGTGCACCTGGTCAGTGCCAGTCCCGCCTGAAAGCGGGAAGGTGTCCGCAAGGCTGATGGACTCGATACCGGGCACCTGACCTACACCTTCTCGGAGCCTTTCAAACAGCGCACGACCCTGTGGTTCCGAGTAACCGTTGACTTGCAGGTCGTCGATGGCGTAAAGCGCGATGTTACGAGCGGAATATCCAGGCTTTAACTGCTGCAAATTGTGCAGGCTCTTCAGGCAAAGACCGACTCCAATCAGAACAACGGTGCAAGCGGTGATCTGCAGCACCACGAGAAAATTGCGCATACGGCCCTTGCGCGTTCCGCCGATGGCGGTCTCTCCATTCAGCGCCGCTGCGAGATTAGGAGTAGAAGCGTGCAAGCCGGGCAAGAAGCCGGTAGACAGTCCCACCAAGAAAACAAGCGCGAGCACCGCCGAAACAACGGCGAGGTCAGGCCGGAAATCCAAAGTAATAGGGACTACGCCGAGTCCGGGAACAAATGGCTTGAAGTCGATCAGGCGTCTGAGGCCATAAGTAGCAAATACAAAGCCGACTACTCCAGCCGCCATTGAAATCACCAAGCTGTCGACAACCAGCTGGCGAATGAGACTCATGCGAGTGGCCCCGAGCGCGGCACGCATGAGAATCTCTTGCCGTCGCGCGCCGGCCAGCGCGAGAAGCAGGTTGGAGACGTTGGCGCAGGCGGCAAAGAGCACGAGAGCAACAACGGCCAGCAGGAGCCCGCCCAACAACTTCGCGCTGGGCATTGCGTCCGGCGAAAGCATGCTCGTTTCGGTCAGCGCGGCAAGCCGGTTCTTGTTCGTTTTCGGATAGGCGATTTCAAGCTGGCGCGATAATCCTTGCATCTCGGCCAGAGCTTGCTGCCGCGTAACGCCGGGCTTCATACGCCCGATCAGACTCAAAGAGTGACTGGTGCGATCCCCGAGCCAGTCATAAGTCTGGTGAGAGATCGCGGTGGTTGCGGAAAGCGGATGCCAAAGGTCCGGAACATCGCTCAGGATCGTTCCCACAAAACGCCGAGGCGCTACTCCGACGATAGTGAAGCGAACGCCATTCATCGTGAGGGTTTTGCCAATGATGTTCGGGTCGGACCCGAGCCATTGCCAGTAGCCGTAACTCAGCACGGCGGAAGTCGTCACTTTGTCGTCGTCGCCGGCGGCAAACCAGCGCCCGAGTAGCGGTTGAACTCCGAGCACGGAGAAGTAGTCGTCGGAGACGGCGTTGATCAGGCCGCGTTTTTCACGTTGCTCGAAGATGATCGTCTGCAGGCCGATGCTGAACGGAATCGCGCAGAGTCCGGAGAACACGCTATTGTTGTCACGATAATACCGATAATCCGGATAGGAAACTTGGTTGAAAGGTTCATTCGGCGTGACTGTGTAAACTGTCAGCAGCCGGTTGGGATCAACAACCGCAGGGGGCCGCAGCAACAAGGCATGGAACGTGCTGAGCCCGACGGACGCCGCGGCCAGCCCAACCGCCAGAGAAAAAACAGCGATGCAGGCCAGCTTCGCGTATTTGCGTAGAATCCGGAGTGAAAATCGAATGCTCGGAAGTTGCATCAGCTTGCCCTCCGATGCACAAGATCCTGGAGTTCGTACTCTTGTCTCATCACCAATCAGAAAATACACCCGACCATTTCGCTCTGCAACGTAAAGAAACACCTCGCTAACGCCCCGTCAGATCTCCGGTAACGGGTTAGTCGGGACCTAGAATGTTTCGGTGTATGATGCTGCGAGAATGCTTGCGGTGTATATGCGTGGAAGTCGTTCATTCGGCATGGGACTAATCATCGTGCTGCTCTTCGGCGCGGTTGTTTCCGGGCAAGAAGAGCAGTGGGCCTATGAGCGTCGCAAAGATTATTTGACCAACCGCGAGTCTGACGATTTAAAGATTCCGGGGCGCTACGTAAGCTCAACGCCCCTACCTCACGACGATGGACTCCCAACGTTCGGTGTTTCTTGTTCAGACGGGAAGCTGGATGCCATAATCATATCTACGGGCGTTGTAATCGATTCTCAATTTGGAGCTTCCCCGAGGGTGCGGACAAGAATCGATGACGAGAAACAAAAGAGTGACCGCGCAGCTCCTGTGCTAATGGCAAACTCCAAGACATTGCGATTCAGTGGGTTTCGCAACCGCATTGGAGGAACGGATATGCTTTTCGCGAAGAAGTACCTCGTGACTGTCGAATCTTACGGGGCACGGGTAGTTGAGATGGAATTCGCAATTCCATCCGATTCGTCGAGCATACAAAAATACTGCGGTGTCGAACCAAGGCACGTAAAGAAGTAGCGCCGTGCTGTGCTTCAATTTTTTCAATACACGTTGGGTTGACAAGACCGACATCAAGTCCCGCACGCGCAACCGGACATCATGTTGGTACCAACCGTTCAAGGATACGAGAACGATCGCGGCTGTGATCGAATGAGCCAGATTATCAGGCCAACGGGCACAGCAACTAGACAAACAGCGGCCACGAGCAGGAGCGCAAAGAAAAGTACGTCGCGCCGGGTGTGGTTTTCGCGAAGCCCCTGATTTTCCTCACGTAGCAACAAATGGTAGTTTCTACGATTCGCCTTCCAGACTACGTGAAAAACGTCACCAAACACGGGAATTGAACCTAACAAAGCCTCTAGAACCACGTTTGTAATCATGCGAGCGAGAGTGATCAAAGCAGCGCCACGTCGCCAGGCTGCTACAACGATAATCAGGGAAGCCATACCAGCCGCGGCATCTCCCACACCCGGAATCCAGCCGATCAGAAAATCCAGCCCGAAGCGGATCTGCGTTCCCGGAAGGCGAAACATATCGTCTAACACCGATGCAATCTGATCGAGGTGTTCGTCTGTTGCCGTGGCAGGAGTGCGGCGGGGCATAGAGGCTAGTGTAGACGAGCGTGGGCTAGCCAGGAAGAGTCGAGCTTCACGGGGCCAAGTCCCCGGGAGACCCATCGGCGGTAGGTCGTTGCAATTGCCCGGCGTTGGAAATCACGGCACCCTGGCACAGCCAGTTCGGTGATCAGGAGTTAGTCTGGCGCTGCCGGAGCCGACTGCTGGTGGCAACAGGATTTCTGGACGCCTAACCAACTCTCTTCCAGGATTCGATTGAGGGCAGGCCCGCGGAATTTGAGCTTTCCAGCTACGTTGCGAGCGTTGTTGCTGGGCTGTTGCGGGAAGACTTCGTTGCGGCTACTTATCGTGAAGTGAAGCGAGTCGTAACGAACGGTCAGGCAGCTCGCGAAAAATAAAACGCCGGAATGGCCCGAACACTCCGGCGAGGCGCGGGTCCACGCGCTGCGCGGAGTCTAGCGCTTTTCGCTCAGGTTCTGCTTGCTACGCGCTAATGCGTAGCCACCCAGCGCCAAAAGTCCCATACCGACAAGGGCGGCGATTCCAGGCTCCGGAACCGGTGCCGGATCACATTTTTTCGGCTTATCGCCACTGGCATCGCAACCGTTCTGGTTTCCCGGGTCAGCCTTAGCGAGCGGAGCGAGAAGCGCAATGCCCAAAAGTATTGCAAATCCAAGTTTATTCATTTTAGCCCACTCCCAGTTGGCAATGCCCACTGGCGCACACCACCGTCAAAGGAAATCAGCAGGTTAGGCGCCAAACCGCACAGATGGGCGGATGCTAATTTCAGCATTGATTCCAAACACCATAAGAAACTTCGTGGTTTGAGGAGTTTTCACTGAACCAAAGTATTGCACATTCTCGCGAAGGTAATTCCCAACGAACCGAACCACCCCGCAGCCGGTCGCCGATGCTAGCTGGTCTCGGTCACCGAGCGTGAACCGACCGCAGTCTTTTTGTGAAACTGCCAGGCAGCTCCGCCGCCCGGCTCAAACAACGCCGGACGTGTGATGGAAGGGCCGACCACGCGGACTGTCTCGCTCAACTTAGGCGCTCCCGGACCATCGCCCGCACCAGAAAACGCGTTCCGGGATGCGATTGATAATGCGGTCGAGTTAATGCGGCGCCTGGATGCGCGGTTTCCACGCTAGAGGCTGGACTTCACCATAAACACGTGCTGGAATATTTGAAATGGCCGCCGAAGAAAATCACAAATGGCGCAACGAAAAGACCCGACAATACGTGCGACCGGTAGTCGAGGGAACTCGGGGCACGCGGGGCCATGCAATTGTCGAACACGACGCACTGGGCAAGGGGATTGCAGGCGGTCGTTCCCTTTCCGTACGTACGGCCGACGGAAGCGTCCATCATGGGCGGCGGAGTTTGGCCGAACAATTTCGACGGCATGTACACGCAGCTCGACGACGATTACTGCGTGCCCGCGACGGGCTCTTCGTACCTCGACCTCTATTGGATGGGGCTAATTTCACCTGCCGAAGTTCCGGACTTTTTTATTTTGCGCAATCTGGTTCCCGCGGGGAAAGATGCGAATGGGCATCCCATTTTCAAGACGGACAGAACCAAGGTGACGATTCAGGACGTGATAGCGGCGGAAGGCCCGCGCGTGCCGGCCGTTGATCAATGGCAACGGCGATTCAACACCGGGATGGTTATGGTCGTTCAGCACAGCGCCAAGCCCAGCAGCGAGCTGATTGAACGAACTAACGGAATTCGCAAGCAGTGGATGGAATATTTTTCGATTACAACGGGACGCCGCGCTTCGATGACTGCAAATCCGGACGGAGCGACTTACTAGGCGCGCGGAGCTAGCGGTAGAGTGGTGCGACGGACGCCGGTAGCATCGAAGATGGCGTTGCCGATGGCGGGCGCCAAACCCACCAGCGGGGTTTCACCTGCGCCGGCTGAGGGAATATCTTTGCGATCCATCAGGACGATTTCCATGTCGGGGACGTCGCGAAAGCGCGGGACGCGATAGCGCGCAAAGCGCGCGTTGGTGATGCGGCCGCCGTTGAAGGCCATCGCTTCGAAGAGTGCGCCGCCGAGGCCCATGATATTTGCGCCCATGATCTGATTGCGCAGGCCGTCGGGATTGACGATTGCGCCGCAATCGAATGCAGTGACCACGCGGACGACGCGAATTGCGCCGCGCGCGTCGTCGGTGGAAATTTCCGTGCAGGTTGCCACGTAGCCGCTCTTTTCGATCCCGCCTCCGATGCCGAAACCCTGCCCGGGCTTGGTTTTTTTGGCCGGCCAGCCGAAGGATTCTGCGGCGGCTTGGAAGACGTCGCGCAGACGCGGATCGGAAATGTTCTTGAGGCGAAAATCGAGCGGGTCCATTGCGGCGGCGTGGGCGAGATCGTCCATGTGCGATTCGCGCGCGAAATGGTTGGCGGTGGCGGCCAGGCCGCGATACGACCCTTGGCGCAGGGGCGAGCGCACCGGATGAAATTCGATGTGTTGGTTCGGGACTGTGTATGGAGTGCCGATCCCCGCGGCGCCGGAATTGTAATTATGGAATTCCCAAGCGGTGAGTTTGCCGTCGGCGGCTACACCGCTCTTGATTTCAATCACGCCGGCTGGGCGGAAATAGGACCAAGTGAATTCTTCCTCGCGCGTCCAGACGATTTTGACAGGTTTGCCTGTGGCACGCGCAAGCCTTGCAGCTTCGAGCGCGGCATCGGGCGTATGTTTTCCGCCGTAGGCTGAGCCGGTGTCGGGCACGATGACGCGGACGTTTTCCTTGGCGAGGTGGAAGGCTTCCGCGAGAGCGTCACGGGTGGCGAAGGGGCGTTGCGTTCCGGTCCGCACGGTTAGCTTGCCGTCTTTCCATTCGGCCACGGCGGCGCGTGGTTCTAGCGGTGCGTGGGCGATGTAGGCGACGGTGTAGGTGGCCTCGAGGCGATGCGTGGCGGCTGCGAGACCGTCTGGGATGGAGCCGGATTGCGTGAGATCGCTAGGCTCGTCGCTTGCGACGTTCTGCTTGAGATAGGAAAAGAGTTCGCTGCTGGAAGGCTGCGAAGTTTCTTTCCATTCCGCGCGAATTGCCGCGATGGCTTCGTCCGCTTCGTTTTCACTGGAGGCCGCTGCGCCGACAAAGTCGCCGTCGTGCACGATTACGGCTGCAGGAAATTTTTGCGCGGCGCTTATATCGCAGGAGGTCATCGTCGCGCCGAAAGACGGTGCGCGCAGGACTTTTCCGTACATCAGGCCTGCTGGGCGCAGGTCCGAAGTGTATTGGTGGCGGCCGGTGACGAACGCGCGGCCGTCTACCTTCGGCAGCGATTTGCCCGCGATTGTCCATTCGGATGCTGGCGTCATTGGATCTTCGTCGGGAATTCTTTGCGCGAGCGTTTTGCCGCGCGCGACGTCCGCGTAGGTTGTGGCACGGCCCGAAGCTGGGTCTGTGATTTTCGCGTTTACTGCCAGCAATTTTTCGGGAGCGGTGTTCCATTCTTTCGCCGCGGTCTGCAGCAGAAGTTCGCGCGCGGCGGAGGCTACGCGGCGGAGTTGCGGAGCCATGGTGGGCGTCGTGCGGCTGCCAAATGTGCCCATGTCGAACGGCGTTAGTTGCGTGTCGCCCATCACCATGCGCACGGTTTCGAAGGAGACGCGCAATTCATCGGCAACACTTTGCGCAAGCGAGGTGCGGATGTTCTGGCCGATCTCGACTTTTCCGGTGAAGGCAGTGACGCTGCCGTCTTCGCCGATGTGCAGCCACGCCGTAATTTCCTTGGGCAGCTCTTCTGAATGATTTTGACGGCCGCCGCCGGATTCCTGCAGGGCTAGCGCGTCTTTCGCAGCCGCAAAGACCATGATGCCGGCGCCGAAGAACTTGAAGAAATCTCGGCGGTCGAGTGCGAAGTGGTGGATGGGGGCTTCGCGGAATTCGTAGCGCTCCGGTTCGAGCTCAGGCTCGCGCGTAAATTTGTTCAGCAGGGTGCTCATCGCGGCTGCTTCTCCATGGATTTCGCGGCTCGTTGAATTGCGTCCACGATGCGCGGGTAGGTGCCACAGCGGCAGATATTTCCTTGCATGAATTGCACGATATCAGTGGACGATGGATCCGGCTTCTGCGTGAGGAGCGCGACGCTGCTGATGATCATCCCAGAGGTGCAGTAGGCGCATTGGAAGGCATCGAGATCGAGGAAGGCTTGCTGCACGGGATGGAGATGGCCATCTTTTTCGAGGCCCTCGATGGTGGTGACCGGTTGCACTACTTCGCCGAGGAGGACTTGGCACGAACGCCGGGGCGAGCCGCCGATCAGGACCGTGCATGCGCCGCACTGCCCTTCTCCGCAGCCGTATTTTGTGCCGGTGAGGCCGAGCTCGTCGCGCAGAACGGTGAGGAGGCGGGTATCGGGATCGGAGTGGACCGGGTATTTCTGGTCATTGACCACTAGTTCGAGTGGCGGAGCCATTAGGGCCTCGGGGCGCGCTGAATTCTTTACCGCAGCTGCGGCTTGCCTGCCTGCCCGCAGGTTGAGATTCTAGCACTTTGACAGCTGGTGCGAATATGCGGTGATTGATGTATGCGGAGCAGATTGTGCGCGCAATTTTTCGATGAACGATTAGAATGTCG
>Ga0209380_10001288_pt1 | contig 17086 bp, 16 predicted proteins | sample HubBroMetageWFT6_FD_188347 | JGI IMG/M metagenome (GOLD analysis project Ga0209380, IMG submission 188347) | Warmed and freeze-thawed soil microbial communities from the Hubbard Brook experimental Forest, New Hampshire - Hubbard Brook CCASE Soil... | ecosystem: Environmental > Terrestrial >...
AATGAGTACTGCCATAGAGATCGATTCCCGACGAGAAGTATTGTCAGATCAATGGACTAGAGGGTGTTGCATCGACCGGTTGAGCTGGCACCGTTTCTCGGGACTTGGCCTGAGAGGGAGATGCTATCGCCGACCACACTGGATTCACTTCCTCGCCGTGGGAACCTTCTGCTTCAACTCTTCAAACCAGTTCAGCACCACGATGATTTGCGTCGGGGGCTGTCCGGGTTCCACGGGCTGCATCGCCAGAAACCGCTGAGCGTCGCGCGAAACATCGCCCGCAGGACCCTGGTAGAGCATTCTGGGCTTACTGGCGCTAAACGTCGGCGAGGTAGTCACGTCTACCACCATGATTGTGTCGCCATTGCGATAGAAGAGCTCCCGGCTATTCGGATTCCATTGCGGGAGCGTACCCCCATCAGTCGAAACCTGCCATTTACCGCCGGGCCCGGGATAGGGTTGCACGTACACCTGTGCCCCTCCGGACTCTTCCGAGATGTAGGCCAGCCAACGCCCGTCGGGGGAAAACTGCGGCGAAGTTGAAATCGACGGTGTTTGAAGGAACGGCTGCGCCTTGCGGCCGCCACCTAGAGGCAAGATCCAAATGTCATGACTACCTTTCGCAAAGGCCAGCACCTTTCCGTCGGGCGACCAGGAATAGGGCGTGTCGCTATTGTCGCTCGTTGTCAACCGCTCCTCCGCACCGCTGCCGTCGGCTGGCCTCCAGTACAAATTCCAGATCCCTGCTTTGTTGCTCCGATAGACTACGCGCCGTCCATCTGGCGTCCAGAGGGGGTTGCTGCTGCTGCTCTGCTCAGATGTGAGCTGAGTCAGCGAACCTCGCGTGAGATCGTAAATCCAAAGCACGCTTGTACTCGACGTGATGCTGACGGCTACATGCTGCCCATCGGGAGACAAGGCAGCATTACTATAGGTCCGCGGGAGCCGCAAGCGGTTCGATCTTTCCTCCCCTGTCAACCCAAACCAGGCGTTGCTCAAACTGGTGGGCACCGAGGGCGGGGATGTACGCCAGTACGCCCGTCGTAGAAACTGCGTATGCTGCGCCAGTGGTACCGTTGTTCTGCAGGACTCCATCGGCCACAGTTACCGGGGCGTTGCCCTTAACCTCAATGTGAGCCAGATCGAATGGCGCGGCCAGGAGCGCTCCGGCCCGGTTGTAAACCAGATGCCCAGAGGGGAGGAAGCGGCCGGTATGTCCGCCACGAATCAGGACGCGGCGTTCGCCGGTATCCAACCGAAGCACTTCGATTCGGCTTTCATCCCATCCGCAACCATCGAGAGCAGTGATCAGGACGTCTTTGCCCCCCGGCAGGATTTGCGGGTAGCGGTGGCTGTATTCACCCTTGGCGAAGTCGGGAGTGGTGAGGATCTTCGGCTTGCCGCCAGCCGCGGAGACTCCCAAAAGATGGACGCCGTCGGAGAAAACAATAGTGTCGTCTGTTCCCCAACTAGCTCCGCCAACCCCGGACTCACACACACTGAGCGGCGCTCCGCTGGCGACCGGAGCCTTTTTCATTTTGCCTTGAGCAAAGAAACCGATTCATTGGCCATCCGGAAAGAAAAACAGGCTGAAACCACCCTCTGTGCCGGGAATTGCTTTGGCCTCGGGCGCATTCAGCGCTCGCACATGAAGCTGTGAGACTCCTTCGTGGATCCCGATGTACGCGAGCGTGGTCCCATCGGCAGACACAGCCACATTAAGATTGACGGTCTGCAGCCGGTCGCCTGGCGGCAGGCCGACTTGCACGTGCGCAGAATTTTGTGGCGGGGACGGCAGTGCAGGCTTCAGCATCCAGGCAAGAATGCCGACGACAACCATCAACATTGCCGCAACCGGCGCGGCGAGGCTCAACGGAATCGAGCGCTGCCAGCTCTTCTCCGGCGCGGCGGCACCCGTAGCAGCACTCGGGTTCGCAACCTCGTCCTCAATTTCGATCCGCACGCCGGCCGCATCCGGCAAACGCTGACGTTTGTCTTTCCGCAAGCATCGCCGCAACAGCGTGTGGATACTTGGCGGTGTGCTCTCGGGCAACCGGTTCCAGTCCGGTTCCATCTTTACAACAGCCGCCAGAATCTCCGTTACGTCTTCGCCTTTGAATGCCGGGCGCCCGCAGAGCAACTCATACAATACACAACCGAAAGCCCAGATGTCGGTTCGCTTGTCGACTGATTTTCCCCGCGCCTGCTCCGGCGACATGTATGCTGCAGTCCCTAGAATTACTCCCTGCATCGTCGCTGCTCTGTTCAGCGTTGGTGAATTGCCCATGTCTATGTTCGTCGCGTCGCCCTCGAACGCTTTCGCCAATCCAAAGTCCAATACCTTTACCTTGCCTTCGGGCGTAACCTTCAAATTCGCCGGTTTCAAATCGCGATGAATGATTCCTTTCTCGTGAGCAGATTCCAGTGCTTCTGCGATCTGCTTCGCGATGGCCAACGCTTCTTCGATGGGAACCGCACCTTCTCGTTCGACTCGCTCCGCCAGCGTCTCACCCGAGACCAACTCCATGACCAGATAACTCGTCCTACGAGATTGTTCGAGTCCGTAAATTGTTGCGATGTTTGGATGGTTCAGAGCGGCCAACATCTTCGCATCACGTTGGAAACGAGTCAGTCGTTCGGCGTCATGCGCAAACGCCTCGGGCAAAACTTTGATCGCCACGTCGGCCCCAAGCTTGGTGTCGTGCGCTTGATACACTTCGCCCATGCCGCCAGCCGAAGCGCGCCGCCTTGGATGGCATCGTTAGGAAATCAGAGCAGAGTGTTCTTGACGCGGGTGTGCACCAAAACGTGCACCAAGTCTCGCAAGCTAAATCGGACACGCCCGCTAAACCACTGAATTAATTGGTGGGCCTGGGTAGACTTGAACTACCGACCTTCCCGATCCGATCGGGACGCTCTAGCTAATTCTTCGACAGAGGTGTGGGTTTTCATTCTTTTCACGTTTCGTTCCCGTTGTGCGGCTTCGCTCCGCGTAGGATACTCCTCCGAATAGAAAAGCTCCCACGGTCCTCGATTTTTGATTGACACGGTCTGATTGTTATTATGCTGGAAGATTCGCCGGGTCAGATTTTCGGTGTGGCCCGTATAGAAGCGGCCTGTGGTACGGCTTCGCAAGACATAAAAGTAATATGCCATCACCAGTGAAATTGGTGGGCCTGGGTAGACTTGAACTACCGACCTCGCCCTTATCAGGGGCGCGCTCTAGCCACCTGAGCTACAGGCCCAACGGGGATACCACCGCTAAACAGTTCCAAGCATGATAGCGGTCTGGCGCGGAATGGGTCAAGTAGAGAGCGGCCGGCGAGAAAAGAATTAGGCTCGCTAAAGGCCCAGGCAACTTGAAGCGGACCGCGTCTGATTTCCACAATCTGGCCGGAGGCCGCAAGGTGTATATTTCCGGGCAGCCGAAAGTCCAAACGCGAAATTCAGAACGTTGCGGGTCCATGCCCTATTTTCAGGAGGCGATGCATGAAAGCAAGAATGCGCGTGGTTGCAATAGCTCTGGCACTCACCTTTCTCGCAGTGTTTTCGTTTGAAGCGCAAGCGGGGAGGCAGGGAGGAGGCGGGACGCGGTCCAGTGGCCCCGTTATCACCGGCAAGGTTTACGCGTTCGAGAAGATTGCGGAGGGCGTGTATTACTCCACTTCCAATAGTTTGATGGCCACGGGCGGAAATCATACGATCATTGTCGGGGATCACGACGTGTTCCTCGTAGACGCCGGGGCTACGGCTGCCGCCGGGCGAGCCCTCCTGGAGGATATGAAGCTGATCACGAACAAGCCCGTGCGATGGGTGGTCAACACACATTTTCATTGGGATCACACCAACGCGAATTCCATCTTCGGGCCGGAGGTTCAAATCATCGGGCACGAATACATCCGGCACGCCATCGCGGATCTCGACATCATCCATCGCGAGCCCTTCAAGTCGGCCCTGGCGAACATGCCGACGCAAGTCGATGCGCTCAAGAAACAAATTGCCGACGAGAAAGATCCTGCTAAGCGGACCACGCTGGAGAAGCAGCTCGCGGCAAAGCAGGCGGACTGGGAAGAATTCAAGATGCTGAAGCCCACCCCGCCCACGATGACGTATTCCTCGAGAATGACGCTCTATCAGGGTCAGCGCGAAATTCAACTGCTCTTTCTTGGGCGGGGGCATACGCAGGGCGACACGATCGTCTATCTGCCCAAAGAACGAATCGCATGCAGCGGGGACATGATGGAGACTCAACCTGCTTATATGGGCGATGCGATGTTCGATGAGTGGATCAAGACGCTGGACGCGCTCAAAGAGCTGGATTTCGCCACCGATTTGCCCGGACATGGCGTGCCGTTCCACGAAAAGTCCCTGATCACCGCCTATCAAGGCTACCTGAAGGATTTCATGTCACAGGTGACCGAACTTCGCAAACAGGGGCTCACCGCCGATGAGGCGGCGCAAAAGGTAGACATGACCTCGCACAGCGGAGATTTCCCGCAAATCAAGGGACCGGGCGCCGAAGTGAGAGGAGTACGGCGGATGTACGAGTGGATGGATGAACGCGGGCACTGAACAGGCTATAACTCTCCCGCTAGGCGGCGCCGTTGACCTTGGTTGTTGAGATCTTTCAAACAAAAGGGCGCGCTAAAGGCCTCTATTGCTTTTCCAAGACCTGTACGTTCTCGACAAAGCCCGCATCGGCGCTGCCCATGGCGTGTATGGTCAAGGTCTTGCCGCCATTGGAAACCTTGAACGTGGTGGTCTCGATTGCTTTGCCGGCCTTCGTAAATTTGGCTTCGTAGGTGTTGGCGTCGATTTTCTTGGTGGAAATCATGTCCGCATGATTAGGGATCGCTCCCATCACTGGCGACTCTTTGCCGTCACCCGTGACCGAATAGCCGTAGGAGAGGGGCTTTCCTGTGGCGCCGACCCCATTGACCATCACCATTCCCGAGGCGTCCCAAGTCCGCGTCTGGCTTTGCGGCGGCGGTCCCGGATTAAATTTTGAACTTGCGAGATTCAATTTCCAGGTGCCCACAAAGGGATTGCTTTGAGCCAGCAACACACTTCCAGCGGCAAGCACAAAAACCAGGGCCGCAAGTAGACTTGTCCGTCGCTTCATTGAGCGTCCTCCTCACAGAAATTTCCGTACCTGCTGAGCGGAAACGAAACAATATGGAGGAGATTACGCCGTGCCGCCTTTAGGAGTCAAGCTAAGCGCAGCCTCCCGCACTTGAGGCCAAGCGGGTCGCTGGCGTATCATTCCTTCGCGCCGGCGGGGGACGACGGCGCACAACGTCATGATCACACGCAAAATTGGCGAGGGCGGTCGCTGGCTGCTCGAAAAGATTGTGGATGTGGTCGCCTCGACAGGAATCAATCCGAACCTGCTGACCTTTTTCGGCCTTTTGGTGAACTGTTGGGCGGCCTTCCTGTTCGCTATCGGGAGATTCCGTTCCGCGGCCCTGGTGATTTTTTTCGCCGCGTTTCTGGATATGCTTGACGGCCAAGTGGCGCGTCGCGAGAAACGCGTGACCGCGTTCGGCGCTTTTTTCGATTCCACGCTGGACCGCTACTCGGACATGGCGCTCTACATGGGTTTGCTGGTGTACTACGCTGTGGCCGAGCGGACCTCCTACGTCATTCTTTCGGCCGTGGCGACGGCCGGATCGGTGATGGTCAGCTATTCGCGCGCGCGCGCCGAATCCTTGATCCCTCTTTGCAAAGTAGGCTTCATGGAGCGTCCCGAGCGCATGGTCCTGCTGATCATCGGCGGATTGTTCAACCGCATGGCCCCGGCGCTCTGGGTCATCGCGATCGTCGCAACTCTTACCGTCATCCACCGAATTCTCCATACCTGGCAGGAAACCAAGGCCGGCCGCACGTTGCCCGGAATCCGCCTCTCCCTATAGCCCGAATGGTAGACCGTGTCTGGAGCACCTCGCTCGATCTAACATGAATTGACTCCCTGGGAGCAATGTAGCTACAATGAAAATGAGGTAGCTACATGAAAATCGTGGGTTGCCGTGAACTCAAGAACCGGCTTGGTCGGTACTTGAAATTGGTCGGCAAGGGCGAAACACTCATCGTTACAGACAGGGGTAAACCAGTGGCGCGAATAGTTCCTACTGACTCGAATGGGGGAGAAGGCAGAAGTGTGGACGAGGTGCTAAAGCAGATGGAAGCCGAAGGACACTTGCGCCTGGGAACGCGCCCATTCAAACGGTTCAAACCCGTTCGATTAAAGGGCAAGCCATTATCGAAAATTATCCTTGAAGATCGCGACTGATGCTTTACCTGGATGCCTCAGCTCTTGTGAAGAGATACTTCCATGAAAGGGGCAGCAAAGCAGTTGTAGCTCGTTTCGGTCGCGAGGAAAGGATATTCACATCTAAGCTCAGCTTCGCCGAGATACACTCATCACTGGGTAGGAAATTCCGGACTGGGGAATTGAACTCCCAGGACCTCGCTAGGGTCCGCGAAGAATTTGAAAGCGATTGGCTATTCAGCTTAAGTGTCCTGGATTTGGACGTCGGCACCATATCGGCGATAAGCCAACTTGTTGAGCAGTACGACCTAAAAGCCGGAGATGCCATCCACCTCTCAGCCGCATTTTGGCTGAGAGACACAATTCGGTTGGGGAGATTTCGCGGTAGGGCGGGAGAATCATTCGAATTTGGTGTCGCTGATAAACGATTGGCAAGGATTGCTCGAATGTGCGGTCTACAGGTCTTTGATCCCGAGGCTCAAGACTGATGTAGTGTTTGTACGGTTCGCTCCCCGCTGAGGGCTTCGTTAATCGGTTCCGCAATGATCGTATGGACGCGGTCGCGCAGCGCGGCGAAATCTTCCTTCCGCAGATCCTTCGTTTCAATCACATCGTGCAGGTACACCGTCACAGTTCCCGGCCGGATCAGCCAGCTTGTCTTCTTGTTGAATTCAAACGAACCGACGATGCTGACGGGAACAATGGGCGTGCCGAATTGCAGCGCCATGCGGAACACTCCGCCCTTGAAGGCCCCGACTCGCCCGTTCCTCGTTCGTTGTCCTTCGGGGAACACGGCGAGGCTTACTCCGGAATCGAGCGCCGCGCGAGTCAGGCGCCACATGCGTTTGAGTTCAGAAGGCCGGTTGACATCCGGCACAGGAACATTGCCGAAGCGTTTCATCATCCAGCCGTACACGGGAATCCGAAAGTGCGATTCGAGTTCCAATCCCCGGAAAAATTGCGGGACCGTGGCGTACAGGACGAACGGATCGAACAGGTTGACGTGATTGATGAGAAGAAAACAGGTCCGCGCGGGGTCAAAACCGGGCGCGCGCCGCACGACGAGCTTGGCGCCTGCAAGCTTCATGGTCACGCGGCAGAGCATGCGTTGCGCTCCGTCATTTCTGCGAGGATCGATGATGGAGCCCAGGAACAGGAGGAAGCTGCACACGGGAAAGAAAAAAAAGGCGGAGAGCAGCCAATGATAAGTGCTCCGCGCGATGGCCCACACGCGGCGGAAACCTTGCTCGCCGGCGGGCTCTGCCGTCGCGGGCGCGGGAATCGGTTGTTCGCTTTCCCCGTTCATACCATCACATCGAGCGTGCCGGGCAAAACTTCCAGCGATTCGGCTTCGAGCGTAAACACTTCCCCATCCACGACCACGTCGACCGGTTTCTTCAAATCGAATTCAATCCGCGCCGCCGTGCGCCGAGAAGCCATTCGGTGCCGGATGTGCGCGCCGGTAAATAGATTCGGCAGATTCCGCACCAGGCCCAGGCGGCCGATCGGTCCCCAGTGAACATATTCAATCGTGCCGCTGTCAATGGAGGCTTGCGGCGCGATCATCATTTTACCGCCGGTGTACTTGCTATTGCTAAAGGCAACGAACAGGCAGCGCCGGTCGTCGCGCTCGCCATCCGCGCGCAGCGGAAACGGTCGGCGGCGCAGCCGCGCCAGGGAAACGAGCACTCCGGCGAGATAGCCGGGCTCGCCCAGAAATTTCAGCCGGCGATTGGTCCAGGTCGCGACGTCCGCGGCGAAACCCATGTTCAGCGTATTGATGTAATAAATCGAACCGCCCGAATGGTCCAGGCGGATGACGTCACAGGGCCGCGCGCGACGTTCGAGGATGGCCTTGATTCCAAATTCCGCGAGGTCCGTCCCGTTTTCTACGAAGTCTCGAAGAAAAGAATTTCCGGTTCCGAGAGGAAGAAATCCGAGGGAGGCGCGTCCTTCCGTGGCTGCGCCCGGAAAAAGTCCGTTGACGATTTCGAAGCTTGTGCCGTCGCCTCCCACGGCGATGAATTTCCGATAGCCCTCCGCGTACGCGCCGCACGCGAGCACGGTGGCCTCCCCGGGAGCGCGCGTTTCGCGCACCTCAAGGCCAACGCCCGCCGCGCGGAGCCGTTCCAGCGCGCGCGCGGCCAGCTTTCCGCAGCGCCCGCCGCCGGCTGCCGGATTCACGATCGTGAAATACCCTTCGTTCACAGGGTGACCACCGCACTGCGCTCGAGTTGCTTGCCGATCTGGCTGGCAAGGATGACGCGCCTGACTTTCATCGCGGCATTGCGAGGGAAATCCTGATCCCACGCCAGGAAGCCTGAGACGCGCTTGTAGTTCAGCAGTTGCATATTGCGCCGCGAAAGTTCGTTGCGCAGCGAATCATTTACAGTGTGTCCCGGTTCAAGATGAAGCACCAGCACGAGTTGCTCGCCGGTCATGGAGTGCTGCGGCCAGATGTAGTTCGCTGCGAACACGCAGAACTCTTTAACCGCAATGCCCTCGAAATTATTTTCGATGTCTTCCGGATAGATGTTCTTTCCTTCGGCCGTGACGATCATGTTTTTCTTGCGGCCAAAAAGCAGTAAGTGGCCTGTCGCGTCGACGCGGCCGAGGTCGCCAGTCATGAGCCAGCCATCGACTATTGTTTCCGCCGTCATTTCCGGATCATCCAGATACTCGGACATCACGGTCTTGCTGCGCGCGGCCACTTCGCCGATTCCGTCCGCGTCCGGCGCCACGATGCGGATTTCCATCCCCCACACGGGTTTGCCGACGGTGTCGGGCCGGAAGGGCCGCTGATCATTCAGAGTGATGGCGGTGCACGCCTCCGTGCAACCGTAGCCGTTGTAAATGGGGATGCCGATATCGTGGAAAAACTCGATCGTGGCGGGTTCGGTAAATGCGCCGCCAACGAGTAACGCTCTTAATCCGCCGCCAAAAGCTTTATGAACTTCCTTCAACAGCGCGCGGCTCAGGCCGGGGCGCGGCCGCCCGCGCGTGAGCGCGCGATTTACCGCCATCAGCGCATCGAGCATTTTGCGTTTGGCCGCCGGAAGCGCCGCGAATCTCTCGCGCAAGCCGCGCTGCAGATTTTTCAAGATCAGCGGCACCACCGCCATGTAAGTGATCTTATATTTCGTGAAGGCTTCGCGGATAAATTCCGGCCGCAACGTGCGCAAATGAATGACGGTCCCTCCGCCTGTGAACGGCATAAGGAAGCCGCCCATGAAATCAATCGCGTGATTGGTGGGAATGATGCTCAAATACCTCATGCCGGGCGAAAACGGAAATACCGGCGTCACTGCGGCGCACTGTTCGAGATAGTTGTCATGCGTCAGCACGCAACCCCTGGGGTGGCCTCCTGTGCCGGACGAATAGACGATGCAGGCCGTGTCCGTTTGCTTGCGCGGTCGGAATACCGCCGCTCGCGCCCCGCGAAATTCCTCCCAGCGCACGCCGCCCGCGAGATCCGCACTTGGCGGCGCTTCACTCACGATTACCGTCCGTAGTTTGTGTGCGCGAAACGCGGGCGCTTGCATGATGGCCCGCCACAGCGGGTATTCGACGAATAGAATTTGTGCTTTGGAATGCGCGAGCAACTGAAGATGTTCGCCCGCGGAGAGCTTGTAATCCAGCGGAACAAGCACGCCTCCCGCGAAAAACACGGCATACGCGGATATCAGCCACTTGGGCTGATTGGTCATGATGATCGCGGCTCGGTCTCCCGCGGCAAACCCCGATTCTTCGAGGGCTGCCGCCACTGACTCGGCGGCCTCGCCAAACTGCCGGTAGGTGAGGCGAGAGCGCTCGTGGTCGCGGTCCGCTTCGATCAGGCAGACTTCCTCGGGCCAGCGCCCGAGCGCATCGCGAAGCGCCGCTCCCAGAGAATCGTATTTCGCCAAATCAAGCATCAGAATTGCCGCTGAGACACGGAGACACAGAGAGAAGCAAGATTATATGAGGGATTCATCGGTGGAATCGTTTTATTGTGCGTGGTGTTCAGAGCCTTGCCTGGATGCGCGCCGCGAGAGTATGAAAGTCGCTGACACCTTGTACCTCGTAGTCCGGGAGTTCCACGCCAAAGTGATTTTCGAGGCGCGTGAGCAGTTCGAGCGCTTGCAGGCTGTCGATCCCCAGCTTTTTGTAGAAATCGTCGCCCGCTCGAAGCTCAGCGCGAGGAAATTTGAAATGAGTGGCGGCAAGGTTCAGGATTTCGTCGGTAGTCTGTTCGATCGTTTTCATGATTGGTTCCATTTTACAGGAAGATTCGGTCCGTCGCCTATTTGGCCGGATTTTTGTAGGACAGCCACTCTTGGCTGTCCCCTTTTCACCAAGGCAAATGTGCGATGGACAGCCAGGCGTGGCTGTCCTACAAGCCGGGTTCACGGCTGATGCGGGTACGGACCGGTATTTTCCATGAACTTGCGCAGGCCTTCCATGACCGCCGGTCGCGTGAAGAGTTCGCAGAAAATGTCAATTTCGCGGCGCAATTCTTCCGCGGGCAGCGGCTTGATGAAGCGCTTCGCGGCTGCGGCGGCCGCGCGGTCGAATTTTGTCGTCTGCGCGGCGGTCGAGCGCGCGAGCCTCAGAGCTTCGCCTTCCGCGGCCACCTGGCTCACGAGTCCCGCCGAAAGCGCCTTGCTGGCATTGATGCTCCGCCCGGTGAGCAACAGATCGCGCACCATGGCGTTGCCGAGATCGCGCTTCAGCCGCGGAATCCCCCCGAAGCCGGGGATGAGTCCCAACCGCAATTCGGGAAAGCAGAATCGCGCCATCTTGTCCGCGATGATCAGATCGCACGCGAGCGCCAGCTCGAACCCGCCGCCGAAACATACGCCGTGAACCGCGGCGATGGTCGTCAGCGGCGAAGTGTCAAGCCGGTTGAGCACCGCATGAATTCTTTCAAGGAATTCGCGGACTCCCTTCGCGGCCGAAGATACTTCCATCTTCCGCGCCTGCTCATACAGTTCGCGCAGGTCCGCGCCGGCAGAGAAGCCCGCCTTCTGCTTGCTGTAAAAAATGATCGCGCTGGCCTTCGATTCGAGCGCCGGAAGCGAAGAGGCGAAGCGCTCCAGATCCTCGAGCATGGCGAGGCCAATTTCGTTGGCCGGTGGCCGATCGAGCGCCAGCTCGACAACACCGTCGGCCAGTCGCCACGAGAGCGTTTTTCCTTTGAATTCGTCCATGCGTTCAGCCTTCGCTGATTCGATACCTTATCCAGTCCTGGATTCGATCTGTCTGACGCAATTGAATTTGAGTTTGATGTTTAGGAGGTCCGACCTTCAGGTCGGACAAGCAGAGTCGCATAAGAGTGGCCTTTAGGCCCTGAAGCTTCAGGGGCTGAAGCCCGTGAATGCGCGAACGCGAATGTCGGGACTGAAGTCCGACCTCCAAAATCACATCTACTCTTGCCTTGCGTACATTCGTTCAATCTCCGCCGCAAAGCGCGCGGCGATCGTGTCGCGCCGCAACTTTCCGTTCGCGGTGAGCATGCCATTTTCGATGGTAAACAATTCTTGCGCGACGTGATACCTGCGAATCTTGCGGTAATGCGGTTGTGGCGCATTCACCCGCTCCAAATGGGTATCAATATCCGCGCCATTGGTCGCCCCTGTGATGATTGCTGTAAGAAAACTGCGGCCATTACCTACAAGCATGACCTGTTGCGCCCCGGGGACCGCGCGGAATATTTCTTCCTCGATCGGCTCCGGCGCAATGTTGTGTCCGGAATTTAGGATGATGAGATTTTTCAGCCTTCCCGTGATGCGCAAATTCCCATTGGCATCCACGTCGCCCTGATCGCCGGTATGAAACCATCCATCGCGCAGCACCGCGGCCGTTTGCTCCGGGCGGCGCCAGTAACCGGCAAAAATATTCGGCCCGCGGACATTAATTTCGCTGTTTTCGCCAAGCTTCATCTCAATGCCCGGAATGGCGGGGCCGACGCGGCCCGGCTCGACGTGTCGCGGGTCGTCCAAAGTGCATATGCCCGTGGTTTCGGTGAGGCCGTACCCTTGCAGCACTGGAATTCCGAGCATCATGAAAAATAGCTGCGTTTCCCGGGCGAGCGGCGCGGAGCCGCAAATCATCGCGCGAAGATTCGGTCCCAGGCGTTTGCGGATGGAGGGGAAAATCACGAGGCCGGCGAGTCCCAGCCAAAAAAAATCCCACGCCTTCGGCGTCTTCGCATCCAGCCGAAACCAGGCTTCCTCCGCGCGGTCGAAAATCTTCGCGATTGCACCGCCGCGCTTTCGAAGATTGTCAATGATGGCGGCGCGCATTCGTTCCAGCAGCAACGGGACGTTGAGGAAGTAGTTTGGAGTAGTGGAGCGGATTTCGTCGGCGAGTTTGGTGAGGTCCATCGAAAACGTCAGGACGCTGGTCCGGGACAGGCACGATAGCAACAGAATCCACGATGCAGCGAAGCACAGCGGCGTGTAATGAAAAACCAGGTCTGGAACATCGCGCGGCCCCATCAATTGATCGAGGCGCGTCTTCGTGCAGGAAAGCATGTGATCGAGATTGCCGACCGTCAGCATCACGCCTTTGGCTTCGCCGGAAGTTCCCGACGTGTACAAAATGGCGACCGTATCCTGCGCCGAAAGGACGGCCGGTGCGGGAGGCATATTCGTTGCCGAAGCCGGACGTGCGCTGAAAATTTCGTCAAACAAGGCAAATCGCGGCGCATCTGGCCATGCCGCCGAGATCGCCTCGCGAAGCGCCGGATCACCGCAGCAAACGAGGCCAGGCCCGGCGTCGCGCAGCATCGCCGCCAATTCTCCCGCGGCTTGGCGGGCGTACATCGGAACGGCGATGAGTCCTTCCGCAATAATCGCGAGATCGAGCGCGGTCCACCGGATGCTATTCGGAGCGACGAGAGCGCAGCGGTCGCCCCTTGCCAGTCCTGAAGCACGCAGGAAGGCGCGCGCGGCGGCGATTTGGCCGTGCAAGTCCGCGCCCGTCGCTGTTCGATCGCCTTCCGCACTGGCTTCAGCCAGAACCACGCGGTTTGCGGCTATCTGCAATCGCGAGAAAATATTTTCAAGGAAATTCATGGTGTTAAGTGGCGCGGGCTTCAGCCTGCGGGAGTTGGTTACGAGGACCTCGCGCATTGGCTCAACCAACCTCCACAGGCGGAAGCCCGTGCCGCAAAATTCTCGCACAACTGTGAGGCTAATCCCCCGCGGCGGCGGCCGCTGCGCCCTCGTACGTTTCGAGCAACCGCCCGAGATTTGGGCTGATCGGCGGCAGGTATTCTTCCCAGCTACGCACACCCGAGCGCACCGGGAACTCCGGGTATTGCTGATGAACCGCGCGCTCCAGGAATACCCCCATGCGGGCCATGGTTTTCAAATTGCGAACGACGGACTGAGCGATGCCCACCCGCACAAAATCGGCTTCCGCAGCCAGGCGATCCATCACCCCGGCGAGTTTTTCCCCCAGATCAGGATCTTCTACCGTCAGAAGCAAGTGTTCGTGGCCGCGCTCCCGAAGCAGATTGCGAATGCGCTCGTCCATCGTGACTCCCGCCGAGGGCACCAGACCGGGCATCGAAGTGACAATGGCGTGATAGCGCGAGGAAACCATCAGGCTGGACCAGCGCAAAATGCTCACGATCTGGTACATGTCGTAATCATCGGCGCTGAACACCGGCGCGCCGCCCACTTGCGGGGCAAGTTCGTCACACGCTCTCGTATCCAGGCTTTCCATTGCGACGAGAACCAAAAAAACGCGATGCTTGCTGCGAAATGCTTTCACGCCCTGCGCCAGCGCGGCCAGATATTTCTTGTATGCCGCATCCACAGCGGAACCCGATTTGTGAAAATAAATCGTGCGGTAATGGCTTTTCTCGTATGCGCCAAAGCAGGCGTGCGCCACAAACTTCGCCGTGGATGGCGTTACGGGCCACCAGAACGGGTTGATCGGGCAAACCGTCAACACCGGAGTCTCTCCGTCCCACCCTTTTTCGGCCAGCGCCCTGCGGCCGTATTCGGGCGGGCGCGGCTCGAAAGTCCATGCCGTGTCTGTTCCTGCTTCGCTCGCCACGCCCAGTTTGCTGAGGACTGCCTGCGATTCCTCGTTTCTCGTGATGATCAAGGAACGACGGCAATAGCGGGCGCACATCTTCTCGAGCATTGGGTTCATGTGGCCCGCTTCCGCGCCATAGCCGACCGATAATTTATTTTCGGCCGAAGCAATTCCCAGCGCGCCGATGAACATGGTAGTGAGCGCATCCGCGAATTTGCTCTTGAACATGGACCCTTCGCAGGCGATTACGCCGTGATGCGGCCTCACTTCGCGAAACAGAAACGGCGGGTAGATGTCCGGAAGGTGTATCTGGCGCGCATCGCCAAAATACCCGCGGCTCCAGTCCAGATTCTGGGACATCACGCTGAGGGCGAGATTTTCCTCGCCCAGGACGCGCCGAACCTGCCGCAGCATTTCCTCGACGCGAACGTCCGAGCCCGTATTGCGCGTGCCGTTGTAACCCGCAAAGAGGAGTTTCAGTTTCTCGCCGGGCTGCCAGGGACGTCCCGCGCCGAACTTCCAAAGCGCGCTGGAAAGTTCGATGTACGCGCTGGTCCAAGCTTCCAGAATGAAGTCCATCATGAGCGTGACTCCCGCGCGGCTCCCACGCCGGCCGCCGCAACGTCCTCGTGGACGAAACCTGCGGAGCCGGCCCATGGCCGGTAGGGATAGGAAAAGTGCTGGTCGCGGCTGAATCGCAGCAGCGGGTAGCAATACTTGGAAAACGGGTCCGGCGCGCGGCCCATTTCGGCGACAACCCGCGAATTATCAAACACCGTGTCCCATACAAGATACGGCATAAACACTTTCAGCAAAGAAGCGCTGCGGCCAGCCGGGCCGCGAGAATTCGACAGCCAGTTCAAGACAGCGGAAAAATTCCGCTCGAGCCCCGGCCAATACAGCGGCTCCATTTTTCCGGCTGCCTCGGCCAATGCGCGCGTGAGCTGGCCAAACCTTTCCGAACGCGTGCCCGAAGAGAGGTGGTAAATCTCATGAGCTGGGTTCGGTTTCTGGTGCAGCGCGACGACGGATTCGGCCACGTAATCCACCGGGACGATATCGATCCGATCGGTGGAACGAAAAGGCAGAACCGGCAACCCCGCGAGGAACACAAACGCGCGGACCATATCGAACTGCGTAGTTTCCGCGCGCCGGCTGTCGCCGAGCACGATGCTCGGACGAAATACGGTTCGAGAAACATCGGGGAGCAGTTCCCGCACCATGTGCTCGCAGAATTTTTTCGTGCGCGCATACGGGTCGTAATCGGAGCGGTTCCAATCGATGGAAGAGTCTTCGCCGACTACTTCGTGGCTGCGGTGCCCCGCGACCGCGACTGTGGAAACTTGGCTGAAGCGCCGCAGGCCGTGCGCATCGTGCGCGCGCCGCGCGAGCTGCGCGACTTCCAGAGTGCCGCGCAAATTCACGTTGAGGCAGCTTTTTTCGGATTTGCGGTTGAGCGAAGCCGCGCAATGAATCACTGACTCCGTCGTCCCCACCAGGCGCGTGTATTCGGCCCTGTCCAGCCCGAATCGCGGCTCCGTGAGATCTCCGCGAAAAACGGAAATGCGCGTTTCCAGCGCTTCCTGGAGTTGAGGAAAGTCCAGGTGCAATTGCAGCGCGCGCCACAGGCGCTCGTTGGCCTCCTGCTCCGTCTTGGCCCGCACCAGCAGATTCAAGCGGTCCATGTGCCGCTCCAGCAGGATGGAGGCGACGTGGGCGCCTATATAGCCGGTGGAACCGGTCAGAAAGATGGCCATGGATTAGTTTTGGGTCCCCGCGCCCGACGCCGCCCCTGCACGGGGCAGATCTTCCGGGCGTTCCGCTCCGTTTCCGGCGTGCTGCAAGGAGAAAGCGCGGCGCGGACGTTCTTCCATCGGACGCCCTTCAATGAGCGGGTAAACCCACCGGCGCAGGGCCGGAATATGAATGTTAATCCAATAATCCCACCAGTCAACGGCGGAGGGATCGTAACCAAAGGCCGCTTGCTCTTCCGGGGGAAGCGCCGCCGAGAGCAGCTGCACATTCTGAGCTTCGAAGACCTGCTCGTTGTGCAAAATAAAGGGCTCGTAGAGCTCGATCAGTTTTTCGACGCGCGCGAGGTCGCGCTCCTGCCGGGCCAACGGCGGTTTTTTCATCTGCAGCGCCGAAGCGGCGCGATTGATGCCCTTGACCACGGCCTTCTGCGCGGGAACGGAAAATTTCTCGTAGCGCGACTTGGAAACGGGAATCGTGTCGAACTGCATTCGCATCCAGTTCTCCATGCTCTGCTGCGAGCGATAGTGTTTGCGATGCGCGAGCCCGGTCAATTCGATGGAGCGTCCCATGTCGCACGGATTGCTCGCGGACGTGGCCAGTTGATAGATCGCTTCGTGGCGCCGCGCGATGAGGGCGGCGCCGATCAGAGTCATTCCGCGGCACACCATGTCCACGGGAATCACGTCCAGGCATTTGCGCTCGTTGGTCGGCAGCTGGCGAAAATAGGTCCCCAGCAGATAGGACAGCGGCGCCGACGTGTTAATCCCTTCATTCCAGCCGCGAAACGGCTGGTCGGTGGATGTTTCCACGATCGAGGGGCGCACGATGGCAATTGGAAGCCCGGCCCCGCGTCGCACGATCATGGATTCAGCAAGCGATTTGGTAAGCGTGTAAGTATTCGGCCAGCCGAGGCGCCTCGCGCGCCGAGTCCCCGCGCGCGTCAGGCGATTGCGCAGCCAGCGCATGCGATTCTTGCGTATGAGGTTTTCCAGCTCGGGGCCCGCCGGTTCCTCATTGCCGCGATGTTTTCCC
>Ga0209380_10001289_pt1 | contig 17081 bp, 15 predicted proteins | sample HubBroMetageWFT6_FD_188347 | JGI IMG/M metagenome (GOLD analysis project Ga0209380, IMG submission 188347) | Warmed and freeze-thawed soil microbial communities from the Hubbard Brook experimental Forest, New Hampshire - Hubbard Brook CCASE Soil... | ecosystem: Environmental > Terrestrial >...
AGAAGTCCGAGCACCACTACGCCGCCGGACCAAATGTCGGTGGAAAAATGCAAGGCGTCGGCTTCGAGCGCCTGGCTGTCGTACTTGATGGCGATGCGGCCGAGCACGCTGGAACGCCACCAATCGATCCCCATGGAAAACAGCATGACGGCGAACGCCACCAGGGACGGCTCGATTTCGACCCGGCGGAAAAACAGCCGCAACACGGCTTCGTAGATTACCCAGGCGCAGGTCAGCAGGAGCAGCGTGGTCTCGAGGAACGCGGAAAAACTTTCTATTTTCCCGTGGCCATACTGATGATCGGCGTCAGCGGGCTTGTCGGAAACTCCGACGGAGAAAAAAGTGATGAGGGCGGCGATCAGGTCAAGCGCGGAGTGGGCCGCTTCCGAGAGGATGCCGAGGCTGCCCGTGCTCAGGCCGACGAGGGCTTTGAGCGAGGTGATGACGAGCGCGGCGAGAACGGAATTCCCCGCAGCCGCGCGTTTTTCCGCACGCATCGATCCGGGAGAATAAACGGCGGGGCTGCTTGACATGCAGGGATTATAGCTGCTGGGCTTCGGCTATCGGCTTCCAGCTCTCGGTGCCAACTGTTTGTGGCGCGGGCACTCGCTTGGACTCTGACCTGGATTGTGTAGGGCGGGACCCGCCTGTCCGCCGCCTTGTGACTTTGATTTTGATCGCGTGCGGGTAAGTCGAAGGACATCGTCAAAGGCGACGGACAAGAGTGTCCGTCCTACACTGGCAGACGTGCTAGGATGTGTAGTTTAGGTTTGCAACATTCTGAAACACCAATCCTGGAGGAATTCTTTTATGCGTAGGAGTTGGCTGATGTGTGTGTTGTTGGGAGGGTTGGCCTGGGGACAAGCCCAGCAGGGTGCTCCGCCGCCGGCCCAGCCAGGCCGGGCGAATATGGGCGGGCCGAAGGCCGCCGCCGGGCTTCCGGATACGGCAGAGTCGGTTCCGGCAACTGCCGCCGTGCTCACGATTACAGGAGTGTGCAAGCCGCAACCGCGGCTGGCTGCGGCCAAAGCTGGTGCAGCCCCGGCGAAGCCGGTGGCCAAGACGGCGCCTGCGGATTGCAAAACCGTGATCACGCGCGCGGAATTCGAGAAGTTGGTGGACAGCATCTCGACCCACCCGAATCCGCAACTCAAGCGGCAGCTGGCGACGGCTTATCCGGGCATTCTGGCATTCGCCGAGGCCGCGCAGAAGCAGGGTCTGGACAAAACCACCCGCTTCGAGACGGAGATGAAATTTGCCCGTCTGCAGATTCTCGGCAAGGAATTGCGGGACCAAATCTCGGAAAAAGCGGCCAAGATTTCCGATGAAGACGTTGACAGCTACTATCAGGCACATCTCACTACCTATCAGGAGTTCAACGTCGACCGCGTCTTTGTGCCGCACTTCCGGCCAGCAGCGGCTGAAGCCAAGGTAGAGCTGAAGGACGAGAAGGAAGGAAAAGAAAAAGATACGAAGGATGAGAAAGATGCGAAGTTAACTCCCGAACAGCAACAGAAGGCCAAAGCAGATACCGAGCAGGAGGAAGCGAAGCTGGCGGAGGGTCTGCGGACACAAGCGGCCGCGGGAGAGGACTTCGTGAAGCTGCAGAAGGAAGCCTATGACGCGGCAGCAATGAAAATGGATGCGCCTCCCATCAACCTGCCCAAAGTGCGGCGCAACGGCCTGCCTCCGGGCCAGGTCGCGGTTTTCGATTTGAAGGAAGGCGAGGTGTCGCAGGTGATCAGCGATCCGGGAGGGCATTACATTTACAAGGTTAAGGCGATCGTGCAAATGCCCCTGGACGACCAACTGAAAAACGAAATTCACGGTATGTTGCAGGGCCAGCGGCAGCGCGACGAGATGGACAAATACCAGAAGTCGTATACGGTGCAGACCAATGAGGAATATTTTGGTCCGCCGGCCCCGGCCGGACCCCCTCAGCGGATGGCGCCGAACCGGGCGCCGCAAACGCAGACTCCGATGACGCACCCGCTAGCTCCGCCACAAACGCCGACACCCGCTCAACCGCCGGCTGCGTCACCGAACTGATGGCGAAGCCTGTCGTCGTAGTCACCGGCATTAGCGGCAATCTTGGCCTCAGGCTTTTGCCGCTGCTGGGGAGTTTCTCAGTCATTGGGGTCGACATGAGTCCGCCCCACACTGACCTTCCCTTGCAATTCGAGCGCCTGGACCTGGGCGAGGAAGCATCGTGCCGCAGTCTGTATGAACTGCTGCGCGATACCCAGACCTATGCCGTGGTTCATCTGGCGTTTGTGATCGATCCGGTGCGCACGGGCGTGCTCGACGTAACCCGCATGTGGCAGATCAACGTGGCGGGCACGGCGCGCGTGATGGAAGCCGTCACCGAGGCCAACCGCCAGACCGACGACGGCGTGAAACAATTCATTTTTCCCAGCAGCGTTTCGGCTTATGGATCGGACCTGCCGCGGCCAGTGGAAGAAGACTTCCCGCTCGGCGCCCACACGCTGCCCTACGCGATCCACAAGAAAGAGGCCGACGAAGTGGTGCGGCAGCGTTCACCCTCGCTGCGGGGATGCAGCGCTTATATTCTGCGGCCGCATATTTTTGCCGGGGCCAGCGTGGAGAACTATTTGCTGGGAGCGTTCCGCGGCACGCCCAATGGCAAGGGAGCACGCGCCGAAAAAATGCGGAGCGCGGGAAAACGGCTGCCCTGCATGCTTCCGCGTGGGCAGGAATTTCTGGACAAGAAGATTCAGTTTGTCCACGTGGACGACATGGCGCGGCTGATTGCCCACATCCTGCGCCGCGAGCCCGAGACCCAGCGGTTGACGGTGTTGAATGTGGCCGGACGGGGAGAACCAATCAGCTATGGCCGCTGTGTGGAAATGGCGCGGGCCAAGTTGATTCGCGTGCCCGGAAAATGGGTGATGCGGCTGGTCCTGAAAATTCTGTGGAACCGCCAAATTTCCGCGATTCCGCCGGAAGCGCTTCCCTACATGACGGGCGAATACATCATGAATACCGATCGGCTGCGCAGGTTTCTGGGGCCGGAGTATGAAGACGTAATGCGATACACGATCGCCGATGCCTTCGCCGACAGCGTGAGGGCGGGGACCATCGCCCGGGGATCGGTGCCGACGCCGGAGAATTGTTGATTTCTGATGGTTGATGGAAAACCGCCAGACCTCCGGATTCGTGAGCTTTGAATCAGCGATCGGCAATCAACGGTGGTTCCCGGCTCCACCTAGCTGACCGCTTTGCTGTGGAACTGCCGCAATCCGATGCCCAGCAGCAGCGTGTCAAAGCACGCCAGGGCAAAGAACACAGCCAGCAGAGACAGGTGCGGAAATTGGGGCACGAGCGTTCCGCGCAGGCCCTCGCTCGCATAGACCAGCGGATTCACCAATACAATTTTCTGCAGAACCGGAAAATGGCTGAGGGCGCTCCACGGATAATACGTGCAGCCGAAAAAAATCATTGGCGTCAAAACCATGCTGAACATGAGCCCGATGTGAGTCTGGTTCACGCTGCAACCCAGGGCGAGACCTCCGCAGGACGAGAAAAGCGCCACCAGCAACGTGACGCCGGCGAAGGTCAGGGGCGAATGCAGATTGAATTCCACGGGACGCAGCAGTAGCCACGCCAACGGGATCACGACCAGTCCGGCAACCAGCGCTTGCAGCGTGCCGAAAACCACTTTCTCGACGGCCAGCCATGAAATTTCAATAGGCGCCAGCAGACGGTCTTCGATCTCGCGCGTGAATTGAAATTCGGCAATCAATGGCATCGCCACCGCCCAGACGCCCGTGAACACCATGCTGATCGCCATGATCCCCGGCAGCAGCAGGCTCTTGTAGGCAACGGGCATGTAGCCGCTGCTCACCATCACGCGACCGAAGATGAACACGAACATCATCGGCTGCAAGAAAGTCTGCATCAGCAAAGGGATCACGTTGCGGCGAGCGACATGAGCGTCGCGCGCCAGCAGGGCGAGAAAAGTCGTCCAGTTCATTCGCGCAAGCTCCTTCCGGTGTGGTGCAGGAAAAGATTCTCCAGGCTGGGCTCGGAGATGTGCACATCGCACAGTTCGATGGAGGCGCCCGAGGCAAGATTGGCAATCTCGGAAACCAGCGAGCCGCCACGGTCGGCGTACACATCGGCAGAGTTGTCGGCAGCTGCATCCGGATGCGCGCGAACCTCTCGCACTCCCGCCAAATTCTGAAGGCGTTGCAACAATTCCGGAGACTGCCGGCCAAAACGCAGCCGCAGCAGATAACCGCCAGGGACCGACGCCTTCAACTCGCCGGGCGTGCCCAGCGCGATGTTGCGCCCGTGATCGATGATGGCGAGACGCTGGCACAACGCGTCGGCTTCTTCCATGTTGTGCGTGGTCAGAAGAATGGTCTTGCCGCGCTGGTTGTATTCGCGAATGATATCCCAAAGCAGCAACCGGGTTTGCGGATCGAGCCCGGCGCTGGGCTCGTCAAGAAAGAGCACCTGTGGGTCGTGCATCATGGCGCGCGCGATGGAGAGCCGCTGCATCATGCCACCGGAAAAACCGCGCACCATCTGGTCGCCGCGATCGGTGAGCTTGAAGCGATCGAGCAGCGTGCTCGCGCGCTCGCTGCGCGTCTCGGAATCGATGCCGAAATACGCGCCGTGGAAGAGAAGGATTTCTCGCGCGGTGAGAGTAAAGTCGAGGTTCGGCCTCTGCTGCACCACTCCAATCAGCCGCTTGACCACGACCTGTTGCGCCCACACGTCATGCTCGCCGATCCAGGCTTGGCCGTCCGTAGGACGCACACGCGTGGTGAGAATTCCCACCGTCGTCGACTTACCGGCGCCGTTTGGTCCCAGCAGTCCAAAGATTTCTCCGGGTGAAACCTCAAGCGAGAGGCCATCGAGAGCAACGATCTCCGCCTTGGGCTGTTTGTTCTTCTTGCCGCGCCCTACATTGAAACTGAAGCCGCCACCCGCGGCCAGGGGAGGAGGCGAGTTGTAGATTTTTCGCAAATCGCGGGTTCGAATGCCAGCCAGCATGCTGAACTTCCTCTGTGTCTTGAATCACGTTCGCGTGAGTTATTTGGGAAGGTTGTGGATGAACTCTTCGACCACACCATTAAATTTCTCTGGGTCGTCCACGAACAGCGCGTGGCCGTCGCCGTCGAATCGCTCCAGCCGGAGCTTGTCGCCAAGCTTCGATTTCAGAAAGTCGGCTGTCGCCTGCGAGTCGGGCTGGTAGGCAAAAAGCACGGGACGATTCATCCTGGCAAAGCCGGTAGATAAATCTTTCACTGCAATCATGTTGTAGATGAGTATGGCCGCGGCATCCGCTGGAACCTGGGTGGAGGCATCGATGACTCGCTTGAGATATTCCTCCGTCTGCGGCTTCTTGTACATGCTGCGGACAAAACCGTCGGCTTGCTTTTGCCGATCCCGTTGGAGCTGGTTCATCCATCCCGAGGCGAAGGCAAACATCTCCGGGCTCAGCTTGTCCGCGAGAAGGCCATCTACCAGGACCATCCCGCCGACGTTATCGGTGCCGAATTGTTCGGCATATTTCACCAGCTCTGCGCACGCCATGGACCAGCCGACGAGAACCGGTTGCTTCAGGGCAAGGTGATCCACCAGCTCTTTGTAATCACGGGAGCGGGTTTCGGGCATGTGACCGTAAGTTGGTTGGTCGCTCTCGCCCTGCGAACGCGGATCGACAGCGATGACGTGGTACCTCTTCGAGAACTCGTCGATTTGTTTCTGCCAGATCCAGGCCGGCATGGTCCAGCCGGGAATGAAAACGATGGCCTGGCCGCTGCCCGCCTCAAGGTAGTGAATGCGAATGCCGTCGGAGGTTTTAAAAAAATCGCTTTTCGTGGTTGCCGCCGTCGACTGTGCCGCGACGCCCGACGCCCACACGAGGCACAGAACAATCACAGCAAATGTTGTTGTCGCATTTTTCTTCATGGTCCGCATTTGATTGAAAACTATTATGTTCCGCATGATTTCTCCCCTAAATTGCGCCGCAGTCGGCAAGCTCCCTGTAGCATTGCTACAATCTCCCGCGATACAGGCCCGCGATCCCGAACGTATAGGGCTTCCAGTTCGCTTCCGAGAAGCCAGCGCGGCGCATGCGAGCGAGCATTTCTTCCGGCGCGGGAAAGCGCTCGACCGAAGCCGGAAGATACGCATAGGGCCCACGCACTCCCGAGATCATGGTGCCCACGCGGGGGAGTACTTGCTTGAAATAAATGCGGTAAAGCTGTCCCATGATTCCTTTGGGCTCGCCGAAATCGAGAATGCCGCATTCGCCACCGGGGCGCAGAACGCGGACGATTTCGCGCAATCCGGCGTCGTAGTCGGCGAGGTTGCGGAAACCGAAGGCAGAGGTCACCAGGTCGAAGTGGTGGCTGGGAAACGGAAGATTGAGCGCGTCGGCTTCGATCCAGCGCGGCAACGCGGCTTCGCCGTTGGAAGAAGCGTTGGCGGAAGCAACCCTGTTCGTGGAATGCTCGGTGGATATGCCCGTGGACTTGCTTAGGGCGCGTTGCAACATGGCGTGGGAGAAATCGGCGCCAAGAAGTTGCGGCAGAGGTTTCGACGAGGTTGGGCGCGAGGCATGTGGAGATGTTTGTTGCGATTTTTTCGCTTGCCGCCGCAAGGCAAACGTCATGTCGCCGGTGCCACAGCAAAGATCCAGCACGCGAACTTCCGGCCGCGACAGAACTTCGCGAAAGGTGCGCGCCGCGCGACGCCACCACACGCGGTCGATGTTGAACGAGAGCACGTGGTTGAGCAGGTCGTAGCGCGGAGCAATCGAAGTAAACATCTCCCGCACGGCGTGCGCGGCGGAACTGGCGTCAGTAGCGCCCTGGGGCGCGGCGCCGGTTACGAGTCTGGTCGGGTTCGTCATGCGGAAGACGTCGGTGGTCAATTGTTGATTAAGAGCTCTACGAATCTGTATGCATGGCGGTTTTCAATCAGAAATCAGCAATCAGCAATTTCACTTGCCCCATCCGCTGCGCGACACGCGCCGCAGCTCGTCCACCGCCTGCAGCACCGCGGCTTCCGGCACGTCGGTGGCAACTTCGACTTTGCCAATTTCGCGGGGCAGGATAAAGTGCACCACGCCGTTCTGGGTTTTCTTATCGGTTTGCAGGCGAGCCAGAATTTTCCGCGCTCCAACATTCACTTCCGGAAGTTTGCCCAGGCTCAGCACGGCATCAGCAATGCGGCCGGCGGTGACGCTATCGGTGCGGCCAACGCTCAGCGCAATGTTGGTGGCGGCGATCATACCCCAGGCGACGGCTTCGCCGTGAAGCAGGCGTCGGTAGCCGGTTTCCGCTTCAAGGGCATGACCGATGGTGTGGCCGAGGTTGAGCACACGGCGCAGCCCGCCTTCGCGTTCGTCGGCGGAAACGACTTCCGCCTTCAACTTTACGGATTGCGCGATCAACCACTCCAACTCGACGGGATCGCGTTTCAGAATCTTGGCTCGGTTCTGTTCGAAGCGCAGGAACAGCTCCACGTCGCCGATCACGCCGCACTTCAGCGCCTCGTAGAGTCCGGCGCGAAATTCGCGGTCGGGCAGAGTCTTGAGCACCGTCGGATCGATCAACACGACGCGCGGGTGATAAAAAGTTCCCAGCAGATTTTTGCCAGCAGCCAGGTTCACGGCGGTTTTGCCGCCGATGGAAGCGTCCACCTGGGCGAGCACCGTGGTCGGGACCTGAACGAATTCGACGCCGCGCATGTAGAGGGAAGCCACGAGGCCGCTGACGTCGCCCACCACTCCGCCTCCGAGCGCGATCACAACCGCTTTGCGTTCCGCACCCAGCCGCGCCAGTTTTTCGGCGAGAGCCTCCACCGTGGCCAGGCGCTTGGCCGGTTCGCCATTCGACATCATCAGCACTTCCGGTTGGAAACCTGCGGTGGCGAGGGAGCGCACGAACTTCGCTCCCCAACGCTTGCGGACGGGCGGAACCGTCACTACAAAAATGCGGCTGGCTTGCGGCAGCAATTCGGCCAGCACAGAGCCAGCCCGCGTAAGCAATCCGTTTTCAATGCGCGCCTGATAGGGTCGCGGCGGCACGTGGATGGTGACTTGCGGCATCGCTGTCCATAATAGCGTATGGCGCAACGGCGGAAAAACCTTGTAGGCGCGCGTGCGATTCTTTCTGTGGTTTCCGCGAGTGCCCCATTAACTGCTCGTCGGCGATTGAGTTTTCTCCGGAAAAAGCAGCGACGCCGCGATCGAAACGGCAAGAACGCCGGCAACCACCCCGAGAGAGACGATTGTCGAAACCGGGAAATGATCGGCGGTAAGCATCTTGAAACCAACCAGGACCAGCACCAAAGCCAATCCGTAGTGCAGGAAGCGAAAAATCCCCATCAGGCCTGCGACCGCGAAATACATCGACCGCAATCCCAACACGGCCAGCACGTTGGAGGTGTAGACGATGAATGCATTCAGCGTGATGGCAAGCACCGCGGGGATTGAGTCCACGGCAAAAAGAACGTCGGTGGTTTCAATCACGAACAAGACCACGAGCAGCGGCGTGGCGTACAAACGCGGGTCCCCGGGCAGGCGCAGAAAGAATTTGCCGCCGTGGTAGTCGTCGGTTACAGGGATCCAACGCCGCAACCCGCGCACCACTGGGTTCTTTGAAGGATCGACCTGACGCTCACCCATGGCGCAGACACGGATGCCGCTGTAGATCAGCAGGCCTCCGAAGACGTAAAAAATCCAGTGGAAGCGGTGAATCAGGCTGACGCCGGCTCCGATGAAAACTCCGCGCATCACCAGCGCGCCGAGGATTCCCCAGAACAAGACTTGATGTTGCTGCTCTTCGGGGACCGTGAAATAGCGGAAGATCAGGAGAAAGACAAAAAGATTATCCACGCTGAGCGAGAGTTCCAGCACGTAGCCGGTGACAAACTCGAGCGCGAGCTGGTGTCCTTGCCAGAAAAATATAATTCCCGCGAACGCGGCGGCCAGGGCGACCCACATCGCGCTCCAGCCCAGAGCTTCGGGAAAGCCCACTAAGTGGCCAGGCCGGTGGAAAACACGCAGGTCCAGCACCAGCATGCCGAGCGCGAACAGGTTGAAGAGGATCCAGAAGTAGAGCAATGGGAATCCGGCTTACGGAATTGTTGATTGCTGATGGCTGATTGAAAAAAATCGGGCGCCGCACAGTTCCGTCCGCGGGTTTCAATCAACAATCAGCAATCGTCTTATTTCTGTCGCCCGCGCTTGCCGCTCGTCCAATCGTCCCACAGGCCGAAGGCTTTGAACAGGTCGTCGCTGTGCGTATCGCGGATGGTCTGGTCGATCTGGTCGTGAGTGAGCCGCGGCCCGACTTTTTCCGGAAGGTTGGCCAGGCCAAAACTAAGCACGGCGGCTTCCGCCACGTGTTTCTTCAGTTGCGGGAAGTCCACCTTGTCGTAGGTATCGGAAACGGCGTGGTAATTTTCCAGATAGTTCGCTTCATCCTGCTCCGCAACGAACGTGGGAACGCCTTCCAGCATAAAGTCGAAATGATCCGTGCCCCACTCCATGGTTACCGGCAAAGTAGTGACGCCGAACTGTTGCAGCGGCCCGATCAAATATTGCGCGTTCCCGAGCACATCCTTGCGACCGCCCACGGAGAAACCGGTTGTCTTGCCGGTGCCGGAATCGTAGATAACCACGCCGCCGGCGCGATCAAGTTCCGAACGATGCGCGAAGGCATAGGCCCGCGAACCGAGCAATCCTTCTTCTTCGCCGGAGAAAAGAATGAAGCGCATGCTGCGCCGCGGCTTCAGCCCCGAGGCTTTGATGGTGCGCAGCGCGTCCACCACCAGCGCGGCGTTGCAACCGTTATCGAGTGCGCCGGTGCCAAGTTCCCAGGAATCCAGGTGCGCGCCCAGAATCACAAACTCGTCGGGTTTTTCACTGCCCCGTATTTCGGCGATCACATTTGATGTTTTGATCGGCCCGCCGATCTGGTTAGGAATCGACAAGTCCGCCCACACCGGATGGTGCGAAGCCAGCAGCCGCGCGATCCGCTCGCCATCCTCGCGCGCCACCAGCACCATGGGCAGGCGGTCGATTTCTCCCGCGTCGGAATTGGTGTGGCGATAGAGAATGTCGTGCTCGCGAGTCGCGATGAAGGCGATCGCCACGGCCTTCCCTTTTACGGCAAGGTCAATAATCGGCGGCGCTTTTGTGTATTCGGCGAAGAGATCGTCCCAGGTCTTGAGCACAACCGAGTGCACCAGAACCAGCTTGCCGGAAATATCGCCGACATTCTTGAAGTCGGCAGCCGTGCCTTCGCCGACATCAACAATCGGAATATGTTTCGTGGGTGCGAGCGCAGGAGCCCACGCAATGGAAACCGTGTGCACGTGAAGCACGATGGGCAGCAGTCCGCCGACCTTGGCCTCGCCGACCTCATAGAATGCGGTCGCAACCATCTCGGTCGCGCCTTCCGACCAGGAAACCGGAATCGAGAATCCCTCGGTGTGAACCATATCAGCGCCGGCGGCTTTGAACGCTTGCACGCCCCACTGCGCGGCGTGCTGCATCGCGGGAGTGCCGGGTATGCGTCCGCCGATCTCGTCCGTGAGATGGTGCAGGTCGCTCTCGAGCGGCGAGGGTTTCAGGGCTTCCTGAATGATGACGCTCGCGTCGTCGGTTCCGGCCGGAGGCGCGGCCGCAAAACAAGTGAAGGTGAGGAGGGAGAATGCAGCCAGTCCAACGCTGAGGGTCCTTGCGTTTCGCATGTAGGGCGATTAGAAACGAAAATTCGAAAAAGCGCAAAATCAAAAAGCAAAATCAGAACGTCGAGATCATAGTGAGCCGGTCACTTCGGCGGAAGCGTATCCATCTTGTCCAGGATGCGGATCGTCTCGAGCACAACCACGCCGGTGATCTCCAGACTCTTCGGACTCAGCTTGTCCACCGTATCCTGCGGCGTGTGCCAGAACACATTGTCATAGCCGTAGGTAAAGTCGATCAGGTCGGCGGCGGGAACATGCCTTTCCGTGAACGGGAGATGATCGTCGATCATCGCGAGGCTGCGCCCGAAAAAATGGGATTGATAGCCCAGCCGCGTGGCCGCTTGATACACCACGCTTTCCAGCCAGGGCGTCGAGTTGGTGTCATGGTCTATGTTGAGATCGGCATCGCCGATCATGTCGGCCAGCAGAAACGCTTTCACTTTCTTCAGCGTTCCATCGGCTTCCCATTTTTCCGCGATGTGGCGAATGCCGTACAAACTGTCCTTGGAAAAATCAAGTTCGGTTTCCGGCTTGATCGCTTCTTCGCCATCGTCCCACACCAGCCACACGCTGTAGCCGTCGAGAGTTTTCCCGCGCAACTGGTTTGCGATTTCGAGAAGCAGCGCGCTGGACGATGCGCCGTCATTGGCCCCCACGAATGGAGTATCCCGCAGTGGATAATTCGTATCGTAATGGCTGGCAATCACCACAATGCCGTCTTTCGTCCCGGGAAATTTCGCGATGAAATTGCGCACCGGAAATTTGCCTTCGGGAGTGTCCGCAATAAACGCGTCCTCCTCCACGGTGTCTCCCTTGAGATGCGCGGCGATGTAGTCTTCCACTTTCTTGTGGTTGGCGCTGCCGAGGGGACGAGGGCCGAACGCGACAATCTCTTTTACGTAGCGCATGGCTCGCTCGGAATCAACCGCCGGTAGCGGGCCGCTATCGGGTGGAAGCGAGAGAGTGGGCAGCGCAGTGTCGGCAGTTGCCGCCGCTTTTTCCATCGGCGTTTGGGCGGCGGTCTTGTCGCGATCGCAGCTCACGTGCGTCCATGCCAAGTTCGATAAAAGAACGAAGATGAGGGATGCCTTGCTGACCAAATGATCTCCTCACTGGCGGCTGCGCTGCCCGACCTCTACTGCGCCTTCTTCGCTTGCCGCGCCTGCCTCTGCTTGGGATGCACTAACCACGCGATCCCGATGCTGACAACATACAGCGCGATCATGGGCGCGGCGAAGACGCACATGTTCACGATATCCGGGGTCGGGGTGACGATGGCCGCAATGACGAAAATCACAAGGATGGAATAGCGAAAGTTCTTCCACATGAAACCGGCGCTCACAATGCCCATCAGCGCGAGAAAAAAGATGAGAATCGGCATCTCGAAAATCAGCCCCATGCCGAGGACGATGCTGAGAAAAAGTGAAGTGTATTCCCCGATGGTGATCATCGGCGTGAACTGGCGCCCGAAGGTAATCAGAAATTCCAGCGCTCGCGGGTAAACGATCCTGTAGCCGAAGTATCCTCCAGAGGTGAACAGCGCGATGGTCGAGACCATGAAAGGAACGACATAACGCTTCTCATCGCGGTACAGACCGGGAGAAATGAACATCCAGACCTGGTAGAGCACAAATGGCGAAGTCAGGAACAGGCCGGCGAGAGCGGCAATCTTCAAATAAAGATTGAAGGGCTCGGTGGGATTCAGAAAGACCAATTTGTCCGACAACCCATTGGCCCTGAGCACGTCCATGATGGGCTTCTGCATGACCGCGTAAATCTTTTCGTGATACCCCCAGCAGACACCGAAACCCACGGCCACCGCAATGATGGAATACACGATGCGCTTGCGCAGTTCTTCGAGGTGATCGAGAAAACCCATCGCGGGCAGCGACTCGGGTTGCCCCTCTCCGCCAGAGGCGGTCGCAAACTCAGGCATGGGACTCCGAGGATCGCGACTCCGGCGCAACTGCGGCGCCCACAGGATCGGAAGCAGTCACGGCTTCAGAAGGATGGTTAGCAGCAGGAGGAATCTGCTCTGCCGCGACGGGTGCATGGTCAGAAGATGCGTGGTCGGAAGATGCATGGTCGGAACCGACGTCGCCCGAAGCATCAGGGCTCGAAGCAACTTTGCCGGGAGAACTTTCGACCGGCGTGGATGCGCCTTCGGACGCAGACTCCGTCAAAGCGGGAGCCTCAACATGATGCAATTCCGCATCCGCATAACGGGAACGGCCGGTCGCCCCCTCGGGCGGTTGGCTGGGCGGAAGAATGGTCTGCTTGTTCTCAACTTCCAGATGGGAAATTTCCTGCTCGATCTGGGCCTTGAATTCGTTCGAGGCGCGCTTGAATTCATTCAGCGCCTTGCCCACCTGGCGGGCGATCTCCGGCAACTTCTTGGGCCCAAAGATGATGAGGGCCAAAAGGAAGAGGAAGATCGTCTCCGAAAAACTCATGCCTCATCATACTGCCACAGCCGGAAAAGCGGCAATCCGCGGGGCTTAGGAATTGTGGAGCTCCGGACGCCGAGTCCGGGGTCCGCTCCGTCTCTCACCCCGGGCACGTGCTGATAGCTGGGCGGACGAGGGCGTCGGCCCCTCCAGCGGAAATTCTGTTGAAACTCTTTGATAATGTCCCCTTCAGAACTCATTAGAGAAGTCCCCTTAAACTTAAGACCTCCAGCCAGGGAGGTCTTGTTGAAGAGGATGGCAATTGTTCCGCGGGCCGAAGGATCTCATCCTTCTCCGCGACCGAGCGCCAGCGTTAGCAGCTAGAAGCCAGGAGCTAGAAGCTAAAAGCTGACACCGAATCTACCCACAGCATAGTATGTTCCCGCATGCAACTCTGGTTCGCCCGCGGCAGTGAAGTCAGCATTCGCGAACAGCTGGTCACACAGGTCATCCTCGGAATTCTCAGCGACGACCTCGCCCCCGGCCAGCGCCTGCCCAGCACGCGCGAACTGGCGCGCCGCTTCAAGCTTCATCCCAACACCGTCAGCGCCGGATACCGCCAGCTGCAGCAGGAGCGTTGGGTCGAGTTCCGTCGCGGCAGCGGAGTCTATATCGCGGCCGAGAAGCCTGAGGTGCCGCTTTCCCCCGCCGTAGCGCTCGATCAGATCATTGCCACGCTGTTCCGTTCGGCGCGCAAGTCAGGCGTCACCTTGCCCGCGCTGCGTTCGCGCCTGCGCCAGTGGCTCGAACTGCAGCCGCCCGACCATTTCCTGCTGATCGAACCCGATGAAGAGCTGCGCCGCATCGTCGCGTCGGAGATTCAGCAATCAGCGGCCTGGCCAATTCAAGGCTGCGATCTCGCAGACCTACCCGCCGCGCTCGACGGCGCAATCGCGCTCGCGCTCCCCAATCGCGCAGCAGCCGTGCGGCAGGCGCTTCCCCCAGGCAGCGATCTCCTCACGCTCGAATTCCGCTCCGTGACGGCTTCCCTGGCCGCATATCTGCCGGCGCCCTCCGCAGCGCTGGTTGGGATCGCCTCACGCTGGCCCGACTTCCTGAAAATTGCCCGCACCATGCTGATCGCGGTCGGCTTCTCTCCCGACGCACTCATTGTGCGCGACGCCGCCAAACCGAACTGGCACCGCGGCCTGAAGCAGACGGCCGCGGTAGTCTGTGATTCGCTCACCGCCGCCGAACTCCCCGCAGGCTGCCGCGCTATTCCCTTCTCGCTTCTCTCCGAGCTCTCGATCGCCGAACTCCGCCGCTACGCCGAGTTCGTCAGCCATCCCCTCGCGTCGATGTAATACCTCGGAAAGTTTTTCTTTGCGACCTTTGCGAAACCACAGCGTCCTTAGCGATTAGAGGCTAAAGCCGGAGCCATTTCATGAAGGACTTGCTGACAGAAACCGCGAATCGCGCGTCACGATATCTCTCCGAAATCGGCAATCGCCGAGTCGCTCCACTGCCCGACCAAGTGTCAGGACTGGAAGCCTTAGGCGGGCCGCTGCCCGAAGGGCCGTCCGATCCAGCAGAGACTCTGGCCTTGCTCGATGACATCGGATCTCCCGCCACGGTGGCCACGACCGGTGGCCGCTATTTCGGATTCGTCATCGGCGGCACCTTACCCGCCGCGCTCGCGGCCAACTGGCTGGCCGGAGCCTGGGATCAAAACGCGTCGATGCAAGTGATGTCGCCGGTTTCCGCCAAGCTCGAAGAAATTGTTACCGCGTGGATGCTGGACCTGCTGGGTTTGCCGTCCGCAGCGGGCGCGGGATTCGTCACTGGAACAACCATGGCCAACTTCTCAGCGCTGGCAGCGGCGCGATCCGCTCTGTTGCAACGTGCCGGTTGGAACGTCGAAGAGGACGGCCTGTTTGGAGCCCCGCCCATTCGCGTGGTGGTGGGCGACGAAGTTCACGTCTCCGTGCTGAAGGCACTCACCCTGCTCGGGCTCGGCCGCTCGCGCCTGACTCGGGTTCCGGTGGATGGCCAGGGACGCATGCGCCCCGATGCGCTTCCAGCCCTCGACGATCACACTCTGATTTGTATTCAGGCAGGCAACGTGAATACCGGAGCATTCGATCCTGCACAGGAAATCTGCACCCAGGCGCGCGAGGCTGGCGCCTGGGTGCACGTCGACGGCGCCTTCGGGCTGTGGGCGGCCGGGTCGCCGCACTACGCTCCCTTGCTTGCCGGCGTCGGCGCCGCCGATTCCTGGGCGATCGATTGTCACAAGTGGCTCAACGTTCCTTACGACTCAGGCGTCGCCGTGGTGCGCGACCCTGAGCAGTTGCGTCAAGCGATGTCCTCGGGAAGCGCGGCTTACCTCGCGCAGGGCGGGGGCCGCGAGCCCTGGCAATTCACTCCGGATTCTTCCCGCCGCGCCCGTGGAGTTGAGTTGTGGGCCGCAATGCGCTCGCTGGGCCGCAGCGGCTTGCGAGAAATGATCGAACGCAACTGCCATCAGGCAAGAATGTTTGCCGAGCGTCTGCACGAGGCAGGATTCTCCATCTTGAACGAAGTCGTACTGAACCAGGTGCTGGTCTCGTTCGGCAGCCCGGAAGAAACGCGCCGCGTAATAGCCGAAATTCAAACCGACGGCACCTGCTGGTGCGGCGCAACCCAGTGGCAGGGCCACACCGCGATGCGCATCAGTGTCTCAAGCTGGATCACGACGGATGAAGATGTCGAGCGCAGCATCGCGGCCATGATCCGAATCGCAAAAAACTGACCGGAATCATTTCTACCGTCTTCATGTAGGACGGACACTCTTGTCCGTCGCTCTTGATCTTGATCTCCATCTCATTCCCGGGTGCCCCATTTCTCGCGTCCTTTGCGAGAAGTGGGGACTTTGGAAAACAGCATGCGGATGTCGGGATCCATATGAGGTTCGAAATCCAAAGCAAAAACCCCACTCCTCGCAAAAGATGCGAGGAATGGGCACCCACGGCCAATTGGGACCGAGAACTCACTTCGCGTTTGAAGTAAGCAGATTCGAATAACCAACTGTGACACTCGAGAAAGTGCCACAAACTGGCAAATGCCCGCGCAGCACAGCCAGTAACCTGCGCTCATGAAAAACCTACAAGTTATTTCTCCTCTCCTCACATCCCTTCTGTTTGCATCGATGGCACTGGCGCAAGCCGGCAATTTGCCCGACGCACCTCAGCCCCAGGACGCAGCAACGACCGACGAACCGTTAGCCCAATCTCCGGCAACCGAGACTCCGGCAACCCAGACTCCGAACCCCGCGGCGCAGCAATCCAGCGTGAATAAACTGGTCAGCCAAGCTGCCCCGTTCCCGCGATCTCCGCGCGGGCCCATGCCGCCTCCGCGCGGACGAGCCTATCCCTCGACATTTGCCCCGCGTCCACCCGCGCTCTCGCCCATGGGAGCGTTGATCGGCTTCGGCGCTGGCGCGGCGCTCGGCGCATCTGCCTCGGGAGACCAAACAGCGCGTGGCCGTGTGGCAGGCGGTCTGATCGGCGGCACTCTCTGCGCGCTGATCGGAGGCGCGATCGGCCACGCCTTCTCGGCTGTCGGAACCAACCTCCACGACAAGTACAACTGGCGCGACTGGGACGACGCGCAACAACGAAAACACCGCAAACCCGTTCCGCGCCCGCTCGAGCCCGACGTAGAGGCATCCTCAGCCCCCGCCCTGGCACCCCAGGTGGGTTCTTTGTAGAGCCTGGACGTCGCGAAGCCGGATCTCGTGGAGCCCCGGACGCCCTCGTCCGCTGGACGCCACCCCGACCGCCGGCCAGATAAGATCGCCCAGCAGACGAGGAGTCCGCCGCTTCATTCCCTGCATGGCTGATCCCCGCATTCCGACCAGGCAATCTTCCCACCCGCCGTTTGCATCCTACCTAACAGCGGGAAGTTCTAAAAGGGTGG
>Ga0209380_10001292_pt1 | contig 17030 bp, 18 predicted proteins | sample HubBroMetageWFT6_FD_188347 | JGI IMG/M metagenome (GOLD analysis project Ga0209380, IMG submission 188347) | Warmed and freeze-thawed soil microbial communities from the Hubbard Brook experimental Forest, New Hampshire - Hubbard Brook CCASE Soil... | ecosystem: Environmental > Terrestrial >...
CGCGCGCTCGCGATCGGCCGGATATTCGATGCACTCATCGAACACCATGGCGATGTCCGAACCCAGCGCCTGTTGGATCTCGATCGATTTTTCCGGCGTCAGAAAATGCTCGGAACCGTCCAGGTGCGAGCGGAAAACGACGCCTTCATCTGTGACTTTTCGCAGGTTGGCAAGGCTGAACACTTGAAAGCCGCCCGAATCAGTCAGGATCGCACCGGGCCAGGACATGAAGCGATGCAGGCCGCCAAGCTGGCGAATCCTTTCGTGGCCGGGACGCAGATATAAGTGATACGTGTTGCCGAGCAGAATCTGCACGCCAAGTTCGGTGAGCGCCTGCTGCGTGAGACCCTTCACCGTTCCCGCCGTGCCCACCGGCATGAACGCGGGCGTGTCAATCATGCCGTGCGGCGTCGTGAGGCGGCCAAGCCGCGCGCCGCTCGGATCGGTCTTAATAATTTCGAAATGAAAATCCATGTGGCTCAAGTCTATCAGGACAGCGCGGCGATTGCCGAGGGGACACGTGAAGTGGCGCATGCTTCAGCTTGCGGGTTTTAGTCCTCGCAACTTCTAAAACCCGCAAGCTGAAGCATGCGCCACTCACTTCTAGCCAGCAGGTAGCGCCGGAATGGCGGCGATGAGGGATTGCGTGTAGGGGTGCGCGGGGGCGGCGAGAATCTGCGCGGCGGGGCCGGTTTCGACGATGCGTCCGGCCTGCATCACGGCGATGCGCGTGGCGAGCTGCGCGACGACGGGCAGGCTATGCGAGATCAGCAAGTAGGTGAGCGCGAAATCGCGCTGCAAATTCTGAAGCAGCTCGAGGATTTGCGCGCCGACGGAAACGTCCAGCGCGGAAACCGGTTCGTCGGCCACGACCAGGCGCGGGCGTAGCACGAGAGCGCGGGCGATACCGATACGCTGGCGCTGGCCGCCCGAAAATTCATGGGGGTAGCGGGCGAGCGAGTCTTCTGCGAGGCCGGCGGCGCGCAACATTTCGACGACGCGAGCGCGGCGTTCGGCGCGGTCAAGCTGCGGCTCGTGAATTTCAAGCGGCTCGGCGACGATGGCTCCCACGCGCATTTTCGGATCGAGCGACGCGAAGGGATCCTGAAACACCATTTGCATCTCGCGCCGCAGAGCGCGCAATTGCGCGCCGTGCGCGGCGAGAAAATCGCGGCCGTCGAGCAGCAATTCGCCGGAGTCCGGCTCGATCAGGCGCAAGAGGATGCGCGCGAGCGTTGTTTTTCCGCTGCCAGATTCGCCGACGATGGCCAGTGTTTCGCCCGCGGCGAGTTCGAGGCTTACATCATCCACGGCAATGACGCCGGCGCGCGCGCCGCCGTTGGGTCGCGACGTGCCCAGGGCAAACGCGCGCGCCGGAGCGGAGAACGTCTTCCGCAATTTGCGCGCTTCGAGGAGCGGGGCAGGCATCAGATTGCGTCGCCCGTCAAGCCAGCGGCTAAAGCCGAGTTCATTCCGAATGCCTTGCGGCACGGTTGAAACCGTGCCCCACAAGAATCGGCTTTCAGCGCACTGAGGCCGAAGCCGGATTCGCTGAGGCCAGTCCCTACAGGAGCGTTTATCATTCCGGCTTCTCCGCGATCAGCAACAGAACTGTGTGCATGAATTCGAGGCCGCTCGGAACTTTATCCGAGCGGCGCGGGCAGAAGCCGCAGCTATCGTTGCCGATGTGACTCTCCATCATGCTGCGCGTTTGCACGTAGACAGGGTCGCCGGGAGCCTTGCCGGCATTTCCCATCCAGACGTCGAAATCGTGCCAGTTGTCGTGAAGATGTTCGGACACCACGCGCAGTCCCAGATTCCGGATCAGGGCGCGGAAATTCGCGGCGCTTTGCGTAATGGTATGCGAAGGATCGCGCACGCACTCGACGGAATTCTGAAACGCGGCGTCGCAGCCCTCGCGCACGATGATGTCGGTGATGGCGACGCGTCCTCCGGGCTGGAGCACGCGCGCCATTTCGGCCAGGGCGCGCGCCGGATCGGACATGTGGTGAAACGCGTAGCCGCAGGAAACGATTCCGGCGGCGCCGTCGGCAAAGGGCAAAGCATAAATATCGGCGCAGACGAATTCGATATTGGTGATGGCGTCGCGCGCGGCTTCGGCGCGCGCTTTTTCAACCATCGCCGGAGTCAGGTCCGCGCCGATCGCGCGGTGAACGCGAGCGGCCAGCGGGCGCGTGTACGTGCCGGAGCCGCATGCGAGATCGATGGCTAGCAGCTTGTCCGCGTTGGCCAGTCCGGCCGTGGCGCGTTCGGCGAGCCGTTCGGCTTCCTCGGTTCGCAAACGGCGCGTGTTTCGGGCAAAAATGTCGGCGGTCTCGGTGAAGCGTTCGCGGATTTTGTCGTGTTGGGTCGAGTCAGGGGTCATTGTTATCTTGCTTCCTTGTTCTTCCAGGCGATGAAGGGAATGGCGAATTCAGTGGCGCAAGCTTTTCACCCTGAGAACCGAAGGGCAACCTTCGGGGTTTGTTCTTGCAAGGACCAAAACCCACAAGCTGAAGCATGCGCCACTAAATTCATTTTGCGATTTTCTCATTGGTTTCCGCAACCAGGATGCAGCGCGAGCGATGCCCGGGGCCGGCGGCGCGCAGTTCGGGCATGGCCGCGGCGCATTCGGCAACGCGCAGCGGGCAGCGCGGCTCAAACGCGCAACCCGGAGGAAGCGCGTTGAGCGGTGGAACCGTGCCGGGAATGGGTTCGAGTTTGTGCCGCACGAGGTGTGGCGAAGCGCGCAGCAAGCCCGCCGTATAAGGATGCCGCGGGCGCTCGAGCACTTCGCGCGCGGGGCCTATCTCTACGATGCGCCCCGCGTAGGTGACCGCGATGCGATCGGCCACCTGCGCGACGACGCCAAGGTCATGCGTGATGAAGAGCAACGCCAGGCCGAGCTCGCGCCGCAGCCGGGCGAGCAATTCGAGAATTTGTTTTTGCACGGTGACGTCCAGCGCGGTGGTTGGTTCATCGGCGATAAGGAGACGCGGTGCATTTCCATTGTCACCGGCGAGCGCCATGGCAATCATGGCGCGCTGCCGCAAGCCGCCCGAGAGCTGGTGCGGATATTGGCGCGCGCGCATGGCGGGCTCGGGCACGGCGGCGCGTTCGAGCGCCGCGACGACGCAGCGGCCGACTTCCTCGCGCGAAAGTCCCGCATGATGCGCGCGAATCGCTTCGGCGATTTGCGCGCCCACACGCATCACGGGATTGAGCGCGGTCATGGGCTCCTGAAAAATCATGGCGATGTCGCGCCCGCGCACGCCAATGCGTTCGCGTTCCGAGAGTGTGAACAAATTCACGCCCGCTCCCGAAGCGCCATTCGCGCCGGAGAACCATGCTTCGCCGGCCACGCGCGCGCCCGGCGGCAGCAAACCCATGAGCGCCAGCGCGAGCATCGATTTCCCGCTGCCCGATTCCCCGACAAGTCCAAGCGATTCGCCCGCGCCGAGCGCAAACGAAACATCGTCCACCGGACGAATCCATCCCGACGGAGTAGGAATCTCGACGGTGAGCCCACGCAGCTCGATCAATGGAGGCATCGCTACATCATAAGGCGAATTGCGCTGAGCGGCAGGTCGGAAAGGAACGCCAAATTGGCTTCCGGTAATCTGGTCACGACTCCGAGTGAATAAGGGTCATCGGGACGACCATAGACTTTGCGAAACACGAAGAATGAGGCAGAATCTGGCCGAGCAGTTTTTTCCGACCACCCTGAGCGAAATTCATGTATAGATGAGTCCAACCGGATCCGATGCAGCCTGAAAAATATTTCCGAGGAGAACGCCAAATGAGAAAACAAAGAATCGCCTTGAAGGTTTTGGTGCTGAGCGCTGTGATGGCCGTGTTCCCGGTGCTCGCGCAGGAAGTGGAACCGAAGCCCACGTGCAATCACTGCCCGGCCGCGTACGTACCCAAGAGCGAGCTGGACGGCTATAACCAGCGGGCCATCGAGCACAAGCTTGTGGATCAGCAGGTGCGCTCAGTGGATGTCGGAAAGGTGCAAGTGGGCATCGGGAGCATTTACCGCGGCAAGCTCGGTCAGGCAACGGGCGCGGAAAATATTGTGGCGGAAGCGGTGGCCGAGCACGAGCAGGTAAGCGAAGTCTATTACGTGATCGACGGCTCGGCGACGCTTCTGACGGGGCCGGACCTGGTGGACCCGAAGCCGCGGCCGAGCACGTTGAAAACCGTGCGCGAGCAGAATGGTCCCGGCTTCAGCGCCGCTTCGATCAAGAATCCGGAAGTTCATGAACTGAAGGCCGGCGACATGATCATCATCCCGGCGGGAACCGGGCACTGGTTCACGAAAATTGACGATCACATCCACTACGTGATGGTGCGGCTGGACCCGGACAAAATTCTTCCAACGAAGAACGAGGCGCAATCGCTGAAGTACTTGGCGAGCCCCTTTAGCCCGAACCAGGGGAATTTTTGATCCGCATTTTGCACCAAGGACCCAGCGCTTAGGGGCACACGATGTGATTGACATGGCGCGGGATGTATCGTAGCGCCGGCGTCTCGCCGGCTCTTTTCGGATTGTGAAGATGAGAAAAATTGCCGGCGAGACGCCGGCGCAACAAAAAACCTGCATCCTTCGTGGTACTCGTGCTGAATGGAAAAATCCGGATTGGGGCGTTCGGAAATGGTCCGGGGAGGCAGCTGTGACAGCGTCATTTCAAAACGAGCGAAGCTCGAGCGGAGCGCATGACGCAGGCGTCTCGGGACCGTATGAGGAAATGAGCCGCATTCTGGCCGAGCTGCCGCGGCCGCGGCCTGTGCGGATCAGCCGCCGTGGAAAAATAATCGCGATGGTGGTCTTGACAGCCCTGCTGGCTTCCGTGGGGATTTACGCCGCCACCGGCATGGTGGTGCAACGGACAGCGGGCGGGCAGTACGCGGGGCCATCGCAGTTTCCGACGTACGCTCTTTCCATTGCCTTCATCGTGGCGTTTGCCCTCGTGATGCTGAACGTGGTCGGAAGGCAGAAGGCCCTTCTCGCCGAGGGAGAAATGGCCATGGCGCAGGTGACCAAACAGTGGATGGCGCGGAACGGTCCGAACATTCGCTACGAGTTCACCACACCCCTGGGCGAACATTTCATTCGCGGCGCGGCGGACGGCTCACAGAAGCTCTCCGTGGGAATGAACGTGCCGGTTTTTTACGATCCACAGAGACCGAAGAAACAGCTCGCGTTGTGCGCGTCGTTTTATGAGGTGGTCCTGCCGGGGAAAGAATAAAACTTTGGGGGGCGGTCTGTGACGTTACCCGGGAACGCCATTCTCCCGATCAGCGTCGCGAAATGAGGACTAGTGCGCGGCCGGCTGGGCGGCAAGGTCTCGGCCCTCGATGACTACGGCTTGCAGCGCCGCGTTGGTCTGCACGGCATCTCGAATCAGATTTTGCAACCTGGCGCCCATTTCCTTCACGCGAGGGTCGTTGGGGTCCTGGGTGCCCTTGAGGCTATCGGAGTCGGCCACGATTTGTTTGGCCTTTTGTATCAGCTCCCGGAACTGTACTACGTAAGTCTCCTTGGCGGCGACCAAGCGGTCCTCCCATTTGGCGCGGCCCGGAAAATCGGCGTCATTGCCTTTCATCACACTGCGCACGAGTGTGGCGCGGTCCATGGATTCCACCTGGGCGATAAAGGCTTCCAGCTTGGCGAGCTTCTCTGCCGGCGAAGGGTTTGCGCCGGTCTTACTTCCGGCCGGCTGCGGCTGCATCGAGAGTTGATCGAATCCGGGGCCGAGCGCGGAGGGGTCGCCGCTTGAGCCGGAAGGGAGGTCGTCGTTGGTAAGAACCTTCGCGGCAGTCTTATTGGCTTTATCTTTGTCTTTATCTTTCTGGGCCTGCCTTGCCAGGTCGCCGAGCGAGGGCGAAGAGGATTGCGAATCTTGCGCGCGAGCGGAAGCGCAAGCGACCATGGCCAACGCACAAGCTGCAATAAGAATTGGACTTCGCGCCATGGGTTCCTCCTCGAGTCACGTTCCGGTCCCGCAAATGCATACGGGTGCTCCTTCTAGACTTGCGAAAGGACCGGATATTGGCTATGGGCCGGGAGTACCACATTGCGGAAAGAGTAATACGCCGAAGTTTAAGTGCGTTGGTTCCCGGCGTGGCGGCGGGGCGTGGAATTACTTGGCGCGCGTGACGAGCAGGACCAGCGTAAGGATCACGACGGGAATCATTAGTAGCATGGTGTAGGACAGGATTCTTTTCACAAATGATAGGCGCGCGGGCTTGCGTTCCTTGCGCGTCGAGCGGTTCACGGCCTCGACGCTTTCCGGGTGGGCCAGCGCGGCGGCAAATTCCCGCGCACACGAGTAGCGATTTTCAGGATCGCGCTCCATGGCCCGATACAGAATCTCCTGCATTTGCGCGGAGATTTCAGGATTGATTTCGCGCGCGGGCGGCGGATCGTTTACCAGCCGGTCGTTCATCACGGCGAACGGATTCGGGCCGTTGAAGGGGGTTTGAGCCGTCAGCATTTCGTGAAGAATAACGCCGAGGGCGTAGACGTCGCTTCGCGCGTCGCAGCGCTTGCGCTTGATTTGCTCGGGCGAAATATAATCGGGAGTGCCCATGGCGTTGGAAAGTTTGGAAAAGGTGAGGCGGCGCATGCCTTCCGCGGCGGCAATGCCGAAATCGATGAGCTTGACGCCGTCGCCTTCGCCGACCATGATGTTTTCCGGCTTCAGGTCGCGGTGCACGACTCCCTGGCTGTGAACGTAGTCGAGCGCCTCGCAGACTCCGAGGGCGATGCGGGTCGCGCGTTCGACGGGAAGTCTTCCTTCCCGGGTGAGAATTTCGCGCAAGAACCGCCCGTCAATCCATTCCATCACGATGCAAAGCTGATCCATATCTCCGCTGTCGATCGTTTGCACGACGCCGGGATGCTGGAGCTTTTTGCCAATGGCCCGTTCGCGCTGGAAGCGGCTGTAGAACGCGGGGTCGCATTCGAGTTCAGGATGCGGGATCTTGATGGCCACAAGTTGGCCGGTTCTGAGGTCCGTGGCGCGATAGATGATGGTCATGCAGGTGCGCACGACGAAGGCCTCGATGCGGAAGTACTCGAATCGCCCGCCCGGTTGAAGCTGCTTGGTCAACATCTTCCAAATCCTTTCTGCGCACGAGGGCACACGGCCACCGGGACCTAAGGTAACTTTTTGCTTCTAAAGGAGGCATAAGCAATTCGTAGAGAGCGCGTTAACTACCGCGTCCATAGTGGATTCTATGTGGTAAATGCTATTGCGCCAGGACAGTGGCGGAGCCTCGCCGGGCCTGATCGTGCCGGCTCATCTTGACGTTGTGATTTTGCAGCAAAAGGATTCATTTTCTTGGACCTGGAGCGACATTGCCGCTAAACTTGCCGCAGATGCCGAAGAGTGGCTCTCGATTCTGAAATGGCCCCGGACCATCCATCAGCCAACAGCTGGAAAGCGCTTTTTCGCGTTCCCGGATTCCCCTTTTTCTTCGTGGCGATGCTGGTGTCACTGTTTGGGACGGGGATGAACTTTGCCGGCGTGACCTGGTACGTTCTAGGCGTCACCCACTCCACGGTGAAGGTCAGCCTGATCGTGATCCTGGTGACGCTGCCGGGGCTGGTGGTGCCTCCATTCGGAGGAGTGCTCATCGACCGCGTGGACCGGCGGTACTTGGGGATCATCATCGACGCAGCGCGGGCGGCGGTCGTTCTTGGGACGGCCGCGCTGGCCTATGCGGGACGCCTGGAGTTGTGGGAACTGTACTCGATGGTTTTGCTTTTGGGCGTGGGATTCGCGATTTATTGGTCGACCACAAATGCGTTGATCCAGGAACTCGTCCCGCAGGAAAAATTGATAACGGCCAATGCCACTGTGCTCATTGCCGTGCAAGGCGGAATGGCGGTGGCGGGGGCGCTGGTCGGATTTATTTACGAACGCGCGGGCCTCGCCGGAATTCTCGGCATTGATGGAACGACCTACGTAATTTCCGCGATGTGCCTTCTGACATTGCGCCAAGGATATTACGCGCCGCGCGAAATCCACAAAGCGGGGCTCATTTCCGCAACACCCACGATTGAAGCGCCGCCCGAGATGTCCGAACCGACGCTGATGCGCACGGACGAAGTCGAGCCGGGCATTTCAGGCGTGATCGCCGATATCGCCGAGGGGCTGATTTACTTGCGTCAACAGCCGCGCGTGATGGCCCTGGGGCTCACGTATGCCTGCATGATGGCCGGAGTGATCAGCGCGAACGTGTTGGTCGTGGCTCTGGCGAAAGACTTGCTCTCCGCGGGCGCGACCGGGTACGGATATATTGAGATGGGCTGGGCGGGAGGCGCGATCCTCGGGGGATTGCTTGCCGGCGCCGTGGCCCGGAGGAACCCCTACGGCGTTTTGATCCTGGCCCTCGCCACGCTGGCGGTGGGACACACGTTGTTTCCCTTCGTGCGGTTGCTGGCCGTGGCCATCGCCATGAACGCGCTCTTTGGATTTTGCCGGGCTTTGGGAGGCGTGCTGACGCAAACTTCGATATTGGCGGCGGTGCCGCGCCGGCTCATGGGACGCACGCAGTCCGCGTTTGCGGTCATCGCCACGATTCTGCAGGTAGGCATGAGCTACGCGCTCGGATCGTTCGCGGAACATTTCACACTGTCCATCGCTTTTCTGTTGCTGGGCGCGATTTACGGCGGCGGAGTCATGGCGGCGTTGCGAGTGCGCGCGCTTTCTATTCACGCGGGGAAAACGCCGGCGGCGGCGGTTTAGTGGCACACGCTTCAGCCTGTGGGGTTTTGCCGGGCGGGCAAAAACAAAACCACACAGGCTGAAGCATGTGCCACTTAAAAGCGGGGAGGAGCGGTTCGATGAAAGTGTTCATCGCGGGAGCTTCCGGAGTGCTGGGCAGGAGGCTCGTGCGGCAATTCGTGGCGCGTGGCCATTCGTCAATCGGCCAGGTGCGCAGCGCAAAAGCGGAAAGCGCCGTGAGAGAAGCGGGCGGCGAGCCGCGCCACGCGGATTTGTTCGATGCCGAATCTCTGGCAAAGGCGGCGGACGGTTGCGACACCGTCATTCACGCGGCCACGGCGATTCCCACAAAGCAAAAGACAACTCCCGCTGATTGGGCCATGAACGACCACATCCGCCGCAAGGGCACGCGCTGCCTCACCGAAGCCGCCGCGAAAATCGGCGCGAAAACGTATATACAGCAAAGCATCACCTGGGTGGCGCGCCCGATAGATCAGTCGGCGTTCGACGAGAGTTCTCCAGTCGTGCCGGAGCCCGCGATCCAATCGGCCATTGACGCGGAAGCGATCGCGCGCGAGGCGGAATCGGCGGAGGGTTTTACCGTGTCGATTCTGCGCGGCGGTTTTTTTTACGATTCTGAATCGGCGCACACGCGGATGATCGCTGGCGCCTTGCGCAAACGCCAGATGCCCATCATCGGCGGCGGCGAGGCGATGTGGGCGATAATTCACACCGATGACGCCGCGAGCGCGTACGTGGCCGCGGCGGAAAAACCCAGGAGCGGCGTGTGGCACATCGTCGATAATGAACTGGTTGAGGTGCGCGCTTTTCTCAAGGAATTTGCCGCGCGCCTGGGCGCCCCCACGCCACGCCGCGTGCCCATTTGGCTCGCACGATGGCTCGCCGGTGAACAAGCGGTCGCATATTTCACGAAATCCACGCGCACAACCAACGCGAGGTTCCGCCAAGATTTCGGCTGGACGCCTCGTTATCACACGTATCGCCTAGGGTTGGACCAGATTCTGACCTCATGGAATGCAGAAGCCGCGCGTCTGGCCACTGCTTGAACTGCAGAGATGGCAAATCAAAGTGGAACGCGATAGCATTGAATTAACGAGGTATCCTGATGTTAGTAAAAATAGAGGTCTACAACGACGGCGAGTTCTGGTGCGCGCGAGGCATTGGTGAGGACATTTTTACGCAAGGGGAGACCGTGGATGAACTGTACGCCAACATCAAAGAGGCTGTGGCGCTGCATTTCGAGAACGGATCAAGGCCCACTGATATCGACATACTGATTGTGTCCGAAATGAAATTGAGCCATGCCCCGGCTGCCACAGATTAGCGGCCGGGATCTCATCCGACTCTTACACTCGTTGGGTTATGAAACTGTGCGCCAACGCGGAAGCCACATACGATTGGTCAAAGTGACACAGATTGGGGAGCACCACATCACGGTTCCCGATCACAAAATTCTTGCCAAAGGGACATTGAGCGACACGCTTACGCGGGTAAGTTTGTGGAACGGGATCCCGAAGGAAGAACTGATAAACCGCTTGCGTTAGACGACAGATAGACTGGGAACGAGAAATGAAGAAATATCTTAATTGTTATCGAGAAAACCGACAGCGGCTACTCCAGCTACTCGCCTAACCTTCCCGGTTGCTTGTCCACTGGAATGTCGCGCGAAGAAGCGGAAAAAAATATGCGCGAAGCGATAGAATTTCGCGTTGACGGACTGCGACAGGAAGGCTATCCGGTCCCGGAGCCACAAGCAACTTCATCGTACGTTGAACTTCCTGCTTAAACTGAGAAGAATCAGAGGTAGTCGCGCGAAGAGCCTTCGAGGAACGCGCGGAGCTTGCGCGAGCGCGACGGGTGGCGCAGTTTGCGCAATGCCTTGGCTTCGATTTGGCGGATGCGTTCACGCGTCACAGCGAACGACTGGCCGACTTCCTCGAGCGTGTGCTCGGAGCCGTCGTCCAGGCCGAAACGCATCTTGATGACTTTTTCCTCGCGCGGCGTCAAAGTCTTCAATACGGAAGAAGTCTGTTCCTTCAAGTTGAGGTTGATGACCGCGTCGGAAGGCGAGACTACGGCCTTGTCCTCGATGAAATCGCCGAGATGCGAATCTTCTTCTTCGCCGATCGGCGTTTCCAGGGAAATCGGTTCCTGCGCAATTTTCAGAATCTTGCGCACTTTCGCCACGGGAATGTCCATGCGCTTGGCGATTTCCTCGGAGGTGGGTTCGCGGCCAAGCTCCTGCACCAGCTGGCGGCTGGTGCGGATGAGCTTGTTGATCGTCTCGATCATGTGCACGGGGATGCGGATGGTGCGGGCCTGGTCGGCGATGGCGCGTGTAATGGCCTGGCGGATCCACCACGTGGCGTACGTAGAAAATTTGTAGCCGCGGCGCCACTCGAACTTGTCTACGGCCTTCATGAGGCCGATGTTGCCTTCCTGAATCAGATCGAGGAACTGCAATCCGCGGTTGGTGTATTTCTTGGCGATGGAAACCACGAGGCGGAGGTTGGCCTCGATCAATTCTTTTTTGGCTTGCTCGGCTTCGGCTTCTCCCCGAAGTATCACCTGAAGCATGCGCTTCAGATCGGTGAGGCCCGTTTCGCTGGAGACTTCGATTTCGCGCAGCTCGGTGCGGCGGGTGCGCAGTTCCTTGCGCGCCTCGGCGGCGTTGTCGCCCTTGGAGGCGTCGGCGCGGCGCTCGAGTTTTCCAGCTTCGCGTTCGAGGGATTGCAGCCGCTCGACGGTGTGGCGGATTTTGTCGATGAGCCGCTTCTTCTCAAACAGGTGGAACTCGATCGAGCGCGCCAGTTGCGACATCTCGATGCGCAAGCGGGAAACGTGGTACTTCAGGCGCAGGTAGGGGCGCTTCTTCGACTTAGTCATCCGCTCGAGCTTCACGGCCTCGCGCAAACATTCGTGGTACAGCTTGGCGATTTTGTCGAGGACCTTGAGCGTTTTCTTGGTCTTGTTTTCGATCTTCTCTTCGGTCAGCTCTTCATCGTCGAACTGGACGATTTCCTTGATGGAACGGGTGCCCTTGCGGAGGTCGTCTCCGATCGTCAAGAGTTCCTTCAGGATGATCGGCGAGCGCGTGATTGTTTTGAGCACGAGAAGCTGTCCGCGCTCGATGCGCTTTGCGATGGCCACTTCGCCCTCGCGCGTCAAGAGCGGCACGGTGCCCATTTCGCGCAGGTACATGCGCACCGGGTCGTTGGTCTTTTCCAGCATTCCCGGCGTGAGGTCGAGATCGCCGGAGTCTTCCGCGACGGGGAGCTCATCCTTGGATTCGATTTCCGGTGCTTCGGCTACGGTGGGATCGGCAGTCGCGCGGGCGGCCTTGGCCGCGGCGAGGTCTTCGTAAATATCAATTCCGTATTTCTCGAAGGTGGAGAGAAGGTCGTCAATTTCCTCCGAGGAATGCACTTCGGCGGGCAGGATGTCGTTTACTTCGTCATAGAGCAGGTACCCGCGCTCCTTGCCCATGGCAATGAGCTGCCGGACCTGATCGTATTTCTCTTCGATAGCCAGCGCCAAGGAGTCCTCCAAAAAACAATACCAGAAGCAGCCCTTACAGCGACGCAGAATTGCAAAGCAGGCCGTGAATTAAGTATCGGCAAAATGGGCAAGTAGCGAAACTGAAGTTTCGCAGGTCGTGTTCAAATTGACTCCGCATGCGTACCTGTGAGGCGGTCCTTGCATCGCAAAGTATGCCCTCGACCCCGCGCGCGCTCGGGTTTCGCAGGGGAGATCCCCACTCGCATTTAGATGCAACTTGCCGTTGCGGCGTTACGGCGCCGCCATGCCGAAACCGGATCAAGTTATATGGCGGCGGGCAAATGCGTCAACCATTTTGTTTAGCGGGTATTAATCAAACAGCGCCGATGTCGGGAGGCCCTTTGTAGCGCAGGCTTCAGCCTGTGGGTTTTTCATTTTCTGCCTTCTGAAAAATCAAGGCCCACAGGCTGAAGCCTGTGCTACTAAAACCTCCGGACGAAATGAGATCTACTGCGGCGGAGGATCCAGGCGCCGCCGTAGTTCTTGCTTGCGCTCCAACAGACGCCTCAGATCGCCGCCTGCTCCTGCGCCGGCGGCTGCGGCAAAAGACTCAATCTGTTTCTGGACGGCGGATAGTTCCTCTTCGGCACGGCGGCGGCGCAGGACCGCTAGGCAGCTCTCGGCTTCTTCCCAGGTGGGCGGGGCGGCGGATTCGAAGGCAATTTCGAACAGCAGCCGGCGGTCGCGGTCCTCCAGCGCCAGGGCCAGTTCGGCCGCATCCGGCCGAACGCCCATCGCGCAGGCCTCGACCAGCGCGGCAAGGATGCGCTCACTTTCCAGGCCGCGGTGCAACTCCTCGGCGTGGATTTGCTGAGCGAGCTGCGCGCGAAAATCTTCGGCTTCGATCAGCATCTGCACCAGGCGCCTCTCGGCGGGCTTTCCCACTCGGCCGACAAGCTCCGGACGGGCCTTCACTTCGCTGCGGCGCTCGCTGGCCGCTTTGCGCATGGATTCGCGCAGCACCGGCTCCTCGATGCGCAACTGCTGCGCGATGCGCGTGGCCCACTCCGAGCGAAGGATGCGGTCGGGAATGCGCTGCACGTAGGGCATCAGGAAATTCACGGCGCGAAGTTTTCCTTCCGCGGTGGACAGGTCCATCTTGCGGGCGCGCGAAATCAGATAGTCGACATACGGCGGGGCTTCGTTCAGCAATTTCGTGTAGGCCGCGGCGCCTTCGGATCGAATGAAGCTGTCCGGGTCCTTGCCGCCTGGGAGAGCGAGCACGCGCACCTCGGCGCCCTGCTCAAGGAGGATCGAGAGCGAGCGCTCGGTGGCGGCCTGCCCCGCGGTGTCCGGATCGTAGTTGACGATGATGCGGCGCGTGAAGCGGTTGAGGAGTTTTACTTGCGGCTCGGTGAGGCTGGTGCCGCAGCTGGCGACGACGTTGGAGATTCCCGCGCGCGCCACGGCAATCGCGTCCATGTAGCCCTCGACCAGCACGGCGAAATCTCGCTGCCGCAGCGCTTCCTTGGCGCGGTCGAGATGATAAAGAATGTTGCTCTTCGTGTAGATGGGAGTTTCGGGCGAATTCAAATATTTCGGCAAGTCGTCGCCCAGCGCGCGGCCGCCGAACGCCACGATCTTTCCCGAATCGTTGGCGATGGGGAACATCACGCGGCGGCGGAAACGGTCGAAGAGCCGGCCGTTCTGATCGCGGCTGAACAGGCCGGAAACTTCCAGCGCTTTCTCCGGATATTTTTGCGTGAGCGCACGCAGCAACGCTTCGCCGCCCGAAGGCGCGAAGCCGATGCCGAAGCGCGCCATGGCCTCGGAGTCGAGACCTCGGTCAAGCAAGTACGCTTTTGCCGCGCGGCCTTCCGGCGTTGCGTTTAGCTGCTGCACGAAAAACGCCGCCGCTTCGCGGTGCAATTCCACGAGCGAAGTGCGCTGCTGATTTTCGCGGCGCTCCTCGGGCGTGCGTTCCCGCGCGCGCGGAATCGCGATGCCGCACTTTTCCGCGACGGCGCGCACCGACTCCGGAAACGTAATCTTGTCCATCTCCATCACGAACTTGAAAACGTCGCCGCCCGCGCCGCAGCCAAAGCAATGGTAAATCTGCTTCACCGGATGCACCGCGAAGGAAGGCGTCTTCTCCGAATGGAACGGGCACAGCCCCGTGAAATTCTGGCCGGACTTTTTCAGGCGCACGTATTCGCCCACCACGCGGACAATGTCCGCCTGCTGCTTCACTCGATCCGCGAATGAGCCCGCCTCCGCCATGGGATTGCTATCGCAACGCTGGAATTCGTATTGTACACGCCGCGCCCTTCGCCTTGCACGGCGGAGTGCGGCTGGCCGGATTCCGAGCAGGCGGCATTGGGATGCGGCGAAATATAATTAACTTCGTACGGAGGCGCCACAGGGGTATAAGTATGGCCTCCCCGCGCAGGATACAACGTCTAGTCAGGAGGAATCAGAATGGGTACTCAAGAGAATCTGCAGCTCGTGAAAGAAGGATACGCGGCATATAAGCGCGGCGATATTCCGGGTTTGTTGACGCTAATGGCGGAGGACGTGGAGTGGATTATTCCCGGCCCGGGCTTGCCGCTTGCCGGCACGTACCGCGGACGCGATGGAGTCGCAAATTTCTTTCAAAAGCTGGTTGCCGATTCGGACGTCCTGGATTTCCAACCCCGTGAATTCGTGGCCGAGGGCGACCGCGTTCTAGTGATCGGTTGGGAGCGCACCAGGGTAAAAGCCACAAACCGGACCGTCGAGCTCGATTGGATCATGTCCTTTACGCTTCGCAATGGAAAGGTCGCGATCTTCCGCGAGTACACGGACACGAAGGCGCTTGCCGACGCCTATGCGTCAACCGCTCGCGCGGCCGGCTGAACCGGCGGTCTCAATCCATCTGGATATTCGAGGGGGCACGATGCCCAAAAAGGTGTCCCCTTCGTGAACCTAAACTCTTGCGCTAATCCTCGACGAGCGCGCGCAGCCTCTCGAGTGCGTCGTCCCATTGCAGCGAAATAAGCTCCAGGTAGCGGCGGGCCTCTTGAAGGCGTCTCTGCTTCAGTTGCCAGATGCTCTCGCGCCCGCGCCGGTTGCTACGTGCGAGGTCCGCTCCCTCAAGCACACGCAGGTGTTTGCTAACCGCCTGACGAGTGACGCGGGAGCCCGCCGTGAGTTGGGAAATGGACATCGGTCCGCCGTCGCAGAGGCGGGAGATGAGCCACAGGCGCGTCCGGTCGCCCAGCGCGGAAAAAAGGAGCGCAGAGTTCCTGGAATGCGCTCCGATCCTCGAATTACGGCTTTTGGACAAGGTATTTCTCGATGAGCCGGGTTTGCATTTCCCACCCACCCTCGTTAGCTTTGAACGCTTTGGCGCGCCGAGACTGCGGAATTTGATCGAACCCGGATTCGGTGATCGTCAGCAGAATACCGCCCGAGGCGTCCGCCAAATCGAATTCGATCAGCGTCGTCGGCTCCTTGGAATAGTCGACGCCCTCCTCCACAGCGTAGGGATGCCAGCGGAAAGAGATTCGCCGCATCGGTTCGATGCGTTCCACCGTCCACTCAAAAGCCTTTCCGGCGTAGGGCTCCTGCATTTTCGCGACTTCCGCATCCACAGTGGTCGGCGCGATTTTCCCGGTCAGGCGCGCCCCTTCGGCGAACGGCCCGTCGAAGACGAGCCCGAACCAGCTGCCGAACTCTTTGGCGTCGCTGATCGCGCGCCAGACACGCTCCCGCGGCGCGCGCAAAAGAATACTTTTCTCGATTCGGTCGGTGTTCATGCGCAACCTCTTGGTTGCACATTATTGCCCGCATGAAGCACGAAATGCAACTACCAGCTTGCCTTAACTTGCCGGCTGCGTTGGAATGTCACATGCCGTTTCATGCGAGCTACAGACGAGCAAGATTCGGTTCGGTCTGCTGGGGCTATGGCCTAAGGGAGAAGCCGAAAGCCGAGGCCGGCCTGAATGAAATGCCTGTCGCCGGTCAAGATTTCCTTGAGGTTCAGGTCTTGCGCGACAATCATTGTTGTCAAGTCCGTGAAGGAAATGTCCAGTTTGTCCCGAAACCTCAGGCGGAGATCAAAGGCCCTCCGAAACCTCGACTGGGTGATCTCCTCAATCTTGATGAATGGAGATATCAGCAATCCCTTGATATAGCGTGCCGCTTCCTCGAAAGGACGCCGGCCAAAAAGCAAGCTGATTGTTTCGTCCAGGACAAAATTTGTCGTAACAACATTGCCGGAAGTCTTGGCAGCCTCGGAATATGTTCTGGAAGCCGCTTGATGCGATGGATCCCTGGAATCCTCCAGCACGAGCCATCCCCACGTATCGATGAAGAGCCTCACGCAGGATTCTTACCATACAATTCTTCATCAATGTTTTGGGAAAGCGTTCCATCAGATCCGATTCCGATCACATCCAGGAATGGATCGCGACGCTCCAGGATCATCTTCAAACGATCAATCGTTTGCTGGTGAAACACACCATTCCTCACGGCATCTTCGAACAGGTCAACGAATTTGTCTTCGTCAAGAACCAGGTGAACGCGGTTATGCCGTCCATCTTTATTTTTGCAAAATCTTAGGCCCTCCCACGTGGTGCCGTTCACCTGGAAAAGATTTCTCTCGATGCGACCCTCGTTGTGCTCGTCCAAATGGCACACGCCTACGGCTCGTTGCTCGATAGTGTTCATTTTGGGCATTTTTGTTGACGCTCCTACTAGATTCTACTAGATTCCACTAGCGTTTTCAAGCCATTT
>Ga0209380_10001293_pt1 | contig 17023 bp, 17 predicted proteins | sample HubBroMetageWFT6_FD_188347 | JGI IMG/M metagenome (GOLD analysis project Ga0209380, IMG submission 188347) | Warmed and freeze-thawed soil microbial communities from the Hubbard Brook experimental Forest, New Hampshire - Hubbard Brook CCASE Soil... | ecosystem: Environmental > Terrestrial >...
CCAGCACTTACCCGCGCTCTAACCGTCCTCTGGGGCAAAGTGACGACTTGAGGCGGAGTGCGTGATGCTGGGGGCGAAGAAGAAAAATGTCAGAGTTCAGTCGCCGCAGAGCCGCGAGGTGACTTGCGCCATCGGTAGAAAAACGGGATTCCCGCCACGATCACTGCCAGCCCAAGAGTCGACCGCACAGGCCGGACCATCCACAAATTGACGGTCAAAGCGATGGCCGCAATCAGAAAAACGAGCGGCGTCCACGGATAACCCCAAGCCCGATAGGGCCGCACCAGCTCCGGTTCAGTTCTGCGCAAACGCAGAACAGCAATGGCAGTCAGGGCGAAGAAAATCCAAACTGCGAAAACAAACAACGAATAGAGTTCTTCAAATGTGCCGGTCAAAGCCAGCAGCGCCGCCACCACGCCGAGAAAAATCAACGCGCCGCTGGGCGTGTGAAATGAGGGCTGGATCCGTTTGGCAAATGGAAAGAAGACGCCGTCGCGCGCCATCGCGTAAGGGATGCGCGCTCCCGTCAACTCCACAACGTGCAGCGCGCCCAAGGCCGAAACCGCCATCGCTACCGTCAGCCAGGCGGCTCCGCGCGACCCAGCGAAGGATTGCACTACATCGGACGCGACACGCTGCGAAGAGGCGATCTGTGCGAAATTCAGCGTGTGGAAGTACACGACGTTAGCCAGCAGATACAGGCCGCCAACCGTTAGAAGTCCCAGAATAATTGCGATGGGGATGTTCTTTTGAGGATTCTGGATCTCTTCTCCCAGGTCGCCAAGATCGTTAAAACCGTTGTAAGCCCACATCGCAGGGACCAGCGCAGTGAGCACGGCACCAATTGTTCCCCAGCCCCAGCGCGCGACCACTGCGCTGGTTTCGGCCGCATGCTGCCTTCCGAAAACGATCCCAGCAATCACAATCACTACGATCGTTCCCATCTTCATACAGGTCAGCAGCACCTGGATCGCGCCCCCCATCTGTACGCTCAAGTAATTGATCGTAGTCACGATCAACACCACAAAGGCCGCGAGTGGCTGAGCTGCGGTGAAGGTGAACAGATAACTTCCGAGATGGCCACTGAATAGGGGCGCGTCCACAATGGGGAACAGAAATCCCGCGAAGCGTAAAAATCCCGCGGCCAGAGTCGCCATGGCCACCGGCCGCTCGAGGAACGAACTCATCCATCCAAAAAGAAATCCCCAGAGAGGGCCGAGACCTCGGTTCAAGTAGACGTAGGGCCCACCTGCTTTGGGAAATGCCGCGCCCAGTTCGGCGTAACAGAAGGCGCCACACAGCACAATCAGGCCGCCGGCAATCCAGGCAACAAAAACGAGAGTCGCCGAACCGACAGCGCGGGCCATGTCGCTTGTGACCAGAAAAACTCCGGTACCAATCGTGTCGCCGATCACGATTGCGGTCGCAGACCACAAACCCAAACCACGAACCAAATCCGATCGCTCGTTACGATTTTCCAGACAGGTCCTCGCGTGTAGAAAGGTTCACAGAGCGTACTCTCAGCGATGTGGGCCGTCAACCTGAGGTCGGTTCCACCTGAGGTCGGTTCCACTTGGCTCCGCGCGCCCTTTGGCTCTGAACGAGCTTACGCGCTATCATCAAGGGCGAATAGCAACGGAGAAATCCATGCTGCGCGAATTGAGTTGGGACCCACGATACGCCGTGTGCGATACAGAAGATGTGCTGACTCCCGCGCTTGTAATCTATCCCGATTTCATTGCTTCCAACATTGAGCGGACCTTGAAGCTGCTGAACGGCAACGCGGATCGCTGGCGAGTGCACATCAAGACCTCGAAACTGGCTCACACTCTGCGCATGCTGGTGGAGCGCGGCGTTCTAAATTTCAAGTGCGCCACCACGTTGGAACTGCTGGTGGCCTGCCGCAGCGGTGCCACCGATGTACTTCTCGCCTACCCGGTAATGGGCGCGAACGCGCTTCGAGCTCGCGACATCGCGAACGGGTTTCCTGAGGTGCGCATCTCCGTTCTTGCCGAAAACGACAAACAACTACAACAATGGCGGGGCAGCCGAGTAGGAATTTTTCTCGACATCAATCCGGGCATGAATCGCACCGGTATCGAGCAGAATAAGCTTGAGGAAATAGTCTCCCTTACGCGCTCGATCGCCGCAGCCGGACTCGAATTCCGTGGCTTGCACTACTATGACGGTCAATTCGGCTCTGTAGCAGAAGGCGAGCGCACGCAGGCGGCACAGCGCGGCTATGATGCGTTGCTTGGAATTGTCGGTCAACTCGAGCGCTCAGCCATCCCTGTTCCGGAGGTGATTACCGCCGGAACTCCCACGTTCGCTTGCTCCCTTGCCTACGATGGCTTTCGCAGCGGCAAGTTCGTCCATCGCGTCTCGCCCGGAACCGTTGTGTACTGCGACGCCAGCAGCCTGGCGCAACTTCCCGAAGAATACGGATACCGTCCGGCGGCGCTGGTGTTGACCCGCGTTGTGAGCCGTCCTCACGCAGGCATTGTCACCTGCGATGCTGGCCACAAGACGGTGTCGGCAGATGCCGGGGTCCCCACTTGCGCAGTCATGGGCTCGCTGGGGCTGACGCCGCTCTCACCGAGCGAAGAGCATCTGCCCATCGCGGTAAAAGAAGGAGCAGCAGGCCCGCAGATCGGCGACACTCTGTATCTCCTTCCACGCCATATTTGCCCCACGGTAAACAACTTCGATTGCGCGCTACTGATGAGAAACGGCAAGATCGGCTCGGAAGAAAAAGTATCAGCGCGAGGCCGCGAGGCGCCCTTGCTGCAGACTTCGGACCAACCCCTATCCCTCCGGAGTTGAATGGATCGCCTTGCTGCGAAGGCCAGACGACGGGCAAAAGCCGGCGTCAAGTCGACGTACAATTCTGTCGTCCCGCAGGAGTCAACATGTTCACTCTGATCTTGCTCGCCGTGCTGTTTGCCCCAACCGCGAACCCGATCGCACCGTCGGCTGATCTCGTTCAGGAATTCCGTCAGCGGGATCAGGCGCTGCTCGACGCATTTGCGCCCGGAGATGTGAAAGTGTGGGACGCCGCGCTTGCCGCCGATGCGGTCTATGTCGATGAGAATGGCACGGTGATGCACCGCGCTGACTTCCTTAAGCAGTTAATGCCACTTCCGGCCGGAGTTTCAGGGACTATCGCCATCTCGGCGTATTCCGCGCATGAGACAGGAGATGTGGTGACGGTGATCCACACCGACGATGAGGATGAGTTTTACCACGGCCAACATTTGAAGGCGCAATACCTCACGACCGAGATCTGGCGTCGCGAGGACGGCGCCTGGAAGCTTCTGTTGGTTCATGCCAACTCCGTTCTGAAGGAGCCGAAGTCGGTTGACCTGTCGATGGATGCACTCGACGCCTATGCCGGCCGCTACTCGGCCGGTCCTGACCTTGCCTACACGATCCGTCGCGAGGGCGATCATTTGGTTGGAGAGAGGGAAGGTCGTTCAGCGACTGCGCTCAAGGCCGAGGTGCGCGATGTGTTTTTCGTAAGCGGGCAACTCCGGACGCGAAAGATCTTCGAACGGGACCACAGCGGAAGCGTGACGGGATTTGTGGATCGCCGTGAGGGCAGCGACCTCGTGTGGAAGCGAGTTCTCTGACCTTTCCCTGCATCCACAACGCGATCACCGCGGATTTGTAAGGGTGGCTGCGGTGAGATAAATCGCCACCAGTCCCAGTAGCAGCACGGCGCCTTCCACGCGCGTCGACCAGACATGCAGAGCGTCGAACTGCACCCGGGCAGGATTATCGAGGGGGACGGTGGCGAAGTCCCCGACCGAAGCGCGCAGCGTGTCCATGCGCGGGATGATCCAGAATTGCGATAGCAACGTGAGCCCAAGCATCAGGCAGATGAGCACGTGACGCATCGCGAACGCGTGCGCCGTCCCGCTTGCGAGGCGGCTATAGAGCAGGGAACTGGCCAGAAAGATGATTCCTGACACGATGGCGATCCAGTGCAGTCTGCCCAGCGCGCGTCCAACTACATTGCCAGCGAGATGCGGGTTCGGCAGGACCTGAAACGCAGTAGGCGCAAGGACGAACGCAAAGAAGATCAATCCACCAATCCAGGCGACGAGCGACAACAGCATGAAGAAGCGCAGGAAGGACATGAGGGAGAATTATAGTCAGGCTCGAGACATCCTGCGCAAACACGCTGAGTAAGTGCAGTGGTTCGGGCTGCTGGAGTTTTGTCATTCCGACCGAAGGGAGGAACCTGTCTTGCCTTCGACAGGGCACGCGAAAGCAGATTGCTCATGGCTTCGCGGTTTGGAATGACAAGGGAGCCTTAAAAGAGAAACGGTGGCCTAGACCGGTACTGCGACGTTTTCGATGATTTCTCTCAATACTTGATCGGACTGTTCGGATTTTTTCAGCGTCGAGGCGTAGAGGCTGTTGACGACGACACGATGGGCGAAGACGGGAACGACGAGCGGCTTGATGTCTTCGGGAGTGCAGTAGGTGCGGCCTTCCAGAAATGCCATGGCTTGCGCGGCGCGGTAGAGAGCTTGCGATCCACGGGGCGAGACACCCAGCGAGAGGAATTCAGACTCCCGCGTACGGCGAACGATTTCGAGAGCGTACGTCACCAGGGATTCGTCCACACGAATGTTTTTCGCTGCCTGTTGCATCTCGAGCACGTCAGCGCCAGTGAGAACCGGGCGAAGATCATCGAGGTGCGCGGCGCCTGCTTCCGAGCGCAGAATCTGGCGCTCGGCCTGAGCGTCGGGATATCCCATGCGCACGCGCATCAGGAAGCGGTCGAGTTGCGATTCGGGTAGAGGATAGGTCCCGTGATGCTCCACGGGGTTCTGCGTCGCGATGACCAGAAATGGCTGAGGTAACTCGTAGGAATGTGCGTCGACGGTGACCTGGCCTTCGTTCATCGCCTCGAGCAGCGCGGACTGCGTCTTGGGCGTGGTGCGATTGATTTCGTCTGCCAGCAGAACGTTGGTGAAAACCGGGCCGCGCTTGAATTCGAATTCCTGTTCCAGCGCCGAATACACCGAAATGCCAAGAACGTCGGATGGAAGCATGTCGCTGGTGAACTGCACGCGCTGAAACGTGCAATCGATGGCGCGGGCAAGAGCCTGTCCGAGCGTGGTCTTGCCAACGCCCGGAACACCCTCAATCAGCAAATGGCCTCGCGCGAAAATGCTGACCAGGGCAAGGCGAACGACCTCGTCTTTGCCGCGAATCACACGGCGAAGAGCTTTTTCGAGTTCGGCGGCTTTGTGAGAAACAGCGATAGCGGTCTCGGGCGACATTGTTTGGATTCTACTATCGGGCATGGTGAGCGTGGAGTTACCTACGTCATAGGACCAGCTATCAGCATTCAGGCGTCAGTTCTCAGCGAAACCCAGATCCCTCGCTTCGCTCGGGATGAGAGTTTCATATTTAGAACGCAGTCCCTAGCAATGCTTGCAGCAGCCTTTGCTGATAGCTTACTGCATAAACTCCGCAGGCCTTCCGGTGAGCCGCTCGATGCGCTTCGCAATGGACGGATGCGTCGAGAACAGACTGCCGAAGTTCATTCCGAGGAACGGCTGAATGATGAATAGATGTGCCGTCGAGGGGCTGGCCTGCATCGGGATGCGACGCGAGTAGGTGTCGAGTTTTTGCAAGGCACTGGCCAGGGCGTAGGGATTGCCGGTGAAGTGAGCGCCGGTAGCGTCCGCTTGGTATTCGCGCGAGCGCGACACAGCAAGCTGAATCAATGTCGCGGCGATGGGAGCGACGATCAACATGAAAAGCGCGGCAAGTCCTCCGCCATCGCGGCGGTCGCGGCTACCACCTCCGAAGCCGCCGAAGAGCATGGCCCAGCGTCCCATGCTGGCCAGCATGGTGATTGCGCCGGCCAGAGTCGCAGCTACGGAGCTGATCAAGATGTCGCGGTTGTTGACGTGGCCGAGTTCGTGCGCCAGAACTCCTTCGAGTTCTTCGTCAGTCAGAAGCCCGAGAATTCCGTGAGTCACGGCAACCGAGGCATGGCTCGGATTGCGTCCGGTGGCGAACGCGTTCGGCGACTCTGATGGGATTACGTAGATCTTCGGCATGGGGATGCCGATTTTTTGCGTGAGGCGCTCTACGGCAGCGTAGGCGCGCGGCAGTTCTTCGCGTGTGACGGGCTTAGCGCGGTAAGTTGCTAATGCGATCTTGTCGGAAAGGAAGTAAGCGGAGAAGTTCATGATCACTGCAATGGCCAGAGCAATGAACATTCCGTTCTGGCCACCGAACGCGCGGCCAATGGACATCAGAAGCAGCGTGAGCGCGACCAGAAGGAACGCGGTCTTAAACATGTTTCCCATAGATTTGGCGGAGCTGCTTCATTGGATGTTCGGCGGAGTGCAGAGATGCATGGGGCCCTTTTCGGGACAGACGGCTCGTTCCGAGCAGGTCCCGGTCCCCCGCTCTCTTGGAATCATCGAGTTAGGGGGAATCCGGCGCGAAGTTCATGGGACTCAATCGGTTGAGGTTAAAATATTCAAAAATAAGGAGTTAACTTCGCCGACGAGCGTGCCTTGCTCAACCTCCGCTTGGGCCACAGGCCGACAGGTCTGTGGACGTCCAGGTTGGACGTCACACCGCAGGAGGCAACGGCAAGGAGCGGACCTGTCGCGCTGGCCGAGTGGGAGTCGCCCTCGGGACAGCCCGGCGGAACGTCGGCGCTACTCATTCGCGGCGGCTAGGTTTGGTTTGCAGCTTCGCGTTTCAGGGCGCGCTGGAGGGTTTGGTCCAGGGCTGATTTCGTTTTTTCGTATTCCTGCTGCGAGATGCGGCCTTGTTTGTGTTCCACTTCGAGTTCGAAGAGTTCGTCTTTCAAGCCTTCGAGCAGCATCGAGGAAGGCGACCGGCGGGGAGTTGCGGGTTGAGAGCGGGCGTCGCTTAGAAGAACCGGGCGGGCTGGGGGCGGTTCTGCGGCTGCGTAGACTTGGTCGTCTTCCAACGCGGGAAGCGCTCTTCCTTGGGCCCGGGCGGCGCGGTTGGCGGCTTGCTGGCGCGAAGCTACGAAGATGCCGCCTGCTACGAGCACCAGCGCGAATCCGCCGAGGATATACCAGCGATAATTTTTCAGAGGATCGGGAGCGTCAATGGGCGGTCCGAGACCGCCGCCGGGTCGGTTTTCGGCTTGACCGGAAGATCCCTGAGCGGACTCGCCGCCGTTCTCATCGGCAGGCGCCGCCAGAGTGCCTTCGCCGGAAAGTTTGAACGCCATGGGCTGGCCAGGTTGCATGCTGGAAGCTACTTCTACGTTGGCATCGGGCTGGCCGGGGAAGGGTGCGATCTGATAATTCGCGCCCCGAGCAGCGGTGAATTGCATGGACTTGGGTGCGATGGCGACGAAGTGTTCCAGAGGATAAACGCTCTTGGGATCGATGTTTGCGCTGCCGGTGTAAGGAACCGTATAGACGACACTGAACCGTGTCTCGCCGGGGCGCAGCGGAAACAGGAAGGCGTAGCGGCTCTTGGCATTGTCCTCGGGAACGGGAGCGGACTTCACCGGTTGGCCGCCGGCGGTCATGGCTTGACCCTCGGTGATGGTCGCGCCGTCGGGCACGTAAAACTCCAGGTTATGCTCATTCATCTGAGTACGCGGCGGCTTGGAGTTGTTGTTTACGGCGAAGGTACGTTCCACCTGGAGCCGTCCTTGCCCAGCCTGAAATCGCATGATGTCGGCGACGACGTCGATGCCTTCGACCTTCTTGCCGACGTCGAAGACCTCGACCTCAACCGAAGTTGTTCCAGGAGGCGCCATGCGGTGATAAGTCACTTCCTGATGGATTGCGCGAACCAGATGGGGCCCTTGAGCATTGTCCAGTTTGAAGCTGAAATGGCCTTTAGCATCGGTCTTAGTGCGGCCGGCTTCTTCCATGCCCTGGCCGAGGCTGAGGAGCACGACGTCGTCGCCCGCGGCGGGTCTGCCGGTAGTGGAGTTCTTGATGGTGCCGGTCAGGGTTTGGGCGGAGGCGAGAGAGCCGGACACGACGGTGATGAAGGCGACGACGCAGGCGCAGGCCAGTGCAGAGAACTCTTTGCGCTGGCGGATGAGGGTGCGTGCAGGTATAAGGTCCTTCGCTACGCTCAGGATGACAGCTTGGAGAGAGTTCAAAATCTGCGGTCCTTTCATGGTCTCGCTTTTCTCGGCTCCAATCCGGCTTTTCCTTCGAGGCGGGCGATTTCGGCAAGCAAGGTTGCGGCTTCGTCTTGCAGGGAAGCTTTCAGCGCCTGGTAGTCGGAATCGGGCATTTTGCCTGCCTGGAATTCGAAGTTCAGGTCGCGGAGATTTTCGTAAACGGCGTCTTTGCGTTCGCGCAGGTAAGACGCGCGGGTCTTGTCGGGACCGACAAAGAAGGTCGCCGGATAGAAGATGTAGTAGAGCGCGGCGACGGTCACCAGAAGGCAACAGGCCAGTTCGATACTCATAAGTCGGTCTCCTTGCGGGCCTGATCGCGAAACTGTTCGAGTTCAATGCCGCGGACAGGGCGCAGGCCGTCCGCAATTGCTGGAGCGGGACGATTCTTCCAGGAGCGGATCACGAGGACCACGATACCGAGTCCTAGTGCCAGGGCGACGAAGGGCACGATCCACGCGGTGCGATCGAAACCACTCGTGGTCGGGGCGGCGAGGACAGTGGGTCCGTATTTCTGAACGAAGGACTGTTCGACCAGGCTGTCGCTGTCGCCGCGGCTGACAGCGGCCATCAGTTCGTTGCGCATGCCGTCGGAGTCGGGGCAGCCCACGTGATTGCATTCGAGAAGAATCTGGTTGCAGCCGCAGATGCACATCATCTGGTGGCCGAGTTCGTTGAAGCGGGTGGCGGGATCGCTGGCGCCGGTGAGGGCGAAGACAGCCAGACAAAGGAGTCCGCATTGCAGGAGGCGCGCGGTTTGAGTTGGTCTCGTCATCATTTTCATTCGCCGGTGTTGTCCCTACGGGGCTCGGTTCCTAATTCTTGAGTGTCCCGGCACTTCCATGCCGGGCTTTCACATTCCGTCCCTGCGGGACTATGCTGGCGCTTCAATCTCCCGTCGCTACCGGGGCTGGGTGCTCTACCAGCCTTGTCACGGGAACGCGGACTGGGGCTGGAGCGTTTGGAATCAGCGCCAGCACTGTGCCGCCAAGGATGATCCAGACACCCAGCCAGATCCACATCACGAGCGGGTTGAGGTGTGCTTTGAGAATCGGGCGGCCGCTGTCCTGATTCAAGCCCTCATACACTAGATAGAGATCTTCACTCAGGGTCGAACGAATAAAAGGCATCGTCGACGTCTGGCGGCTCGCTTTATACATGCGACGCTCGGGCGTCAAGGTGTCGATCTGCTTGCCGCCTTTGTAGACGTCGAGCACGGCCCATTCGGCAGCATAGTTGGGAAGATCCTCATCCGTGTAGGAGCGGCAGACGAGCGTGTAGCTGCCGATCGTCATCTTGTCGCCGTAACCCATTTCCTGTTCTTTGTCCTGATTGAAGGCGGAGCCGGCGAATCCAATGATAACGACCACAACCCCGAAGTGGACGATATATCCGCCGTAACGGCGAGTATTGCGGTGCGTGAGTTGGACCATCGAGGAAAACATGCCTTGGCGGGTGTGTCCGGAGATGACCTTGCCGCCGCGGTAGTATTCGCTGGCGATTGTGAGCGTGACCAATACCGCGAGACCGATCGCCATCAGCGAATAGAAATAAGAAACGTCCTGCCAAGGACGCAAGCCGAAGGGCGATCCCCAGCTTGGAGGTGTGATCATCAGGAATGCCATCACCGCGACCGCGCCGATGGTGGGCCACATGAAATTCCGCTTGAGGCTGTCAAAGGAAGTCTTACGCCATGCCAGCAGCGGGCCGACGGCAGTGAGAATCAAGAGCAGCAGGGCGACGGGGATGGCGACGCGGTTGTAAAAGGGCGCGCCCACGGTGACCTTATTGCCTTGCGCGAGTTCGGAAATCTTCGGGAACCAGGTGCCCCAGAGTACGGTGAAGCAAAGGAGCACGAAGAGAAGATTGTTGAACAAGAAACTCGACTCGCGGGAGATCAGCGATTCAAGTTTATGCTCGCTCCGCAAATGCTCTTTGTTCTTGAAGAAGAAGAAAACGAAGACCGCGAAGCTGATGGAGAGGAACCACGCAAACCAGCTTCCGATCGACGATTGCGCGAAGGCGTGGACCGAGCTGATGATGCCGCTGCGGGTGAGGAACGTGCCCAGGATCGCCAGCCAGAAGGTAGCGAAGACGAGCCACATGTTCCAGACTTTCAGCATGCCGCGCTTTTCCTGCATCATGACGGAGTGCAGGAATGCGGTGCCGACGAGCCAAGGCATCAGCGAAGCGTTCTCGACCGGATCCCATCCCCAGTAGCCACCCCATCCGAGCACAGCGTAGGCCCAGTGGGCCCCGAGAAAGATTCCGCAAGTGAGAAATCCCCAGGTCACCATGGTCCAGCGGCGCGTGATATGGATCCATTTTTCGCCGGGATACTTCATGATCAGCGCGCCGAGGGCGAATGCGAACGGCACGGTAAATCCGACATAGCCCAGATAAAGCATGGGCGGATGGATAACCATCTCGGGATATTGCAGCAGAGGATTGAGACCACTCCCGTCGGCCCTGAGCGGACCCTCGAGCAGGCCGAAGGGATTCGCAGCGAAGTTGACGAGCGCGAGGAAGAAGATCTGCACTGCGGCGAGGACGACGGACGCATAGGCGAAGAGGCGAGGGTCGGTTTTGTAGCGCAGGCGGAGGACGAAGCCGTAACCAGCGAGCAAGAGAGACCAGAACAGCAACGAACCTTCCTGGCCGGACCATAAGGTCGCGAACTTGTAAGGACCCGGGAGTTCGCGATTGCTGTGGTGAAAGACGTAGGCGATAGTGAAATCGTCCCGGAAGGCGGAGACGACGAGGGCAATGGCAGCCAGCACGACGGCTCCGAAGACAACAATGCCGGCGCGACGAGCAGTCTCGCCTAAACGCTCCCAGTTGCGCTCGCCCGGAAACAAGAGGGCCACTAGCCCACCGCCGAACGAATAGACGCTCAACGCGAACGCGAGGAGCAAGGCAAAACTACCAATTTGCGCCATGTGGGACAACCCCAGTGTATTTTTTCAGAAACCGGGGGTGCAAGCAACTGAAACGACCGCAAAAATGAAGCGCCGAAGCAAGTCAGCAGATCGAAAACCTTCGCGCGGAAACTGAAGCTTATACTCGAACGAATCTGGGAAGAGCACATTTCCGCCGCAGAAAGGCGGCCGGGGCTCGGCCGCCAGGCGGTTTCGAGGGCGGCTGCTAGGCGCTCTGCTGGCGATAGCGTTGGCGAATCTCGCGCTCCGCAGAGACCCAATCTTCGGCTTCGTGACCTGGTTCAAACCCGCGGCGTTCCGAGAGCAAGTAGGCGAGGCGACGAATTTCGTCCTCGAGATTGATAGGCACGATATTGGAGCGTGTTTCAGTTTTCAGGATCTCTGGCTTGCGCGCGGGCCTATTTGTTTCCGCCTTTCGGGTTTCCGTTACGGTGGCAGCCAAAGACGCTTCCGCTATCTCAACATTATTGTGGGACGAGGAAGGAACAGCGCCTGTTGTGGCGGCGGCTGGTTTCACGTCAGTACTGTGCTTGGGGAACTTCGATCTGGCCATAGGATACTCCTTGCATACTCCTAAATTTAGGAATGATTGGATTTGTTGATGAATGAACAACATACACGTTGCCCCTGCTAAGTTGCGATGGTTGCCAGTTTGCGCTTGCGGAGTTGCATCTACTATATCGCTTATAGGCCTGTGGATGGGAGTCGGTAGGACAAAAAATTGCGATGCGTACGTGCGGAATTCCGGAAATGAGATAAAGCAATTTCTGGGGCGGCGACTTAGAAGGGGGCGTGCGGTGAGCCTGAAAAGGTGCGAGGCTTTGTTATAATTTGATCTCGCTTCCGAGGCGCTATCGTCTAGGGGTTAGGACGGAAGATTCTCAATCTTCAAACACGGGTTCGATTCCCGTTAGCGCTACCAGTGCTCCTTCAATCACTTACAACATTTCCTGACACGGTTGCTTCAGGCGACTGTGGCCACTTTTGTGCCCAGCTTCCACAGGCGTCGCTAACAGCTGGTTCCGCCGCTCGATCGCTTCCCTGATCTGCTGCACATTGGAGTGTGTGTAGATGCGTGTGGTATTCACCGACCCATGCCCCATCGCATCCATCACCGCCATCACGCTGCCGGTGCCCTCCATCGCATCGGTGGAGAAGCGATGACGCGCACAGTCAGAACGACCGTCTCGGGAATGCCCGCCAACCGCTTGGCTTCCAGCCATTGCTTCGAAACCTCGCGATCGGTGATGTAGCCGGTCCGGGGCTTGCTTCGAGGGAACGACCGATTCCTAAACGCGGCCGCGCGTTCATCTTCTTCTTCCAAAACAAAACATTGGAGCAACTCCAAGCAATAACGCTGCAACTGCCTGAGTGACCGCCCGACCACTTATGTCCGTCTCGCCATAACGAGAGATTGAATCTGACTGTTTCGCTTTGACTGGAATCCACGACACTGTCGCCGCCAGATCGCCGCGCGAGTGATTGATGCTGGAAGTCGCTGGAGATGCGAAATCCCGATCCGACAAAGGTCGATCAGGGCAATCACTCGCGGGACGATCTGATAAACAAAACTCGTGGAGACCTCGAAAAATAAACCGGTTTTCGACAGCCACACTCATAGCTATAATAGCCATGACGGAGGTGGCCCTCATGCGAAGCGTTAATGTTGCAGAACTCAAGAACCGACTGAGCAAATATCTTACTTTTGCTAAGGGCGGGGAGGAAATCATCATACGGGACCGTAATCTTCCTGTGGCGAAGCTGGTTCCTTTTTTTCCGAAAGAGGGGACCGAAGAAGAGCTGCTCTTAGTCGCTGCCGGCAAGATGCGATTGCCTGAGAGGCCGGTCGATCTGGAGAAGGTATTGCGGATTCCAACAGGCAAACACCTCGGTCGAGCGGGAACGCAAGCTCTGCTTGAAGATCGGGAACAATCGCTATGAGCAAGCAACCGGCTTTTTGGGACTCGAGCGCGCTGGTGCCACTGTGTGTGCATGAATCCACGAGTCGTCAGGCGCATGCGCAACTGCGGAAGTTCCTGCCGGTCGTGTGGTGGGGGAGTTTAGTGGAAGTCCACAGTGCAATTGCTAGACTTCATCGCCTCGGCCAGGTGACCGATGCAGAGGAACAAAAGGCTCTGTCTCAACTCGACCTGCTAAACCGCGGCTGGAGGGAGATTCTCCCGGGCGATCACGTGCGCGAATTGGCGACGCGTCTTTTGGACGCTCATGACTTGCGAGCTGCTGACAGCATGCAACTGGCTGCGGCTCTGACCTGGTGTCAACAACGTCCGGCCAAGAGAGGCTTTGTGTGCGCCGATCACCGATTCTCCAAGGCCGCAACAGCGGCTGGTTTCTCCGTCCTGGAACTCTCCTGAGCGGTCCCCTTCTCGTTCTTGCCTGGAATACCTTTCTAATACAGCCCACGCTTTCCATGCCTTCCGACTCGGCCGCAAGATCGCTTTCTGACTACTCTCACGTCACAGGAGGCTGCAATGCCAAGAAGCGTAAACAAAGTCATCCTCGTTGGAAATGTTGGCAAAGACCCAGAGGTTAGATATTCGGCGAGCGGCACTCCGGTCGCCAACTTCAGCCTCGCTACCAACGAAAAGTTCAAAGACCGAAACGACCAATGGCAAGAGCGGACCGAGTGGCACAGCATCGTGGCCTGGAAGCGCTTGGCGGAGATCGTCGGCGAATACGGTGCCAAAGGTTCCAAGCCTTACGTGGAGGGAAAGATTCAGACCTCAAGCTGGGAGGACCGGCAGAGCGGGGAGAGGAAATACCGCAACCTCCAAACCCTGCGTGAGATCGTTGTTGCACTCGAAGCAGCCGCACAAGGAAATACGATGAAACAATAGACGATCGCAACGAACGACTGGCAGAGAATTTATAGTCGTATTCAGCTATGAGTCTCGGTGTTCATCCCGTTTCCCCTCGGACCCTCCGCATGGAGTTCCGGCCGACACTGCGCCTTGCCTTGCCACTGATCTTCGCCGAGCTTGGCTGGATGAGTATGGGGGTTGTGGACACCATCATGGTTGGGCGGCTTCCCAACAGCGCGGTGGCCATTGGAGCTACGGGCCTCGGCCAGAGTCTCTACAACAGCGTGGCGATTTTCGGTGGCGGACTACTTCTTGGCATGGACACCTTCGTCGCGCAAGCGCATGGACGCGACGACATTCGAGATGCCAGGCACTCGCTCGTGAATGGATTTCTTCTATCTCTTGCCCTTACTCCGATTCTTATGCTGCTCCTATCGTTTTGGCCGATGCTGATGCGGCGGTTCGGAGTCAGCTTGGAACTGATCCAACCGATGCAGCCATTCCTGCAGGCGCTGAACTGGGGGACTCTGCCATTGTTGTGTTATTTCGCGCTTCGACGTTATTTACAGGCAGTGCATGTGGTGAATCCCATCATGTTTGCACTCGTCTCCGCCAATGTTGTGAATCTCGTGGGAGACTGGGCCCTGATCTACGGGCATCTCGGGTTTGCAGCGATGGGCATCACTGGCTCGGGCTGGTCGACGTGCGTGGCTCGCATTTACATGGCGCTCGTGCTGCTAATCACTCTTGCATGTGTCGAGTCCAAGCGCAGGTTACCTGATGGGATGCTTACGGTCGGGATCGATTTGAAACGGGTGTGGGCCTTGCTGAAGCTGGGGGCACCGGCAGCCACACAGATATTGCTCGAGATCGGAGCATTTTCGGCAGCTACTGCGCTCATCGCGAAACTCGGACCGATTCCACTCTCGGGTCATGAAATCGCTCTTAACTGTGCCGCTCTTACGTTCATGGTTCCGTTGGGAATAAGCTCGGCGGCAGCGGTGCGCGTGGGCCACCAATTGGGAAGAGGAGATCCAACGAAGGCACACCTTGCTGGGTGGTCTGCCATTTTGCTCGGCGCCGGATTTATGACCTGTACGGGTCTCGCATTCGTCACGGCTTCGAAGCAGATTGCGCGGCTGTTTAGCCCCGATCCAGCGGTGATTCGGGTGGGCGCAACCCTTCTTCTGGTGGCTGCAGCCTTTCAGTTGTTCGACGGCCTACAGACGGTGGCCACGGGAGCTTTGCGTGGTAGCGGCAATACTCGCACACCGATGCTCGCGAATCTCATCGCTTATTGGTTTATCGGACTTCCTTTTGGCTACGTTCTGTGCTTCCGGTTCGGTCTGGGAGCGCTGGGAATCTGGATTGGGCTATGCATCGGTTTAATGATCATCGGGAGCGCGCTTCTGTTCACTTGGCACAAGCGATTGGGCTCGGAAGCCTAGCTTCGGGTTACATCGGGGAACAACCGACCGGCGATGCCAGCGAAATCAAAGGATGGACAACCCGATATTTTTTTCTTTTACAACCCTTCGCAGGCTGCTAACTCTTTTTCGACCAACTTCAGATCTTTTTCCAGCAGCCGGACTTGAATGTGCACTACAACCCTCTCTCTACTCTGTCTCTCTCCTTTTTTTCTAAGGAGTGAGCAATATTGAGCAGTCGCGGAATTGCGAATCGCGGTAGGTTACTTTCTTTTAGGCAAAATATCCGAATGACATCAAAGTATAAGGCCTCCCGCGCGCTGCCGTTCGCGGTCTTATATCTTTTCGTCGCCGCCTCTGCTTTAGGCCAGGCCGGGCACCTGATCGCCGACAAGAGTGGCCAATCCGGCAGTGCTCAAGCTGCCAGCGCATCTGCAGCCAGTGCGCCTTCCTCCGACGTTTCCAAGTACGTGGGGGCGGAAACCTGCAAAACCTGTCACGAGGAAATGTATGACGCCTGGGAGAAGACGCCGCACTGGAAGACCACACTGAACACCAAGGGTGGGCCCTCAACGCAAGGTTGTGAGGGTTGTCATGGTCCCGGAGCGGACCACGTGGCGGGGGGTGGCGACAAAACCAGGATATTCGTGTTCAAGGGGAAGTCGCGGCAGGAGACTAGCGCTCGCTGTCTAAGCTGCCACGGCGAAGCTCGCCAACAATCGCATTTCGCCGAATCCGCCCACTCCAGTAGCGATGTAGGATGTCTCGACTGCCACTCTCCTCATCACGCCAAGGAAAAAGAGTTCCTGCTAGTCCAGGAGCAACCTCAGTTATGTTACGGATGCCACACGTCCGCCAAGGCAGACTTTGCCAAACCTTATCACCACCGCGTCAACGAGGGCTTGGTGCAGTGCGTGGACTGCCACAACCCACATGGGACAGCGACCGTGCGGCAGCTACGTAGCCTGCCGAGCGGCGACGCCGTTTGCTATAAGTGCCATGTCGACAAGCAGGGTCCTTTCGTCTATGAGCACGTGCCGGTGAAGACTGAGGGCTGCAGCAGTTGCCACACCCCCCACGGTTCCACCAATCCCCGGCTGCTCAAGGTGAGCCTGGTGAACATGCTCTGTCTGCAGTGCCACACTTTCTCGTCCCAGTTGACTGCCGGCGGGCCAATCGGTCCCGCGCACAATCAGTCGGCGAAGTATCAGGCCTGCACCATGTGTCACACGCAGATTCATGGCTCCAATTTCAGCAGCGTGTTCTTCAAGTAGGGAGCATCGAATGGCGCCGCCAAGAAAACTCGTGCACCAGTCTTCGCTAATCGAGAGACCGGCGTCCGCGTGCGTGCACGTCGAGCGCAGCTTAGCTGCTGCCTGTGGTCGCTGCAAACGTCGAATAGCGATGGCCCTGGCGGTGCTTTTGTGCGCAATGGTCGTGTCATCGCCAGAAACACTATTCGCCCAAACTCCCAGCGCGAATCCTGCTGCGCCCGCAGCCCCGCCCGGCGAACCCGATGGCGTGACTCGCGGCGGGTACCAGATTCACCAGTCCATCGAACTGGGCTACCGGAGTACCGACGTGACCGGCAGCGGCGACATGTACGACACACTGGTAAATCTGCAGACTGGCCCGCGAATCCTTGACCAGACGCTTACGATGCAGTCGATCGATCAC
>Ga0209380_10001294_pt1 | contig 17016 bp, 31 predicted proteins | sample HubBroMetageWFT6_FD_188347 | JGI IMG/M metagenome (GOLD analysis project Ga0209380, IMG submission 188347) | Warmed and freeze-thawed soil microbial communities from the Hubbard Brook experimental Forest, New Hampshire - Hubbard Brook CCASE Soil... | ecosystem: Environmental > Terrestrial >...
AGCGGCTTCGCGGCCTTCGCGCGCGTGACCGTGGTGGTGATGCGTTCTTTCTCGATGACGTTGGTCACGAGGTTGCGGAGCGTGGCGCGGCGATGCGCCGGCTGGCGTCCGAGTTTCGATCCGTAATTGCGGTGTCGCATACTTGAGTGACGCGGGCGCTTACAGGCCCGCGGTTTCCTCCGGCGTCAGTGGCGCGGTCTGGCTGGGGAGCGGCGGCCAGATGATGCGGCCGTGCTCGTCGAACTTCATGCCCAGGCTCAGGCCCATCTTGTTCAGGATTTCCTTGATTTCATTGAGCGATTTGCGGCCGAAGTTTTTGGTCTTCAGCATTTCGTTTTCGCTCTTCTGTACGAGCTCGCGAATGGTCTGGATGTTGGCGTTCTTCAGGCAATTGTAGGAGCGCACGGAGAGCTCGAGTTCCTCGACCGACCGGTCCAGGTGCTCGACGCGCGGATCGTTGTAGGACTCGACCGACTCCTCGACCACTTCGGGCTGCTCTTCAAAGTTAATGAAGATGCTCATGTGGTCCTTGATGAGTTTCGAGGCGAGGCCGATGGCGTCCTGCGGAGTGATCGCGCCGTTGGTCCAGACTTCGAGGGAAAGTTTTTCGTAATCGGTCATCTGGCCGAGACGCGCGGCTTCCACGGCGTAGTTGACCTTGCGCACGGGGGAATGGACCGAATCCACCGGGATGTAGCCGATGGGCAGGTCTTCGTCGAAGTTGCGGTCGGCGGAAACGTAGCCGCGACCGTTCTTGACGCGCATTTCGAGCTGCAGCTTGCCGCCCTCGTTGACCGTGGCGATGTAAACCGTCTTGTCGAGCACGGCGAAATCGGCGTCTTCCTCGATCATGGCGGAAGTCACGACGCCGGGATTCTCCACGTTGACGTAGATGGTCTTGGGCTGGTCGTTGTTGAGCTTCAGCGGGACCTGCTTCAGATTCAGGATGATGTCGGTCGCGTCTTCCACGACTCCGGGAATGGAAGAGAATTCGTGGAGCACGCCTTCGATCTTGACGGCGGTGATGGCCGCGCCTTCAATCGAGCTCAGCAGAGCCCGGCGAAGTGAATTTCCGACGGTGGTGCCCCATCCGCGCTCGAACGGCTGCGCGGAAAATTTTCCGAACTTATCCGTCAGCGACTCGAGTTCGGTCGCCAAACGCTTTGGTTTCTGAAAGCCTTTCCACATTTGTTATGTCCTTCCTCCCCGCGTGCGCGGAGCCTTCGAATTCCGGTCCGGGATCTCAAATTTCAGATTTGAAATTTGAGATTTAAAATTTCCTGCGACAGCCTTTCCTTTCTCTTTCCATCCCAATTCGAGTCCTGCGCGACTTTCGTTTCTACTTCGAGTAGAGCTCGACGATGAGCTGCTCGGTGATGGGCGGCGTCTGCACGTTCTCGCGTTTGGGCAGAGCGGCCACGCGGGCTTTGAATGTGTCGCGGTCGATTTCAAGCCAGGGGACCGCGTTCTGGCTTTGCGCCACGTTGCGCGCTTCGAGCACCATGGCGTTCTGATGCATTTTGGGCTTGAGAGAGATTTCCTCGCCGACGTCAATCAGGTAGGAGGGGATGTTGACCTTCTTTCCGTTGATGAGGACGTGGCCGTGCAGAACGATCTGGCGGGCCTGGGAGCGGGAGCTGGCAAAGCCCGCGCGCCACACGGCGTTGTCCAGACGGCGCTCGAGCATGACGATGAGGTTTTCGCCCGTGGGGCCCTGGGCGCGCTCGGACTTTTCCACGTAGTTGCGGAACTGCCGCTCCAGGAGTCCGTAGGTGCGCTTGACCTTTTGCTTTTCGCGCAATTGCAGGCCGTAACCGGCGAGCTTTTTCACGCGACGCGACTGGCCGTGCTGTCCCGGAACGAAGTTGCGCTTTTCGATGGCGCACTTCTCCGTAAAACATCGCAGGCCTTTTAAGAACAGCTTCTGCCCTTCCCTGCGGCAGAGCCGGCAAACCGCTTCTCGATGACGCGCCAAATTCGTTTCTCCTTCTCTGGTACTTTCACTTCATTCTTAAAAATTGCGTTACGCCGCCAATTTCGGTATTGCTTGCTACTTTTGTCCTGCAAAAACCGCACAGGCAAGAGTGCCTGTGCTACATAAACAAAAACCACTTCAGACGCGGCGACGCTTGGGCGGGCGGCAGCCGTTGTGCGGGATCGGCGTGACGTCCTTGATGTGCACGATGTGCAGGCCGGCCGAAGCGAGGGCGCGGACGGCGGACTCGCGTCCCGAGCCGGGGCCTTTCACGCGCACTTCGATGGATTTCATGCCGTACTGATCGCGCGCCACTCCCGCGGCGGAGATGGAGGCCTGCTGAGCGGCGTAGGGCGTGCCCTTGCGCGAGCCCTTGAAGCCGATCGAGCCGGCGGAAGACCAGGACACGGTGCGGCCGTCCGGGCCGCAGATCGTGACGATGGTGTTGTTGAAGGTGGCCTGGATGTGCGCCACGCCGTGCGGGACTACGCGCTTCTCCCGCTTCTTTTTGAATTCCTTTTTCTTCTTGGTTGATTTTGCCGGCGCATGTACGCCGGCGTCCTGCTGCGGTTCTTTTGCCAAGTTCGTGTCCTCGCTTGAAAACTTTTTCCTGGTACTGCATGATCCAGAGCCTTTGCGGCGACTCGACGTCTGAGAGGCCAGCGGCTAAAGCCGAATTCATGCTGCGTACTTTACGGCACGGCTGAAGCCGTGCCCTACAAAGATTTTTCAGTTGCACACAGGCACTTCAGCCTGTGGGTTAATCTTGTAATTCCGCTACAAAACCAGACAGGCTGAAGCCCGTCCTGCTACTTGCGCGCGGCTACTTTCTTTTTGGCCGCGACGGCGCCCTTGCGCGGTCCTTTGCGGGTGCGCGCGTTGGTGTGCGTGCGCTGGCCGCGCACCGGAAGATTGCGCCGGTGGCGCAGGCCGCGATAGCACTGAATTTCGATGAGCCGGCGGATATTCATCTGGACCTCCTTGCGGAGATCGCCTTCGACGCGGCCCTCGGATTCGATGGCCTGGCGGAGGCGGTTGACTTCTTCCTCGGTCAGGTCCTTGACCTTCTTGGTTTCCTCGACGTTGGCCTTGGCGCACAGGGCGCGGGCGCGGGGCTGCCCGATGCCATAGATCGAGGTCAGACCGATCCAGATGCGTTTCTGCGGCGGTAGATCAACTCCTGCTATACGTGCCATACGCGCTCCTCAATTTTCTCCGAAAAACTATCCCTGGCGCTGCTTGTGCTTGGGGTTGACGCAAATCACGCGCACCACGCCGCGCCGGTGGATCACCTTGCACTTGTCGCAAATCTTTTTTACCGATGCCCGAACTTTCATTTCCTTCTCCTCGCTAGAAACTATTTGTAGCGGTAAACGATGCGGCCGCGCGTCAGGTCGTAGGGCGAAAGCTCCACCGCGACTTTATCCCCGGCCAGGATGCGGATGAAATTCTTGCGCATCTTTCCGGAAATGTGCGCGAGCACCTGATGCTTGTTCTCCAGTTCGACCCGAAACATGGCGTTGGGCAGCGGCTCAATCACAGTGGCCATCACTTCAATGGCGTCTTCCTTAGGATTGGACGCGTCGGCCTTGCGCTTTTCCGGTTCGGGTCTCTTGCCCATGTTCCCTCGCGCGCCCCCTACCAAGAGGGTCCCTGCATTTCCCGGGGACGCGTCAAAACCCAAGGCCCATTCGAAGTCACCGCGACGGTGTGCTCGAAATGAGCGGACTTGGTGCCGTCGGCCGTCACGGTGGTCCAATCGTCATCGAGCACACGGACATCGGGCCCGCCGATATTCACCATGGGCTCGATGGCCAGGACCATGCCTTCCTGCAGGCGCGGGCCGCGGCCCGGTTCGCCGTAGTTGAGCACGTTGGGCTCCTCATGAATGTGCGTGCCGATGCCGTGGCCGCAGAGATCGCGGACGACCGAGTAGCCGTTCTTGCGCTCGGCCCATTCCTGAACCGTGGCCGAAATGTCGGACAAGCGGTTTCCCACGCGCACCTTTTCAATCGCCAGGTCCAGGGATTCCCGCGTCACTTGCAGGAGCTTCTTCAATTCGGGAGTAATTTCTCCCACCGGCACGGTCACGGCCGCATCCGCATAGTAACCCTCGCATTCGACGCCGAAGTCGAGCGAAATGATGTCCCCGGCTTGAAGAACCCGCGACTTCGACGGGATGCCGTGCACCACCTCGGAATTTACCGAAGTGCACAGCGTGGCCGGATAGCCCCGGTAGTGCTTGAACGCCGGGCGAACCTTTCGTTCGGCCGTCTTGCGTTCCGCGTATTCGTCGAGGTCCTTCGTGCTCACTCCCGGGCGGGCCATCCCGCGCAAATCGTTCAGCACTTCCCAGATTACCAGGCCGGCGCGATGCATCTTTTCCAGCTCCGCCTGTGACTTGCAGACAATCATTTCCGCGCTTTCGCTCCGTCCAAAATCCTGGCAATGCTCTCGGTGACCGTATCCGCGTCGGTCATGGCATCGACGGGACTCAATAGCTTGCGCACCGTGTAGTACTCGACGAGCGGCTGCGTTTGCCGGTTATACGCGGACAGGCGCTCGCCGATCACGCCTTCTGAATCATCCGGGCGGTGAATCAATTCGCTGCCATCGAGGTCGCAAATGCCTTCGCGCTTGGGCGGGCGCTCGTAAACATTATAGATGTGCCCGCCCGCCTTGCAGATTCTTCGGCCGGTCAGCCGCCGCATGAGCACATGCTGGTCCACGATCATGTGCAGCACGATGGTGCAGCCCAGATGGTGCTGCCTGCAAATCCGTTCCAAGTCGTCCGCCTGACGCAGGGTGCGCGGAAAACCGTCAAACACGAACCCGTTGGCGCAATCCGGCTGGTCGATGCGGTGCTCGACCATGCCCAGCACGATTTCGTCAGGCACCAGTTCGCCATGCTCCAGGAGCGGTTTGGCCTGGCGGCCGAGTATGGTCTCGCGCTGGATATTTTCGCGAAACATGTCCCCGGTGGACAGGTGCGGCAACTGATACCGCTGCGCGATCCGCTGGGCTTGCGTTCCCTTGCCGGCCCCCGGCGGCCCCAGCAAGATCACCGCGCGCCCCAGTCCCTGCAAATTGCCTACCGCGCCACGGTCAGCCGTAACGTCGGCCACGCAGCTTTCCTTTCTTCACAAATCCTTCGTAGTTCCGCATGACCAGTTGGGCCTCGATCTGCTGGACTGTATCCATCGCCACACCGACCACGATCAAAAGCGAGGTGCCGCCAAAATAGAAATTGACTTTCAAGCCTTCCAAAACGAAGCGCCACATATGGTTGTCAAACCACGTTCCGACCAGAGGCAAATGCTGCAGGTGAACGCCGGCCATGAGCCACTCCGGCAGGAGACACACGGCCGCGAGGTACACGCCGCCGACAAAAGTCAGCCGGCGAAGGACACGGTCGATATGCTCCGAAGTGTTCCGCCCGGGGCGTATGCCTGGAATGAATCCGCCGTACTTACGCATGTTGTCGGCGAGCTCGGTGGGATTGAACACGATGCCCACGTAGAAAAAGGCGAAGAGGATAATCAGCGTGATGTAAACCAGAACGTACCAGGGCTCGCCCCAAGCCAGGTTGGTGGCCAGCCAGTCCATGGCCTTGAATTTCCTGCCCAGGAACAAATTGATGGTGCCCGGAAAGGTGAGCAGCGAGCTGGCGAAAATCGGCGGGATGACGCCGCCCGAATTGACGCGCAACGGGAGATAGGTCATCTGGCCGCCCATCATGCGGCGGCCCATCACACGCTTGGCGTATTGCACGGGGATGCGGCGCTGCCCGCCCTCCACAAAAACGATCACGCCGACCACCCCGATCATCAGGGTAATCAGTAAAATGAGCGCAAGGCCGGTGAAGGGCCCCCACTGCGCCGTGTGGACCTTGTCGTACAGATCACCGACGGCTCGCGGAAGTCCGACGACGATTCCCGCAAAGATGATCAGCGACATCCCGTTGCCGACGCCGCGCTGGGTGATTTGCTCGCCCAGCCACATAATGAACGCGGAACCCGTCGTCAGCGTCAGAATCGTCATCAGCACGAAGGCGATGCCGGGGTTGTAAACCAGGGGCTGATTGTTCGGCCCGCCGGTACGCATCAAGGTTTCCGCGATGGAAAGCGATTGCACGATGCTGAGCAGGATGGTCAGGTAGCGCGTGTACTGCGTGATTTTCCTGCGGCCGAGTTCGCCTTCTTTTTGCAGCCGCTCGAGGTAGGGCCACACCACGGTCATCAATTGCAGAATGATGGAGGCGGTGATGTAGGGCATGATGCCCAAAGCGAAAATCGTCAGGCGGCGGAAATTGCCGCCGCTGAAAAGGTCAATGACGCCCAGCACCGAGCCTTGATTCTGCTGGAAGAATTGAGCAAGTACGTCCGTGTTGATGCCCGGCGTGGGCAGGAACGCGCCCAGGCGGTACACCGCCAGCATGGCCAGCGTGAACAAGAGACGCTTGCGCAGGTCCGGAATGCGGAACATGTTGGCGAACGCTTCAAAAAACTGGTTCATGACAGTATCTCGGCCTTGCCTCCGGCCGCGGCGATTTTCTCGGCGGCCGATTTGCTGAATTTATGCGCCTGCACGGTGAGCGAATTTTTTAATTCGCCGTCACCTAAAACCTTGATTTCGGCGCGCACCTGGCGGATGAGCCCGGAACCGATCAGGAGTTCGGGAGTCACCGTCGTGCCCGCCGGGAAAATGCCGAGGGACTCGACGTTCACCACGGCGAATTCGCTGCGCGTGGGATTATGAAATCCGCGCTTCGGAATGCGACGGCGCAGCGGCATCTGGCCGCCCTCGAAGCCGGCGCGGCGCGAATAGCCCTTGCGCGATTTCTGCCCCTTGTTGCCCTTGCCCGCCGTTTTGCCGAGCTTCGAGCCGATCCCGCGTCCCACGCGCACCTTGCGGTGGCGCGATCCGCGCGGCGGTTTCAGATTGGAAAGGTTCACAGCCATGTTGTCCTCAATATGCGATCCCGCGCAATGCCTCGATTTTTCTCACTTACTCTTCCACTTCCACCAGATGCCGGACCTTGAGTATCATTCCGCGAATGGCCGGCGTGTCGGCCCGCTCGACGATCTGATTCATGCGGCGGAACCCCAAGCCGCGAATCGTCTGCCGCATGCCTCTCGGGCAAGCGATGAAACTTCGCACCCACTTGATTTTCAGCGTTCCCGATGCTTTTTTGGCCATAGCTCGTGACCGTCCCGGCGCTCTCAGCGCGTGAGTTCCTCGACCGTCTTCGACCGTAGTTCGGCGACCTTGGCAATGTCTTTCAGCCGCAGGAGCGCGTCGAACGTGGCCTTGATGACGTTGTGCGGGTTCGAGGTGCCGATGGATTTGGTCAGCACGTTGGAAATTCCCGCGACTTCCATGACGGCGCGCACCGGACCTCCGGCAATGATCCCGGTCCCTTCGGGCGCGGGCTTCAGCATCACCTGTCCCGAGCCGTACAGGCCGAGAACCTGGTGCGGAATGGTGGTGCCCTTCAAATTCAGGTGAATCAGATTTTTTTTCGCCTGCTCGATGGCCTTGCGGATGGCCATGGGCACTTCGCGCGCCTTGCCCATGCCGAAACCAGCGTTGCCGTTCTGGTCGCCCACGACGACGAGGGCCGAGAAGCTAAGATTCTTGCCGCCCTTGACGACTTTGGTCACGCGCTGGATGGCCACGACCTGGTCCTTCAGGCTGTTGGCGTTGACCTCGATGTTTCGCCGGACCGCCAGTGTTTCCCTGAGAATGTGTTTGGACATAAACTTAGAATTTCAACCCCGCTTCCCGGGCCGCTGCGGCCAGGGCTTCCACACGGCCGTGGTACATGTATCCGCCGCGGTCAAACACGACCTGCTCGATCCCGGCGGCGCGGGCGCGCTCGGCGATCTTTTTTCCAATCACTTTCGCCGCCGCCACGTTGTTGCCTCCCTTGAGTTCCTTGCGCGTTTCCTTGTCAATGGAACTGGCCGAGACGAGCGTGCGCCCGCCGCGGTCTTCAATGACCTGGGCGTAGATGTGCCCGTTCGAGCGGTAGACACTGAGGCGCGGGCGTTCGGGCGTGCCGGTCACGCGGGTGCGCACGCGCAGGTGAATCCGGCGGCGATGCGCGTCGCGCGAAAGTTTTCGGACTGGTTCCGTGGCCACGTTGTTCTCTCCTTCTTTGCTTTCCTGCGGGCTGTTTCGTAAAAGGCCCGCGCCCGGTTTAAGCGCCCGTCTTGGTGGCGGCGCCCGCTTTTCCAGCCTTCTTCTTCAAGCGCTCGCCGGTAATGCGAACGCCCTTCTGCTTGTACGGATCGGGCGGCCGCAAACCGCGAATATTCGCGCAAACTTGCCCGACTTTGCCGCGGTCGGCGCCCGACACGGTGAGGTGCGTCTGCTTCTCCACGGTAATCTGAATGCCCTCGGGGATCTGGAATTCCACAGGATGCGAATAGCCCAGGGCGAAGCTGACCATTTTTCCTTTGAGCTCGGCGCGATAGCCGACTCCGACGATGTCCATTTCCTTCTTGAATCCGGTGGTGACGCCGGTCACGGCGTTGGCCACCAGGGCGCGCGCGAGGCCGTGCAGCGCCGCCTGATCGTCGTTCTGGCGGATGGCGTGCAACTCCGCGCCTTTTTGCTCGAGGGTGATTCCCCGCGGAAGGTTCACGCTCATCTTGCCCTTGGGCCCCTGCACGTCAATGGAACCCGGCGCGAGCTGAATCTTCACCCCCGCGGGCACGGCAATCGGTTTTCTTCCAATTCGCGACATAGCTCGACGGCTCTCCTGCCAGCTTGCTGCTAAATTTTTACCAGACTTCGCACAACACTTCTCCGCCGACGCGCGCCTTGCGCGCCGCGCGGCCGGTCATCACGCCCTTGGGCGTGGTCATGATGCTGATGCCCATCCCGCCGACGACAGGCCGGATTCCGGAAGTGCCGAGGTAGCGGCGGCTTCCGGGCTTGGAGATGCGCTTCAGGTCGGTAATCACGCTGCGCTTGTCCGGCGTGTATTTCAAGAACAGGCGCAAGGTTTTGCGGGTCTTGTTTTCCTCGATCAGTTTGTAGGTGGAAATGTAGCCCTCTTCCTTCAGGATGCGGGCCACTTCGACCTTCAATTTCGAGGTGGGGATGTCCACGCGCGCGTGGCGGGCTTTGGCCGCGTTGCGTATGCGCGTCAGCAAATCGGAAATGGGATCGGTCTGCATAGTTGTCTTTTGGCGCTCCTACCAGCTGGCCTTCACCACGCCGGGAATTTCCCCGCGCAGCGCGTGACCGCGGAAGCAGATGCGGCACATTTGAAATTTACGCAGGTAGCCGCGCGGGCGGCCGCACAGGCGGCAGCGGTTGCGCACGCGAATCTTGAACTTCGGCTTCCTGCGCATCTTGGCAAATTGTGAACTTCGAGCCATCGTTTCTCCTCTAATTCCTTCCGGTCTCACCCTGCGGGCGCAGCGGCACGCCCAAAAGCTTCAAGAGTTCGCGGCCTTCCTCGTCGTTCCTGGCCGTGGTCGTCAATGTGATGTTGAGGCCCTTGATCTTGTCGACGCGGGTGTAATCAATTTCGGGAAACACCAGCTGGTCGCGCAAGCCCATGGTGTAATTGCCGCGACCGTCAAAGGCGTTGGGCGGCAAGCCGCGGAAATCGCGCACGCGCGGCAGCACCACGTTGCACAGGCGGTCCAGAAATTCGTACATGCGGTCGCCCCGCAGCGTGACGCAGCAGCCGATGGGCATGCCCCGGCGAATCTTGAAATTGGCGATGGACTTCTTGGCCCGGGTGATGATGGGTTTCTGCCCGGCAATCTGCCCGAGTTCGGCGACGGCCACGTCCAGCAGCTTGACGTTCTGGCTGGCCTCGCCCATGCCGATGTTGACGGTCACCTTGGCGACCCGCGGCACGGCCATAGGATTTTTCTTCCCAAAGTGCTTCATCAGCGCGGGGACCACTTCCTTGCGATAGCGTTCGTGCATTCGGCTCATCATGTTTTCTGTCTCTTCGCCTACTTTTCGAGCGTGTTGCCGCAGCGGCGGCAGACGCGTTCCTTGGTTCCGTCGGGCAATAGCTTGTGGCCGATACGCGTGCCCTTATTGCAGGCGGGGCACAGGAGCTGCACGTTCGAGATCGGCAGGGAGCCTTCCTTGTCGACGATGCCGCCCTTGACGTTCTTGGACGGGTTGGGCCGGGTGTGCCGTTTGATCATGCCGGCATGCTCCACTGTCACCGTTCGCGTCCACGGATTCACGGCCAGAACGCGGCCGGTTTTTCCGCGATCGCGGCCGGTCACAACGCGCACCTGATCTCCGCGCTTGATCCCGGCCGAAGTCGGCGAGGCTTGCACTCGGTTTCTTACGGGCATTACCAGACCTCCGGCGCGAGCGAAACAATCTTCGCAAAATTCTTTTCGCGCAATTCGCGCGCCACCGGCCCGAACACGCGCGTGCCGACCGGTTCGTTGGCGTCATTGATCAGCACCGCCGCGTTGTCGTCAAAGCGGATGTAGGTGCCGTCCTTGCGGCGATGCTCCTTACGGGTGCGCACCACCACGGCCTTCACCACCGAGCCTTTCTTGACCGGGCTGTCCGGCGCGGCTTCTTTCACCGCCGCGGTGATCACATCGCCGAGGCCGGCGCGGCTGCCCGCATCGCCGCCCAGCGGCAAAATACAAGTCAGCTGGCGCGCGCCGGAATTGTCGGCCACCGTTAGCCAGCTTCGCATCTGAATCATGGCTGTTGTCCTTTAATCGCGAGGCTACAAATAGAGCGCTCGCCCTTTTCTCTCTCGCGCACGTTAAACGGCCCGCGTGCTGCGCGTCACGACTTCGGCAAGGCGCCAGCGCTTCAGCTTGGAGAGCGGCCGGGTTTCGACGATGCGTACGGTGTCTCCCGGGCGGGCCTTGCGTTCTTCGTCATGCGCATAAAATTTCTTGGAGACCCGGATGACGCGCCGGTACAGCTTGTGCTGCACGAGGCGCGTGACCTTGACGATAATCGTTTTCTCCATCTTGGCGCTGGTCACGACGCCGGTCACTTCCTGGCGTTCGTGGCGCGCGGGTGCCGGTGCTGCTGCGGATTCACTAGCCATTGGCTTTCCTCAATTCACGCTCGCGAAGCAAAGTCTTGACGCGGGCCAGATCCTTGCGCGCCGAGCGCAGCTTGGTGACGGCCTCGGCTTGTCCGGTCGAGAGCTGAAAGCGCAGCCGGAAGACCTGCTCGGCCAGCTCGCTTTGCCGTTCGTTCAGTTCCGCCGTATCCTGATCGCGCAGTTTCTCGATTCGCTTGGCCATCAGAGCGCTCCTGCGCGGCTGACAAAACGCGTGCGGATCGGCAGCTTGTGGGCCGCCAGTTCCATGGCTTCCTGCGCCGTGGCGAGGTCGACGCCGGCCATCTCAAACATCACGCGGCCGGGCTTCACCACCGCCACCCAGCGTTCCGGCGCTCCCTTGCCTTTGCCCATGCGGGTTTCCGCGGGCTTCTTGGTGAACGGCTTGTCCGGAAAAATGCGGATCCACAGTTTTCCGCCGCGCTTGATGAACCGGGTGATGGCCACGCGCGAGGCTTCGATTTGCCGGTCGGTAATCCAGGCGGGCTCGAGGGCCTTCAGGCCGTACTCGCCGAACGAGAGATCGCTGCCGCGCCAGGCTTTCCCGGCGCGCCGCCCGCGCTGCTGTTTGCGGTACTTCACTTTCTTTGGCATTAACATTGTCTTCTTCCCTCAGACCCTTTGGCGGATATTCCGCCCGCGGTTATACGGCCACTGCCTGCGCTTCAGGCTTCTTGATTCCGCGCTGGGGAACGTTTTCCCCCTGGTAAATCCAGCACTTCACGCCAATCACGCCGTAGGTGGTGTGCGCCTCGGCCGTGCCGTAGTCAATGTCGGCGCGCAGGGTTTGCAGCGGCAGCCGGCCTTGCAGGTACCATTCCTTGCGGGCGATTTCCGCGCCGTTCAGGCGCCCGGCGACGCGGATCTTGATGCCCTTGCAGCCAAAGCGCAGCGCGGAATCGACGGCCTTGCGCATGGCCCGGCGGAAGGCGACGCGCTTTTCGAGTTGCAGCGCGATGGATTCGGCGACCAGCGTGGCGTCCAGTTCCGGGCGGTGCACTTCCTGGATGTCAATGTGCACTTCGCGCTTGGTGCGCTTCTGGATTTCACCCTTCAGCTTATCGATTTCCGCGCCCTTGCGCCCGATGATGATTCCCGGGCGGGCGGTGAAGAGGCGCACGACCAGTTTGTTCGCGGCGCGCTCGATGTCGATCGAGCTGATCCCGGCCGATTTCAGGCGGTCCTTCAGTGTCTCCCGCAGCTTCACGTCTTCGTGCAGCAGGTCGGCGTAATCGCGGTCGGCGTACCAGCGCGACTTCCAGGGCTTGTTGTAGCCGAGGCGAAATCCGTATGGATGTGTCTTCTGTCCCAAGGTTTCCTCCGCTACTTCTTCGACGACTTCCGGGCCGGCTTTTTCTTTCCGGCGAGGGCCTGGCGAGCCTTCTTGACGGCCCCGGCCACGCCCTTCTGCGATTCTGCTTCCGCAACCGCGGCAGCGACGCGCTGCTGCGCGGCCACATGATGCTCGGCGACGCCGACGACGATGTGGGCGGTGCGGCGCTGGTAACGAAAGGCGCGGCCCATGGGCGCGGGGCGCAGCCTCTTCCAGCGCGAGCCTTCGTTCACGTAACAATTCGAGACAAACAAATGGTCGACATCGAGCGACGCGCCGGCGTCTTCGGCCTTGCGCTCGGCGTTGGCAATGGCGCTGCGCAGAACTTTTTCCACGTCGCGCGAGGCGCGCTTCATGGTGAAGCGCAAAATCTGCAGGGCGTCCTCGGCCCGCCGCCCGCGAATCATGTCCACCACCAGGCGAATCTTTTGCGGCGACATGCGCACATGCTTGGCCATCGCCACTGCTTCAATTGCCGGAGCGTGCAGGGTTTCGTTGGCCATGGGTTATGCCTTCGACGCAGCCGGCGCGCCGCCTCCGGCTGGTGCAGCCGTGCCCGTCGCGGGCGCGCCCGGGGTTCCCGGAGCGCCCGGCGCCCCGGCCAGTCCCGCGGCGCGTTCGAGGGCCGCTTTCACCGCGTGGCCCTTGAAGGTGCGCGTGGGCGCGAATTCCCCGAGCTTGTGGCCGATCATCTGCTCAGTGACATAGACGGGGATGAATTTCCGGCCATTGTGCACGGCGATGGTGTGGCCAATCATGTCCGGAAGAATCGTCGACCGGCGCGACCAGGTCTTGATCACTTTCTTTTCGTTGCGCGCGTTCATCCCTTCCACCTTTTCACGAAGGTGGCCGTCGATGAACGGGCCTTTCTTGAGCGAACGTGCCATCGTATCTCCCTGCGCTTCGGCTCTTCTTCCTGGATAACTATTCTTCCACCCGGCGGCACTTGACCCACTGGGCGCGCCGCAATTTGCGGAACCCGCGCACGGGTCCGGGCACGCGGTGCGACACCGGACAGAACGGGCACACGAAGCGCGTGCCCTGAGCGTTCGGAGTCTTCTCCACGGTGACCGCCCAACCGGGCTTGCACAGCCGGTACAGCACCTGCACGGGAACGACTGGGGCAAAGCGGCTGACGGGCTTGGCCAGCTTGGAGGCCGGCCGCGCTGCGCGAGCGGGCTTGCGCGTCCGCGCCACCCGCCGTCCCGCTGGTCGTGATCGTCTCGTTCGTGATGCGCTCATCATAGTTTTCTCAACTTCCCCTCAAATACCCGCCGCGCCAGGCTGAGTATTTTTACATCTGTTCGGAAAAACCCTGCCCAATCGTATTACGGCTTCCTGCGCTGCACAATCTGGCGGTCGGAACGCCGGTTGTGGCGCGTCTTCGCGCCCAGGGTGGAAAATCCCCAGGGCGTTTGCGGATGGTTGCCCTTGACGCGCCCTTCTCCGCCGCCGTGCGGGTGGTCGACCGGATTCATCGCAACGCCGCGCACCGTGGGCCTGCGGCCGTGCCAGCGCGTGCGGCCGGCCTTGCCATAGGTCACGTTTTCGTGGTCCAGATTTCCTACCTGGCCAATGGTGGCCATGCAATCGAGCGAAAATTTTCTGACTTCGCCCGAAGGCAGCTTGACGAGGGCCACTTCGCCTTCCTTGCTCAACAGCTGCGCAGAGCCGCCCGCCGCGCGCACGAGTTGCGCGCCTTTGCCGGGCTGCAGTTCCAGGTTGTGCAACTGCGTTCCGGGCGGGATGGCCCGGATGGCCATGGCGTTCCCCGGCAAAATGTCCGCGCCTTCGCCCGTTTGCACCGTCATGCCGACTTCGAGGCCGATGGGATGCAGGATGTAGCGTTTTTCTCCGTCGGCATAGTGCAAGAGCGCGAGGCGCGCCGAGCGGTTCGGGTCATACTCGATGGCCGCGACGCGCGCGGGAATGCCTTTTTTCTCGCGGCGAAAATCGATGGCGCGGTATTGCTTCTTGTGCCCGCCGCCGCGATGCCAGATGGTGATCTCGCCGTGAGCGTTGCGTCCGCCGGAGCGCTTTTTGGGTTCGACGAGAGCCTTCTCGGGCGTCTGCTTGGTCACCTCGCTCTTGTCGAGCATGGTGATAAAGCGCCGCGAGGCGGTGTATGGGTTGAACGTTTTCAGTGCCATAACGTTAACTCTCTTCCTCGGTCTTACTCAGGCACGCTCCGCGGGCCCCGGCCGGCGGGCCCCTTTTTGGAAGCAGGAGCGCCCGCCGCCAAAACCCCGGGCTACATTACAAATTGTCGGCGTACTCGATCATCTTCTCGCCGGCCGCCAGCTTGACGTACGCTTTCTTCCAGTCCCGCCGGTGACCTTCGGCGCGGCCGCGGCGGCGAAATTTTCCATGAAATATCGCCGTGCGCACGCCCGCGACTTTGACCTTGAAAATTTTCTGGACGGCTTCCTTGATCTGCGTCTTGGTCGCCGCCGTGGCCACCTCGAACACCACGGTGTGCTGGGTCTCCTTCACGCCGAGACCCTTCTCGGTGATGATCGGCCGGCGTATCACTTGAAATGCGCTGATGCTCATGGCCTCGTCCTTCGCTCCATTCCTGCGATTCTGTGCCGGGCCTACTTCTTGCCTTTGCCCTTATTCTTAGCGGCCGGTTTTTTGGCCGCCGCTTTCTTCGCCGGCGTCTTCTTTCCCCTGGCAACGGGTTTCTCCGCCTTAGCGGGCGCGGCAGGCTTCGCCGCTTCGATGGATACAACGTCCGCCGCAGGGGCGGCGCTGCGCGGCCCGAGGCCCAACGTCTCGCCGAGTCGCACGGCCGCGTCCTTGGACAGGAGCAGCCGGTCGTGCCGCAGCAAATCGTAGGGCTGCAAGGCGTGCGGAGCGACCAGCTTCACGCCCTCGAGGTTGCGGCTGGCGAGTTCGAGGTTGCGGTTCGCCGCGATCTCCACGAGAAGCATGGTTTTCGTCGCGCCGTCCAGGCGGCCGAGAGCCTCGCGAAACGGCTTGGTCTTGTGCGACTCGAGTTGCCAGGCGTCCACCACGGTCAGCTTTTCGTCTGCGAGTTTGGCCGAGAGCGCCGAGCGCAGCGCGCCCAGAACCATCTTGCGCGGCAGGCGGTAGGCGTAGCTGCGCGGCTGCGGGCCGTGCACCGTGCCGCCCTTGCGCCAGATAGAGCTGCGAATCGAGCCCACGCGCGCGCGGCCCGTGCCCTTCTGCTTCCAAAGCTTTTTTCCCGAGCCGGAAACTTCGCCGCGGCCCTTGGTCTTGTGCGTGCCCGCGCGCTGCGCCGCCTGATACCAGCGCACGGTTTCGTGCAAGAGGTTGGGGTTCACCTTGGCGCGGAACACGGCGTCGGGGAGATCGATTTGCCCGACGTTCTTGCCCTGCAGATTCTTGATGTCCACTACCGCCATCGTCGTCGCGTCCTTAAACTTTCTCGACAAACATTCGCCACAAATTTATGTTACTTCGACTTGCGTGCCTTGCGAATCAAACAATATGTGCCCACCGGACCCGGCACGGAACCGAAAACGAGGAGCAGGTTCTCGTCCGTATCCACTTTCACCACGCGAAGGTTTTTCGCAGTCACGCGCGAGTTGCCCATGTGGCCCGGAAAATGCTGTCCCGGCCAGACGCGCGACGGGAAAGAACTTCCGCCAATGCCGCCCGGGGCGCGGTGGTGCATCGATCCGTGCGTTTCGTCGCCGCCGCGGTAGTGCCAGCGCTTGACGCCGCCGGCAAATCCCTTGCCCTTGCTGATGCCGGTCACGTCGACGAGTTCGCCGGGCGCGAAGCGGTCGACGAGAACGCGGTCGCCGATCTTGGTTTCATCGGCGGAATCCTCGAGGCGCACTTCGCCGAGGCGGCGCATGGGCGCGACTTCGGCTTTCTTGAAGTGCCCGGCCATGGGTTTCGTGACGCGCTGGGGCTTGATGAATTCGACGAGCCCCAGTTGCGCGGCGTCGTAGCCGTCTTTTTCCTTGGTGCGCCGCTGCACGACGACGCATGGCCCCGCTTGGAGCACCGTGCAGCCGACCGCCTGGCCATCGTCGGTGAAGACCTGGGCCATGCCCAGCTTGATTCCAAGTATTCCGTTCACAGCCATCGAAGTTGCCCTGCCTCTTCTTTCTTTCCCTTTTCTTTCCCTGCGTCCTTGCTTCCTTGCTTCCTGCCTCCGCTTACTTGCCGCCGTGCTCGCGGCCGAAGGCCTTGATTTCCACATCCACGCCGGGCGGCAGGTCGAGTTTCATGAGCGCGTCCACCGTGTCCGGCGTGGGCTCGAGAATATCGATCAGGCGCTTGTGGGTGCGCATTTCAAACTGCTCGCGCGATTTCTTGTCCACGTGCGGCGAGCGCAGCACCGTCCACCGATTGATGGTGGTGGGCAGGGGAATCGGTCCGGCAACGTTCGCGCCGGTGCGCTTGGCGGTCTCGACAATCTCGCGCGTCGACTGGTCGAGAATTCGGTGATCGTACGCCTTCAAGCGAATGCGAATTTTTTCTCCGGCTGGCATAAATTATTCGACAATCTCCGTGACCGCTCCGGCGCCCACGGTGTGGCCGCCTTCGCGAATCGCGAAGCGCAGACCCTTCTCCAGCGCCACCGGCGTGATCAGGCTGATTTCCGCACTGACATTGTCCCCGGGCATC
>Ga0209380_10001299_pt1 | contig 16951 bp, 13 predicted proteins | sample HubBroMetageWFT6_FD_188347 | JGI IMG/M metagenome (GOLD analysis project Ga0209380, IMG submission 188347) | Warmed and freeze-thawed soil microbial communities from the Hubbard Brook experimental Forest, New Hampshire - Hubbard Brook CCASE Soil... | ecosystem: Environmental > Terrestrial >...
ATCTGCCTCCGGCATTGCGGCAGGAATTGCTCGATTTGTATGTTGAAAGGGTTGGTGATTTCGTTCCGCTCGACCGCTCTGCGTTCATGCACCATTACTATGCCTACGTTTATATCCGCATGATGCAGGCATTGGGGGCTTACGGATTTCGCGGTTTTTATGAGCGCAAAAGTCATTTTTTGCAGAGTGTCCCGTATGCGCTGAAAAACTTGGAGTGGCTGCTTCAGAATGTGGAGCTGCCGATCGCGCTTCCGACGCTGATGGAAGCCTTCGAAAGAATGCAAGATTCGGAGAAGTTGCGGGAGATCGCTTCTAAAGATGCTCCGTCGGGGGGCGTAGTTGCTTCCAAAGAATCGCGGGTGGCGCCACGCAAGGAAAACCATCTGACCGTGCGAGTCTTTAGCTTTTCCTATCGCCGCGGTATCCCAAAGGACGAGACCGGCCACGGCGGTGGATTTGTTTTCGACGCCCGTAGTGTGCCGAACCCGGGACGCGAGGAAAGATTCAAAGCTCTCACAGGGAAAGATGCACCGGTGATCGAATATCTGAATCAGCAGGAAAGCGCGCATCAATTTCTTGGCAGCGTTATGTCCCTGGTTGATGCCAGCGTGAAGACTTACCAGAATCGCGGGTTTACCAGCTTGACGGTCTCATTCGGTTGCACAGGCGGGCAGCATCGCTCGGTCTATTTCGCCGAGCAATTGGCGAAGCGGTTGAACGGCAGGAGCGGTGTGGAAGTTGTCGTGAGACATCTTGAGATGGAGAATCAGAACAAGTGAAAGCGATGATTCTGGCTGCTGGTCTCGGCACGCGGTTGCGTCCGCTCACTAACGATCGTCCCAAGGCATTGGTGGATGTGGGCGGCCGGACGATGTTGGAGATCACGCTGTTGCGCCTCCGAGCCTTTGGTGTTCGCGAAGTGATCATCAATGTCCATTACTTAGCTGACATGATCGTGGAATATCTGAAGAAAAACGACAACTTCGGCATGCACATCGAGATTTCGCGCGAAGATGTATTGCTCGATACTGGTGGCGGCTTAAAGAAGGCTGCCGATTTCTTTCTCAAAGGTCGGCGAGATCTCGAAACCCCCTTCATTCTCCACAATGTGGACGTGATCAGCACGATTGATTTATCGCGCATGACGGAATTTCACAGGGAAAATCAGGCTCTCGCAAGCCTTGCGGTGCAAGATCGCGAGACATCCCGTTATCTGCTTTTTGATGAGCGACATCAACTTTGCGGCCGTCGAACTGGCCAACAGCAGGAGGACGAACTGGTTGGGTCTTCGAAACCAGCAGAGGCGTTAGCCTTTTCCGGCATCCACATTATTTCTCCGCGCCTGTTCGAACTGATGCAGGAGAATGGCATCTTCTCTATCGTGACTGCCTATCTGCGGCTAGCGGCCCGAGGAGAAAAAATCCTGGCGTTCCGGGCGGACGATTACTACTGGCGTGATCTGGGCAGGCCGGATGACGTGGTCCAGGCCGGCCTCGATTTGAAGGAGCAGGCCCTACCGTAACCTTGGCGTCGCTTCGCCAGGCGTTGGTGACGGTCCAGCTGATGATTATTTATTTGCGTAGTCGTCGGCGCCGAGGAAATGCAATGAGACGTAGGGCGCATCGCCGACCACCCAACTATCGTGGCCGGGAGGTCCGGGTGGAATGTAAAAGAGCGTGCCGGCGCGGAGTTCGTGGACGGTGCCGTCTTCCATAGCGGCGGTCGCGCAGCCGGAAAGGACCAGGCCAACGTGCTCCACGTTGCAGCGTGATGCGCCCACAGTGGGGCCCACATGAACGGACCATTTCCATCCAGGCTGATACGTAGCGCGGCCGATAGTCATGCCGCCGATGTGGACGAGTTCGAACCTTCCTTTTTCAAATGTGCGTACTTCGTCGGGTTTTTCAAACCGTTTCAGAACCGTATCAAGCATCGGTGTCGCTCCGTTGCGAGCCGAATCTGGGCAACGCCGCAATTATACTAGTTTGAGTTTCAAGACTTCTCGAGGGTGGACGCCGATCCTAGGATCGGTCGTTCATTCGGTGCGCAGGGCTCGCATTGGATCCAGTGTGGCCGCTCGGCGTGCCGGTATCACAGCGGCGAGGAACGCAGCAAACGCCAGCACTGCAGCGGTGAGGAGCAGGATCTTGGGATCGTACGGCTTCACGCCAAAAAGCTGAGTGGCCATGGCGTGCCCGGCGGCAATCGTCACGGGAATCCCGATGACGAGCGCAATTCCCATCTGCAGCAGCGCTCCCTTCAGGACGAGCTTCAGCACGCTAAGCCTTCCAGCGCCCAGCGCCATTCGAATGCCGATTTCATTGGTGCGGAGCTCCACCGAGTATGCCGTCACTCCATAGAGCCCCACCGATGCGAGAACGAGCGCGAGCAATCCGAAGAGTGACGTGAGTTTCGCGATCATCTTCTGCTGCGAAAAATTATTGTCCACCTGTTCGCCGAAGCTCTTGAAATCGATAACCGCGAGGTCGGGATTCACGTCCCCGAGCACGTGACGCACCTGCGCTTCAAGATTCGGGACTTTTCCAAGCGTCCTAATTTCGATGGCGTTCAAAACGTGTGAGCGATCTTCAAACGCGATGAAGCGCGGATTGTCGAACACGACCCTCTGCGTGGAAGGAAGGAAAAACATTGGCGGAATCTTGCGCGTCGGCTCGCGGTACTCGGTGTTTTCCGTCACGCCGACAATCTCAAATTGCCCGTCATGCTGCATGTCGATGTATCCGAAATGGTGTCCGATCGGATTTTCGTCTTTGAAGAATTTCTTCGCGAAGATTTCGTTTATGACGGCGACGCGCTGCGAGGCGGGCGTGTCCTGATCGGTGATGGAACGGCCCTGAATGATTTTGGTACCCAGAGTCTCAAAGTACCCGGCGCTGACGCGGAGCCACGAAGCGTTGTTTTCATTGGAATCGGGCTGAGGAGGCGCCTGTCCTTCGATATAGACGGTTTCTCCCCAGTTGTCGCCTTCCATGGGACTGTAAAGAGAGAAGCTGACCTGGCCCACGCCTGGGATCGCCGCGAGCGAATCGTGAAGCTGGCGAAACAGTGCCTGCATCTGCGGGGGTTTGTATCCCGCCATTTGCGGATCGATGTGGGCAATATAACGATTCGGTGTCTCAAAACCGAAGTCCTGACCCTGCATATTACGCAGGCTTTGCGTCAGCAGGCCCGCGGCGGAAAGCAGCACAAGAGACAGAGCCGCCTGTGCGATCACGAGAGATTTCTGCGCCCAGCCGCCGCTGCTTCCGCTGGAACGGCCGGAGCCGCGAAGCGCGTCGGCAGGAGCGGCGTTCGCAGTGATCCATGCCGGTGCAACTCCGAAAAGGATTCCGGTCAGCAGCGAGACCGCGAACGTGAAGGCCAGCACGGGCAGGGATGGTGAGGCATGGATCGCTACAGTGGTGACCGGGAAGGCAAGACGAAGGATCAGGTGAGTTCCACCATAAGCAATCGCTACGCCCACAATTCCTCCGAGCACTGCCAACACAATGCTCTCGGTGAGCACCTGGCGGATTTGGCGCGAAGGCGGCGCTCCTAGCGCGGCTCGAATAGAAGTTTGCAGCTTACGCGTAGTGGCGCGGACAAGCAGCAGGTTGGCAACGTTCGCGCACGCGATTGCCAGAACGAGCGCTGAAATCCACATGAGAAGGTGAAGGCTTGAAAGATATTCGTCGCGCAGTTGCTGAACGCCCGCACCACCCGGCGCGAGGCGAAGCGTCTGCTTGGCTACGGAATCTCGCTCTCCGGGCTGAAGCTGAGCGATTGGGCTCAGGAGCCACTGCTGCAATTCCACTTGCATGTGAGCGCCGATCTGTTTTGGATCAGCGCCGGGAGTGATGCGGCCGATGACGTCGAGCCAATCCTGCTGAGGAAAATCTATGATCGCACCGGGGCCATCGATGAGCGGCTCGGCAGTGATCGGAATCCAGAAGGCGGCGGGATCGGTGAGGCGGTCGCCAAAGAACGCGGCCGGCGCGATGCCGACCACCGTGAACGGCTGGCCGTTCAAAGTTAACGAGCCTCCTACTATCGAGGGATCACCGCCGAACTGCTGTTGCCAGGCGCGGTAGCTGATCACCGCGACCGGAGGCGCGCCTTTGCGATCGTCGTCGGGAGTTATGACCCGGCCGGCGTACGGGCCAATGCCAAACAGGGCGAAGTAGTTGCCAGAAACGAATTCGCTGCGCATCGAACGCGCGGCTTCGCTGGCGCCGGGGCGACGCACGCCGATGAGATCGTGTCCTGCCTGGAAAGCTGCGAGTTCGACGAAGCCGGGCGTGTTGTCGCGAAACATCTTGTACTTGTCGTAGGAGAAGAGCGACCAATTGTCCTGAAGACCGCCGTTCACGCAGCAATTTTCCACATCTCCCACGCGATACAGTTCGCTCGGCCTGGCCACCGGCAGGGAATTCAGCAGCACGGCATGCACGAGCGTGAAGATCGCCGTAGTTGCGCCAATTCCGAGCGCCAGAGTCAAGACAGCGGTCACGGTAAAAACCGGTGCATTCAGGAATTGCCGCAGCGCATAGCGGATGTCTTTCATCGGTTTCGACTCCTCCCTCTAGTCCATACGAATAGACAGAGCACTTTGTTCAGTGCTGGCCGTCTAGCAGGGAATCGGAGCCGCCCACCGGCGCGTCAGGGCTTTGTCGATGGGAAGGCAGTGGGCGTTGGTGGAATTGCTGAATGACTTGCGAGTTCGTTACCGGCGACAATCGCATTCCGAATCTGCCCGAAGAGATCCGTGAGCGTATTCGGCGTATGAGGAATCAAAATCGCGTTGGTGTGATCGTTTGCGGCAATTTCTTTCAAAGTGTCGAAATATTGCGTCATCAAAACGAGTTGCATCACGTCCTGCGGAGTCGAGCCCGGAACTGTTTTCGCGAAGTCCTCCACGGAATCTTTTAGCCCCGCGATGATAGCCTTCCTCTGATTCGCAATGCTTTCTCCCTGCAAGCGCTTCGATTCGGCTTCCGCTTCTGCCTGTTTCACCAGAAGCATTTTGTTGGTCTCGGCACGAGAGACCGTGGCTTCCCGTTCTCGCTGCGCTGCGTTGATGTCATTCATGGCGGCTTTCACTTTTTGGTCGGGAACGATGTCGGAGATCAGCACCTTCACGATCGAATAGCCATACTCCTTCATCGAGGCGTCGAGGTTGTCTCTCAAATCGCTCGCGATGTCCGCCTGGTTCAGGAATGTATCGTCCAGCTTCATTTTCGGAACGTGGCCGAGAACGACGTTGTAGACCATCGACTCGATCTGCTTCACGGGATCGGACAATTTGTAGAACGCTGCTTCCACCCCTTCGGGTATCACTTTGTACTGGATCGAAACAGGTATCTGCACGAACACGTTGTCCTGCGTTTTCGTCTCCACCTGTACATCGAACTGCTGCACCTTCATGCTCAGCCGTCGAACCACGGTCTCAAGATACGGCGTCTTCCAGTTCAGCCCGGGTCCGGCAACACGGGCGAATTTTCCGAGCCTCTGCACGATGGCTACCTGCGCCGTCTCAACCGTGAAGAACGATCCAAGCACTATGCTCAACGCAAGCAGAGCAATTAGGGCAACTAAAAATAAAAAAGCAGAGGCCACGTTCACCCTCCTCTTTGCTACGATTCGAACGCAAGTCCGCGCACAGGTCAATTTGGAAAACGCGGCATTCTACCTCATTAACGCTTACTCGCCACTTACTTGAATTTTGCGTACTCGGTTTTGGCTTGCTTCAGGATGGGTATGTCAGGCTCGGCGTCTTTCCACAACGCGAAGAAATCCTGATACGCCGCGCGCGCCTTGGCCTGATCGCCGGCAACTGCGTAGGCCCGCCCCAGCTGCAAATGCGCCAGCGGTCCAACAACGGAATTGAGCACAACGCCGGGATGATCCAGAACCTTTTGAAACTCGGCAGCAGCTTCATTGCCCTTGTGCAAAAGCAAGTAGGCCCGGCCGCGCCCGTACGCACTCAGGACTCTTCCGAAAAGAGCAAGGTCGTAGGGAACAACAGGCTGTAGAATTTCCACCGCTTTGCCAGGATTGTTGCGCCCCAACTCTGCGGCGCCACGGATAGTCGGAAGGACGATCATGTTGCCAACAGTGTCGGAGGGGCGTTCCTTGGCCATTTCGCCGATGAGGGATTCGGCGTGAACCGAATCCCCCGCGCGCGCAAAGGCGTACGCCGCTTCGCTCTTCGTGCGAATGGAGGAATCGATGGACAGTGCCGCAGCGGCGTCCTTTCGGGCGCCACCGGAATCTTCCACTTCAGCCTCAATGCTGGCTAGCGACGCCAAAGCATAACCGGCGGATTCTTTCCTTCCCAAGCTTTCAGCGTCTGCGACCGCACGCTGGCTCAACGCCCTGGCCTTTGCGAGATGGCCGAAATATGCCTCGGACGGCGCCGCGAGAGCGAGCGCCACTGCGGCGACGTCAGGCGCGCTGTTGGACAAAATAGAAAGTTCATGGACCGCGGCGGGCTGATCGTTCTGCGCGAATGCGATTAGATAAAGCACGCGGTGGAAGTTCGGAACGTCCAGTTTCCGTGTTAGCGCATCGTCAAGTATGGCCTTAGCTTCGTCAAAGCGGCCGAGACCCAGATAAGTAGCACCGACCGCCATGTACGAGATACTTTCGTCAGGGGCGAGCCTATGCGCTTCAAGAGCCTCCGGGAGGGCCTTCTGCCACTGGCCTAGTTGAGTGTAAGCAACTGCCAGGTTGTTGTGTGGAATCGAGTCTTGAGGATAAGTCTGCGCCCAGAGCAGGTAAACCTGAACGGCTTGCTCGCTATCGCCGGTGACATTCTCGTAGTAGTGCGACTCAATGTAGAACTTTTCGGGCTCGCTCGCGCGGTCACGCAAGTCGTAGGCCTTCTTCGTGTATTCCGACCCCACCCTCTTTTCGCCGAGATTGCTTTCCACCTGCCCCAACACTGCATAGGCCATGGCGAAATTCGGATCGAGGGCAATTGCCTGTTTGAAGAAAGGCGCGGCCCCATCCTCGCCTTTGTTCGCGCGGGCTTGCATGCCGAGACTGAAAGCCTTCAGCGCCTCGAGAGAAGATGTGGTGGCCTCCGCGATTGGAGTGTTGTACTTCTGAATAGAAGCCAGCGATTCGCCGAGCTTTCCCCGGATCTCCTCGGCAACCTTGCCGAGCGCGCCAAGCACCTGATTCTTATCGGTGGCCTGGCTGGAAGCGGTAGCCAGCGTTTCGCCCGACGCACAATTGAGCGCACTGAGCACTAAGTTGTAGGTGCTACCGATTTGCGCAATCGAGCCGTCCAGCACAGCGGCACTCTGCGTCCGCTGGCAAATTTGCCGCGCCAAGTCATTCGTCAGGCGCGCTGTAGGTGTCTGGCCCATGAATCGCAACTGCTGCCGGATCTGCTGATCGGAGAGAATGTTCAGGAACGGCGACTGCGCGAGTTGAGCTGCAAGGCCCTGGCGAAGCGCGTCGTCAAAGACGGCGTCGCCCGTCGTGTTCGTGAAGTCGGCGAGCACGATTGAACCTTTTCCAGTGAGTTTCGGCGCGCGATGGGTAAAGAAGTAGCCGCCGACGGTTAGGGCCGCGAGTGCGGCGATTGCTCCCGCCATGAGCGGCCAGCGTCCCTTGGAAGTGGAAGTTGCAACCGTGACGCCGCTGGTGGGCTGCGAAGGTGCTGGCACCGCCGCGCTCGTCCCAGCCGCGATAGGAGTTGCTGCGGCACTCATGCCGCTGGCGGGCGTCGCCACCGCGACGGATGCGCTCTGCGGCGCTTGTTGGAATGCGGCCTCTCGAACGGCACCGGACCCGGAAGTAGGCATTACCGCCGCAGTCGAACGGCCGGAGTCTGTATCGCGTTTCAGCCTCGCCAGGTCGGTGCGCATCTCGGCCGCGTGCTGGTAGCGCATGCGCCTGTCTTTTTCGAGCGCCTTTGCGATCAGCTCTTCCAGGCGCGGCGGAATGTCCGGGTTCAGTCGCACCGAAGGCACCGGCGCTTTTTCAAGGATGGCGTTGAAGATGACGGCGGTGGTATCGCCGCGGAAGGGAAGCGATCCCGTCGCCATTTCGTACAGCACCGCTCCGAAGCTGAAAAGGTCGCTGCGTGCATCGAGCTCTTCGCCGCGAGCCTGCTCGGGCGACATGTAGGCCACTGTTCCCAAAGTCATGCCGGGACTGGTGAGATTCTCCGGGTCTACAGTCGCGTCAGCGCCGCTACTCATAAAGCCGCCCGGCCGGCCGGGGCCGCGAGCGGACTGTTTTGCCAGCCCGAAATCAAGAATCTTGGCGTGTCCGCGCTGGGTGACGAAAATATTCGCCGGTTTGATGTCGCGGTGGACGATGCCTTTTTCGTGCGCTGCGTCGAGCGCGTCAGCCACCTCTACGCCCAACTCAAGCAGCAAATCCATCGGCAGAGGCTTGCCCCCGATACGATGTTTGAGCGTTTGCCCTTCGAGATGCTCCATCACGATGAAGAACCGGCCGTCCTGTTGCCCGATCTCGTGAATCGTGCAGATGTTGGGGTGATTCAACGCCGACGCGGCGCGCGCCTCACGCTGAAATCGCTCCAACGCATAGGGATCGCGCGCCAATTCCTCGGGCAAAAACTTCAATGCGACGTGGCGGCCGAGGCTCGTGTCCTCAGCCTCGTAGACGATTCCCATTCCGCCGCCACCGAGTTTCTCGATGATTTTGTAGTGGGAAATGATCTGGCCGGGCAGAATCTGTGTGTCCGACATGCTGCGGGATAATAGGCGACGCCCCGACCCAAGTCAACGAGCCAAGTCAGCGCTTTCCGCAAACCCTAAACCATAACCGATTCAATGAATTACGGTCTTGCAAGGCGCACATTTCAGGAATACAGTTTCGGTCAGTAGCGCTGCCAGAATTCTGAATCACTTGCGCAGCGTTCATACTCCAATAACAATGACAAATCCGGATGCTTGCGTTCCCGCGAAGCAGGATTTTCTGAGGAGAAGAAACAATGATTAAGAGAATTGCGCCAATTCTTCTGGTAGCGTGCGTTGCGGCCGCTTTTGCTGGACGGCCCGCTCCGCCCAGCGGCTCCTGGAAGGTTGACAATGGTCATTCCGATGCTCGCTTTACCGTGGATGGCACAACGGATTTCGGCAAGACTCCGACTACCTTCACAGTTGGTTTTACGAGAGCAATTGGAACCGTTCGCATCGATAAGGACGATCCAACCAAGTCCCTCGTCGATTTTAAGCTCTACCCTGCTGGTTCGATGATGCCTGCCATTGATGAAGATGGAAAAGTGAAGAGGAGTTGGCTCGTCAACATGGCGAATCACACGCTCGTCTGCTTCCATTCCCAGAACGTTGCCACCGACGCTGACGGTACAATAAAAGCGGCCGGAACTCTGACGGTAACCCGCGTTGATCGCAATGTGGAATTGACGCCCAACGATGCCTATGCGGGCCCGGTTTACGGCCCCCCCGTGATTCACCGCACTTCGCGTGATGCCACTTTCGTTTTTCACGCGCCAAAGACTGGCGAAGGAAGCGACGCCTTTCTCCTGAAAGGATCAACCAACGTGATTCGTGAGGAGTTCCCTCAGTTGGTGAGCTCCGTTATCAACACCTATTGGCCGCCCGTCGTGGAGGACAAGAAGTGTGAAACATCCTCGAGCGTCAACGCAGAGGATTATGCCGGCGCTCAATGCACGGGAAAACTGGTAGATGACGGGACGTCTCTTCCGCAAGCTCCGACTGGTGTTAGCCAGGAAGATTATCCCGGTCCTTCGAACTTCAATGCTGTTGTCGGCAAACATCTCAACATTCACGTTCATCTGAAGCTCGTACCGGCGGGCACCGCTGTTGCGCAAGAAACTGGTCAATAAAGAAAAACTCGAATGCGCTGGACGGAACCTCGAAGTTGTGGCTTGTGAGTGATGGCTCTTCAAAATAGGGCAACTCCCGACCATGTTCGATTGTGGAGGTTCCGTTCGGCCTTCGACTGCAAGCCTTCTACGCCGCAGGACAAACTACTAGCGCCATTTCTTTTCTCGCGCCACTTGATTGCCTGACTGTTGATCTCCAGAAGGGGCCGCGCGACGTTGAGAGCGGAGTCGCGTAACTGCGGGCATGCTCCCTACTATTACGCCGAACAGACACCTCCGGCCTGCCAGAAATATCACCTTGAACATGATGGGGTCGTGTGCTTTCATGCCACGGCACTCAAACAGAAAACAGGAGAAATACAATGCTCGCACGATCAATCCCCACCCATCCTCGCGGCGCTTCCACACGCCGCCAAATGATCGCTGGCGTCGCAGCAGCCGCGTTAAGTGGGATTGCCGCCAGCCGCGACGTTTGGGCCCGTGGGCAGCAGCAGAACCCGAAGGAAGCCCCGAGCGCCGCCGCAAACCAGGCTCGCACCTCGCTTCACCAGGAAATCGAATTGAAGGCCCTTCCGCAACGCATCTACGAAATCATTCTCGATTCGAAACAGTTCGCCGCCTTCACCGGCATGCCGGCGACGATCGATCCCGCGGCGGGCGGCGCCTTTTCGATGTTTGGTGGAATGATCGTGGGGAGAAACGTCGAACTCATACCCAGTCAACGGATCGTTCAGGCCTGGCGACCCACCCACTGGGATCCCGGCGTCTATTCAGTCGTTAAATTTGAATTGAAACCGCAGGGAAGCGGCACAACGTTGATCCTCGACCATACCGGATTTCCGGAAGGGGAATATGATTCGCTCTTCAAGGGCTGGGGATTGCGGTATTGGGACCCACTGAAAAAGTATCTGGGATAGAGGGGCGATTCTGAAAAGAGCTACCAGCTGCTGTACGGCGTGTTCTCGAACGGCGAGACCCCATCTGATGCGGAATGGACCGAGCAAATTCCCATTATCGTTTGGTCAGGGTCCAGCAAGGTATCGCAATTTACCGGCACCCAATCCTTCGCCTTCGTCATTGGGTCCTCCGGTATCGCGCCCAGATACTGCCCGGAAACGAGGTCATCCAGCGATTGCGGCGCGGCTTCTTTGTCCCTCGTGTAGAAGTTGATCGCATCGTTCATCACTTTGAGATCGGTCTTCAACACCGCTTCACGAGAGCGAAGTACCGCATTTCGGTAGTGCACGCTAGCCATTGTCGCGAGCACGATAATAATCGCCATCACGATCATCAGTTCGATTAGCGTAAACCCACGCCGAACCGAATCGCGCCACCTGCAAGCCGATTTATGGTGAGAAAGTTTCATCGCATCCGAGCAAAGAACAGCAATTGCTACCAGTCCGAATATTTTGTTCCGTCCAGCGCCGTTCCTATGGCCTTCGAGTAGACATCAAACACATCTTGCCCGCCCCAGGAAGTCGAATCCACGTCGTCTTGCACCGAGCGGATGCCCCAATCCGCGGTGCCAGTCATCGGATCCTTCGGGATTTCCCGCAGAAAGCGCACGTGCTGGCTTTTCGCGCCGGTCAGTTGAACGCCTTTGACCAAAGTATCGAGGTCGGGAGGGTAGCCCTCGGTTCCAGCCTTCACCTGAATCAAGTTTTTGTCGGCAGCATCCTTGTAGCGGTCGATCGCTGTGCGCATTTCGCGGAGATCGTAGCGAAGGTCAGCTTCTTTTCTGCGCTTAACCGCCACGCGCGCCAGCGGCACGGCGACCGCCGCCAGCACGAAAAGAATCGAGCACGCGAGGATTAACTCGATCAGAGTGAAACCCGCAGCGAGCATCCGAATTCTTCGGCTGCCGCAGTGTCCGTGGGCCGATCGCAAAGAGAAGGCGCGAGAGCCCAGAAAACGGGAGGCCAAATTGCGATTTGCGCCGCTCATAGTGCCTCACTGCACCCCGATGGCGGCTTCTCCGGAGACCATTGGAATATTTCGCTGTTGAGAATCACGCGCGTTGACCTGAAGAATTTGCAGCACCGTATTTCCTGGCGCCACCGCTCGCACTACGATGCCGAGCAATGTTCCGGTTCCGTTCACGCCTGGAGTGTTCGGCTGGCGCGTCGCGGAAATAATCACTTCGCCGCGCTGCTCGTCAATTCGTTGCACGATGGCAATTTCCTGTGTGCCGCCTGATAAAAACCCGCCGTTGCGCACTTCTTCCACCTGCACCACGGCCGGGTTGTAATGAATAAGCAAGGGAATCGAATAAAGATCCGTCACGTTGGAGACGCTCAGTCCCAGCGTCGTCTTGTCGCCCGGCTTCATCGCCACACTAGGCGGATCGAAGCGGAGTTGAGCCGCGGGAGCCGCTCCGCCCTGGAGGTTCGCTGCAGCCACGCCGGGCGCAGCTGCGGAAGGCGCCGGATTCGCGGCTGACGGAACCGGCTTCGCGCCCGAATCAACATCGGCGTCGCCTCGGTACACGCGCACATTCGAATCCGTTCCTGCCGCCATCGTTCGTAGATTCGCAGCGCTGATCGAGGGCAACCGTACAATGTGCGGCGTCAGCACGATCAGCACTTCCTGATCCACAACGTTAGTGCTGTTATCGGAAAACAGATATTTTGCCAGCGGTACGGCCACCAGGCCAGGGATTCCGTTCTGACTTTTCGTCTCGCTGTGCTGAATCAGGCCGCCCAGAACGCTTACCTCACCTTCTTTCAGCCGAACATCGTGCTCGATTTTGTTCTGCGAAATAACCGGCTGTTGGATGCCACCAATATTGGTGAACGAAGCGATCGAGGAGATATCCACGGTTAGCTTCATGCTCACTTCGTTGTCCGGATGCACTCTCGGTGTCACGTCGACGTTCACGCCCACATCCAGATACTGGAACTGCGTGTTCACCAGTGGGTTTACAACACCTGCACCGCCGCCTACGCCCACTCCTACGCCCGCTTGGAAGCTGCCGGTCGCCACGGGAACCCGCTGGCCGATTTTCAGTGATGCCTTCTGGCCGTCCGTAATCCGGATCTCAGGGTCTTGGATGATCTTTGTCTTGCTGTCCGTTGCGATTGCGTTCGCAGTTGCGCCCGGGAGTGTGATGCTGTAATCAGCCGTCGAAAGATGTTGCAAATTGTTCAGCGTGATCTGCGGAATCGTCGTGCCGGTGCTCGTCGTCGAGGTGGTCGACGTAGTCGATGTGGTTGACGTAGTGCTGGTCGTACTCGTCGTGCTGTTCGGCTGGATGGACGCTCGCGGGGTAAACGCGAGCGAAACACTCTGACCCGGCAGTATGCCCAGGTCCCTCAACCGGGAGATGTTTGCCGACATCACCTGCACGTGAATCAGCACTTCCGGCTTCGATTTATCGATATCGCGAATAATCTTGCCTGCCAGCACCAGTTTGTCCGGCGTGTCGCGAATCACGATCGCGTTTTGCGAGTTCACCTGCTGGATGCGCCGCAGATCAAGCAGCTGCCGAAGTCCCGTGACGATTTCCGTCAAATCCTGCGGCGTCAAAGTGTTGGAAACGTAAAACGTTTTCACCACTTCATCTTCCACATCTTTGCGTTTCTGCGGATTGTCGGGCGCCACGAAAATCACGCTTGGCGTGATCGGCTTCCAGAACGATTTGCTTTCCAGCGCCACTGCATCGAGCGCCTGCTCGAGCGTTACGTTCGGCAGTTCGGCCGTGATCCGTCTCGATGTAAAGTCCGGATCGAATATCACGCTGAGCCCCGCCAGCTTCGCGATCGTCTCGTACACCACGCGCGTATCGTTCGTCATTTTCAGATTGATTGGTTCGCGCGAAAGGGGCTTGAGTTCGGGGGGTTCCGAAAGCATCCCGTCGTCCTGCGGGTTATAGTTCATCGCCTTGGGAGCGTCGGCTGCGTTCTGTGCCGCGATCTTCTCGAGCGTTCGCTTTACTTCCTGATCTGCAACCGAACTCGAAGGATCAACTGCCTGCGCCTTTTCGAACTCGGTCAGCGCCCGCTGCAAGTCGCCCTTTTGTTCAGCCGCTCGACCCTGCCGGATGTGGAATTGACCGTCCTCGAACCGCATCTGCGAGGCGCGGAGCTTGTATTCCGCGTTCGTGGGGTCTGCGCGCAGGGCTCGCTCGTAGTACACCAGAGCCGTGTCGTAGTCCTGTACTGCCTCGGCTTTCTTGCCGGTCTGGAAGTCTGAGTTGGACTTCGGGCATCCCACCAGCAGCGCCGCAATCAGCGCCATGGATGACCCTAAGCTGAGGATTCGAAAGGGAGTTCTGGGATGTTTGGCGTTTCCGTGAACGGAACGCTCCGCGCGCGCTGAAGATATTAGACCGTTTTTACAAAGCAAAAACGCCCTCCAAAATCGGCTGTCTCAGGACTGTTGATGTCTCGGGACTCGGCTGTCTCAGGACTTGGAAAGTCTAGCATCCGCTCTGTGATGCGGCAACAAATCCCCGCGTTGCCGTACTTACAAACTAATACCCCCGCCGAGGCTTTTTGTTGCGGATGCATGGATAATCGAATCCGCGACTTGCGAGACGTCTCGCTCGGCGGCTATCATGTTTGATTCATGAAATCGGCGGAAAAGAAGCAGCAATACGAAGGCGTCAAGATCGTCGCGCAGAATCGCACGGCTTCGTACAATTATACCCTTGGCGATAAGTTCGAAGCTGGCTTGGTGCTCGTCGGAACCGAAGTAAAGACGCTTCGCGAAGGCAAGGCGGCCTTGCGGGACGCTTTCGCCGAGATTCGCGGCAGCGAGGCGTGGCTGGTGAACTCTCATATTCCGGAGTATTTGCCGGGCGGTTCGCGGAACCACGACCCGCTACGCAAGCGCAAGCTTCTCCTGAACCGGCGCGAAATCGAGAAGCTCCAGGTTCAGATTCAGCAGAAAGGCATGACCATCGTCCCGCTGAAATTCTACTTCCGCGACGGGATGGCCAAGTGCGAACTCGCGGTCGGCAAAGGCAAGAAGTTCCACGACCGCCGCGAATCCGAAAAACAAAAAGAAGCAAAACGTGAAGCCAGCGAAGCGATCAGCCGCTCTCGCCGCCGATAAACACAAAACGAAAGACAAAATCGAAAGGAAACTATGCAGATCCAGGTTGATTCTCAGCCGTACTCTTCAATTCAGGCCGATGCGCTGGTTACATATGTTTTTGAGGGCGACAATAAAATAGACGGCGTTCTCACCGAAATCGACCGCCGCATGACGGGCGGACTCGGTACTCTGGTCACGAGTGGTGAAATCACGGGAAAAGCTCTCGAAACCGTGCTCTTGCATTTTCCCGAGGGCATGGACGCGAAGCGCTTGCTCCTCGTTGGGGCGGGGAAGCCCGGGAAATTCGCGGTTGGCGACCTGCGGAAAATAGCCGGCGCCGCGCTGCGCTATTTGAAATCGCGCGGCGTGAAAAACTTCGCGTTTCTCGCACGGGAGGGAGAACGCAGCCCCGCTGCTGCGCAAGCCATCACTGAAGGGTTTCTCGTCGCTGATTTTGAATCCGATAAGTATCGCTCGGAGAAAAAGAACAACAAGGAGATTCAATCCGTCTCGCTCGCCGGATTCGGAAACGGTTCGCTCTCCGGAATCAACGAAGCGATCGAGCGTGGGCGCGTTATCGCCGAATCGCAGAATTTCGCGCGCGACCTCATCAACGAACCCTCCAATCGCCTTACGCCGCGCATGCTTGCTGCCAAGGCCGAAGCCATGGCCAAGGAAGTTGGCCTGGGCGTTGAAATTCTCGATGACCGCAAAATCACCGAGCTGAAAATGGGCGCGTTGCTCGGAGTTGCGCAGGGAAGCGTCGAGCCGCCGCGGGTAATTGTGCTGCGCTACGAACCGCAAACGACGCGGCCGGGTGCGCCGGTGCTTGGGCTTGTCGGTAAAGCCGTGACCTTCGACACTGGCGGCATCTCTATCAAGCCGGCCGACAACATGGAGAAAATGAAATACGACATGGGCGGCGGCGCCACGATGCTAGGCGCGATGCGCGCTCTGGCATTTCTGAAACCCTCGATTTCCGTAATCGCCGTGATTCCCGCAACGGAGAACATGCCAGGCGGGCGAGCGCAAAAACCGGGCGACGTGCAAGTCGCAATGTCGGGGAAAACGATCGAGGTTATCAACACCGACGCCGAAGGCCGCATGGTTCTGGCCGATGGTCTCACCTACGCGAAGAAACTCGGCGTCACGCACATCATTGACGCCGCGACGCTGACCGGGGCGATTCAGGTGGCGCTGGCCAACGTGCACGTCGGCGCGTTTGGCACGCCGCGCGAGTATCTCGATCAGTTTCTCGAGAGCGCGAAATCCGCCGGCGAAAAAATGTGGCCGATGCCCATTGACGACGAGTATCAGGAAATGATCAAGAGCAACATCGCGGACATCCGCAACACCGGCACTGGCAAAGGCGGCGGCGCGATCACCGGCGCATGGTTCATCAAGGAGTTTGCCGAAGACACGCCGTGGATTCACCTCGACATCGCTGCGACGTGCTGGGTTGACGAAGGCCGTCCGTGGCTGGCGAAAGGGCCGACCGGCGTCGCGATTCGCTCGATTGTGGATTTTGCGATGAAACTGTAGGCGAATCGTTCTGCGTTGCTTGTTGCGAATCGGTTGCCCGGCGCTACGCTGAGATCCTTCGACTGCGAGCCGGCCGTCCCGCGCCGCGCGGGACGAGATGCAAAGGCAGCCAGCTCTTCGCTCAGGATGACATGTCCGGGCATGCACTCTACATCTTCTCCGGGGCGATGATTCCCATCAGGCCCAATGCCGTCTCAAGGTTGTCGTGCACCAGGCCAGTCAAACGTAAGAGGAACGCCCTTTTCTCTGTGTTTTCCTCAGTGAGAATCGGGTGCTTGTGGTAGAAATTGTTGAACTGTTGCGCCAGTTCGAAAGCGTAACGCGCAATGAACGCTGGCTCCTGAGACGAAACCGCCTGCTCCACGCGCGCATCGAGCGAACTGGCCATCAGGATCAAGTCCCACAGATCATCGCCCGTGTTTGGAGCTAGAAATTGCCCGATTTGTAATTCACCTCGCTCCATGCGGACGTAGTTTTGGATATCTTCTTTTGTTATGGTCTCGCCAAGCGCGTGCCATTTGC
>Ga0209380_10001300_pt1 | contig 16948 bp, 18 predicted proteins | sample HubBroMetageWFT6_FD_188347 | JGI IMG/M metagenome (GOLD analysis project Ga0209380, IMG submission 188347) | Warmed and freeze-thawed soil microbial communities from the Hubbard Brook experimental Forest, New Hampshire - Hubbard Brook CCASE Soil... | ecosystem: Environmental > Terrestrial >...
TCTCCAGACGAGAAGGACTCGTTCTTCGACCCGGCGGCCGACAAGCCTTACCGCCATCCCACCTTCTACTCGATACCGAAGGAAGTGCAGCAGCTGTGACCCTCGTGGTCGCCGGCGCGGCGGCCGTCTCGACGCTGCGCATCGCGGACGATTGCCTGGTGCTCTCGCACCGGCTCGCGCAGTGGTCGTCACGGGCTCCGACACTCGAGGACGACATCGCCTTGACCAACATCGCGCTCGACCTCCTTGGTCAGGCGCGCGGCTTGTACGCACGCACCGCCGAGCTCGACGGCACCGGCCGGTCGGAGGATGACTACGCATTCATGCGCGACGAGCGCGAGTTCGTGAACTGCCTGCTCGTCGAGCAGGAGAACGGCGACTTCGCAACCACGATCGTCCGCCAGCTCCTGTGCTCGACCTACCAGCTCGCGCAGTGGCAGGCACTGACGGCGTCGACGGACGGGCAGGTCGCGGCGATCGCCGCCAAGGCCGTGAAGGAGACCGCGTACCACCGCGACCACGCCACCGACTGGACGCTTCGCCTCGGGGATGGCACGGACGAGAGCCACCAGCGCATGGAGAGCGCTCTGGCTGCGCTCTGGCCGTTCACCGCCGAGCTCTTCGAGAGCGACGAGGTGACTCGCGACGTGGCGGGCTCGGGCACCGGCTCCGACCCTGAGACACTCCGCCCCGCGTGGGACGCGTATGTCGGCCGCGTTCTCGGCGACGCGACACTGGTTGTGCCGGAAGGCACCTGGAGACCGACGGGGGGCCGCAGCGGTCTGCACACCGAGCCTTTTGGGTACATGCTCGCTGAGATGCAGCACCTCCATCGGTCGTTTCCGGGCGCGACATGGTGAGCGCCACCGACGAGATCCGCCGCCTCGCCGGCGCGATCCCCGACCCGGAGATGCCTGCTCTGACCCTCGCGGACCTCGGCATCCTTCGCGACGTCCGCATCGACCGCTCGGGCCACGTCGACGTGGCGATCACGCCGACCTACTCGGGGTGCCCGGCGCTCGACACCATCCGCGAGGATGTCGAACGCTGCGTTCGAGACCACGGCTACCCCGACGTGACGGTGCGCATCGTGCTGTCCCCTGCCTGGACGACGGACTGGATGTCCGAGGCCGGCCGGGTCAAGCTCCGCGAGTACGGCATCGCCCCGCCTCGTCAACATCTCTTCGATGTGCGGTCCCTGAGGATGGCGGTCGAATGTCCGCAGTGCAACTCGTCACGCACCCGGGAGGTGAGTCGCTTCGGTTCGACGCAATGTCAGGCGGTGCGCCGGTGCGACGCATGCGGCGAGACCTTCCCGCACTTCAAGGAGCACTGAGCGGTTGACCGCGATGCCGGTCGCCGAGGTTTCCGCCGGACATCGGCGGCCAACCATCCATCCGCTTCGCGTGAAGGACGTGGAGCCCCTGACCGACGAGGCGGTGGTGATCGAGTTCGAGATGCCCCCAGACCTCGCCACCGAATACTCTTTCACTCACGGGCAGCACGTGTCAGTCCGGTGCGAGGCGGCCGGGGACGACGCGAGGCGCAGCTACTCGATCTGCAGTGCTGCCGGGAGCGGACGGCTCCGCATCGCCGTCAAGCACCTCCCCGGCGGGATCTTCTCCGCATTTGCCCTGGAACGATTGCGTCCGGGCGACATCGTAGAAGTGGTGACGCCGATCGGCCACTTCAATACACAGCTGGACCCGCGCCACTCGGCCTCGTACGCGATGATCGCGGCGGGGAGCGGCATCTCACCCATCCTGTCGATCGTCAGCACCATCCTCGCGGTCGAACCGCACAGCTCGGTGACGCTGATCTACGGGAACCGAACGGTCAAGGACATCATGTTCCTCGAGGAGCTCGAGGACCTGAAGAACCAATACCCGGAACGGTTCGCTCTGTACCACGTGCTCTCGCGCGAGGAGCAGGAGGTGCGCCTGTTCCACGGGCGCATCGATGCTGAACGGCTGAGGATGTTCCTCGACGAGCTGATCCCGCCTGCCCGAGTCGACGAGTGGTTTCTCTGCGGGCCGCGCGACATGATCGAGGCGGCGCGTGCGGTCCTGCTCGAACGCGGCGTCGACGCGGACCACGTGCACGCCGAGCTGTTCCACGCAGACGGTGCGCCCCGCCCGGCGCGCACGGCCGAGCAGCTCGCCGCCACCACACACATCGCAGGCGCGTCGGAGGTCACGATCATTCTCGACGGGCGCAGCTCGACCTTCGCCGTCCCCCCGGATGGCGAGCGAATTCTCGATGCCGCGCTGCGCGTTCGCTCCGACGCTCCATACGCGTGCAAGGGCGGCGTCTGCGGCACCTGCCGAGCCAGGCTGATCAGTGGCAGCGTCGAGATGGACCAGCATTTCGCGCTGGAGCAACGGGAGATCGACGCGGGATTTGTGCTCGCCTGCCAGTCGCATCCCACCACGCCGAAGGTGGTCATCGACTTCGATCAGTGATCGGGATCAGACGATCGGGGTCAGCCAGCTGGCGTAGCGGTCGTTCTCGGCTTTGCAGGCGCCGAAATAGAGGTCCTGGAGTTTGCGGGTGATCGGGCCCGGCGACCCGGAGCCAATGGTGCGCCGGTCGATCTCGATCACCGCCGCGACCTCCGCGCCGGTCCCGCAGAGCAGGACCTCGTCGGCAACGTAGAGCTCGCTGCGGTCGATCGCGCGCTCGACGACCTCGACGCCGAGCTCGTCTTTCGCGAGAGTCATGAGCACCGCTCGCGTGACGCCCTCGACGATGTTCTCCGACGCCGGCGGCGTGATCAGCTGACCGCGACGAAGGATGAAGAGGTTCTCGGCGCTGCCTTCACAGACGTGCCCTTCCTGGGTCATGAGAATCGCCTCGTCGAAACCGTTGAGGAAGGCCTCGGTTTTGGCGAGCGCGCTGTTGATGTAGATCCCCGTCGCCTTCGATCGTGCCGGCGCGACGTTGTCGTCGATGCGCCGCCAGCTCGACACCTGGCAGCGAATCCCTCCAGTGGTGTCCACGTACGCTCCGAACGGCACCGGGACGATCATGAATCCGTCGCGCAGGTTGTGAAAGCGGATGCCGATCTCCTCGTTCGCCTTGTAGACGAGTGGTCGCACATAGACGTCGGTGGTGAAGGCGTTGCGACGGAGCAACTCGACGGTGATATCGCAAAGCTCGTCGACGCCATGCGGCAGCTGCATGTGGAGCATCTGCGCGTTGCCGGTCATGCGCGCGAAGTGATCGGCCATCCGGAAGACGTTGATGCGCTGCTGCCGGTCGCTCCAGTACGCACGGATACCCTCGAAGCACCCCGTCCCGTAGTGGAGCGCATGGGTGAGCAGGCCGACGTGCGCGTCGCCATACCTGCGCAACTCGCCGTCGAAGTACACCCATGTGTCGCTCTGGGCGCGGCGGAGCTCTGTCTTCGGCTCCGGGGACTCAATCATTGGGCAAGCGCCTCGTCAGGAGCCTCGATGAGGTCCGCAACATGTCGGATGAAGCCGCCCGCGACGCCGCCGTCGGCAACGCGGTGATCGAAGACGAGCGAGAGATCCACGATCGAGCGTGGCACAACCGCCCCGTCGACCACCCAGGGACGTGTCGCGATCTGGCCGACGCCCAGGATCGCCGCCTCGGGGGGATTGATGATCGCTGTGCCACCGTCGACCCCGAATGCCCCGAAGTTCGACACCGTGAAGGTGCTGCCGCGGAGATCGGCCATGTCGATCGAGCCGTCGCGTGCGGCACCGGCAAGCCGCGAGAGATCGCCTGAGATCTCCGTCGCTGATTTGCCCTGAGCGTCGCGAATCACCGCGACCACGAGACCGCGATCGGTCTGGACGGCGACCCCGAGGTGAATCGAGTCGAAGACGACGATCTCGTTGGACTGCGTGTCGAAGTGCGCGTTGAGACGGGGAAACCTCTCGAGAGCGCGGACGCACAGAAAGAGGATGAGCGCGAAAGGTGTCACCTTGCCCACGATCGACCCCTCGAGGTCGGACCGCACCGCCAGGAGTCGGGTCGCATCGGCGCTGAGCCACGCCGCCGCCACCGGCGTCTCGTGATGGGAGCGTGTCAGCCGTTCCGCCGCGATGCGGTCGACCCCGGTCAGGGCCCGTCGCTTTCCGCCGGCGATCGTGGGCGGCGTTGCCGAGGCGACCAGAGCGTCTGCCCGGCCGCCCGCTCGCTCGAGGTCCGCCTGGGTCACCATGCCGCCCGGCCCGCTGCCTGCGATCGTGCTGAGATCAATCCCCAGCTCGGCCGCCCGTCGCCGCACCAGCGGCGAGGCCGGCGGCATCGCAACAATAGTGTGTGAGGCGGGCGCGCCCGCCGGCGGCGAGCTTCGGCGCGACCGCGGCGCCGACTCACTGGTTCCGTAGCCGACCAGGACGTTGCCGGATGGCGAGGTGTCCGGCGCGCCGGCAACCTCGATGCTGATCAGCGGCCTGCCGACGGTGATGGTCTGGCCCTCCGCGCCGTGGAGGGCGGCCACGCGTCCGGCAAACGGTGTGGGCACTTCGACCACCGCCTTCTCAGTGGTGATCTCAGCGATCGGCTGGTCCACCACGACGACGTCGCCCTCGGCCACGAGCCAGCGGTTGATCTCTCCTTCGGTGAGCCCTTCGCCGAGGTCGGGCATGAGAAAGTCGCGGATCGTCAGCATCGATCAGTATTCGAGCAGTCGCGCCACGGCGTCGAGGATGCGGTCGGCGTCCGGCAGGAAGTGGCGCTCGATCTTGGCCGACGGATACGGGACGTCGAACCCGGTGACGCGCAGCACCGGCGCCGCCAGATACCCGAAGGCGCGCTCGCTCAGCTCCGCGGCGATCTCCGCGCCGTAGCCGACGAAGCGCGCCGCCTCGTGGACCACCAGCGCCCGTCCAGTCTTGGTGGCGCTCGCCACCAGGGTGTCCATGTCGACCGGCGACAACGTGCGGACGTCGACGACCTCGAGATCCCAGCCGCTCTCGTCGGCGGCGCGCGTTGCGGCCTCCATCGCGGTGGTCACCATCGGTCCGTAGGCGATGACCGTCGCCGTGGCCCCGGCGCGGCGAACCACTGCCTCGCCGATGGGCGGTGCGCTCACCGGCAGGTCGAGATCCTCCTTCAGCCAGTAGCGGCGCTTCGGCTCGAGGAAGATCACCGGGTCGTCGAACGCGATCGACGCACGGAGCAGCGCATATGCGTCGGCGGGCGTCCCGGGTGACACGACGGTGAGCCCCGCGGTGTGGGAGTAGTACGCCTCGGGACTTTCCGAATGGTGCTCGACGGCCCCGATGCCACCCCCGTATGGGATGCGGATCACCATGGGCAGCCCCACCCGGCCCCGGGTGCGGTTGCGGTACTTCGCCACGTGGCTGATGACCTGGTTGAGCGCGGGGTAGGAGAAGCCGTCGAACTGCATCTCCACCACCGGGCGCAGCCCGTACAGCGCCATGCCGATGGCGGTGCCGGCGATGCCCGACTCGGCGACCGGCGTGTCGAAGCAGCGATCGGTGCCCATCTCGGCCTGGAGCCCGTCGGTGATGCGGAAGACACCACCCAGCCTGCCGACATCCTCGCCGTAGACGACCACGGTGTCGTCCTCCCGCATCGAGTCGCGCAGGGCCGCGTTGAGCGCCCCGGCCATGGTGAGCTCCATCAGCTCTCCTCAGCCGCCAGCAGTTCCTGTCCGAGCAGCGCGCGCTGGGCATCGAGCTGTGCCGTCGGCGTGGCGTAGACGTGGTCGAACATCTCGAGCGGGTCGCCCGCCGGCGCACCGAAGAGGAAGTCACGCATGCGCGCGGCGGTCGCTTCGCCTTCGGCCTCGACCTCGGCGAGAAAGGAGTCGTCGACGATGCCGCCCTCGCGCAGGACTCGCAGGAAGCCCTCGACAGGATCCCGCGCGCGCCACTCCGTGGACTCGTCGTCGCTGCGATACCGGGTGGTGTCGTCGGCGGTGGTGTGCGCCTCAAGGCGGTAGGTGACCGCCTCGATCAGCGTCGGTCCCTCGCCGCGACGCGCGCGGTCCACGGCTGTCTTCACCGCTCCGTACACCGAGATGACGTCGTTGCCGTCGACGCGAATGCCGGGCATGCCGACACCGGGCGCGCGCAGCGCGATCGACGACGTCCTGGTCTGAAGGTGGAAAGGAACGCTGATCGCGTAGCCGTTGTTCTGGACGACGAACACCACCGGCGCGGCGTAGACGGCTGCCAGGTTGAGCGCCTCGTGGGCGTCACCCTCGCTGGCCGCTCCATCGCCAAAGAAGGTGAGCGCGACGATAGGGTCGTGCTTGATCCGTGCCGCCATCGCCAGGCCGACCGCGTGCAGCGCCTGCGTGGCCAGTGGCGTCGTCAGCGGAGCCACCCTGTAGCGGTAGGGGTCGAATCCGCAGTGCCAGCTGCCCGAGAAGAGCGCGAGCAGATCGACGACGTCGACCCCTCGGGCGAAGGTGCCGACGGTCTCACGATAGGTTGGGAAGAGCCAGTCGTCGGCCTCGAGCGCGAAGACCGACCCGACCTGGGCCGCCTCCTGGCCATGGCTCGAGGCGAAGACGCCGAGCGCTCCCTGGCGGGTGAGGTTGATCGCCTGGCGGTCGACCCGCCGGCTCAGCGCCATCAGGCGGTAGAGGGAGCGGAGCTGGTCGTTGCTGAGGTCGACGTCGTGGGGTAGGGCGGCAGTCATGGCCCCCTCGGCACCGACATCCTGCCAGGCGGCCTTCGACGGCCCCGGAAATGAGGACGGCTCGCTGGCGGCGGACGACACCTCCACACTCACGTGGATCGATCCTACCCCTGCGGACCGCGGCCGCCGAAGTCCGGCGCGCGTTTCGCCCGGCGGGCGGCCACGCCCTCGACCACATCGGGCCCCGTGAAGCCGAGAAATTCAAGCGCCAGCGAGCTGTCGAAGATCGGCCCGGCCGCTCGCAACCAGTTGTTGAGCGCGTATTTGGTCCACGCAATCGCGGTCGGAGATCCGGCGGCGAGCTTGCGGGCGACCTCGAACGCCGTGGTGTGCACCTGGTCGTCGGGGACGCTCATGGAGACGAGCCCGATGCGCTCTGCCTCCTCACCGGTGACCGGTTCGCAGAGCAGCAGGTGGTACTTCGCCTTGGCGATGCCGCAGAGCAGCGGCCAGATGATCGCGGCATGGTCGCCCGCGGCAACGCCGATCCGGGTGTGGCCGTCGATCAGGCGTGCCGAGCGTCCGGCGATGGAGATGTCCGCGAGCAGCCCCACGACGAGCCCCGCCCCGACCGCCACCCCGTCGATCGCCGAAACGACGGGTGTCGAGCAGTTGATGATGTTGTAGACGAGATCACGCGACTCCCGGAGCACGCGGGCGCGCGCCGCGAAGTCGGCGACCATCTCATCGATGAGATCGAAATCGCCACCCGAGGAGAAGGTGCCGCCGGCACCGCGGATGATCACCGCGCGGGTCTCGGCGTCGGCGTCGACGGCGCGCCACACTCCGGCGAGATCGCGATGCATGGCGGCGTCGGCCGCATTGAGGCGACCCTCCGCCTGCATGGTGATCACCAGGATGCCGTCCTCGGGGCGCTCGAAGATCAGACTCGGAAATGAGCTGGCGAGGTCGGTCATGAGAATCCTGGCTACCGACCGGTGAAGGCGGGCCTGCGCTTCTCCTGGAACGCCGAGATGCCGTCCTGATAATCGTGGGTGCGCGACGCGCGACCCTGCGCCGCGGCTTCGGCGGCAAGCAGATCCGCCAGTGAAGGGGATCCATCCTGGATCATGCGCACGATGCGCTTCGACTCCAGGAAGGCGGCGGTTGGTCCGTTGGCAATCGCGCGCGCGAGCTCGCGAGTCCGGCGGACGAGGTCGGCCCCGGCCACGCTGCGATTGACAAGACCCCATTGCGCCGCCTCGCGCCCGGAGAGCAGCCTCCCCGTGTAGACGAGCTCGAGGGCGCGGTGCGGCCCAACCCGGGAAACAAAGGCGGCGTGCGCGCCGCTGTCCAGGACGGCGCCGATGCGCGCGAACGGAGAGCCGATCCGCGCATCGTCGGCCGCATACACGAGGTCGCACGCGAGCGCCAGGCCGAGCCCGGTCCCAAGACAGGCGCCGTGGACGGCCGCGATCGTCGGTACCGCGACGCCGGCCATCCGCGTCATCAGCGGGTTGAGAAGGTCACGGAGGATCGCCTCGCCATCCTCGTGGAGCGGATCGGCCTCGGAGAGGTCGCGGCCGCTACAGAACGCCCGTCCCTCGCCGCGAACGAGCAGCGCCCGCGCCCCGCCTGTCTCGGCGGCGTCGAGGCTGTCCATGAGCTCCCGAACCATCGCGACGCTCATCGCGTTCATCTTGTCGGTGCGATCGAGCACCAGCTCGGCGACGCCGTCATCGACGGTCAGGCGCACCGTCCTCGGCTCGTCAGATTCCGGCATACGGCGCTCGCTCCCTGGCGGTGAGAATCTTCAACTGGCTCGCGCACACCGTGACCCCATTCTGGTTGAGCACGTCCCAGCGATACGACACGAGCCCGGATTTCGCGTCGCGATCGGACTTCTCGATCACCTCGATGTCGAGGTAGATGGTGTCGTTGATCCATGTCGGGGCCGTGTAGCGCAGCCGGTCGGTGCCGTAGTTGGCGAGGATGGTGGTCGCATCGCTGGGTACGCCGAGCCCGGTACCCAGGGCGAACACCATGATCCCGGGCGCAACCCGCTGGCCGAACATCGACCGCTCCGCCGCCACCGCGTCGATGTGCGGGTAGAACCAATCGCCGGTGAGCGCGCACCAGCTGACGATGTCCGTCTCGGTGATCGTCCGCCCCCGCGTGCGCTGGGTCTGCCCGACCTCGAGCTCATCGTAGGTCCGATACAGCAGGAACCGATCCACCCCGGAGTGCCTCCCGTGACCCGCGGACTGGCGTGTCCGACCGGCGGGCTGGGGAAGTCTACGACCGCCGGTCGATCACCCGCTGCAGCTTGCCGGCCGATCGCTCGAGCGTGTCCGGGTCGACGACCTCGACCTCGACCGTGACGCCGACTCGATCTTTGACCTCGCGAGCGAGCGCGTGCCCAGAATGGTCACGTCGCTCGCGCGGGCAGTCGGAGCGAGCCTCGACGCGCACGGTCAACGTGTCGAGCCGTCCAGCACGCGCGAGGATCAACTGGAAGTGGGGCGCCAGCCCTCCGGTGCGGAGAACCAGCTCCTCGAGCTGGGTCGGAAAGACGTTGACGCCGCGGAGGATGATCATGTCGTCGCTGCGACCGGTCACCTTCTCCATGCGCCGGAAGGCGGGTCGTGCGGTCCCCGGCAGCAGCCGGGTGAGGTCCCTGGTCCTGTAGCGGATGATGGGCAGCGCCTGCTTCGTCAACGACGTGAACACCAGCTCGCCGTGCTCTCCATCGGGGAGCACCATGCCGCTGACCGGGTCGATCACCTCGGGATAGAAATGGTCCTCCCATACGTGCAGGCCGTCCTTGGTCTCGACGCACTCCTGCGAGACTCCCGGGCCCATGACCTCCGAGAGTCCATAGATGTCCACGGCGTGCATGTCCACGCGTTCTTCGATCTCCGCGCGCATCGCCTCGGTCCACGGTTCGGCTCCGAAGATCCCGATGCGCAGTGAGGACGTCCGTGGATCCACTCCCTGGCGTTCGAACTCGTCGATGAGGGCGAGCATGTACGAGGGCGTGACCATGATGATCGTGGGCTCGAAATCGCGGATCAACTGCACCTGGCGCGGGGTCATGCCACCCGAGACCGGGACCACCGTGCAACCGAGGCGCTCCGCGCCGTAGTGCGCGCCCAGCCCGCCGGTGAAGAGTCCGTAGCCGTACGCGACGTGCACCATGTCGCCCGGACGTCCACCGGCGGCGCGGATGGATCGAGCCATCAGGTCCGCCCAGGTGGCGAGATCATCGCGCGTGTAGCCGACCACGGTCGGTCGTCCGGTGGTCCCGCTCGACGCGTGGACGCGGCGCACCTCCGAACGAGGCACGGCGAACATGCCGAACGGGTAGTTGTCGCGGAGATCGAGCTTGGTGGTCAAGGGAAATCTCGACAGGTCGGCGAGCGTTTCGCAGTCGTCGGGTGTGACCCCCGCCGAGTCGAAGGCGTGGCGGTAGTGCGCAACGTTGGTGTAGGCGTGAGCCAGCGACCAGCGCAGGCGCCGGACTTGCAGATCCAGCAGTGCATCCCGGCTCAGACGTTCACCTGCGTCGAGCAACTCCGGCGCCGGCGCGATGCCGAGACTGGTCACGCAGGATCCCTCTCGATGGTGCGGCTGGTTCCCCGGAATTCGGCGATGACATCGTCGCCACGGCGCACCGTGACGTCGTAGATGCCCGAACGTCCGAACCGGTTGCGCTCCACGGCGGTCGCCTCGAGCACGTCGCCGGCGTATGACGGTGCGATGAACGTGATGTCGGCTGCGGCCGCCACGGTCAACGGCCCGTGGCTGTTGCACGCACAGGCGAACGCCGTGTCCGCGACCGCGAAGACGAACGCCCCGTGAGTGATGCCATGGCCGTTGACCATGTCCTCGCGAACCCGCATGGTGGCAATGGCGGCGCCCGCGCTGACGTCACGCACGCGGATTCCGAGACCCCGCGAGGCGGCGTCGCCGGCGAGCATCCAGGTCACCGACTCCGTCACCGATCCTCCCATTCGCGCGCTCGATGCATCTCCAACAACTCAGAGGGTCATTGTGCTTGCGCGCACCGCGGCGGCTGCATCGGCAGCGCCGCCGAGGCTCACGTGTGCCGTCGCGCGTCTGCCGCCGAGGTAGAGGATGAGCTCCGTGGCCGGACCGCTGAGCGTCGCCATCTCACCCGATCCGTATAGCCGCCGCTCGCTGTCGGGTCGAACCAGCTCGACCCCGTACGGACGGATGGCGCGCGCGAGCCGGCGGGCGCCGTAGCCGGTCATCCGCCAGGCCAGCGCCTCGAGATCAGCGATCGGCGCGCGCGGTTCGCGGCCGTTCGCCCGGCGAACATCCTCGTGATGGATGAAGTACTCCAATCCGTTGAAGATGTCGCGAATCCGGGGGAGACGCCACGGAATCAGCGGCGCTCCCTCACGCAGCCGGGCGACCAGCGTCGGGAACCCCTTGGCCTTCTCCGCAGCGCGCTGAGCGTCCGACCAGCGCCGGAAATGCTCGCGAAGCACCAGGTGGGCGGCGAGGTCGGCGGTCGTCCACCCCTCACACAACGTCGGTGCGTCGGGGCCCAGCTCGAGCAGGAGATCGCAGAGTGCGATGCGCTCCCGTACGTCGATGGGATCGCTCATCACTGCACCATACCCCCGGCTATCCGATCCTCCCGAGGAGCCTCCAGGTCGATTCGGTGAGCGACCAGACCTCGACCGGTGTGTGATCGGAAGACTCCGCCGTCTTCGGAGTGCCGAAGAGCAGCAGCTCGCCGCGATCGGCGTCGGTGATCTCCGTCCCCTCGACGACCGGCGGTGGGACCGCCGCAAGCGTGGCCCAGCCGGTGCCCTCCCACATCGACAGTGCCGGTCGCGGCGTCGGTGAGGCATCACAGGCGCACAACACGAGGCGATCGATGGCCGGGTCCAGCGCCATCGTGGATCCGTCGATCGGCGCCGTCGGCGTTGCCAAGAGGGTCCAGGCCGCTCCACTCCACTGCCACGTGGTGTTGGCCGCACCGGTGGCAGGCGGTGGGCCGACGCAGCAGCCGACCGCAAGCAGCGCGTGAGTCATGGGGTCGAACCACATCGGGCTGAACGTGGCTCCGGCAGGGAGCGCGGCCCGCGCCGGGTGATCCCAGTGCGACCCCGCCCAAGTCCACGTCTGTGCCGGTTCCGAGATGACCCCGGATCGGGTCAGTAGCACCATCTCACCGAGGGCGGGGTCCCAGGCCATGTCCGAACCCTCCCCGGGTTGCGGCCCACCGGCGCCGCTGTCGAGCTCCTGCCAGGTCGTCCCGTTCCACGCCCAGGTGTCGTCCACGGGAGTCCCGGGTTCGAGGCGTCCCCCGAACAGCAACACGGTCTTCGTCTGCGGGTCGTATGCCTCCGCGGCACCGAAGCGCCCCTGGGGACTCACTGGTGGATCAGCCAGCGCCCACCTGGAACCGTTCCACAGCCATGTGTTCGCGTAATCGCCGACGCCGCCGAAGAGCACGATCTCGTGAGTTGCGAGGTCGTCGGCGAGGCTGAACCCGCTACCCGACTCAGGCTGGCGGGGTACCGGGCTCGGTGCGATCGGTTGCGGCGCGAAACGCGTTGGTCCCGGGGGCGCCGGCTGTGCTTGCGGGCGCTGCCCGAACGAGATCACAAGGCCGATCGTGGCGGCGAGCGCGATGATGCACGCGAGCGCGATCACGGGCCGCGTGGTCAGTTGCCGTCGGCCCCTCTCGCCGGGCTCGCTGTCGAGTCGCTCGTGCATGATCGATGCAGGAGACAATGTGACACGCGGGACGTGGCGACCGCAGGGAGCGCGTGCGGGTCAGGACCGCAGGAGGGGTGTGAGGGGCTAGTGCGAGGCGGTGGCGCTGCGCGCGGATATCAGCGTGACGACCTTGACGATCACGGCTGCAGCCAGCACGTAGATGAACATGGCAAGGATGTCGGCCCAGACGATCAGATTGCCGTGCGACGCGTACGCCGTCTTGAAGATGCCGTCGAACGGGGCCGCCAGGGCCTTCCCCACCGCGAAGACGAACGATGCGAACCCGACATTGTTCGCGCCGGACGCATGGAAGATGAAGTCCAGCGCGAGGAACGCGACCACGATCCCGGCGATCAGCCAGACGAACTCGACTCCTGGAGATTTGCCGGACCACACGCTCGTGTTGCTCCGGCGCACGCTGGCTCCGGTGGCTGGATCAGCCACGGTCTGGGTCGTCGTGTTGACCCCCGTCCGGTTCGATCCGTAGTTCGTGACGGACTGATCCTCAGTCGTTCTGTCGATCTGCATATCGGTCATCTGTCGGCTCCTTTGTGGACGCTCGACACTGAAAACCTTCAGCCTTCGGTCCCACGTGCACTGAGTGTTCGTCGCGGGACGTAACAATTGCAGCAATAACGGTTGGGTTCGGCTCGCGTCAGACCGGGAGTGCCGGCTCCCCGGCCTCGGTCGGGATATCGAACCGCCGGCAGGCGGTCTCCCAGAAGCCGAGGCGCGACCGGAAGCGCTCCGCCTGGGCGACGACGACCGGGACGTTGGTGAGCGCAACCTCCTGCCGTGCCTGTGGCGACTGATCGGCCATCAGCTGGCGGATGCGCTCGAGGACCGACTCCTCCATGGCGAGTATCTCGGTGTAGATGTTTCTCCAGAACAGCGCCTGCTCCAGGGTTGCGGTGGCGAGGTCTGCCTCCCCTTCCATGCCCAGGGAGTTGTCGCCACCCCTGGTAGCAGCCACGATGTCGGGTCGCTGGTGGGCGGCCTTCTGGTTCATGTAGCTCTGATACACCACCCGGCATAAAAAGATCAGCAACAGGTTCCGTATAGTCAGCGGCCGTGGACCCCGGCGGCGACGAACCGGCGACGCGTCCGCTCGAGGGTGAGGACATCCAGACCGAGCACTGGGAAGACGCGCGCCACTGGATGAGCATCTACGACGACCTGATCCGTTTCAAGATGGGGCTGCTCGAACGCGTGCAACGCGAGCTGCCCAAGTTGCATCCGGTGGCGCAGAGTGCCGCCGACCAGGACATCGGCTTCATCGAAGCGCAGATGGCCGGCTATTACGCCCGCCTCGATCTCTGGTATCGGCGCGTCTGGCAGCTCCAGGGGCTGTGGCTCGACCCCAACGGGCGCGTGATCCGCCACAAGGGGCGGGAGGCGGTGCTGACCACGCGCGAGTTCGAGCTGCTGCAGTTCCTGCTGGATCACCCCCATCGCTACTACACGGCGTCGCAGATCACCGGGCTTGCATGGTCGGATGCCGCGCTCTACCCGGAGGAGGTCCGCAACTACGTCCTGCGGATCAGGAAGATCCTCGAGCGCCTCGCCATACCCTGCGACCTCGTGAACAAGCCCGGCAAGGGGTACTCCCTGACGTTCCGGAATACCGACTGACCCGCGTCATAACCGGCTCGCAATCAAGCCAGACGGCCGCCGCGGCTACGATGCCGGTGGTGAGCACCCTGACTCCGTCCGCCGCCACGGTCGACGTGGATGCTTTGGTCACCTCCTGGACCGCCGCGAACTACCTGACCGTCGCGCAGATCTACCTGCAGGCAAACCCGCTGCTGCGCGAACCGCTGCGCGTGGAGCACATCAAACCGCGGCTGCTCGGCCACTGGGGCACGTCGCCGGGGTTGAGCCTCATCTACGTCCAGATCAACCGCCTGATTCAGCAACGCGATTGCGACGTCCTCTACATCGCCGGACCGGGCCACGGCGGTCCGGCCATCGTCGCCAACGTCTACCTCGAGGGCACCTATTCGGAGATCTATCCGGCGGTCTCGCTCGACGAGCCCGGCCTGCTCCGGCTCGTACGTCAATTCTCGACGCCGGGGGGCATCCCCAGCCACGTGAGCGTCCCGACGCCGGGTTCGATCCACGAGGGCGGTGAGCTGGGATACGCGCTCGCGCATGCGTTCGGCGCAGTTTTCGACAATCCCGACTTGATCGCGGCGTGCGTCGTTGGCGACGGCGAAGCGGAGACGGGCCCGCTCGAGGGATCGTGGAAAGGCGTGAGCTTCCTGGATCCGCGGCGCGACGGCGCAGTACTCCCGATTCTGCAGTTGAACGGATACAAGATCAGCGGCCCCACGGTGCTCGGTCGCGCTTGCGAGCAGGACCTGCGCGGTCTCCTCGGCGCGCACGGATACGACGTGCACGTCGTCGGTGGTGACGACCCCCGCGCCGTGCACGAGGAATTCGCGCACACACTCGACCGCTGTTACGGACGGATTCGAGAGATCCAGTCGGCGGCGCGGAGCGGCCAGAACCTGGGTCGCGCCCCGTGGCCGGCGATCGTGCTGCGCACCCCGAAAGGTTGGACCGGCCCCAAGATCGTCGACGGGCTCCCTGTGGAGGGCACCTTCCGCGCCCATCAGGTGCCCCTCGACAACGTGCGCACCAACCCCGCTCACCTCGAGCAGCTCGAGGAGTGGATGCGCAGCTACCGACCCGAGGAGCTGTTCGACGTCACCGGTCGCCCGGTCGAAGCGGTGACGTCGTTGGTGCCGCACGGCGACCGGCGCATGGGATCGTCGGCGCACGCCAATGGCGGCAGGCTGCTCAGGCCGCTTCAGCTCCGCGACTTCACCGGGTACGCCATGACCGTCGACCCCGGCGTGACCGTCGGCGAGTCGACCCGCCGGCTCGGCGAGTGGATTCGAGACATCTACGTCGACAATCCCCACAACTTCCGCCTGTTCTGCCCGGACGAGACCAACAGCAACCGGCTCGGTGCCGTGTTCGACGTCGAGAACCGCTGCTTCGAGGAAGCGATCATTCCGATCGACGACCACGTCAGCGCCGACGGACGCGTGATGGAGGTCCTCTCCGAGCATCTTTGTGAGGGCTGGCTCGAGGGATACGTGCTCACCGGGCGCCACGGGCTGTTCGCGACCTACGAGGCATTCGCGATGGTCTCCGCGTCGATGACCGTCCAGCACGCGAAGTGGCTCGAGGCGGCGCGCGCACTCGGCTGGCGTGAACCGGTCGCCTCACTCAACATCCTGCTGACCTCCACGTGCTGGCGCAACGACCACAACGGATTCAGCCACCAGGGACCCGGGCTCATCGATACGGTGATGGCCATGAGCGGCGACGTCGTCCGCGTGTACCTGCCGCCGGACGCCAACTGCCTCCTCTCCGTCGCGGACCACTGCCTCACCAATCGCAACAACCTCAATCTCATCGTCATCGACAAGCAGCCGCAGCTGCAGTACCTATCCATGGACGCGGCGATCGAGCACCGCACCCGTGGTGCCTCCATCTGGTCCTGGGCATCCAATGCCGGCGACGGCGAGCCGGACGTGGTGCTCGGCTGTGCCGGCGACATCCCAACGCTGGAGACGCTTGGCGCCGCCGCGCTCCTTCGCGAGCACGTGCCCGACCTGCGCTTCCATGTGGTCAACGTCGTCGACCTGCTGGCGATGAGTCCGGCGCCGTTTCATCCGCACGCGCTGGGTCCCGAGACCTTCACCGAGCTGTTCACCGATGAGACCGACGTGGTGATGGCCTTCCATGGCTACGCGCGGGCGTTCCACCAGGTCGTCCACGGTCGGCCGAACGCCGGACGATTCCACGTTCGCGGCTACAACGAGCACGGCACGACCACGACGCCGTTCGACATGGTGGTGCTCAATGAGATGAGCCGCTACCACCTGGCGATGCAGGCACTCCATCGCTCCCGGAGGACTCCCGCGGGCGCCGGCGATCTCATCCGCTACTGCGAAGCGCAGCTGCGCCGGCACCACGAGTATGTCCGCGAACACTTCGAGGATATGCCCGAGATCCGCGACTGGCGCTGGCCGGGCTGAGCGCGAACAGGATGCGGTCAACCGAGCCGGACTGATCCGTGCGCGTCCTCGCCGTGAACGCGGGCTCGAGCAGCCTCAAGCTGAGCATGGTCAGCGGCAACGACCGCGTCGAGGACGAGCAGCAGATCGACGCCAACGCGGATCCGGTCGACGCCCTGCGCGCCTTCGCGGCACGCGCGGGCGAGGTCGACGCTGTCGCGCACCGGTTGGTGCACGGTGGCGCCGAGATCCGCCGCGCGACGGTCGTCGACGACGAGGTGCGTCGCCAGCTCGACGCCGCGCGCTTCCCTGACCCGAAGTCGTTGATCCGCTTCCACGAAACGTTGCTATTCCTGCGCGCCTTTCCTCAATCGCCAGCTGTTGTTCGCGCCACCGAGCGTATTTTGAACAGCTTCCACAAGAAAGTGGAAGCTTTACGCAAGGCCGGCACCGATGTTGACGACTTCGACACCTTCGAATTCTCCGGCATCGCCGGCACCGAGATGGAAGACACGCTCAGCTTCGATGTTGCCGCCTGGCTCATAAAACGCATGCCCGCCAGCGTTCAAATT
>Ga0209380_10001301_pt1 | contig 16944 bp, 14 predicted proteins | sample HubBroMetageWFT6_FD_188347 | JGI IMG/M metagenome (GOLD analysis project Ga0209380, IMG submission 188347) | Warmed and freeze-thawed soil microbial communities from the Hubbard Brook experimental Forest, New Hampshire - Hubbard Brook CCASE Soil... | ecosystem: Environmental > Terrestrial >...
TGGTGTGCATCCTCGCCAAAGGATCCGGTGATTGCGACATCACCCGCATACCATGACCATCCGCTTCAGCGGCTTTTGCAGAACTTCCCGCACACTACCTTCCGATGCCGATGGTTCGGCGCGCCCGCATCATGCTGATATGACGGCGGCACGGATCTGTGCGGCGGCATCAGCTTCGCCGGGGAACATCCAGCGTCAACGCAACACCGGGTTACCAAGCCAAACCCTGTACTCTCGCTCGGATCAGGCCTTCCACGGGGGTTGATGATCCCTGCGCGAGCCCCTCATTCGGGCCTAAGTCTCTGACGTCATTGTTCCAAAAGGGCGCTTCGGTGCCGATGAGCGTCGAGGCGCGAGACTACTCTGGTGGAGACGCAGCGATGAAAGATTTCTTGGTTGTTCCTCGAAAAAAAGCCGTCGGTCTCGTTCGTGCTCCCGATGCTACGAAGAAACTGACGTCCCGAAGGACATCTCTCGCCAAAGAATCCAGTGATGACCTTACGATCGTCATGACGTTTTCTCTACTGGGATTGGCTCTCTCATTGTTGGCAATTGGAAGGTTAGGCTTTATTGATGCCGGATCTCTGGCGGATCTGCTCGTGTTATTTTAGCGTAAGTTTCCGAATATCAATGCACCGTCTTCGACAAAGAATGCCGGTCGCGGCTGTTGTCGGGACGATTTGAACCGACGTTCACAGTCTGGCAGGCGAATAACCCGATCTCGCGCTGGAGATCCTCGAACGATACCAGCCACTCTGCGGTTTGAACGAACCCCCTTGCGCGGAAAGGGAGTGAGGTTGGTTAAAGGGCTCCTGTCTGAGAGGCTTGCGGTCGTCCAGCCTCAAATATCAGACAGGAAACCCTGTGATGGCTCAGATGACAGCACCGCGTCCCGCGCCGAACGCGGGGCTCGAGGATTGAGAGCCAGGAATCGTGCCACCGCAATGCCCCATCATGGAAAAGTTTGATACCAGCATAACACGGCTGCGCCGTATTGCGCTGCAGCTATCGGGTGACGATGGGCGGTGGTTTCGTGAATGCTTGGAGCTCTATCAGGCGGGAGCCAGAGATGGATTGCGGCTCGACGTATGTCTGGGTCTCATTCCTGAGCGCGGGCGCACTCCATGGTGGGAAAGTGAGTCCTGCGTCGAACGGGACCAGATCGTTCGCGGTATTGCGGCAAAGTACTGCGCTGCAATGCGAACGACGCAGGCAGCTAAGTGGATCGTCGGCCAGGCATTCATCTATGAGACAGGTGAATACCGCTTTCATCGAAAACTAACGGCGCCGCCGGCCGCGATCGAGGGCACAGTCAAGGCGGATTTGTTCCGCCTCCTGAAGGCGCACGGCCGAACTCGTAGTGCCTCCCGTAAGGCGTTGTCGCCAAGCTACGCGACGATCCTGCGCGCACTGAAAAAAAAGCATGAAATCACTGTTTTTGCGAAACGTCGCGCACGATAAAAAGGCGTACCTAGTAAGGAACGGGAGATCAAAAGGCGTAGCTAGTAAGGAATGGGATAGGACCCAATGATCAGGCATCCCAATCCTACAGCGAGCGCTTTCGAACCCTCCCTAAAACGACGCAAACGGCGACGCCCGCACTTTCCAAGCCTCTCCAAAACGACTTAACGGCGACGCCGGCACTTTCGCATTACGACAATCTAAGACGGCGGCAAAGCAGGGACAAGTCCCGCGGCCGTCAACGCTAGAACTCCAGCTAATCGACTAGAGAAATAGGGGAATGATGTGATGTCGGCAAAATGGAAATCGCGATCGCTCGCTATCGTCACCGCCTTGGCAGGCGCTCTCGGCACGTGCACCGCCCTTGCCGCGAGTGGTTCCGCGGCAACCTCGTTGCCCGCCTATAACGTCGGTCCCCATACCGTTACTGTAGCTGGTATCTCCTCCGGCGGTTATATGGCCGTTCAACTACAGGTCGCCTTCTCCCAAAGCATCTTTGGTACGGCGGTCTTCGCTGGCGGCCCATACTATTGTGCTCAGGGCAGCGTTAACACCGCGCTAGGGTACTGCGAATCCGGAAGTGGCATCCCGCTGCAGACATTGATCGATTATACAAACTATCAGGCGGCCAACGGCACGATCGATCCGACCAGCAATATCGCCAACAAGCCGATTTATATGTTCAGTGGCACCAATGACACAACGGTCCGCCAAGGCGTGATGAATATGCTGCAACAATACTACGAAACCTATACCAACAGCAGCAACATTGCCTATAACCAGAGTATGCCAGCCGCCCACGGCTGGATCTCCCCCGATGGCCCGAATTCGTGCACCAGTTCCTACATTCCGTATATCAACAACTGCGGCATGGATGCCGAGCATACTTTTTTGACCAATTTCTACGGGAGCTTGAACCCCAAGAACACCGGAACTCAAAACCCGTTCGCCAGCGGCGGTAATCCCAATTTGACCAATTTCTACGGCAGCTTGAACGCTACGAACACCGGAACTCTTAACGGTTCCTATATCCAGTTCGATCAAAATCCGTTCGCCAGCGGCGGCAATGCCAAGAACTATAGCATGGACAGCACTGGCTGGCTGTTCGTGCCGCAAAATTGTACGAGCGGTCAGTCCTGCCGCCTGGTCGTCGCACTCCATGGCTGCCTGCAATATCAGGGGATAATCCAACAGCAGTTCGTGCAAAAATCCGGCATCAATGAGTGGGCCGACACCAACAACATCATTGTCCTGTACCCGCAAGCTACCAATTCATCCTCCAACCCATTGGGATGCTGGGATTGGTGGGGATACCTCAGCTCCGATTATGCGCTAAAGAGCGCCCCGCAGATGGACGCGATCATGGCGATGGTCGCGCAGATCACCAGCGGTTACAAGCCGGGCAAGTGATTCCGGCAGCCCCACGGGCTTCGCCGTCTCCGCAACTACCCCCAGTTCTGTGGGCCTGACTTGGAACGCGAGTTTGGGCGCCACTTGTGACTGGCCTCAGTAAATTCCGGGAATGATTTGCGCGGTTTTCTTCTTGTACGTGGCGTAATGCGGGAAGACTGCTGAGAGGACAGCTTCCTCATTCCACATCCGCCGAAACTGGAAGGCGATATGTACGGCAAGGAGCATCACCGTCCAGCCGGACAGGAACTGCATGACGCTGCCGATCGCCGCGATTTCCTCGGCGAGGTAGAGCGGGTGACGCACAAAACGGTATACCCCCGAAGTGACGAGCTCACGTGCCTCCGCCATGACGCTAAACGAGCGGCGGAGCTGTATCAGTATGATGACCGCGAACCCGTCGCCGACGAGTACCAGGATCGTCGACACGATCGCCGAGGGCAGCGAGAGTTCGCGACGCGGAAAAAGCACGATCGCCGTAACCAGAAACGTCCCAGCAAGCGCGGAGATCCGGGGTTCGAGGCCGCGCGCCTTGCCAATTGGTGACTGCCGCATGATCACGCTTGCCGCGAGGATCACAAGATACGCGATCACCGAAAGCCGCATGGCAATGAAAACGCAATATGCCGCGCCCGGCAGGGCCGGGTCAGCTGTTCGCACAAAATGCTGGAGAGCTGCTGCCGATATGAAGGCGAGAGCCGTCGACCAGAAAAGGATTGGCAAACGCATCACGAGGTCGTACGCGGGCGATCGCCAGAGGCGAGCGGCACGCGATCCGCCGTTTCGTTGCAACATCGTAGCGCCGTTTGGCCAATCGGTCATTGGCGTCCTCACGGGTTGGTTGAGCCGATAGTAAGGGTAACGGGGTGGTGAGCTGCCTCGTAATATTGAGGACCATATAAGAAAAAGTGCGCCGCCCGCCTGGTCGAGGTGGAGTCAAGCGAGGCGACCCGCCGCAGCCGCCCTGCAGAGATCAGACCGTTTCGTATTCGGCGGAGATGTCCTTGTTGGTATGGTCCGTGAGCAGCGCCGTCGCGACAATTCCGATGACGGCGCAACCGAGGATATAGAGGGCGATTGGCAAGCTCGAATGGTAGGTGGCGAATAGCGCGGTAGCGATAAACGGCGCGGGGCCGCCGGCGATGATCGAGGCGAGCTGGTAGCCGAGCGAGCAGCCACTATAACGCAGCCGGGGGGAGAAGCTTTCCGCGATCAGCGCCGCCTCGGGACCGTACATTGTCATGATCGGGATCATGGACAGCGCGACAGCGAGAAATATCAATGCCGGCACCTGGGTATCGAGCAGGGCGAAGTAGATGAACCCGAAGATGCCGACGAACGAGCAGCCGATCATATACATGTTTTTTCGGCCGACGCGGTCCGACAGATGCCCGGCAACCGTGACCCAGAGAAACCCCAGCACGGCCGAGACGAGCACGCCAATCAACATAAAATTGCGTGACGCGCCCAATACCGTCGTGCCGTAGGTGAAGATGAAGGCGCCAAAGAGATAGCCCGGCGCCTGCTCCGGCAGCCGCAAGAGCGCAGTCAGCGCGACTTCTTTGGGTTGGCGCTTGAGCACTTGCAGCACCGGGACACGTTCGACGCGCGCTTCTTCGAGCACCTTTTGGAAGACCGGGGTCTCGAGAATACCAAGTCGAATCCACAGCCCGACCCCGACCATGATGATGCTGAGGAGGAACGGGATGCGCCAGCCCCAGACCAGGAACTGGTCCCCGGAAAGCCAGCTGAACACCAGCACCGCCAGATTGGCTAGAAACAACCCAGCCGGCCCCCCGAACTGCGGCCAGGAGGCGATGAAGCCGCGATGGGTGTTGCTTCGCGCCCATTCCATTGCCAGCAGCACCGAGCCACCCCACTCGCCGCCGACCCCGATGCCTTGGATCAAGCGAATCATCGTCAACAGAACGGCACCCCAGATGCCGATGCTCTCGTAGGTCGGAACGAGACCCACAGCAACGGTCGCGAGGCCAGTCACCAGCAATGTCGCAATCAGGGTTGCCTTGCGACCGATCCGATCGCCCCAATGGCCAAAGATCGCTGCTCCGACGGGCCGGCCGACAAATCCGATGAAGAAAACAGCGAACGCTTCGAGTACGCCGACCAATGGATCCGATTTGGGAAAGAAGAGCTTGCCAAAGACCAGCGCCGTCACCTGGCCATAGAGCAGGAAGTCGTACCACTCGATAGTCGTACCGATCGTGCTGGCGATCATGGCGCGGCGTAAGTGCGCACGGTGTTCCGGTTCCGAAAGATTATGCGCGGAAGGATCAGCTGCGGTCATCGAAACTCCTCCCCAGCTTTGGGTGATCTACTGTTCCCGGTTTTTGACCTTCCGCGGTGCCGAGGCTGGGAGGTGTTTTAGACGCAGAAACCGGACATCGGCCACAGGCAGTGGGGCCAGTGGCCCCTGATGGCGCTTTAATAGAGTCCGGGGATCAACCTCGACGTGCGGCTGAGATAGGCCTCGTATTCGTCGCCGAACTGCGTGCGCAGCAGCCCTTCTTCCGCGCGAATGCGCGCGACCAGCGACGGGATAAGGAGTACCGCGAGCAGCACACCAACCCAAGAGCGAAAGGCAAGGGCCCAGCCAAAGGTCAGGATCAGCATTCCGAGATAGCTAGGGTTGCGGACGACGCTAAAGATACCGTCGGTGACCAGCGTATGCCCGCGCTGGATGGCGACCAACCCGCTGAAGCGATGGCCGAGCACAAATACCGGCCACATCCGCAGCGCGCCACCGCCAGCGAACAGAGCAACGCCGAGCCACCGGATGGCCTCCCCATCCATGGTCCAGAACCCCGTCCGGTCGGTATAGGCCGGCAGATAGGCTTCGAGGAACCCGATTAGCGCGAAGACTACGAGCACCCAGCGATTGGCGCGATCCTCGCGTTCGCCCGGGCTGGCATTCCCGCTGCTGAGGAGCCAGGCAGCAGACAGGAAGCAGGTTATGATCGCAAGGGCAATCAGGGCCGGGTGTGAGAAAAAGGCGGCAAACCCGCCCGAGCCGAGGATGGCGAGCCCGGGATAGAAGAGGGTCGCCACGGCAAAAGCGAATGCTAATCTGAGACAAGGCGTCATGGCTCAACCGGTTGAATGAGTGAAATGATCGCGCGGGGTCTTGCCGAGCGCCTTGCGAAACACCGTGGTCAAAGCACTGGCGCTCGCACCGGCGCTGCAAGGATTTCCAATACCAGCCTCGCGCAGCAATGGGGACATCAGGATAATTTTGCAGCTGTTCCCAAATCCCGCAGCGCGAGGGTCGAAATGCCTCCTTCGCCATCGGCATCGGCCGCCGGGTATCCTGGTATCGGCGGGATCGCTGCTCTTCATCTTGTCCCCTTTGCGACGATGATCACTGTCAGGACATAGTCGATCGGACGAGCCTGGCAACGCCCCCTCAAGAGCTACATCTAACGGAAGGGAATGACGGCATCGCGCCACATCATGTGCTTCATCAATATCGGCCGCGATCGACCACATGTTCATGCCGACGTTCCGGGGCCGTGCTCCGTTGTGATCGGGGGCGGGGACCTGATCGAAGGAGGATTAGCGTGCCCGCGCGGTTCGAGCACCGGAGATCGCGATCGAGAATCCGGAGCCGCCTGCGCTGCAGGCCAGCGGTCGTGAGATTGGCATCAACGGCGTGCCCGGCATCTCGATCTAAGTTTGCGGGAACGACAGGTCAATCGGTCGCCGGCAGAACGAGACAATCTCGTTCGTGGACTCGTCCAGAAGGTGATTGTCGATGACTAGATGATCATCATCAAACCGTGACGCGGTGCGCTGTTGGGCGGAGGCAACCGCTCGGGAGCATCGTACGAACGGACCGACGGCACGATTGAGCTTAAGACCGCCGTTGTTAAGGGTTATCAGACGCCTGCCCTCAGAACGCGTCTTACTGTCCAATGCCGGGAGGCACCCGATAATCCTTGCCAATTCCGGACATGTGAACGTAGTGGAGCCTTGTAAGCGGGGGCGTCATGACGTTGGAGCCACAGTGGCCACGGGGCTGCACCGGACAACCCTCCATTGAGCAGGTGCCACATTTCCATTTGTGTATCTCGAAGCCAAATCGTAGCGAAGCTTGCGGCAGGCTATTTGCGTCTCCACTTTCGACCGCTGGCCTGCAGCGCAGGCGGCCCCGGATTCTCGCTCGCCATCTCCGCGGTGCTCGAACCGCGCGGGCACGCTAATCCTCCTTCGATCAGGTCCCCGCCGCCGATCACAACGTCCAGCAAGCGCTCGCCGAGGCTTACGAGTACAAACTCCTGCTCGGCAACCAAATCCTGGCAACGGGGTCTGTCCCGAAGTCGCCGAATTGCTCGAGGATCTCGCCCAACCGGAGCGTCCAAAGAAGGTCCGCGGTCTGACGGCAGAGCAGATGGCCCGCATGGAGCGCGAGATGGAGGTGATATGGTGCTCAATCTCGTAGCCGCCTCCGGCTACCTTTCGAGCCTCATGGGCGATCCGCGGGTCAGCCGCTATCTCGATCGCCACCACCCGGAAATCCTCGCCGAATTCAAAGTCGTCGTCGCGGCCACATCATTGGAGGAAAGCGGTTCCAACCTGCCGGAGGAATAACCCTGGTACAGTGGCGCCCGCCGTGCCTATTGCGATCATCACTGCGGCAGTGTGGCCAGCGAATTCGCCTGGGTTGCCGGCCTCGAGGGCCACAGTTTGTCCAGACTCGCCCATCCGGCGCGGCTCAATAAAAAAATAGGCGCCATCATATTTTCTGCTCGACTTCCCGGCGTCGGCACGCATTGCTGTCCTCGTTGACGGCCTCCTCCAGTGCCGCCGCTCCGCTGGCCCAAGTGCCGGGCTTGCGGTGGTGCAAGCAGCGCGATCCGCGCGGTAGTGATGCAATGGAGAGATCAATGGCCAAGAAGCAAACCGTCGATCGCGCAGCGGGCGGCAGCCCCATGCTGGTCCACAGCCACGGTGAGCAGCTCCTCGATATGGCCAAGCGCGAGAAGCTGTGCGCCTCCTACTTCACCCGCCTCGTGCGGCTGACCTACCTCACCCGACATCACCCGAGCCATCCTCGATGGCCATCTGACTGCCGATCTGACTGCCGAGAAGCTGCTCGACCATTCGCAGCTGCCGCTGAGTTGGCGCGAGTAACGCCGCGCCCTCGGCTTCACCTGATCCAGCTGGTCCTTGCGGCAACAAGGCGGCCCCTCGCAAGCGAGGGGCCGAATCATTTCCCGGGCCGGTAGATCGGAACCGGGTCTGCCGTGAGTGGTGCTGCAACAACCGCCAAAAGAGATGATGCCGCGGTTTGCCGTGCTGGGACCGTCATAATAGCGTCTCTCGCCACCGTTCGGCTGCTGCGCCCACCGCAAACCCCCGGAAACTCGGCGCTAATTCCGCCTCGTCGCCGAGCACGTAAATCCCGAAGCCTCGATAACTTATCCTGCCGGAGGAAGCCGGATTCGAACCCTCGGTCCCCCTGCGGGGGAGTGCTTGATTCGCGCCTCCCTCGGGTTGGCTAGCCTTCGAATGCCGATACCTCAACAACGCCGCCGTGCTTATCGCTGGGGCCGATGAAGGTCGCATAGATCTTGCTCCCGTCGGGCCTTCGGCGCCACTTACCAAGTCCGGCTTCAGCACGGAGCCGGTGTCTACCGTGTAATCTTTCGTGTTCAATGATACGAAGACGATTTTTGACATCGGCCCCCTGACGAAGAGATGAAACGACATCAAAGTGGTCACCGCTTGCTGGCCCTCCGGGCAGAGCACGCGCCGTCCGCCGAGATCGACTGCGTCCAGATTGGCTACGATCTCCGCAACAGATCGTCCGTGGGGCTTATCGATATGTGCGCCAGGCAGCCGGCGCTCAGACAACAACAACCCGGTTACGACGGTCGAAGTTGTAGATGATAATTGTCGGCTGAATGGCAGGGGTAACCTCGATATGAGCGATGCGCGGATACATACGCCGGAGCTGCGAGAACCCGGCTTTCCGCGCGGGTCTATGGTAAAATGCGGGAAGCGAATCTTCTTTCCTCCAGCAGCCAGTCTGTCTCAGCGGTGGACCCTGAGGCCGTATGCGAAAAGCCCCGCACTTTGGCGACGGTCTGAGGGTGGCTGGGGACGGGAGAAGGGACGTGCAGGCTGCGAACCAGGACTCCTTGGCCGTTTCTCTCGCGGGTACCTGACCCGACCGGGCATGCCAAACCATATCGGCGCCCATGCCGATCAATATCGGGGGGTTCCCCACCCGATAACGAGAAGATGCTAACGGCGCGGACGGTTGGCGATGTGTTCCTCGCTCTGCATTTCGATCAGGCGGGAGACCGTGCGCCGGAACTCGAAGGTGCCGTCGCCGGCAGTATAAATTTCTTCCGGTGGCACTTCGGCCGAGGCGATCAGCAATGTGCGCGCCTCGCAGAGCGTGTCGATGAGAATGTTGAAGCGCCGAGCCTCGTTGCGCTGCTGCGGGGAGAGGCGCGGGATGCCTTCGACGATAACCGCAGGGAAGCGCTCTGCGATCGCGAGGTAATCGGCGGCGCCGAGCGGGTTCGCGCAGAGATCCTCGAAGGCGAACCAGGCGACGCCGCGCGCCGCTCGCGGTATGACCAGCGGGCGCCCTTTCACGGTGAGGGTCGCACTGGCGCCGGATGACCCATCGGTCAGCTCGGCAAAGGCGTGTTGGAGCGCGTCGTGCGCCGTCTCGCCGAGCGGGTGGTGGTAGACCGGCTTGCCGTGCAGCCGGGAGAGGCGATAGTCGCGGCCACTGTCGAGCTCCAGCACATAGAGCTTTTGCTTGAGCAGCGCGATGAAGGGCAGAAACCGCTCGCGCTGCAGACCATGCTCGTAGAGCTCGTCCGGCGCGCGGTTCGAGGTCGCCACGACCACCACGCCGGCGTCGAACAACGTTCTGAACAGGCGTTCGAGGATCATCGCGTCGGCGATGTCCTCGACCTGAAACTCGTCGAAGCACAATAGCGCAGCCTCGCCGGCGAGATCGTGCGCGACTTTGGCGACCGGCCGGTCGGTCTGGGCGCGCCGCTCCCGCTCGATGCGGTCGTGCACCTCGAGCATGAAGGCGTGGAAATGCACCCGCCGCTTGCGAAGGTTCGGCGCAGAGCGGAAGAACAGGTCCATCAGCATCGATTTGCCGCGGCCGACCGGACCGCATAGATAAAGCCCGACCGGCGCGTGACTGCCGCCGTTCTCGGCGAGGCCGAAGCGGGCGAGCCAGCCGCGCAAACCGGTTTCCGGCCGGTAGTGCAGCAAGGCGCGATAGAGGCTCTGGAGTCGCTCGATGGCCAGCTGCTGTGCCGGGTCGGGCTGCAGCAGCCCCCGCTGGCGCAGCGCGCGGTAGACCGCCATCGGTTCCGCGGTCGGCGCCGCGGCTATCCCCGCATCGGGTGCCATCGCAATGAGCTGACTAGATTCGCTGTGATCGACGGGACGGTGTTCCGGGGTTAATTTCTCTTGAGGATCGGGCGAAGGAGAAAGCGATGAACGAAGACCGTTTCAACATGGATATCCGCAAATTCTTAAAAGTTGTCGGAGTGACCTCGCAGCGCGAAATCGAGACCGCGGTCCGGGACGCGCTCGCCAAGGGCAAGCTCAACCAAAGTGCACAACTGAAGCCGCGCGTGACCTTGTCGATCCCGGAGCTCGGGCTCGAGCACGTGGTCGACGGCGAGATCGGGCTTTCCTAGCCAGCCCGGCTCGCCGGGCCCGCCCCTTCGCTATTTTGCGGCGGTCACCATGATTTCGACGAGCAGCTCCGGGCGCGCCAGATCGGCCTTGACGCAGGCGCGCGCCGGCGGGTTCTCGGGATCGACCCACGCGTTCCACACCGAGTTCATGTCGGCGAACAGGGCCATGTCCTTGATCCACAGATTGGCCGAGAGGAGGTTGGATTTGTTCGTCCCGGCCTGGGCCAGGTAGCCGTCGATCTTGTCGAGAATCTGCTTGGTCTGGCCCTTGATGTCCTGGCTCGTGTCGCCGGCGGTCAGGCCGGCGAGATAGACCGTGTCGCCGCGCACGACGCAGCGGCTCATGCGCGGACCGGGCGGCTGGGTCCGGTCGAAACGGGTGATGGCCATCGGTGATTCTCCCCTAAAGGTGATCCTGAAGAAAAAGCGGTCAGCCCGGGCTCTGAGGCGGCGAAACGTAGTTGACGATCCGCTTGCCGTTGGTGTGGACGCCGAAGGTAACGAGCGGGTGGTCGCCCACTACCCGAAAGGCATGCACCCGGTTTGCGGGTACGGCGATCGTGACTCCGGGTTCCATCATTGCCACACCTTCTTCGCCATCGAGCCAAGCCTCACCGCGCCCCTCGATGACGGTCAAGATCTCGGCGTAAGGATGCGAATGCGGCGGCGTCGCGTAGCCCGGCTGCGAGGTCTGGATGCCGGTGCGGATCGGCAAGCCCTCACCGGTGTCGTCGCCGATAATCGGCTGATAGGCGGCGCCGCCGGGCAGGGTCACGGTCGGCCGGTCCGCATGGCGAATGACGGTCAGCGCATCGGGCATCGGCTCCCTCCTCGGCCATCGAGAAGAGCCGAAGCTATCACGGTTTTGGCGCACCTGTGAATCTGATGGTGATCTAGAACGAGAGCTGGTCGCCATTCTCGGTGACCAACCTCGGCGACTGGTCGCGCCGGCCGTCGAAGGTGCTCGCCCGATCCTGGCTGCCGCGCGGCGTGTTGAAGCGGCTCCTACGACCGCTACCGGTCGGCCGAAATCGAGGCGTTGGCGCAGCCAGCGGCGCCCTGTGACCTCGACAAATCGAAAGCTGAGCGCCGCGAGAGCAAGGCTGGCTGCGATCAATGCGGTGATCAGAGCGAGCGAGGGTGCGAGCGGCAGCTTCGCGAAGTCGAGACCCGGCAGCCGGCGGGCGATTTCCGTCGTGACGAACAGCACGAACCAATGCAGCAGGTAGAGGGAATAGGAAATGTCGCCCAGCCACACCAGCGGCGGCGAATTCAGCGGCGGCGACAACCGGCCCGTGTTGCGGACGGCGGTTAATATCAAGAGAGGAAAAAGCGGGATGATGGCGAGATCCGGCGCGCCGAGGTGAAGCAGCGCCGCCAGCAGCACCGCTACTGCCCCGAGCGCCGCGTCGGTCGCCAGCACGGAAGCGAGGGTGCCGCTCTGATAGCCGCTGTAGAGCAGCATTCCGGCGAGGAACTCGGGCAGGCAGCGAAGGATCGCATAGGTGCCGTTCCATTGGTTGAAATAATCGCCGGTGCGGTAAGCCAACCATCCCAGTGCCACCAGCAACAGGCCGCCGAGCCCGGCCTTGGCGGCGGGACCGGCGCGCCACAACACCGGAAACAACAATGGAAACAGCAGGTAGGCCAGGAACTCCAAGCTGATCGACCACGCCGGGTCGTTCCAGCTGAGCTCGCGCGCCCACAGCCCCTGGAGCATCACGAGATTGGCCAAGAACCCGCCGAGCGAACGCTCCCCCAACAGCGGTATTGGCTCGAACGAGCCTCTGAGCGCATAGCTCACGGCCCGTTCCGCCGTCGCGGTGGCGACGAACAGCAACAGCGCGGTGATGTGCAGAGGATAGATGCGCGCCACCCTGGCCTTCAGAAAATCGCGGTAGCGCCGGCCGGTCACCCGTTGTGCGAAACCCTCCTTGTAGACATGCGTGATGACAAAGCCGCTCAGCACAAAGAACATGTCCACCGCCAGATAGCCCTTGTACACGGCTCCCGTGTAACGCTCGGGGTGAACAGCCGGGAAATACCAGCAAAAATGAAAGATCACGACCCACAGCGCGGCGATGCCGCGCAACGGCGTCAGCGAGGCAAGCAGCTCCGGCGATCCGGAGGGCCGCTGCCGTCCGTCGTCGCCGGCCCGCTCTCGCTCCGAGGCGACCCGTCCACCCATCTTCCCGAAACCGGTTGCTGATTATTCCCCCGGAGCACAACGACGGAGGCGCCGCTCGCGTTCCGGCTTTACCGGATCGGCGCCAGCGGCGGCATGGTCAGCACGCCGGGGCTGTCGAGCACCGCCTCGAGGCGCTGCAGCAGCGGCTGCACCGCCTTTAGCGAGTGTTCGATCGAGGTTGAGCTGACGCGGCCAGCGTCGCGCTCGCGGTCCGCGCCGGAGAGACGGTTGTAGAGGAGCTCGGGCAAGGTTTCTTCGGGCGGGAAGACGGTCAGGGTGAACGGCGCCTCGGGCGCCAGGTTGACGGCTTGCTTGGCGAGGCGCAGCGCCACCGAATAGCCGCCGAGCTCGTCGACGAGGCCGTGCGACTTGGCGTCCTCGCCTGACCAGACGCGACCCTTGGCAACCGCCTCGACCTCCTCCTGGGTCATGTGGCGGCCGGTCGCGACATGGTCCTTGAAGCCCTTGTAGGTCTCGTCGAGGAACGCCTCGAGGCGGCTGTGCGCGCGGGCCGAGAAATCCTCCGTCGGGCTGAACATCGCCGCATTGGCGCCGATTTGCGTGCTGTCGGTCGATACGCCGATCTTTTTCAGCAGATCGGTGACGACCAGTTTGCCGGCGAGAACGCCGATCGACCCCGTCAGGGTCGCCGGCTCGGCGACGATCTTGTCGGCCGCCGCGGCCACATAATAGCCGCCAGAGCCGGCGACATCGCTCATCGACACGATCACCGGCTTGCCGCGCTCGCGGGCGAAGACGACCTCGCGCCAGATCGACTCCGACGCGACGGCCGAGCCGCCGGGGCTATCGATGCGGAAGACAATGGCGCGCACCGCGGGATCACGGACCGCAGCGCGAAACGCGCGGGTGAGCTCGGTCGCCGCCATCAAATTCGATCCGGTCAGCGGGTTGGCCGCGCCGCCCCCGCGCACCACGAGTCCGGAGCCGTAGATCAGCGCGATCGTCGAGCCCTCGCGATGTGGATGCCCCGCCCGATCGAGATAGTTCGCAAGGCTGACCGCCTCGGCGCCGGAACCGGCGCGAGCCCTCGCGTGGCCGAGCACCTCGTCACGGTAGCCGAGCCGATCGACCAGCTTTGCCTGGATCGCCTCTTGCGCAAGGAGCGGGCCGCGGTCGATCAGGTCGCGCACCTCGGCATCCGACAATTTGCGGCCCTGCGCGATCCCATGGACGATCTGTCCCGCAATCGAGGTGAGCAGCGCCTCGACCTCTTCGCGATGAGCGGGGGTCATTTTGGTTTCGGTCAGCATATTCATCGCGGTCTTGAATTCTTCGCGATGGTCGAACTCCGGAACAATCCCGAGAAGATCGAGAGTTCCCCTCAGGAACGGGGAATCGGCATAAAGACCGGTCAGGCCGACATTCCCCATCGGCTGCAGCCAGATCTCGTCGAACGCGGTTGCCAGATAATATGGCCGGGTCCCTGGGCCGAACTCGCCGAAGCTGTCCGCGAAAGCGAGCGCGAGCTTGCCCTTGCTGCGGAACGCGGCGATTGCGTCCCGCACTTCCTGGACCCTGGCGAGGCCCATCTCGTCATCTCCGACCCGGGCGAGCAATACGGTGACGCGGGGATCGTTGCTGGCGGTCTCCATCGCATCGAGAAAATCCCGCAAGGTCGGTTTGCCGCCGACGAGGAGCCGCATGATCGGCTCTTCGCTGGCGCCTTCCGGCAGATCCCGGGTCAGGTCCGCGGTCAGGAGAATGTTGCCGGGAAGCGGCGTCACCGACGGTTTCAAGCCGCTGACCAGCAACATGACGCCGGCGACGAACAGCACGGTCGCGAAGCCGATGACCGCAAAAAAACCTACAAAGAAACGCCGCATGCCTAGTCCGTCAGCGAAATTAGCGGGCCGATTTCCTCCCTTATTCGTCTTGGCCGGGCTTGGCCCATGGGCTTTCAGCCCACGGACTGGTTCCCGTTGGCATCCACGCCTTTGAGCGCCCGAGACAAAGACGTGGATACGCGGATCAAGTCCGCGCAAGACGACTTTCGGTTAATTCCTGCGAATTGCCGGCTGGGCGGGGTCACCGGTCCCACCGGTGATACTCGTGGTTCGGAATGATATCCAGACCACTGGCCATCCGGTTCGACATGTTGAAGAAGGCGGCCGTTTCGGCGAGGTCGAAAATGTCCTCGTCGCCGAGACCCGCTCGGTGCAGCCCCTCCCGGTCCTCCTCGCCGATCGTGGCCGGAGCCATGGTCAGCTTCCACGCGAAATCGAGCATCGCGCGCCGGCGCGGCTCGAGCGGGGCGACCCGATAATTCATGACCAGCATCTCGCCGAGTTCGGGGTCGCCGGACAGGCGGCGCACCGCCTGACCATGCGCAACGAGGCAGTAATAACACCGGTTGGCACTCGACACGACGACCGCGACCATCTCCCGCTCAAGCTTAGAGAGGCCCGAGGGCGCCAGCATCAGCTCGTTGTACATCGCGACGAAGTTGCGCAGCTTTTGCGGCCGCAGGCTGTAGGCGCGCAGCACGTTCGGCACGATCCCGAGCTTTTCGGTGCACAGCGCGAAGAGCTCCCGCAGATCCTCGTCGAGCGCCTCAGGATCGGCGACAGGAAGCGCCGAGATGTGGTCGGGCTGCGGCACGTAAAACTCCCTCTGCAAACACGTCACGGACCTAATTTAATCGCTTCCGGCAAATATCGTCATCACCGGGCTCGACCCGGCGACCAAGCTCATCAACGGTCACGAATACGGCAAGGGCACCGCGATCTTCACCCGCGACGGCGAAGCGGCGCGCGAATCCGCCAACCGCGTCCGGATCGGCATGGTCGGCGCCAACGTGCCGATTCCTGCGCCAATGGCCTTCCACAGCTTCGGCGGCTGGAAGCGCTCCCTCTTCGGCAACATGGCGGTGCACGGCATGGAAGGCGTGCGCTTCTACACCCTTCTCAAGACCGTGACCGCCCGCTGGCCCACGGGCGTCCGCGCCGGCGCCGAATACGTCATGCCGACGACGCGGTGAAGGTCCGGGCGACTCGCCGGCCGGAGGCAACCTGCCGTTGAGCGCGCTGACCTGATCGACCTGTTTTATCAGAAGAAGAACAGGCCGGATTCCCGGATTGAGTGCAGGTAAATCGGCATCCGCCTCGCCAAAACTTTCAAACCTTGCCGTCACGTTGCGCTGGACCCTACTCCGTCTTCGCCTGCAACATAGCATGCGATTATGGCAATTTAGCGGTGCCGCTCCTTCATCGGTGCGGGTGAAGCGATTGCGCTTTTTGGTGCAGAAATCCGGTGCAGAATAGACTCATGAATTACGGCTATGCGCGGGTATCGACGGACCGCCAGAGCGTTGAGGCCCAGATGCGCCAGCTTCGCGCCGCCGTTGTCGGCAAAGTGTTCCGCGAATTGGCGAGCGGCGCCAAGACCGAACACGCGCAACCTTCGCGATCGCTGTGGCGTGCGACGGCAATTGGCCGCGCGCTTTACGTAAAAGTGCAATCACTTCCCTGGATGAGCGCCAATCGCCGTCGGGTGTCGTCTTCTCAGGCTGTCAATGGCCGCTTTCAACGCATGGGCATCGCCAGCCCGATAAATCGGGAATGGCTGGAAACCACCCGAAATAGTCCTGTGCAGAAGTCAAAAATTCGTACCAAAATTCGAGCATTGGCCGTGCTTATTTCGGCTGTGCGGCTGGTAGCTCAAAGGGTAGAGGTCTATCGTAGTCCCATGGGGGCCGACGCTCTTCGGGGTCGAGGAGTGAACAGCTAATGGACATTGCCGCATGGCTGCAGAGCTTGGGCCTTGCGCGGTCCGGCTCGAAACCCGCATCGCCATCGCCACTGGCCTGGTCCTCGCCACAATCCGGCGATTTGGCTAAAAATGAAGGAGAAATCACCCATGCGTCTCTTTAAGTTCTTTGCCCTTTTGTTCACTATCTCGCTCATGGTCTCTCAAACATCGATGTCTCAGACGGCGTCGGGTATCCCGAAGCAACAGATTGTCTTATGGGATGCGGTCATTGCAGGTAATGTCACCACCGCCAACGCCTCGATCAAGGCGGGGGCTGATGTAAATGGACTGGATACTCGCGCGAATGTAGCCGGGCCGAACGGACGACGGCCTCTCAACTATGCGGCAATAAGAAATGATACAGCAATGATTACAACCTTGCTCAATGCAGGGGCAAATATAAATCTGGCAAATCGG